>Ga0185299_10004795_pt1 | contig 15941 bp, 15 predicted proteins | sample PaiPotPPA55metaG_FD_128002 | JGI IMG/M metagenome (GOLD analysis project Ga0185299, IMG submission 128002) | Iron sulfur acid spring bacterial and archeal communities from Banff, Canada, to study Microbial Dark Matter (Phase II) - Paint Pots PPA... ...
GTTCGCGCCGAACACAGTTACGTCCGCCGCGCCGCAGTCCGCGCCGGACTGATGATCCCAAATAACGACGTCCTGCACGCCGGATTTCTCGAACTCGGCGGCACCCACGATCTTCACATCTTGCTGCGGGAAGTACAACTGCGCGTCGTGCGCCTTGGTGACGCGCGAAAGCAATTCACCATCCTTGTTCGGCAGCTGATAAACGAGTCTCACACCGTTCTGTGCCGGCGCATAGAATGAGACATACCATTGGTACACGAGCTCTTTGCCCATCTGCGTGCCTACGAGCTTGCGGCTTGTGACCACGTGCCAGGCGGAGTTCATCGCTTCGCCGGACAGATAGGCTATTGTGTCTTGGACGACTTGTCCCGGCGGCGCAATGTTGTAGTGCGGCCTGGGCGCAGCACCCGCGCCTCCGCTGGTGAACGCTATGAGTACGAGAGCGCAGAGAATGCGTTTCACAGGCTCCTCCTTAAGGATTAGATGCCTTCATACCACCCAGGGTAGGATGTTCGCCTGGCGTAGAAGCCGTCTCCCGTATCTTTTGACTGCCCACAATCGTCTTAACTGCGGAGGCAGATCGCGATGACAATGAACGCACCCCCAATCGTTTCGCTGCAGGAATGGGAAGCTGCGCGCGAACAGATGCTGGCCAAGGAGAAGGCCTTGACCCGCGCCCGTGACGCGCTGGCCGCGGAGCGCCGGCGAATGCCGTGGATGCGCGTCGATAAAGAATACGTTTTCGACGGCCCGAACGGCAAGCTAAGCCTACGCGACTTGTTTGACGGACGCCGTCAACTTATCGTCTACCGCGCATTCTTCGAACCCGACGTGTTCGGCTGGCCCGGTCATGCTTGTCGAGGCTGCTCGCTCGGGGCCGATCAGGTCGCCCACCTTGCCCATCTGAACGCGCGAGACACTACTCTTGCGTACGCGTCGCGCGCGGCGCAGGCGGACATTCAGCGTGTGAAGGCGCGGATGGGCTGGGAGATGCCGTGGTACACCATAACCGACAGCTTCGACAAAGACTTCGGCGTAGACGAGTGGCACGGCCACAACGTTTTCTTCCGAGACGGCGACAACGTTTTCCGCACTTACTTTATTAACAGCCGCGGCGACGAGGCGATGGGGAGCACCTGGAGCTACCTCGACGCGACTCCACTTGGGCGCCAGGAAGAGTGGGAAGTCTCGCCGGAGGGATACCCGAAAACGCCGCCATACGAATGGTGGAACTGGCACGACAATTACGGCGCGGAGGCTTCGCCGGACCCGAAATGGACTGCGGTGGTTGAAAACGCGACGGCAACGTGGCACGAACCTGAACAGACTGTACGGTGACCTAACGTGTTCGTAATCGCTCACATCGTAGGTATGCCGATCGAGGAGCTTTTAGTGCCGTTGGCGAGTGGGACCGGGGCCGGAGTTCTGCTACTCGCGCGCATCTGGGCGATGTCGCGCGCGCGACACTGAAGGGAGCTTACCCGCTTCACAATGCAGGACGAAACGCGCGCCTTGTTGCCGGCCATGGTAGAGGCGCGCGAACGCTTCATGGATCTCGTCGCCGAGCTACGCCCGGAACTCCATCGTTATTGCGCTCGCATGACGGGTTCCGTCTTCGATGCCGAGGACGTAGTCCAAGATACGCTGGCGAAAGCCTATTACGCCCTCGGCCAGATGATGGAACCGCCGAACTTAAAACCCTGGCTCTTCCGCATCGCGCACAACACTGCTATGGATTTTCTCAGACGCTACGAGCAAAAAAATGTCGATGTCGTTCCTGAACTTCCGGAGCGCGCCGAGCCCGAGGACGACGAGATCGATCCGGCGCTGGTCGAAGCAGCCCTGACTGTTTTTGTCGAACTTCCGCCGGTGCAACGCGGCGCCCTCATACTCAAGGACGTTCTCGGGCACTCCCTCGAGGAATCTGCAACGACTCTCGGCACTTCCGTCGGCGCCGTCAAGGCAGCGTTGTCCAGAGCGCGTGCCAACGTCGCTCGCAAATCGAGCGCCGCGCCTGCGCCGTCCGCACGGTCGGAATCCGCGGAAGACCGAATGAACCTGCGCCGCTACGTCGATCTTTTCAACGGTCGCGACTGGGACGGGCTTCGCGCACTAGTCGGTGAAGAATCGCGCCTCGATCAAGTATCGCTCGTGCAACGACGCATAACGGATGCGCGCTACTTCGATCGTTACGCGGAAATTATCAAGAGCGAAGACATTCGCGCGGAAGCGGGGTGGGTCGAAGGCGTTCCCGCAATTGCCATGTACCGTCCAGCAACCAACACCGTGCCCGCGTATTTCGTGCTACTGCAATGGACGGGCGGCCGAATCGCTCTTATTCGCGATTTCCGGTACGTACCGTACATCGCGAGCGATGCGCGGTTTTCACGAACGCAGTGATCAATTTACGGCGCCTCTTATCGGGCGGAGCTTCCAGCCCGCAATCAGAAGCCAAAGCATGAAGACCAGCTACAAAGCAGCGTAACCGTTAGAAACTCGCCACAGGACTGTGCCTGTACACCTCACGGATGGCTTCGATGACAACGTTTGGATCGTCGAACTCGACGTATTCTGAGCTGTGACGGGGAAATATCTGCTTCGCGTTCGAGGATAGAGTGAGCCAGCGCGCCTGTGCCAGCCTAATTTGACGCTCGTATTCGATATGCTTCGGGTCTTGCGCATTGCGCGCCGGTAAGTGGCCGACGCCGTGGTTGCCCGTGGTCAGCACGCGCACGGGACGGGAGCCTAGCGAGCGAACGTGCTGCTGAAGCCACGCCTCATCCCACGCCATTTCCTCCATTTCGGAAATGTATGCGTCATACATCGTGACCTTGGTCTGCGCGATCTGCAACAGCTTGGCATTTAATTGCGGCGACCACTCAGCCTCGGGTAACCCGCGAAAGAACTGCTGGTCGCAAGTGCGATGGGGGTGGCCGGGACGCGGCGGAAGCAGCGGCAGCGGCTTTCCTGTTGCGACTGCATTGCGGCATTCGCGCAGCCTGATGAGGTTCCGGGCATTTCCACGGTGATCGTCATCCTGCATGGCCTTCCGCTCCACGTCGCTGGCATCGGCCTCGACAAGCACGAGCCCCGCGGTTTCCTTAGTGTATCGGTCCGCAAACGTGCGCACGGGGTCGCCGCCAAAAGCATTGCCAACCAGAATGTACGGCCCTTTGATGCCGGCATTATGCAGTGCGCTACGCAGCTCGTCCGCGATACGGACGCTCGTGCGCGGCATCGGACCGGCGCTGCTGAAACCTGCGCCGGCGCGATCGTAGCTGCAGGCGCGTGTCCACTTTGCGACCTGCGGCTGCACCACTGCCCAGGCCGGCGCCCAATCTTCCCAACCCGAATCGAAGACAACTGTTGGCGAACCGCTTCCCATACAGTAGATGTTCAATCGCGCTCCATCCGCCGCGGGAACGATCTGTCCCGGGCGCGAGTAGACGTGGTCGCCGGGCGCCGCGTGAGCCCCGCCTTGCATTGCGAGAAGCAATGTCGCCGTCAGCGCACAAACAAGAGGTTTCATCAGAATATGTCACCCATTCTTAGCCCCCATGTAGGGCGACTCTTACTCAGACCTCTGAAGAAAGTTTAAATGCGCCAGGAGGGCCACGCAAAACGGTAAAGTTGCCACGATGAACTTGCTTTTGAGCTTGGGACTCGCGGCAGCCGTCGCGTCTTATTCGACGCTGCCGAATACCTCAGGTGCCTGGTTCCGGCAAGCGACGGCGATTTACCAAGACGTCCAGCCCGTCAAAATGGCGGCTCCTGACTATTTGCCGGGCACTTCGGTACTATCTGTTTGCCATGCGTATGATGGCGGCGGCCCGTTCATTGCGGACTCGACTTGGGAGCTTGTCGCCTACGACAGGCCGCATGGTCTGTTTCTGGCCGCCGTGCACAACGACGAATGCGGCCTCGCACTTTTCAAAGCATCACCGGCGTTTACGGTGCCACGTTCCGTCCACCAAACTGACCTCACCGGGTATCGTAGTGCGCGTGGGCTTCAAATCGGGAGCACATATTCCGAAGTGTTGAGACGTTATGGCGGCCCTGTGAAGCACGGCGCCCACTTCGTCGTGCGCTATTCGGCCGTAGTTCCAGCACGGCTAAACCGGGCGGTCTCGATCCTGGATAGAGCGACGGACGAACATGTTACATTGGTGATCGACGGCGGCCGCGTCTCATCGATCGTCGTTCAAATCACCGAGAATGGATGAGGACACTACATTCGCGCTGCATGCCCAAAAGCGTAGAGCCAGCGTCCGTTGCGCTTTACCCATAGGTCCGCGTATCGTATGCGGACGTCCACGGGATTGCGTTCCTGACCGTGGTCGATCTGAAATCTGCAATGTAGGACAGCGGTGACGATTGCGCAGTCGCTCGCGTACTGACGCACGGCGACATCTTCGGGTTCGTTCAATTCCCAAATGACCGAGCGGTCGGCAATATCTTCCAGAAATGCAGAACGGTCGTACACTTTTCCGGACGACGATACGAGCTGAAAGTCGTCGGTGATCAGATCGCTCAGCGTGGCTACATCGTAGGTCTTCGTAGCTCGCTGTAGGAGCCTGTCCGCCTCGATCAGTTCTTGCACGACTCGAGTATACGCGATGCAGGAACCTTGGAACCCGGCGGCCCCCAAGAGGGCAGTTTTTTACAAGCGGCTTCGGGCCAGCGAGGTCACCGCCGGCGGGGAACTTGCGTTCTTGAAATCAACAGAGTCCGCGTAAGGAAACCATCGTGCACTTTCAAGACCCGAGCAAACCGGTCGACATCGGATGCGGGACGATGATGCCGCTCCGTTCGTCGCGCTTTGCCTCCGTGCTCGAGTACACTCACGATTTTGAGTCGGCGCCGCAGGCTGCGGAAGATAAGTACTTCGAATTCAACAACATCGTCGTTACGACGCGCGGGTCTTGGCAGTTTCATGGAGTCAGCGGCAAAACCGAGGTCGGCACGGATGTCGTAACTGCCGGCGCGGAAGGGCTGCGTTACGGCTGCAGACATCACCGCGATTGCGGAGACAGCAATCTGGTTGCCGCCCTGCGCCCCACTGCGCTGGATCCCAGTTACGGGCGCATCTTCGAAAAACAACTCTTGCCTGCCCGAGGTTCGCTTGCGCTTTTACGGCGAGCTGTGGCATTAACGAACGACGACCACTTCGATTCACTCGTCTTCATGCTGTTCGATGAGATTTCCAGAACCTCCGCATCGTCGAGTCGCGTCGCTCCGCGCGGTCTGCGAATGCAGCGCGCGAAACGCTTCATCGAGCTTCATGCTTTCGAGCGTATTACCGTCGCCGATATCGCCTCGGTGCTTGGTCTCTCGCCGTTTACGTTTTTGCGCGAGTTTCGGGAGGTTATCGGAAAGACGCCGTACGCGTACCTTTTGGAACTGCGACTAGAGCGAGCGAAGGTGCTTTTGGCGCAAACCGGTGAGTCCGTGCTCTCAGTCGGAAACCAGGTCGGCTTCGACGAACTCGCGCATTTTTCGTCATTTTTCAAGAAGAGCACGGGGTACTCACCGTCATCGTTTCGCGCGTTGCGCGAGTAACGTTCTAAGGCAACCCAAACCGGCGCCGCAGCATGCTGCGAACGCGCGTAGGCAAGGCGGGTTCTGCGAGCGTTGTGCGACGCACCGCCGGCACGCTGCGAGCCTGGTCAAAGATCTCGGGAACGGCAAGGAACGCCGGAGCATCGCTGCTGCCCGCAAGCGTTGCCTGTCCCGTGATCTCGCCGCGATCGTTGATGTCGTTGGCCGATATCAAGTAGAGCGTCGATCCGGACGCGACGGAGCCGTTGAGATCCGTCATCTGACCGTTTTCATAGATGAATGCGCGCGAGCTTGCGAAGCCTGCCGTATACGAGACGCCAACGATCTGTCCGAGGTCGTTTATCCCGTTGGCGAAACTGTATGCATCTCCCGAAAGCACGTTCAAATCCGTCATTCCGGCGCTTCTGGTCCAGAGAAATGCGTGAGGCTGCAGGTTGCTTTGGTCGCCGCCCGCTACATTGGCAAACCCCACGACTTGGCCTGAGTTGTTGATCCCTTGAGGCGTATTCCAAGCGCTCCCGCCTATGTTGCCCATATCGGCGACGTTCCCGTTTTGCCAAATCACAGAGTGGATCGCCGTGAATCGCCCGACGGCTTGATCGCATCGGCCTGAAATTCCGACGATCTGTCCCCGATCGTTGATGGCCGTCGCCGCACCGTCCGGATCGCCGGGAAGTGTCGGGAGCTCGTGAATTCGACCGTCCGGCGTCCACATGACCGGCTTAAACTGCAGCACTTGCGATCGTCCCGAGCACGTCGGATCGTGCGTCGTGTTTTCGGCCCAGCCGACGATCTGCCCGATGTCGTTCGTGCCGGCGGCATACCCATCGAGTCCGCCGAGTGTCGGAAGCTCGGTCATCACGTCTTGGCGCCACATGAATCCGCGACAGACGTCGTGCGTCGTCGTCAGGAAGAACGCGGAGCAGCTCCAATCTTCCCCGAGCGAATTTACCGTTGCGGTCTCGGCGATACCGGCAATCAAACCAGAATCATTGTGATTGGGCCACTGCACCGCGCTATTGGGTCCGCCGAGCGTTCCGAGATTCTTCGGAGGTCCCCCGTCGCGCCAAAGCGTGGCGCGTACGATCGTATCGCCGCCCAGATTGGAAGTGCCCGTCACCCATGTTCGTGAGTTGAGGCTGTTTCCGGAGCTTGAAGATCCGCCCAGCGTTCCAAGGTTCGTGACGGCGTATTGGGGCGTCCCCGGCGATGCGATGTTTTCACTCACCGTTCGACTCGAAGCGCTTGGAAGCGTGCGCACCGAACCGCCGCCCGCGCAACCCGCAAGAATGGACAATCCGGCGATGCACGCAGCTATTCTATATTTCATGTTGCCTCCGCGAAATAGTGACGGAGGTAACGTATCAGCTAGGTGGGCGCAACGAGTTGGAAAATGCTGCCTTTTTCACAGCTTGCAGTTCGGTGAGTATCAGCTCCAGCGTGTCTTGAAATGGCTCCTTGGCCCTGCTGCCGTTCGGAGATAGTGCGTCGAGTGCCGACCCCACGCCGTGCGCAAACTGCGAGAGTGCCTCAACTTCATTGGGCGCATACGCCTCGCCGCCCGCGCGCTCGCCCAATAGCAATACGCCGAGCAAACGCCCGCGCGCGAGCATCGGCAACGCAAGCGCGCCGCGCAATGCCGTCTGGTAATGATGGGGATCGATCGGCTTGTGCCAGGTCTTCAGTGCCAGGATCGCGCCGTCGTTTTCGCTGACGTTCGCCGCAGCATCGCCAAACGATCGCGTCGCCGAATAAGCGATGTCTCCGTCTAACAGGACTGCCCCGCTGCGCGCGTCGGTATGGCGCTGGACCTTGTCGATCGCTTGATCGAGTAGCGCGTTCGACTCGGTCACGTACGCGGCTTCCCTGGCGAAATCAAGCAGCGCGCGTTCGTCTTCGTGGCGTTTGCGGAACAGCACGGCATCGACGACCAAGTCGACGCGTTTGTGGATCGCGTTGAGTGATAAGCCCAAGGCGAGTGCAAGGCCAGCGTTCGCGACGAGGCCGGTCGCGTGACTTGCGCCCGCTAAAACGGACCCGAGCAGCCATTCCAGAAGTACGAAAGACGCGACGACGATCAGCGAGACGGTTGCAACCACGAGCGCGCGGCTCAAGACGAACTCGAAGTCCAGCACCCGCCTTTTTAGCAATGCATACGTCACGATGAACGCGCTAAGCAGTATCACGCCATCTGAAACCAAGATCACCGCAAGGTTTGCAAACCACGATTTTATGAAGATCACCAGCGTCGCGACGGCAGTGGACGTCACTAATGCAAGCGGCAGAGGCAACAGCAGCCATGACGCTCGCGGGCGCTGATTTTCCGGCGTGCTCCGCACTGCGACGATCGCGCAGATTGCAACGAGAAGCGATGCGCCAAACGCTATAGCGCCGCGCAGCGTGCTGATTCGGAAGATATACGGCAGTGGATCGAACCAGAGCGTTACCAGTCCGACGGCAGCGGCAACATCGGCAGAAAAGCCGACCAGAATCGCGAGGTAGGTAAGGCGTTCCAAGATGTCTCGCGACAGGGAGCGAACGCCAAAATCCGAGGACAATTTAACGAGCAACAGCAATGCGCCCGTGGCGCATGCGCGAGATACAACCAGCAAGGTCACGCCGGCAGCACCGTTCAACACGACAAAGTTGGCCGGCTCGAGCATAGCGCCCGTCACGCAAAGCAGTACGAGTGCCAGGATGCGCGCCTCGCGATCCCACGAACGTCGCAGTGCAATCAGTAGCGCGCACATCATGAACCATAAGCTTGCGATCGTCACAGAGAATAGGGGCGGCAACTTCCACGCCGGTACGCCTTCCCACACCGTACTCGGTGTGACTGCGATCGTCAGCGTAGCCGAACCGCGATGAACTCTCAGGACTGTCGGTCGCGTAGCGGCGGGTTGATAAAGGACTCCCATTCGAGTGGACAATGTCTGCTCGCGCAAATCGATGCGATCGCCGTCTCGCAGTCCGCCTTGCGCGGACGCGCCGCCCGCGCGCGGTTGCGCCACCGCAACGGTGTACGGTTGACCCGAGGTGGCCGCGTTAGCGTCCCACCATCCGAACCACGGACGCCCGGCGACGCCCAAGCCGTCAGCCGCGCCGAAGAGCGTGATTGCCAGCGACAACCCGCATAGCGCCAATAGCGCGAACCGCCAACGTGTATCCCGGCTCTCGAGGGTCTGAGTGCGCATCGGATGTATTTTGCCGAGGCGGGATGTCGAACCCTCGCTAAAGGGCATTTGACCGCATGTCGGCAAGCAATGCCGTCGGCGCCTCTAATCTATCGAGGACTTTGTAATGCGTCTGCTCGCAGTTATTTTATTTTTGGTCGCCGCAGCCACCGCCGGGCGCGGTGCAACACTTCCCCGCTACCTCGTCGCGTGGGGAATGGAAACCAAAGGCTATCCTGGAGACCAGGCCGGCCACGATTTTCTCGCCGTGTTCGACATCGGCGATCCGGAGCACTTCGGACGCCTCGTCGCGATGTTGCCCGTTGCCACGCGCTCGCAGATGGCGCATCACGCGAACTACGAAATTCCGCCCAACGGAATGCTCTTTGCGAACGACTTCATGGCGGCCCACTCGTACTTGTTCGACTTGCGCGATCCGCTCAAACCGCGGGTTGCGTCATCGTTCGGAGACGCCGGTCCCTACACGCACCCGCACAGCTTCGCGTATCTCTCGAATGGACACACGCTCGCAACCTATCAGCAGAAGGGCGCAGACGACGCTGCGGCGGGCGCGCTCGTTGAGCTCGACGGCAACGGCGGCGTCGTTCGCAGCAGCGATGCCTCCGACGCAACCGTCGAACCATTCATCCGGCCATACAGTTTACAAGTTCTCGAAAAACTCGATCGCGTCGTAACCACCAGCGCCGACATGATGCCCTCGGACAAATCCAGTCATGTCGTGCAAGTCTGGCGCCTTTCCGATCTCAAACTCATAAAGACCGTCGTGTTGCCGAAACCTGCGCGCTACAAGGGAGTTGCGGGCGAAGACGCGGACGAAGCGCGCGTTCTTACAGACGGAAAGACAGTGCTCGTCCAAACCGGCCGCTGCGGCTTGTACAAGTTGAACGGCATCGCGGGAACGGAACCCACGGCGCAATTCGTCTACGATCTCGGTTACCGGGCCTGCCCCGGCGTTCCGGTCGTGATCGGCAATTACTGGATCGAACCTTCGATGAGCGGCCACTGCATCACGGCACTGGACGTGCGCGATCCCTCGCATCCGGTTGAAGTCTCGCGACTGGTACTTGACGGCGATGCATACCCACACTGGCTCTCGCGCGAACCGGGCGGCAATCGTATCGTTATCACCGGTTTTGGTTCTATCCTGAACCGCATCTCGTTTGCAACGATCGATCCGCAGACCGGTGCGCTCAAACTGGAAAAGCGTACAATTGACTTCAATCGAAAATGGCCGGACGGATGGAACGGACCGGCTGTGCCCCACGCCGCGTTATTTTACGCGAGGTAACACCTCTGATGCTCAAGGTGCGCAAATGATTCGACAATGTACGGATGCAGACGTGCCGGCGATCGACAGCATCATCAATCAGGCGGCACAAGCATATCGTGGGGTCATCCCAGAGGACTGCTGGCATGAACCATACATGACCAGAGCGGACTTGCTGGTCGAGCTCGCCGCGGGCGTAGAATTTTGGGGCTGCGATGAATCCGACGCGCTGGTCGCGGTCATGGGAACGCAAAATGTCGGCGACGTCACGCTCATACGTCATGCCTACGTGTTGCCGCAACATCAAAGCCGCGGACTCGGCGGCATCCTGCTCGATGCACTCGTCGGCCGTGCGGCAAAACCATTGCTGGTTGGAACGTGGGCCGCAGCTCGTTGGGCAATTCGATTTTATGAGCGCCACGGATTCGAGCAAGTGGCCGAGAGCGAAAAGGATCGGCTGCTCGACACATACTGGACCATCCCGCCGCGCCAGCGAGACACGTCGGTCGTCCTAAGGCGCCCTTAGCGCGCAGCGCAAATTTCCTGGGGCATGCCGGGTTTTCTATTGTTAGAATGACATATGCCGGTAATGCGCGCGCAGTTCTCTTCGTTTTGACCGCTCTGGTCGTAGCGGTGTTTTATCCACCGCTGGCGCACGGCGATTTCGTTCGCTGGACGGGAGGCACGTTCGGCCTCATCCCGGGACCGACGGGTGGACTCCTCGTGTCGGATGTAACGCCCGGTACCCCGGCATGGATCGCGGGTCTGCGGGCGGGCGATCGCATCGTGCTGCCGCCATTCTCGATCGAATATGCAGCGCTTGAGGTGCCCCACGCTGGCGAGAGCGCCACCGTGACGTTCCGGCGCAGCGACGGAACACTGCACCAAGCGCACATGGTCGCGCAGCCGGCGACGCCACTCTCGCCAGCGGAGTGGGCACTAAACATCGCGACCGCCCTAGTCGTGACGGTGTTTTTGATCATTGCGACAGTCCTGGTATATATGCGTCCGGGAATCATGACGTGGTCTTTTTACGCGTTCGCCGTCGGATATTTCTCAACGGCCGGGCCCATCGCGTTTTATCACGGGGTGCTTCCTCCGGCATTGTACTTGGCGATGGTTTTTGTCCTCGGAACCCTTCTTGGTAACGTCGTGGTCATGCCACTCTTGCCGTTCGTGTTGCGTTTCCCGAATCAGCCATTAGAAGGCTGGCGAGCAAAAGCAAATACGGCCATCTGGATCGCGCTGGCGCTTGGATACGCGCTATACATCTATGAATGGGTGTACCTGCACGGAACGGGGAACGATTTATCGTGGGCCAGCGTGCTGGACGAGTGGTTACCGCTCGCCGTGTTCGTAGCAGCCGCAATTATCGTGCTCAAGAACTACAAAGGCGCAGACGCGGCCGTGCGCGCTCGTACGGGCTTTTTGATTGCCGGCACGCTGATGTCGTTCCTCGCGTACGCCGTGTACTTCATCCCGTCAGTGGACAACACGACGAAAACGGCAGTCAGCGATCTTGTGATTCTGATGCCGGTTTGCGTGGCTTACGCCGTCTTGCGTCATCGAGTTCTCGACATCAACTTCGTGCTCAACCGCGCTATCGTCTACGCTGCCCTTTCCATCTTCATCGTGATGGCTGTTACGTTGCTGGATTGGACATCGAGCCGGATCGTTTCAAAAGCGCATCTTGCTACGCTGCTCGAAATTGGGGTGACGGTCGGAATCGGATTTGGCCTGAGCCGTCTGAACCGGACATTCGAGCACTGGGTGGACGTGCTGTTGTTCCGGCGCAGGCACGAGGCCGAGCGGTACTTGGCACGCGTCGCGGATGCGCTTCCGTATGCGACCTCCGAGGATGCAATAACGGACGGCCTCGTGCACGAACCGGTGGATGCCTTGGAACTGATCGCCGGAGCGCTTTACCGCCGTTCCAGTGATGGCCGGCGCTTTGAGGGCGTAGCGACGTCGAATGAAACGCTCGTTGCGCCGATGGGATTCGATCGCAACCATAATCTCGTGCGGTTCTTGCAGGCCGGTGAGGAATGCGTATGGCTGGATGACGTGCGAGCGCACCTCGATGCGTCGAACAGCGCAATCTACGTTTTGGCCGTTCCGGTATTGGTGCGGCACGAGCTGGTTTCGTTCGTGCTTTACGGTGCCCACCGCAACGGATCGCAGATCGATCCCGATGAGGTTGCATTGCTCAAGGCTTTGGTTCGTGAAGCCGCTCGCGCATACGACCACGTAGAGGCGGTTCGCACGCGTGAGCTGATCGGACAGCTTTCGGCGGCGCCGGCAGGGAGCGGCTGAACGGATGATTCGGCTACGCCGCTTAAACGTTGTGGAGTGGCCGCTTTGGCGCGAAATGCGGTTGGAGGCACTTCGGGAAGCGCCGTACGCTTTCGGTTCGAAACTTGCTGATTGGGCGGGGCGTGCGCGATGCAGAAGAACGCTGGAGAAAACGACTGACCGAGGTGCCGCTCAATGTTATCGCTGAATTGCATAACCGCCCCGCCGGCATGGTGGGCGCCACATTCGCGAATCCGCAGCGCGAAGTCGAACTTATTTCAATGTGGGTTGCACCGTTTGCGCGCGGGCAAGGCGTCGGCGATTGTCTGATCGGCGCAGTAATCGGCTGGGCGAAAGAGCAACAGGCAACGAAAGTTCTACTCGACGTTATGGAAGATAATCTGCGTGCCACCGCTTTGTATAACCGCCATGGATTTATCGATCGAGGCCCCGTTCCAAACGCGTCGCCTGCAGACCCGTTGGAACGCCGGATGGCGCGCAATATTTGACGAATGAGCGTTCATGCCGCTGCAAAATCGCGTAACGCCTCACGGCGAGATCGTCGCGCTTCCGGGACGCGGGCTCATGATGGGCAATCGGGGCGTGCTGCACGACGATCGCCGCCGCATCGTCCGCGCGACGCAGGTGAAGCGCTGGATCGCGTGCCTTATTGAGTTCCGCGGCCGACATCGCACTATCATGAAACCGCGCTCATACACCGAGCTGTTCTTCCTCGATGAAGCGACCGCGTTTTCTGCCGGCCACCGTCCGTGCGCAGAGTGCCGGAATGCCGACTGCAAGCGCTTTCGCGCGTTATGGGAAGCCTGCTTTGGCGGGGTGGCCGGCGTGGACGAGATCGACGCCGTCATGCACGCGGAGCGTCTGGACGGTCGAACGAAGCGAACGTGGCGTGCCAATGTTGCTGCATTGCCCGACGGAACGTACGTGTCGATCGACGAGATCCCGCATATCGTGTGGCGCGGTGAGCTCGTTGCGTGGAGCGACGGCGGATACCGCGACCGCCAGGCGCTTCCGGCGCATCGAGACGTCGACGTACTTACACCGCCATCGATCGTCGCAGTGTTCAAAGCGGGCTATCGTCCCGAAGTGCATTCGACGCTGTACGGTCGAGCATAGAGAGCCAGAGATCGACGGCGCGATTGATGCGGGCGCGGTCGTGGGTCGCGCACAAGTCCAAGAGAAATCCGCGAAAGCCCGCGAGCAGCAGCGTGGCATATGCGCGCGCATCCCGCGCGCTCCGTCCCGGAAGCGAGCAGCAGGGTTTGAGCGCGGCGAGCCAATCCTCGACCGCGGCTTCCAGAAAACCGGGGAAGCGCGAGCGATCTTGCAGCGCAAGGCCGTAGACTTCGAAAAAGAGCCGCATGAGCGGCTCCCATTTCGGCGCGCTGAACTGCTGCCAAAGCTTCCGCGCTGCCCCAGTCGCCGTGCGAAAGGAGCTCATCTCGACGTTCGCCATCGTCTCGCGCTGGCGCGCTCGCCCGCGCGCGATCAGTTCGACGACGAGCTCTTCTTTGGAGCCGAAATAGTAGAGCAGCACGCGGGGGCTGGTGCCGGCGGCCTTGGCCAGCGGACGCAGCGAAAGTTCCGAGATGCCGTTTTCAAGAACGTAATCAACGGCGCGATCGAGGACCTCGGCCCGGCGAGCGGCATCCCTCGTGCGCGCCATGCGTTCTAAATTCCGTAGAACTTCAGCTGCGGCCACACTTGGGCGAGTTGCGGTCGCATCCCGCGACAGATAATAATCGGCTTCTCGCGCTCGCGCGGCATGACGTACGGCGAGGATCCGAAGCGCGCAACCACATGGACCGAATTACACCAGCGGCGCCACTGCGCCGGATCGACGTTCACGGCGATGATCACCGAACCATCATAACGGCGCGGTCCCCACAAGTAGTAGTTGTTGTTGCCGCTCAAGCTCGGCGGAAGATTCGTGCCGAGCACGTCGAGCGCGCCGGCTTCGCCGTAATTATGGGCGAAGATGGCCGCGTGCGCCCGATCGGTAGCGGGGAGCGATGCATAGATATCGCTGACCGTCGCCGCGAGTTCGCGCCAGCCGAATTCAAACGAGAAGACTTGTGTCAGCGGCGCGCCGATGCTCGCCTTTTCGATCGGCCGCATCTTCATAGGCATGTGGTCGACGACAAACTTCAGGCGCTCCGGCGAATAGATCGGCAACACCAGCGGCAACGAGAGTGCACCATTCACGGCGGCAAGCGCTGCCCAGAGCGAGACGACCACGACCGGCAGCGCGCTGCACGCAGCGGCACCCAGCGCGAACATCGTCGGATATGCGCCGGCAAGGTAGTAGCTCTTGCCGTGCGTCACAAAGACGATCACGGCCGAGACGACGAAGGCGACTGCTAGAAAACGGTATTGGGCGAACTTGGGTGAGGCGAACGGCGCGATAATGCCGGTCATCCAGAGCGGCGCCAGCACCAAGTTCAAGACGAGGATCTGATCCATGATGAATTCGGCGGGAGTTCCCGTGAGATTGCCCGAGCTATCGTTGTGAACCAGTTCCAGAAACGGCAAGCCGTGCACGAGTTGCCAGACAACGTTCGGCATTGCGATCGCCGCACCGATCCCAGCACCAATCCAAAGATCGCGCGAACGCACGATGGAACGCGGACCCGCCGCGATCAGACCGGCCGCCAGGCCGGCGATCCAGATGGCGATGCCGTACTTAGCTTCAAACGCGAATCCCGCGAACGCGCCCGCCCACCAATATAAACGCGGCTCGTTGCGAACGAGCGCACGGGTGACGAAGTACGCCACGGCGGTAAAGTCTAGCGCTTCGAACGTCGAGGTCGTGAGCGTCGCGGTCATCGCCGTCAACATCGGCGAACTGGCCGCGGCGATCGCGGCAAGCCAGGCGCCGCGCTTACTCGCGCCGAGCAGCTCGGCGAACGCAACAACGAGCGGAATGAGGAGCACTGCCGCGAGGACCGCCGGCAAGCGCAAGAGCCAAACGTTCGTTCCGAAAACCTGCGTCGCCGCGGCTATCAGCGGCACGAGCGGCGGCTGGTCGACGTAACCGAACGCCGGATGACGTCCGCAGACGATAAAGTACAACTCGTTGACGAAGAAATCGTACCGTCCCGCCGTCAAGAGATGGATGACCGCGACGACCGCGCCAACGCTGACGGCCGCAATAAGTGCGCCGCGGCTATGCCAGCCTGCCAGACCTAACGTTGACATATCGTCAGGGTAGCATACTTGAAACACTCGTTTCAAGTATGCCGACGGCCGCTGTTCGTCGTGCCGGGACCATCCCTATGGAGTTATTTCATGATTTGCGGCTAAGGTGTCCCTTTTCACGCCCTCGTTTTCGATGGAGGTCCCCGCGTGCGTACTTTGTCTGTCTTCTTTATATTCTTGGTCGCTTCGGCCGCCGCCGCAGTAGCCGCCCCGACGATGCAACAGCTTACCCCGCTTGCCGGCACAGTGGTTTCGGCTAACGCAAGCGGTTTGGTTCTCAAAACATCCTCGGGTAATCGCAGCATCGCGTTCGGTCCGAAGATGCGATTTTTCGCTATCAACAAATCGTCGCTGGCGAATGTCCAGCAAGGGTCGTTCATCGGCACGACGGTCGTACCGCAGTCAAACGG
>Ga0185299_10004797_pt1 | contig 15937 bp, 11 predicted proteins | sample PaiPotPPA55metaG_FD_128002 | JGI IMG/M metagenome (GOLD analysis project Ga0185299, IMG submission 128002) | Iron sulfur acid spring bacterial and archeal communities from Banff, Canada, to study Microbial Dark Matter (Phase II) - Paint Pots PPA... ...
ACGCTGGAAAACTGGACTCTGGCTAACCTGGTTTTTGACAGCTTTGCACAACCGCTGCCTGCGGGGGTGCGCAGCGCAGCACTCAGCGCATGGCAGGTCGTCTACGAAGCCGAAGGTCTGACCGTGGATTTGCGTTTCGGTCATCGCGGGCAAGCCAAGACAGTTCACTTGGTCGGCCAGGTGTTCGACAAGCGAGCAGTACGAGTCTGGCAGAGCAATGCCACCATCCAGTTGTCGACAGAACAGGGCGAGTTGGTCGCGACCACCGCTGTCAACGCCATGGGAGAGTTTCACATTGAGTTCGAAGCGAAGGATCATCATTTGTGGTTATCGGTTAAGGCGGCGGAACGCACTGCCGTGCGCATTCCGCTGACAAATCCGAGATAAGGCAACAAATATGGCTTACCAAAGGAACCAGAACGGGTTACTCCAGAGAGATTACGGGTGTAAGTGGCAAGCACTGAGGTTCCACTTTAAGCTCGCACTTAGGTACATGATCGAAAAGGGGAAAACGATGGGTGCAATGAAATCAAACATGAGTCTTCGGCGAGCGGGCCTGGTGCCTTGCCTGGTGCTATTGTTGACGGCCTTTTGCGCGCCGGCTGCGCAAGCACAGACTCGCCTGATTGTGCGCGATTCGCTCGGACTTCCGGGCATCAACCTGACCTGCCTGTTGATGGGCTGCCAGGTCGTAACGGGCCTTGGGGATCCCAATGGGCAGTTGTTCCTGGTGACTCTCCCCGCCTTTCTCAATCCCGTCACCGGCCTGCTCCAGCTCAATCTTCAGCTCGGCATCCTCGGTGTAGAAATTGATCAGACCGTGAACACGACGCCCGTGTATGCCGGTGGCTATCCCTCGTACTTGACAGACTCGACGCCAACGTCTTACTACGGGGCAACGGTTTGGCACGGTTATGTCGCGCAACCCGCGAATCAGTTAATTCGCACGGACCAAACGCACTCGGCATTCAATGTTACAGGCGCTGGAACGACAGTTGCGGTTATCGATACCGGGGTAGATCCCACCAGCCCCGTCCTAAAAAATGTTTTGGTCTACGGCTACGACTTCACGCGCAATAGGAATGGCGGATCGGAGACCAACGATGTTCAAGCCAGTCCGAATACGAGCCAGGCCCAGACCGCGATAGTGAACCAGCGGACGGTAGCGGTGCTCGATCAGCGCACGGTTGCAGTGCTCGATGGCGGCCCCTACCAAGCCTTTGGACATGGAACCATGACCGCCGGCGTCGTGCACCTGGTCGCGCCCCAGGCGAAGATTATGCCGCTGAAAGCATTCTCCGCGAATGGCACCGGGTACGATTCCGATATTCTGCGCGCCATTTACTATGCCGTGAACCACGGTGCGAAAGTAATGAATATGAGTTTCGATTTCTCGAGTTACTCGCCGGAACTCGCGCGAGCCATCCAATATTCGAACAGCAAAGGAGTGATTTCCGTCTCCTCAGCTGGGAACGACGGTCAGTATAAGACGGTTTATCCGGGCGGACTTCCTGGCGTCATCGACGTCGCGTCGACTTCGAATTACGATGTCCAGTCATCGTTTACCAATTACGGTGCACCACCGGTGTGGATGGCCGCGCCGGGAGAAGGCGTGGTCACGACTTATCCATGGGGAACGTATGCCGCCGGATGGGGCACATCATTCAGCACTCCTTTCGTAGCCGGTACCGCGGCTCTCATGTTGGGCGCCAACGGCAACTGCTCCAGCTCACATGTTCCAATGGGTTTGGCGGATGCGGACTTCATCGGCAACCTGAATCTCGGCGCCGGACGTTTGGATACTTACCAGGCTGTTCAGGCTTGTCGTCTCTTGCACTAGAAAGCGGGCACTGGAAAGCGAACACTCGACGATATGGCGGCAACCCCAAATCCGGCGCTGGATGTGTCCGGACTGGTGCTCCGCATCAAGGAGCTGGAAGAGCAGCATCTCGCTTTCCGCAACTCTCTTGTCTGCGCTTTTAACCAGATGCTCGACCTGAAAGACATCAACACCGGAGTCCACAGTACCCGCTTGGCCGAATGGGCGCTGCGGGTAGCCCGGAAGATGGATATGCCGGAAGAACGCCTGTACCAGGTAGAGGTCGCTGCGTTACTGCACGACATTGGCAAGATCGGTGTGCCGGACGCTATTCTGAAAAAACCGGGTCCGCTCACGCCCGAGGAGCGCGCGCTCATCAATCGTCATCCGGAATACAGTTGGTCAATTCTGCGCCTGTTCCCTGGGCTCGAAGAGGCCAGTCTCTACGCTTTGCACCATCACGAAAACGTGGATGGGACTGGCTATCCGGCTGGACTGAAGGGGAATGATATTCCCATGGTTTCGCGAATCATTTCCGTCATCGACGCCTTCGATGCGATGGTCTCGAATCGCTGTTACCGGCAAGGCCTTCCCCACTCGGAAGCGATTGCGCGCTTGCGCCGCAGCAGTGGAACCCAGTTTGATCCCGACATCTTGCAAGCATTTATTCCCATCGCCGAGCAGGAAGCCGCCGACGTCTTTGCCGCCGCCGGAACGAGTATGTCGGCGGCGCTGTAGACGAAGATTCATTTTCCCTCCGCTTTCTTGCATCCCCCAGATGTCGACTGACACTTCGTTCGCCCATCAACCCTCCGCGCGGTTTGGACGAGGGCGCCCGTCGCTCCACTTTAGACCGATAGGCTCAGATTACATATTGCTTCCGTCGCGTGGGACTTTGGCGAGGGCGATTTTGGGTTTTTGGTCCGGGGCGATAACAGGCCTGGATGGTGCCGGGCGGAAGGTCTTCGCCGGGCGAGGCGTTGACCTCGCCAACTTTTTGATCGCGATTGGTTGGGGGCGCGCTGGCTGAAGATTCGCCCGCGGTCTCGGCGGAGCGGGCGATGGGAGCTTGCCATGCCTCGTGAGGATCCACTACCGGTTCGAGATCGGTGACAACCTGCTCTGGTTGCGGCTTCTCGAGTTCCATGCGCTTGAGGTTCGAAGACGCGATCTGGAGCGCGTAGAGCAGGAGACTGGCGGTTTTCCGCTCGAGTCTCTTTTGCAGGACCATTTGCACGACCTGGCGAATGACGGCCTGAATGGAGTGCGCGTCTTCAAAAAACGGCAGGGTGATTTCGCCGGTCGCGTACTCTATGTCGGAGAAGCACTCGACGGGCCAGGGACGGTCTTTGTGGTGATAGAAACAGAAATTTTTGCTGCGGAGAGCGGGCGAACCACATTGGGTTCCGTTGACCTTGATGTGCCGGCAACGAGCTGCTGTAAAGGACGACATAGATGCTCCTGAGAGAAGTTGGGACGTTATCGGATGGAATCCATCCGGTAATCGGTGTTCGTGTTAGTGGGGTACCCCCCTGGTGCCCGGTATATTAGAATCATTGACTTAGCGTCGCGCTCGCGGCAAAGTCTTCAAAGGAAGATAGTTAGAGGTAAAGTCTTGATTCGGCATGGGTTGGTGGTCGTTATATCCTTAATCTGCCGGATAGGTCACGGCTGGCGCGGAGTTATAAGTGGATAGGCCGCGCGTCTCTACTGTGTTGACCTCTTACTTTTATTATAAGACAGGTTGTCAAGTGTTATTAGTGAAAAAGTATTGACGAGTACGTTGGAGTGAGGGGCATTGCGTATTGGTATGCCCAGAAGTAGAGATGTCGGCGGACCGCCGGCCACTCCGGCTATCGCTCAGGGCAGGCTTTCTCGAATTGCGCAAGAAGTAGCGCACCCAGGCACCGCGGTTATTTGGTGTCAACGTTTGGGAATAGTAGCGTTATACTTGCTGCGTTGAAGTGACGCTCCCGCCGGAATAGTACCTAGAAGAACTTCGTCTAACATGCCGATTACTCCCCAACAGATTCAGGCCGCAGAAACCACTCAACGTGCTGCCGCTCACGACGGTTCGCAGCAGATACGATTGGTCGCCGGACCCGGAACGGGAAAGTCTTTTTCAATCGAAGAACGTGTGTGTTGGCTTCTCGGCCAGGGAATTCAGCCCCGAGCTATTACCGTCGTATCGTTTACACGCGCCTCCTCCATCGAATTGCGCGGCAGGATTCATGCGTACTGTGCAACACACAATCAGCACAACGGAGCTGACGTACGAGTCAGCACGCTCCATTCGCTTGCTCTGAGAATGCTCAAAGCGGCAAATCTTCTGCATTACCCGGCTGATCCGCTCGTTCTTGACAGTTGGGAATTGGAGAACGTCTTTGATGCGGAATTCGGTCACGCGAATGGACTGGGCAAGACTCGCAGAGAAGAAATTCGACGTGAGCACGAAGCATTCTGGAGCACAGGAAATTGGGCGCCGCCGAATTATATTCCTCCTGATCCCCCAATCACGGCTGCGGAAAGAGCGGCATTCAACGCGTTCCACGGCCCCCACACGCAGGCCTATTCCTGTGTGTTGCCGGGAGAAATTGTTCGCGAGTGTCTGCGGCAGATCGTCGCTGGAAACCTCGATCCCGTCGCCTTGCTCCATCTTCAGCACCTAATTGTGGACGAATATCAGGATTTGAACCCCATCGACCAGCAGTTTGTGGATGAAGTTATCGCGCGAGGCGTCATCACCTTTGTTGCAGGCGACGACGACCAAAGTATTTATTCCTTCAGATACGGATCGCCTTCAGGGATTCAGGATTTCACTCAACGCTACCCGGCGGCAGCACCGCATACTCTTACCGATTGCTTTCGTTGCGCGCATTCGATCGCGGACGCTGCTAACGCACTCATGCTCGGGTATCCAAGCCAAAACCGAATTCCCAAGGCGCTAAACTCCTTGTATGCGGCCGCCGCTCCGCCGGTCGCCGGTGTTGTACATCGCTGGCGCTTCCCGGACGCAGCAACCGAGTCCGATTCAATCGCGGCCTCCTGCCAAGCCCTCATCAACGCTGGAGTCAACCCGCGTGACATTCTGATTCTGGTAAGCAATCAGCGGGAACTTCTGGGGGGCCTGAGAAACTCGTTTAATGCTGCCCATGTTCCATTTGAGCCGCCCAGGGCCGAGACCTTTATAGATTCCGACACCGGGCGCTTTGTCTTGGCCATTGTCAGATTGGTTTGTGACCTCCACGATCACGTCGCCCACAGGCTGATTCTCGGTTTACGTCCCGGTGTCGGGATTGGAACCTGCGACGCCATCGTGAATGCGGTAATCAGCAACGCTCTGAGCTTCTGGGACGTGTTCCACAATCCTTTGCCTGGGGCAATCTTTCGTGGGAAAAGTCCCACTGCGCTCAATCTCGCAAGGCAAGTATGCGCCCAAGTCGGTGGATGGTTACAGACAGACACCCTCGCTGCGCGTCTCGCGGACATTGCGGCTATCCTGACCGCGACATTCAACGCCGTAGAAGCGCAGACCTGGCAAAACTACGCTGCCGCCCTGCCTCCGGATACAACCCTGGAAGAACTGCGCGACTGGCTTTGGGCCGATACTGACGAACAACAAATGGCCGTGCTTCAGGCCGTGTTCACACGACTAAACCAGCAGATCCCTGCCACCGCCGTGTTACCCCCGCGAGTGCGAATCATGAGCATGCACGGAGCAAAGGGCCTTTCGTCGCGAATCGTTTTCGTTCCGGGCTTGGAGGAACATATATTTCCCGGACCCTGGCGGCAACCCTACCCAGGACTCGTGCTTGAGGCGGCGCGACTACTTTACGTATCTATCACGCGCGCCCGTGCCGCGTGCATCCTCAGCTATGCAGCCCAAAGACGGATGCAAGGGCCGATGCGTGCCACGGCTCCCTCTCGGTTTACAGCAAGTCTAAACGGCCCTTTTGTAGGTCGTGTCAACGGGTTAGAACAGCCTGAAGTGCAGCAGATCATTGCGGACATCGCGAACCTTTAGAGTCTCCGACACGTTGGGGATGACAGTCCTTAGGCATTGAACTGGGCGTGGGGCCCATCAGACCTGAAAAGTATAACTCGGATTGCTTTTTGACATTGACACTCAGCAAGTGGCGCACCCCGCAGTTGTGGAAATGGCGGCGGGAGGTACAATCGCGAATTATGAACTGGACAGTCTTTGCGGCATACGCGAAGGGCATTTGGGCTGCCGTCGGCCCTCTACTCGGTGTATTGGTCGGAGCATACATAGCCAATCGCAATCAGCGGCAACACTGGCTTGCAGATTGCAAGAAGGAAGAGTATCGAGAACTTTTGACGGCGATGACCACCGGCCTTGCGACCTTTATCCGTGCAAAAGGAAACGTTATTCCCGCAGGAGAGAGGGACAGGGCTGTTGCCGATAGCTGGAGTAATGTCATGGAAAGCATACACAACAAGATTTTCATAGCACCGCAAATAGAACGATTGTCGATTTTTACTCTTTGGGCGGACGCCCTCGGTTCCTTCAAACAAGGCAATCCGACCGGGCCGTCCATGGAGTTGCTCGGGAAAATGTTACGAGACCTACGTGATGCCGCAAGAAACGATTTGATAGCGGAAAGTCAAGGTAGTTGGTTCCAAAACTTCCTCTCATCTCCCCACAACAAGCGAGTTTCAAAATAGCGAATGCGTAGAGTCCCGAAGGCGGGTGGGCCACATCAGACCTGAAAAGTATAACGCGGGTTGCTTTTGAACATTGACACCTAATCGCTGGGGGTGGGCCACTTCTCAGGCTTTTTGAGAAGTGGCTCGCCGAACTGCTGGCGTTGTGAGACTCCGTTTTACGCGGCCGGAGATCAGATCTTTATCCTACGCACGCTCGTTTCGGGGACACGCGGCGTGAAAGGCGAAGCCCCGTTGTGCGATCATTGTGGTTCCCACTCTTGCGCAAAGGACGCGCAAGAATGGGGCACCCCCAGCGCTGGTTGTGCAGGCGGGTAAAGCCTCGGCCACCCGCCCAATGACAAAGTTCCGCTCAGGAAGACAGGATTGAAAAGGGTGCCGATATCGCAGCGTGCTGACGGCGGTGTGAAAAGCAAAACCCTTTGATCAGCATTGGAGGGTGCGTTAAAGTCGCCCACCCGCCAGGCAACTCGCGACTTTTCCCGTGCAACTAAAGAATTAGTTACCTTTCGCTTTGTGGAGCGTCTAAGGTTCGAGGAGGGCCTCCGGTGCCGCCGAGACAATCGGGAACTTTGACCGAAGCCGAGCTGCGGATCATGAACGTGCTCTGGCGGAAGGGGTCGGGCACGGTCCAGCAAGTGCTTGATTCTATTACTCAAAAGCCCACCCTGGCCTACAACTCTATTTTGACCACCATCCGGGTTCTGGAGAGAAAGGGCTATTTGAAACATTTAAAGGATGGACGGGCACATGTGTATACGCCGCTGGTTGGGCAGAAGGAGGCGACGCGCTCGGAAATCCGGCACCTGGTGAGCCGCTTTTTTAAGAACTCTCACGAGCAGCTTGTCTTGAACCTTCTTGAGGATCAGGGTATTGGGGCGGAGGAAATTGGCCGTCTGCGACAGATGCTGGATCAGAAGGACACCGATTTAACGGAAAAAGTTCGGAGCGACGCGAAATGAATTGGCTTTCGGTTCAGACCGTGGCGCAGATTTCGGTCGAGCGAATTCTTAACGCGCTCCCTGAAGGATTCCTGATCGCACTCTTTGCCTGGGCGTTGCTGCGTGTTTTGCGGAGGCAGAATTCGGGAACCCGGTTTGCCGTCTGGTTCCTGGCATTGCTGACAGTCGCTGCGCTGCCTGTGCTGGGCGGTATCGGCGAAGGGCGGGCGCTGATGGCAGGGATGTCATCGGGAATGTCGTCAGGGATGTTATCGGGAATGGCTTCGGCGAATTCGTGGGGAAGCCTGCGGCCGGCGATCACCATTCCTGGTCGCTGGGCGCTTTTTGTTTTTATTGCTTGGGCTTTTGGTGCTGGCGTGGGGATGATGCGTTTGGTGGCTGGGCTTTGGCGCCTGCGACGGCTGCGCCTCAGTTGTACTCCGATCGTCGCGGCGGATCTTGATCCGGCGGTGCGCAAAACGGTGGATGCGATCGGCGCGTCAGCGTTAGTTGTCTCAAGCTCAATCTCAATCTCAAGGTCAATAACGATTGCCACATCAGAGTACGTGCGCGTGCCTGCTGCCATTGGTTTTTGGAAGCGGACGATTGTCTTGCCGGCCTGGGCGTTGCGAGAATTGCCGGCCCAAGATCTGAACGTCATCCTGCTGCACGAATTCGCGCACCTGCGGCGCTGGGATGACTGGACAAATCTCATTCAGAAAATCGTGCGCGCTGTATTTTTCTTTCATCCAGCGGTGTGGTGGATTGAGAAGCGTATCTCGGTGGAACGCGAGATGGCGTGTGACGATGCGGTGCTGGCCGAAACTGCCAATCCGCACGGATACGCTACGTGTCTGGTCTCGCTGCTGGAGAAGAGTCTGGCGCATCGTCTAGCGCTGCGGCGATGGTCGATGGCTCAGGCAGCTGTGCACCGGGCCCGCGAGGCTTCGCTGCGGCTGGCGCAGATTCTTGACAAGAACCGGCCTGCGGCCACGCGAGTCTGGAAACCGGCGCTGGCGATGGTCGGCGTTTTCTCAGTGGCCTGCCTCATGGCACTGCCGCACGCGCCACAGTTCGTTGCGTTTGATCGGGGCGCGCTGAATAGTAATTCTGATCGTGCGTACTCGGCTGCGGTCAGCCCGTCGTCGTTTCAGCCTTCGGTCAAAGCGGCGGCGGTAGTTTCCGCTGCGTTGCGGACGGGCGAGTCATCATCGGTGGGGACAACTGCATCGCTGGGGACAACTGCCAGAATTATTCCTGCTCGCGTCCATGAGCACGCTGTTGCCGGACAACAGCTTGCTCGAGCGCATGGAGTTGCTGCCCGACCGAACGCGGCACAGCCGCCCGAGCGACTAGTCGAGGCAAGTGCAAGCGCGGATCAGAAAACTGTGCCGGAATTTCGAACCTTGATCTTTATCGAAGCCACGCAGTATAGGAACTCGGATTCGACGGTGTGGAGCGTCCAGGTGTGGCGGGTGATGTTGGTGAGCTCGGTCCGCGATCGATTGGCGGGAGCGCCCGTGGCCAATTCGATTTAGAGTCTAAAAATTTTTTTTGCAATGAGCAACTAGATAATTAGTTTCACAGAGTTAGTTTCACAGAGTTAATTTCACACAGTTAGTTTCACAAGGAGAAACGAAAATGAAGAAGTGGATAGAACGTAGCAAGGCAATAGTGACGAGGCGTCTGGCAGTGGCCCTCATTGCCATGGTGGCAGTCGGGTCGGTGGCGACGTTTAACTTTGCGAAGTCTGCAACGGCGGCGGTCGCCGCTCCGGCTGCGGCGGCGCTTGATGACAATAGCGTCGGAGCGTTGCTGACGCTGGACCGCGCAATGGAAACGCTGGCGGCGCGAGTTACACCGGCGGTGGTGAATGTAACGGTAGCGTCGAAAGTCAACGCGCAGCAGGGCGACGCCGGAGCGGAAGGGATGCCTGACATGCAGCAATTTTTCGGTCCGGGCAATGCTTTTGGGCGTCAGTTTGGCCGCGAGTTTGGCCGCCAGTTCAATTTTCCGTCGCAGCCTCAGAACAGGATGGAACACGGCTTGGGCAGTGGCGTGATCATCTCCCCTGATGGATATATCGTCACCAATAATCACGTTATCGACGGTGCGGTCGACATTCGCGTCACCATGAGTAACCGGGAAGTGCTGTCTGCAAAGTTAGTGGGCGCCGATCCGTTGACGGACCTTGCAGTTATCAAGGTCAATGGAACCAACTTACCGAGCGTGCCCTGGGGTAACTCGGCCAGCTTGCATCCGGGACAAACGGTGCTCGCATTCGGGAATCCGTACGGGTTCCGCTTCACGGTGACACGCGGCATCATCAGCGCGCTGAACCGTCCCAATCCTGACGCAAGCGATCGACGCAAGCCGGGCGAGTTCATCCAGACGGACGCCGCCATCAATCCCGGGAATTCGGGCGGAGCGCTGGTTGACGCGCGCGGAGAACTCATCGGAATCAATACGTTCCTGATTTCATCCTCGGGATCATTCTCGGGAATGGGCTTTGCGATTCCCGCTCAGATTGTCCAGCCTACGGTGGAGACTCTGATCCGGGACGGCAAAGTAACTCACGCGTATATCGGAATTCAGATCGCCGATGTTACTCCGGACAATGCGAAGTTTTTCCAGATGAATAAGGCTGAGGGAGCGCTGATTAGTCAGGTTGAGCCGGACGCGCCCGGAGCTAAGGCTGGACTGCGCACCGGAGACGTGATCACGGAACTCGACGGAAAGCCTGTGACCGACGCTGGACAATTGCAAATGACGGTCGGACAAAAACGGCCGGGTGAAACGATCCATCTGCTGGTGGTGCGGGACAGCAAACCAACGAGCATTGCTGTGAAACTCGAAGCACTGGGCGGTGGCAGAGGCACGGAGACTGCCGGCGGAGAACACGGGAAGGGGCGTTGGGGGCTGAGTCTCGGCGACTTGACCCCGGACGTCCGGAATGAACTGCAAGGGCAGGGGCAAGGACAGGGACAAGGCCCGGTTCATGGCGCCGTTGTGGAGGACGTCCAGCCCGGCAGCCCGGCCGACAATGCGGGCTTGCAGCGCGGAGATGTCATCATGGAAGTGAACCGGCACTCGGTGAAATCCGCGTCCGAAGTGGCACACGCGTTATCGGGCGTGCCAAGCGGGCAGGATGCGCTGGTGCTGGTGTGGTCGAATGGGGGCAGCACGTTCCGCGTGTTGCATCCTTCGCAGGGGTAGGGAAGTAGAGTCAACCAGCATTGATAGCTAGTGGCGCGCTGTGCTCGGCCCGGTTGCGAATGGGCGGGGCGCAGCGCGTTTTTCTTGACGTGGCTAGTGCAAGCGCGTGGTTACGACAATTGGCTGGCACTATCCTCAAATTCCACGATTGTGCACATAGCTGCCGGTCGCCACATGTGTCATTGTTCGGGCCGAATGATAGGATCAAGTCTTAGGTGCAGTTCCCAAAAAGGCTTGCTCGGGAACGATTTTATGCTGCTCCAATCTTTCTTGAACTTTTCCCGACGAGCGCTATTCGTATTTCTTCTGGTCTCTTGCTCTACGTCTTATTCGGCTAGCAATAAGGCGGAGCGTCGCAGAGCAGAAGAAGTTCTCAATCTGGTCTCCAAAGACGTCCAGAATAATTTCTACGATCCTACTCTCAAGGGACTTGACTGGTCAGCTTTAACAGAACAAGCGCGCCAGCGGATTCGTAGTGCCGAGGAACTTGGAGAAATGAACGGTGCCATCTCTGGCTTGCTATATCAGTTGCACGACTCTCACACCGTTTTCATTCCACAAAAGCGAAAGATCAAGGCAGTATACGGATTTAAGGCAAAGCCTTTTGCCAACAACATCTTTGTATATCAACTCGACAAAGACGGACCCGCTGCCAAAGCCGGATTGCAATTGGGCGATCAGATCGTGGGAGTGAACAACATAAACGCAGTGCGCGACACCTTCTTTGACATGATGCGATACCTGACCGCCCTCGATCCAAGAGTGGAGTTAGACCTGGAAATCTCGCAGCAAGGATCTATTCATCTAGTGAAAGTGCCTGCCACAGTGATTCCTCAACCACCGCAATATTTTTTTAGCTATATCGAAACGGGTCATGATAGCGATGCGGGGAAGAAGTTCTATGACGTCAAGAACTACAGCGACGGAATTCTATACTTGCACATTAGGACCTTTATGGTTCCCCCTATAGAGATAGGGGGGTTGACCAAGCCATTCAAAGATTCGAAGACTGTGGTCCTGGACTTACGCGGAAACGGCGGGGGCGACCAGCAGACCATGGTCGACTTGATGGGGCAATTCACAGGGGAGACTTTCGACATGGCGCAGTCGGTTTCCAGGAAAAAATCGGAATCGCTTCGCGTAAAGCCTCTCTCTCCGCGTCTGACATCCCCGCTCTTTATTCTGGTCGACAGCGCTTCTGCTAGCGCCTCTGAGATGTTCGCGAGAAGCATGCAGATTCACAAACGAGCCGTCGTGATCGGCGACCGCACTAGCGGCCGGGTCAATGCCGCCAGGTTCTTTTGGCACAACAGCGGGCCTGATGAGGATGTAGAGTTCGGGACTGAAATCGCGGTTTCGAAGGTGGTCATGGAAGATGGTCAGGTCTTGGAAAATCGCGGCCTTACTCCTGACGAACTCTGCCTCCCTACTCAGCCCGATCTCCGGGGAGAAAAGGATCCCTGCCTGGACCACGCTCTCGCGATGGCGCGAGCAGCGAAAGATGGACAGCGGGTTCCCGCCGCAAATCCGTAGTAGATCAACGCAAAGGCTGAACCGCAACGACGGGCTGATAATTGTTGGCCAGATTGGCAATTGGCGTAACATCCCGATTACACTAACAACCGGCCACCCGGTTCCCCTTGGCCAGTCCGGCAATCCTCAGTTACTGCAAACGCCTCGTTAACGACAGTTAACGTTTGCTTTACCCAGGCCGTTCAGCGGCCTGTCAATTGCTCCAGTCTTTCCGGATACCGCGCTCCTTCCACCTTGATCTTTGAAGAGGCGCTATTGATGTCACGGAGATCGTCGGGTGTGAGTTCGACAGAAGCTGCTCCAAGGTTCTCTTCCAGGCGATGAAGCTTCGTTGTCCCTGGGATCGGGACAATCCACGGCTTCTGGGCAAGCAGCCAAGCGAGGGCTATCTGCGCAGGTGTTGCCTGTTTTCGTTCTGCGACCTTGCTCAGCAAATCAACCAATGCCTGATTCGCTTTTCGAGCTTCTGGGGTAAAGCGAGGGACAATGTTGCGGAAATCGGTGCTATCGAACTTCGTATTTTCGTCGATCTTGCCCGTGAGGAAGCCCTTACCAAGAGGGCTAAATGGAACGAATCCGATCCCGAGTTCTTCGAGGGCTGGCAACAGCTCCTCTTCAGGGCGTCTCCACCATAGTGAGTATTCGCTCTGAACTGCCGTGACCGGCTGGACTCGGTGTGCGCGACGGATTGTCTGCACTCCTGGTTCAGAAAGGCCGAAGTGCTTCACCTTACCTTGCTTGATCAGGTCCCTGACGGCTCCAGCGACGTCTTCGATCGGCACGTTCGGGTCAACACGGTGCTGGTAGAACAAGTCGATGACATTGGTCTTGAGTCGCTTGAGGGAGGCCTCGGCGACTTCCTTGATGTGGTCGGGCTGACTATTTAACGTAGTCCACTTGCCCCCGTCTTCGGGATTCGGCGCAAAACCGAACTTTGTTGCTATCGCCACCTGATCGCGGAATGGAGCAAGCGCTTCGCCCACAAGTTCTTCATTTGCGAAAGGACCGTAGACTTCAGCGGTATCGAAGAACGTGACGCCGCGTTCGACTGCCGTCCGAATCAGCGAAATCCCTTCCTTCTTGTCCATGGCGGGACCTAAGCCAAAGCTCATTCCCATGCAGCCGAGTCCGAGAGCAGAGACTTCCAGATTGCTTTTTCCAAGTTTGCGCTTTTTCATTGTTCCTCCTCGGCAAGGAATATAGTCTCCCACAATTTCCAGCGGAAAGAGAGATTCGTCGTAGCGATCGGCGAAAAATCCCCATTGCACCAACCGTCCTGCCGGGCAGCCGAAAACTTCCGAAAGGCTGCTCTTCCACTGCTCACCCACGCCAAATCAAGAAGGATGGCTTGATGACAGACCTCCCACCTTCGTCTTCGTGCTACCAGCGATCTTGTACGAGCGGACGAATCTTCTTGTCATAGATGCGTCGCACTCCGGTCATCACTTCGTCGGTGAGGGGCGGCAGGTCCGACGCCCGGCAGTTGTTCGCAACCTGATCCGCCCGCTTGCCACCGGGAATGGCGCAGGTTACGGCGTCGAACATGAGGATCCAGCGCAGAGCGAACTGACTCATCGAGACGCCGGCGGGTACGAGCGCTCGCATCTCTTCCACCGCCTCCAGGCCGACGTTGTAATCCACGCCGGAAAATGTCTCTCCCATATCGAAGGCTTCTCCATGGCGATTGAAATTCCGGTGGTCGTCGGCCGCGAAGGTGGAATCTCGATGGAATTTACCCGTCAGCAGACCGCTGGCGAGGGGCACACGGGCGAGGATGCCGACTCGCTTCTCTTTATCTTTCTCTTTATCTTTAGCTCGGGCGAAGAACTCGTCCGCCGGACGCTGGCGGAAACAGTTGAAGATGATTTGCACCGTCTGCACGTTGGGGAATTCGATTGCCTTGAGTGCTTCTTCGATCTTCTCGACGCTCACGCCGTAATAGCGAATTTTGCCCGCCGCCACCAGGTCATCCAGGATGCCGAAGACATCAGGCCGGTCATACACCGCGCTCGGCGGGCAATGAAGTTGCAGCAAGTCGAGGCTGTCGGTCGCAAGATTCCGCAAACTGTCTTCGACCCACATGGTCAGGTTCTGGCGGCTGTATCCTTCGACCGTCTGGCGCGGGAGACGGCGGCCGGCTTTCGTGGCCACCACGATTTCGCGCTTTTCGCTCTTCTTGAGTTGAGCAATCAAACGTTCGCTGCGGCCATCGCCGTAGACGTCGGCGGTATCGATAAAATTCACTCCGCAGTCAATGGCTTTGTGCAGCGCGGCGAGGGACTCGTCGTCCGAAACACTGCCCCATGCGCCGCCGATGGCCCAGGCGCCAAAGCTGATGTCCGAAACCTTCCAACCGGTGCGTCCGAGTTGACGGTAGTGCATGGTTCCTCTTTCTTGTATCGAACGGCCTTGTATAGAACAACCTTATATAGAAGAGCTGGGGGTCCACTCTTGCGCCGGACTGCGGCACGGGAGTCGGACTCCTAGAGTGTAACTTGAGAGTCGAAGTGCTTCTGCGAACCCGCGAGGTGTCATCGCTCCGCTAATGCGGCCCATAAACAATTCGAATTGGACTCAGCGCAAACCAGATATTAGAGTCTTTAGTTCGGTTACATATCGGAATAGCGCAAGCGCAAAACAGCAATTTGGCCATCCGATATGCACCGTGGTAATCAACAATCCTGCAGCTAATGTGGATCGGTACCGTTTTCGCCCGATAGAATGGTGTGTAGGATGGTTTTTTCCGACCGTCTACGCGTTCGCCCGTTATTGGGTGATCGTTATTGTGATCGATCGGAAGACCCGAGGAATTTAAGCAAATGGAGACAAGGTTGGACCAACCGAACGATCCGGTTCAGGATCAAGACAACGCTGCCTGCTCTCTCGACGCCAGCTATGTGCTGACGTGGGACGAAATTGCGAACCTGGCGGCGGAGCCCGGCAAGCCAGCCGAGACCCTGATGAACGTGGTCGCCTTGATTGCCCGCCGGTTTGGCACCGATGTTTGCTCCGCATATCTGCTGGAACCAGACCGCGCCAATCTCGTTTTGGCAGCGACAATCGGGCTTCGTCCAGAGTGCGTCGGCAAGCTTCGCATGGCAATCAATGAAGGACTCGCCGGCCTGGTCGCGGAACAGGTCCGGCCGGTGGCCGTTGAACACGTCAGGAATCATCCTCGGTTCAAGTATTTCAGCGAAGCCGGCGAGGATGATTATCAATCGTTTCTGGGAGTCCCCCTCATTGATCGCGGGGTGCTGCAAGGCGTTCTGGTGGTTCAAACCTTGGAGGCGCGAGTTTTTCCGGAGACAGAGATTCGTCTGCTCACGGAGGCCGCGACCCGGGTTGCGCCCGTGGTGAGCGAAGCGCGAACGCTCGACCGTTTCATCGCGCCTGCTCAGGAGCGGTTCTGGGCGCTGGCCCGCAACCTCTGGTGGAGCTGGGATTACGATTCCGCAAGCCTCTTCCGCGATCTCGATCCGCTGCGTTGGAGTCAGCTCAATCACAGTCCTGTCTCGCTGCTGAATGAGTATCCTCTTGCCAAACTCGAAGCGCGCGCAGCCGAGCTCGTCCTGCACAGCCGGATCAACTACGCCTATCGTCGCCTGCGTGAGTACGAAGATGCGGAGCGGACCTGGGGCGCGCGGCACGCGGGCGTGCTGCGACCCCGTCCCGTGGCTTATTTCTCCGCCGAATTTGGCGTGCACGAGTCTCTTCCGGTGTATTCCGGTGGACTTGGAGTTCT
>Ga0185299_10004798_pt1 | contig 15927 bp, 8 predicted proteins | sample PaiPotPPA55metaG_FD_128002 | JGI IMG/M metagenome (GOLD analysis project Ga0185299, IMG submission 128002) | Iron sulfur acid spring bacterial and archeal communities from Banff, Canada, to study Microbial Dark Matter (Phase II) - Paint Pots PPA... ...
CCGGGTCGAGGGGCTGGCGGCGGTGGCACAGCTCGGCGGCCTCGAACTGCATCCGTGGAATTGCGCACCGGATGCGCCTGATATACCGGGGCGGCTGGTGTTCGATCTCGATCCGGCTCCCGACGTTGACTTTGCCGAGGTGATCGAGGCCGCCACCGACATGCGGCAGCATCTCGCCGCGCTTGGTCTGGAGAGCTTCTGCAAGACCACCGGCGGCAAGGGGCTGCACGTGGTGACGCCGCTGGCGCATGGCGCAAAGGACAAAGTGAGCTGGAAAGAAGCCAAGGCATTTGCGCAAAGCGTGTGCCAGTGGATGGCCAATGAAAATCCCGAGCAATATCTGCTCAACATGTCGAAGAAGCTGCGCAAGGGAAAGATCTTCCTCGATTATCTCCGCAACGATCGCATGGCGACCGCGGTCGCGGTGCTGTCGCCGCGCGCGCGCGACGGCGCGACGGTTTCGATGCCGCTGAGCTGGGCGCAGGTGCGCGGCGATCTCGACCCGAAGCGCTATACCGTCCGCACCGTGCCGGCGCTGCTCGCCAGGACCAAGGCGTGGCAGGGCTATGATGACGCGGCAGCGTCGATAAAGGACGCGATGAGGAAGTTCAGTGCGCGAAAATAAGGAAGTCGGCATCACCCGCCATCGGGTCTCGCCTTTAGCGAGCCCGATGACAAGCTCCAGCGGGTGATGCAGTATTCCAGAGACGCCAGTGATCAAAGCCTTCCGAGCAACAGCAGGATCAGCAAGATCACGACCACGAGCCCGAGGCCACCGCCGCCATAATATCCGGTGCCGTAAAACGGTCCGCCGCCGATGCCGCTAAAGCCGCCAAGCAATGCGATAACAAGAATGATGAGAATGATCGTTCCAAGTGACATAAATTTCTCCTCAGCCCGGCAGCCGGCACCAGTTGCTCTGCCTTCAGCCTTCAGCCGGGGAAACAAATCGGAAATCTGAAAGTTCCGTATTCCGCGCTGCGAATGCCGCGCTCTGTTTTTCCGAAGATGCGGAACTAAATGCACTGACGCGAAAAGAGGAATCCAAAGATGTCCGCACCTTTGATCGTTTCGATTCCGCACAGCCTTGGCCGCGAAGAGGCAACCCGCCGTCTCAAGGCAGGGCTGACCCGTGCCGCTTCCAGCATCCCGGTTTTGAAGGTCGACGAGGAAAGATGGGAAGAAGGCCGCATGATCTTCCGCGTCCGCGCGCTTGGGCAGGCAGCATCGGGTCACCTCGATGTGGCGGATGACCATGTCCGGCTGGAAGTGACATTGCCCTGGCTGTTGCAGCGATTTGCCGAAGCCGCACAGACCGCGATCAGGAACCGGGGCCATCTGCTGCTTGGGAAACGAAGCTGACGCGATATCCCGCGTCGCAGCGTGAAGCCGTGAAGATGAAACGTGACGAAGAAAGCTGAACGACCGATCAAGCGAATTGCTGACGTTTCCGCGCCGGCCTCGCCGCGCCGACATATCTCGCCTTCAGCACCGCGGCCGGGAGATGCTGGAACAGGGTGGAGAGGGGAAGCGCCGCGACGCCGCCTCTGCCGCCTTCCACGGAATAGCCGTCGATATGAAGCATGCCGTGGAAGGATTCCGCGCGGGGCCAGACCCGGCCGCCATCAGACACAGGCGCGAACGATCGCGCAACGGCCGCGATCACGGCGTGACGGCCGTGGCGGCGCGCAAAGGCGATGACATGATCGCGGTGCGGCCCACTAACCTCCAGCGGCTGGTAATCGCCAAGCGCGAACATTTCGGCAAGCTCGGTCCGCAGTTTCAGAAGATGCCGGGTCCAGGCCAGCTTGATATGACCGTCCGGCCAGTGTTGGGCGAGGCCTTGCCAGTCGGGCCTCTCGGTCGCGGCCAGAACGGCGGCGCGTTCGGCAAAATCCACCGGTCGCCGGTTGTCGGGATCGACCAGCGACAAATCCCAGAATTCGGTTCCCTGATAGAAGTCGGGTACGCCGGGCATGGTGGCCTTCAGGGTGATCTGACTGAGCGAATTCAGCGCTCCCAGCAACGCGATCCGCTGCGCCAGGTTTTCCAGAGAACCCAGGAATTCAGCGGAAACCGAACGGTCCAGGATTCGCGCGATGAAAGTCTGTATGCCTGCCTCATAAGCCTCGTTGGGATTGAGCCAGCTGGTTTCCTGCTTGGCCTCGCGCGCGGCCTTCACCGCATAGGCCTGCATCCGCTCCATCAGCGCGTCCTTGCGCTGGCCCAATGGCCACGCGCCGAGCAGCGCTTGATACAGCATGTATTCGAACGTCGCAGAAGGCGCGCGCATCGTGCCCTCGATCACGAGGTGTGGGGCGTTGAGTATCTTCCAGCGGGCAACAGCGCTGGTCCATTCGCCCGGCAGCTCGGTCAACGCCATCAGCCGGGCGCGGGCGTCTTCGCCGCGCTTGGTATCGTGCGTCGCGGTTGCGGTCATGCCGTGCGGCCAGTCCCGGGCCCGATCTTTCATGGCCTGATGAAAGGCTTCAACCGAAAGCGCCGGCGCCGACGGCTCGCCGCCGACCTCGTTGAGCGCAAGCAGGCGGTGGACGCGATAGAACGCCGTGTCCTCGAGCGATTTTGCCATCAGAGGACCGGTAAACTGCTGCACCTTGAGCGCAAAGCGACGCACGCGCGGCGTGCTGTGCGGCGCGCGGCCCGGCAGGATCAGATCCATGGTCAGGGCATCGCGCAGAAAATCGAACAGGCCGTCGTCGGCGGCGAACCAGTCGGCGCGCGCCTTTTCGATGGTGTCCGAAATCAATGCACGGTCGTCTGCCGATGCGCCCGCCGGGGTGAGATAGGTTCGATAGATCGGAAAATGCAGCACATAAAGTTCCAGCGCCTGCCGCAGGCTGTCGGCGGAGAAGTCGCGTGTCGAGTAGTGACCCGCGGCGATCCGCGCGAGCAGTCCGGCGAGAACCGTGAACTCGCTGGTCAGCAATGTCTCGAGGACCCGGCGTTTGGCGTCTCTCAGTACAGGCGCCAGCCCCGGGGCCATATTGCTGATCTGCCGCCAGGTCTCGTCGAGCGGGTCGAGGCCCCCAGCGTCGATCAGCACCCGCGTGATGATATTCAGCGCCTCGTAACCGGTGGTGCCCTGGACCCCTGTGAAGGGACGCAAGGCTTCGTGCTCGCCGAGGATCTTCTCCACCACCACATAGAACCTCCTGGCGGTCTTGCCCTGCGCATCATGGATCAGGCGGCGGAGGCGTTGAAAATACTGGGCGGGATCGCGCAGGCCGTCGATGTGGTCGAGCCGCAGGCCCTGAAGCTTTCCCTCCGCGATCAGCTTTCTGACCAGGCGGTGAGCGGCGTTGAAGGTGCCGGCGTCTTCCACCCGCAAGCCGGCGAGCGAATTGACGTCGAAAAACCGGCGATAGTTGATGTCGCTGGAGGCAAGCCGCCAGTGACCGAGCTTGTAATGCTGGCGTTCGAGAAGGTGATGCAGCGCGAGCGTTGGGGCGGGACGATCCGGCCCGGCCCGATAGGCGGCGAGTCCGCGGGCGATCATTTCGGCGCTTCCGGCGATGTCTTTCAATTCCGCCTTGAAGGCGGGCGCTTCCCTTCGATTGGGATGGCGCAATCCATGGTAACGCGAGGAGAGGTCGAGAACGTGCTTTCCGGCAGCGCTGTTCTCCGCCGCAGCCTCCTTGACGATCGTCTGCAGGATCTCGCCGTACCGTTCGGGCGCGATCGGCAGGCGATGCTCGAAATACCAGGCCGAGAAGCTGCCTTCGCCGGCGTCGTAACGCAGTTCGATCTCGCCTTTTTCAAGTGCTTGCCCATAGGACGCGCCGAGTATCGGCAACAGCACGCCGCCGCGCGCCCGGTAGGGCAACAGCTCCCAGTCAATGTCAAAGGACACCGCATGCGGCGAGGCCTCACCCCATTCCAGCACGTCGAGCCACCATGGATTGTCGGCGAAATGCACGCCGACGTGATTGGGGACGAAGTCAAGAATGAGACCGAGGCCGTGCTGCCGGAGCGCTTCGCTCAATCGCTCGAAACCGGCGTCGCCGCCGAGTTCCGGGTTGATGATGGTGTGATTGACGACGTCGTAGCCGTGGCTGGAGCCCTTGCGCGCCTTCGTGAAGGGCGACGCATAGAGATGCGTGATGCCCAGTGCCCTAAGATAGGGCACGATGGCCGCGGCGGCGTCGAAATCGAAATTCGCGGTGAGTTGCAGGCGGTAGGTGGCGATCGGGACGGCGGCACGCATCAGCGCATTTCCAGCCGCCAGATCACCGACCATGGCATCATGACCTCGCCGGGCGCGCCGCCCCAGATCGGAATGCCGGTTGTTTCACCGGGCTTGTCGGTGATCTCGCGGTTCGACAGGTTGGCCCTGAGCTCGAGCCTTGCACCATCGCCCAGGCGCCAGCTCGCCGTGAGCATGCCGTTTTCAGCCGCGTGCGCCCCGCCAAAGGCTGCCTTCGCAAGCCGGGGAACAATCTCTTGCCGGCGTACCGCCAGAAGTTCTTGCACCAGCGCGAGCCGTTTGCGCTCGGCCGGTTGGTTCCGTGATTGCCAATCCAGCACCGCGGATTGAAAGGTCGACTTCTCCAGCGGGTCAGGAACCTCATCGCCAAATTTCGCATAGGCCCAGGCGTATTCCCTGCGCCGCCCCTTGCGGACGGCCTCGGCGAGGTCGCCCTTGAAATCGCAGAAGAACGGAAACGGCGCTTTCGAACCCCACTCTTCGCCCATGAACAGCATCGGGATATTGGGCGCCAGCAGGGTAATCGCCAGCGCCGCCTCGATCGCCGCAGGGTTCACATGGCTCTCAAGCCGGTCGCCGAGGGCGCGGTTTCCGATCTGGTCGTGGTTCTGCAGAAAGTTGACGAAGGCCGTGGGCGCAAGCGTGCCGCTCGGTTCGCCGCGCGATTGCCCGCCGCGATGCGCGGAGGCCTCGCCCTGATAGACAAAGCCGGAGCCCAATGCGCGCGCGACGTCGCGGAGCGGCGATCGCTGGTAGTCGCGGTAGTAGCCTTGCGTCTCGCCGGTCAGCCATACGTGCCAGGCGTGATGATAATCGTCGTTCCACTGCGCACGGTATTTGCCGTGCGGCGGGTCTCGAAGAGGATCCAGAATGCTGACGCGGTTGTCATCGTTTTCAAGTACCAGATGGATATGGCGCCCGGTCTCCCCGGCGAGCCGGCCCACGGCAACGCTGAGATCGTGCAGCATGGAGATTTCACCGAGTTCAGTGATGCTGTGCACGGCATCGAGCCGCAGCCCGTCGAAGCGGAATTCGCGCAGCCAGTACAGCGCATTATCGATGGCGAAGGCGCGAACCTGCGGGATCCGGTAATCGATGGCGCTGCCCCAGGGGGTCTGCGCTTCCGTGAAGAATGTGGGCGCATAGCGACCGAGGTAATTCCCCTCGGGGCCGAAATGATTGTAGACCACGTCGAGAAACACCATCAGCCCGCGCAGATGCGCTTCGTCGATCAGGGCTTTGAGGTCCTCAGGCCGTCCATAGGCGCTGTCGGGGGCGTACCACAGCACGCCGTCATAGCCCCAATTGCGTGAGCCGGCGAAATCCGCGAGCGGCAGCAGCTCCAGCGCGGTGATGCCGGCCGCCACCAGATGATCGAGCTTGTCGATCATGGCGCGGCAAGTGCCTTGCGGCGTGAAGGTGCCGACATGGGCCTCCAGCAGCACGGTTTCGTGCCACGGCCGCCCGCGCCAGTCCGAGGCGCGCCACCGGAAGCTCGAATGATCGATCAACTCGCTCGGACCGAAGACGTCGTCAGGCTGGAACGCCGAAGCCGGGTCGGGGACATCGATCTCGTCGTCGATCCGGAACCTGTAACGCGCGCCGGCCTTTATGCCGGATATGTCGGCGGCAAACCAGCCGTCTTCAACGCTTCTCAACGGGTGCGGCTTGTCCAGCAGCAGATCGACACGCTTTGCCGCCGGCGCCCATAAACGAAATGATGCGCCATCTGCCGTGAGTCGTGCGCCGAATTGCCGCTCGTTCATGTCGAACCCGAAAAGGCAAGCACCGAACGGGGAGGCGCCTTGGCATCGCTTCCCGATCCGAAATCCGCGACCGCCTGTCTAACGTCGGCGGTGTTCAATAGTTGCTGCCAGCTCTTGTATTCCGGCAGCTTCGGCAGTTTGAACGTGATCTCTTCGGGCGCCGCGTTGAGAACGATGAAGATGGGGGGCTGATCATGCTCGATCGGCCCCAGCACATAGGCGAGAAACCGCCCCTCCGGAAATTTCCAGTCCTGCTCCTTCATGTCTTCGGCAGCGGGCGTCAGCCACAACACGCCGTAGGATCCATCCGCGCGACGTCCATCGAGCCAGCGGCGGGCACGGATTTGCGGAAAGCGCCTGCGTATTTCGGTCATGTGGCCGATGAAATCGGTGAGATCGTCGCCCTCGCGCTTGAGGCCCTCCCAGCCGACCCAGCCGGTATCGTTATCCTGGCAATAGGCGTTGTTGTTGCCATTCTGCGTGTTGCCGACTTCATCGCCGGCCAGAATCAGCGGCAGGCCCTGCGCGAGCAACAGACAGGCGATCTGGTTTTTTCGCAGCTGGCGGCGAAGCGCCGTAATCGCCGGGTCGTCGGTCGGGCCCTCGTGGCCGCAATTGTTGCTGTGGTTGTCGTTGGCGCCGTCGCGGTTGTCTTCGCCATTGGCCTCGTTGTGCTTCGCGTTGTAGCTGAACAGATCCTGCAGCGTGAAGCCGTCGTGCACGGTGATGTGATTGACGCCGGCGCGGGGGTTGCGGCCGTCATGATTGAACAGGTCGGACGAGCCGGTCATGCGGCCTGAAACCTCGCCGATCAGACTGCCTTCGCCGCTCCAGTAACGGCGCATCGCGCTGCGGTAACGGTCGTTCCACTCCGACCACTGCGATGGAAAGGCGCCGACCTGATAACCGCCCATGCCGAGGTCCCAGGGTTCGGCGACCAGCTTGACGGAAGCGAGTACCGGGTCCTGCCGGATGGCCGTGAGAAAGGCGGCGTTGCGGTCAAAGCCGTTCGGCCCGCGCGCCAGCGTTGTCGCCAGATCGAACCGGAAGCCATCGACGTGACAGACCTCGACCCAGTAGCGCAGTGAATCCATGACCATCTGCAGCACCCGCGGATGGGTGAGATTGACCGAGCTGCCGCAGCCGGTGAAATCGTCATAGAAGCGCGGGTTGTCCGGCTTCAGCCAGTAGTAGGAGGCGTTGTCGATGCCGCGGAACGACAGCGTCGGGCCCAAATGGTTGCCCTCGGCGGTGTGGTTGTAAACGACATCGAGCATCACCTCGATGCCGGCATCATGCAGCCGCGCCACCGTGGTGCGGAAGGCGTCGAGCGGGTTGTCTTGCGCATAGCGCGGCTCAGGGGCGAAGAACGACAGCGTATTGTAGCCCCAGTAGTTCGATAGCTTCTTTTCGACCAGCGTCCGGTCGTCGACGAGGCCGTGGATCGGCAATAGTTCGATGGTGGTGACGCCAAGGCGCTTGAGATGTCCGATCATCGCCGGCGAGGACAGGCCGCCATAGGTGCCGCGCAGGTTCGGCGGCACGTCCTCGCGTTTCTGCGTCAGGCCCCTGACATGGGCCTCATAGATGATGGTGTCTTCCCAGGGAATGTTGGGGCGCATTTCGCGGCGTCCCCAATTGAAGGTCTCGTCGACCACGACGGCTTTCGGCATGCCGCGCGCGTTGTCGCGCCGGTCGAACGAGAGGTCCTCGCGCGCGCTTCCGGTACGATAGGCGAAATGGGCATCGCTCCATACCAGCCGTCCGGCAAGCCGCCGGGCGTAGGGATCGAGTAACAGCTTGTTGGCGTTGAAGCGGTGGCCGTGCTCGGGTTCGTAGGGTCCGTGAACGCGATAGCCATAGAGCTGCCCGGGCGAAACGTCGTTCAGATAACCGTGCCAGACATCCTCGTTGCGTTCGGGTAATTCGATGCGCTCGAGTTCGCGGCGGCCCTGACCGTCGAACAGGCAGAGTTCGACCTTTTGCGCATTGGCGGAGAACAGCGCGAAATTGGTGCCCCGGCCGTCCCAGCTTGCACCGAGGCGTGAGGACGATCCGGCGGACAGTCGCATACTCAGCCTTCCGGTATGAGAAAGATGGCGGCCAAAGGCGGGATGGTGAGGTTGAGTTCAGGCGCTGGTCCGTCCAACGTCCGGACTTCGCCAACGTTCCCGACATTGCTGCCGCCGTAATGGGCGGAATCCGAATTGAGAACCTCGCGCCACACGCCGGCGAACGGCACAGGAATGCGATAATTGTAATATACGTTCGGTGAAAAATTGGCCACGACGAGACAGCGCGCCCGCGCATCCCTGCCTTTGCGGATCCAGGCGAAGACGTTGCCGTTGGCGTCGTCGGTCACGACCCATTCGAAGCCGGATTGGTCGCAATCCAGCTCGTGCAGCGACGGCAGCACGCGATAAAGCCTGTTGAGATCGCGGACCAGGGACTGTACGCCGGCGTGCTTGTCCTGATCGAGCAGATGCCAGTCGAGCGAGCGATCGTGATTCCATTCACGCTGCTGGCCGAACTCGCAGCCCATGAACATCAGTTTCTTGCCGGGATGGCCGAACATGAAGGCGTAATAGACGCGCAAGTTGGCAAAGCGCTGCCAGTCATCGCCCGGCATCCGCCCCAGAATCGAGCGCTTGCCGTGGACCACCTCATCATGCGACAGCGGCAGGATGAAATTCTCCGAAAACGCGTAGTGCAGGCCGAACAGGATGTCACCGTGATGATATTTGCGGTGGATCGGATCCTTGCTGATGTAATTCAGCGTGTCGTGCATCCAGCCCATATTCCATTTGTAACCGAAGCCCAGTCCGCCAAATTCGGCCGGCCGCGATACCTGCGGCCATGCGGTCGACTCTTCCGCCGCCGTCGTGGCCTGCGGAAAGCGGGCGAACACCTCGGTGTTGAAGCGGCGCAGGAAATCGATGGCGTCGAGATTTTCCCGGCCGCCAAATTTGTTCGGGACCCAGCCGCCGGCGGGCCGGCTATAATCGAGATAGAGCATCGAGGCGACGGCGTCGACGCGCAATCCGTCAATGCCGTAACGCTCCAGCCAGAACAACGCGTTCGACACCAGGAAATTGACGACCTCGGTGCGACCGTAATTATAGACCAGCGTGCCCCAGTCGAGGTGACGGCCCTGTAGCGGGCTGGCGTGTTCGTAGAGCGCGGTGCCGTCGAAATTGCCGAGGCCGTGCGGGTCGTCGGGAAAATGTCCGGGCACCCAGTCCAGCATCACGCCGAGACCTTGACGATGGCAGGCGTCGACCAGCGCGGAGAAATCCGCCGGGCTGCCGAACCGGCTGGTGGGCGCATACAGGCCGGTCGGCTGGTAACCCCATGAGCCATCGAACGGATGCTCACTGACCGGCAGAAACTCGACATGGGTAAAGCCGAGATCCCTGACATAATGCGGGAGCTGCTCGGCGAGCTCGCGATAGCTCAGCCACTCGTTGTTGCCCTTGCGTCGCCAGGAGCCCAGGTGGACCTCATAGATCGACATCGGCGCGCTCAGCGCATTGACGTTCGCAGGAGCCGGCCGCGGCCGCGGCAGCTTTGCCTCGTCGAAAACAATGGAGGCGGTGTTCGGGCGCATTTCCGCGGCAAAGGCCAGCGGATCTGACTTCAGCGGCAAAGGCTGGCCGTGCCCGCCGGTGATATCGAATTTATAGCGGTCGCCCGAGGTGGCATGGGGTACGAACAGCTCCCAATAGCCAAGGCCGCGCACGCGCATCGGATGCCGCCTTGCATTCCAGAAATTAAAATCACCGACAACGCTGACCCGCTGCGCGTTTGGCGCCAGCACGACGAAAGCTACCCCTTTGACGCCGTCCAGCACTAACGGATGCGCGCCGAGCTTGTCATAAATCCGCTGGTGGGTGCCTTCGCCCAGGAGATACAGGTCGAAATCCGTCAGTACCGGCGGAAAGCGGTAGGGATCGTCGAGGTCGACCACGGTCTCGCCGAAGCGGGCGCGCAACTGATACCATTTGGAGCCGTTCGGAAGCGCCCCGGCGAACAGCCCGTCATTGTGAATGCGCGTCAGCGCCGCTGCTTCGCCATGTTCGTCGACGACATCGACCCTGGAGGCGTCCGGCAGGAATGCACGCACCACGGTCCTGTCGCCCTCGGTATGAGGGCCGAGGTACTGAAAGGGATCAGAATGGCGGCCCTCCACGATCGCAAAGGCCTCGGCGGAAAGCTTGGTCATGAGGCCTCGTTCGTGGAATGAGACAAGACCCGAAGCACTCCGGTCAGCGGGACCCGCAGCCATTCGGGCCTTTGGGCCAATTCGTGTTCGAGCTCGTTGAGCATTTGTTCAAGCAGAAAGAAGTCAAGCATCTGGCCGGTGGCCTGAAGATCCGGCGGCCACAGCGACGAATTTGTGATGATTTCACGATAGGCGGCCAGAAAAGCCGTGGTCGAGCGGTCGACCCATTCGTTCAGCGCCGCGCCAAGCCGGCCGTGCTCATCCGGTGCCAGCTTGAGCGCGCGCTCCAGCGCGGCCGCCGCCGAATATTCGATCGACCGGATCAGGCCGGCGACGTCGCGCGCCGCCGGCGCCTTGCGCCGCCGCTCGTCAAGCGGTCGGCGAAGGTCGCCCTCGAAACCGGTGATAAAGATATCGTCCTTGACGATCAGCATGCGGCCGAGATTGAAGTCGCCGTGATGACGGATGTTCAGGCCACAGGATTCAAGCGGAAGCAGCGCCTTCAGGTGGTTTTGCAAAGTCGCGCGTTGTGCCAGCGTTTGATCGACAAGCGGGCGGTCGGTTTCGCTTGTTTTGTCTCGCTGTTGTTTCAGGGCATCGAAGACGCGTTCCACGCGCGCGGCGGTATCTTCGATCCACCGTTGCACATCCGCCGGCTGGATCGGCTGAGGTTCAAAATCTTCAAATGCGGAACTCGCGGCGAGCGCGAGGTGCATCTCGGCGACGCGTTTTCCCATTTGCGACATGTAGCGCAGATAGGGGACCTGCTGGTCGCTCGCGCGGGGATGGTCGCTCGCCGCCAGCACGCGCTGCTCGTCGACAAAGCGATCGAGATAAGCCGACGTCACGGCCCAGGCATCGCCCTGATTTTCAACGAGCGCATGAACGACGGCGATCGCGCTTCTGCTGTTGCCATCGACCAGTTCGACGCTGCCGAGCATTGCGGGCGCATTGGCAAAGCCCGCAACCTCGGTCAGAAACCATCCGGTCTCGATCTCTGGATTGGTGCCGGACTCAAGCTTCCGGTAAATCTTCACGACATAGTCTTTGTCCACCAGCGCGGCGCTGTTGAATTGGTCGGTTTCGATGCCGCGGATCTGCTCGGGCTGTTTGATCGGCTGGTCCGAGAATTTGCTGGTCGGCCTGAATTCAAGACGCATGCCGTTGTCTTCAATGTTCAGGGCCTGGCGGAGATTGCGCAGCAGAAGCGCGATGAAGATGTGGTCGGTCGCAACATCCAGCAGGGTTCCTTCCCGAGCGCCCTGACGCACCGCCGCAAGTGCGTTGGGATTGTAACGCTCGCGATCGAAGCGCACCCACTCGATCTGCATGGGCAACACGTAGCGTGTCGTCACATCACGTTGCGTCGCTTCAAAAAAAGCAAGCCAGGGCCGGTTGTCGCCGATGTCGCAAAACGGAATGGCCGAGATCAGGGTCGGATGAATGGTTCCCGCCGAACGTTCCGGATACCAGCGGGTTCGGGCCAGATGCAAGGGCAATACATCGCGTTCGAATACGCTTCGGGTGCGGGCCAGCGAAACCCAGGTCGCACCGAGCGGTACGACGAGGGTCTCGAATTCGGGCGCGACGCTGGGCGCGACGTGCTCCGACTTGTCGCGTTCGCGGAGCTGAAACCAGTAGAAGCCGTAGGGTGCCAGCGTGATCATATACGGCAGTTCGCCGATCGCCGGGAAGCGGGTGCGGCCCAGCATTTCCAGGGGAACACGGTCCTTCCAGGCCGAAAGATCGAGTTCGGTGGCTTGCGCTGACCGGGACAGGTTGGCGACGCAGAGAATGACCTCGTCGCCGAACTGCCTGACGTACGCAAGCACCGCGCGGTTGACCGGGCGGATGAACGTCATGCTGCCGCGGCCGAACGCCAATGTCGACTTGCGCACCGAAATCAGCCGCTTGGTTGCACTCAGCAATGACGACAGGCTGCGCGACTGCGCCTCGACATTGACCGACTCATAGCCGTAGACCGAATCCATGATGATGGGGGCATATAGCCGCGCGGGATCGGCGCGGGAGAACCCGCCGTTGCGGTCCGGCGTCCATTGCATCGGCGTGCGTACGCCGTTGCGGTCGCCGAGATAGATATTGTCGCCCATGCCGATTTCGTCGCCATAATAGATGATCGGCGTGCCCGGGAACGACAGCAGCAGCGAGTTCATCAGTTCGATCTTGCGCCGGTCGTTGTCCATCAAGGGCGCCAGGCGCCGCCGAATGCCGACATTGATGCGGGCGCGCGGATCGTTGGCGTAGGTCGACCACAGATAGTCGCGCTCGACGTCGGTGACCATCTCAAGCGTCAGTTCGTCATGGTTGCGCAGGAACAGCGCCCACTGGCAATTGCCCGGGATATCCGGTGTCTGGCGCAGGATGTCGGTGATCGGAAAGCGGTCCTCCTGGGCGATCGCCATGTAGATCCGCGGCATCAGCGGGAAATGGTAGGCCATTTGGCATTCATCGCCGTTGCCGAAATATTCCTGCACATCCTCGGGCCATTGGTTGGCTTCCGCCAGCAGCACCTTGCCCTTGGCATAGGCGTCGAGCTCGGCGCGCAGCCGCTTGATGACGGCGTGGGTCTCCGGCAGGTTCTCGTTGTTGGTGCCGTCGCGCTCGCACAGATAGGGGATGGCGTCGAGACGGAAGCCGTCGACGCCGGTGTCGAGCCAGCGCTTCATCACCTGGACTATCGCGCTGACCACGCGCGGATTGTCGAAGTTCAGGTCCGGCTGGTGCGAGAAGAAACGATGCCAGTAGAATTGCCCGGCTTCGGGGTCCCAGGTCCAGTTGGATTTCTCGGTGTCGGTGAAGATGATCCGCGTGCCCGCATATTTCTGGTCGGTGTCGCTCCAGACATACCAGTTGCGCGCGCTCGAATTCGGGTCGCTGCGGCGGGCGCGCTTGAACCAGTCATGCTGATCGGAGGTGTGATTGATGACGAGTTCGGTGATGACCCGCAAACCCCGCCGCTTGGCTTCGACGATGAAGCGGCGGAAGTCCTTCATGGTCCCGAAATCGGGATTGATGGCGCCGTAGTCGGCGATGTCGTAGCCGTCGTCCCGGCCGGGCGAGGGATAGAACGGCAGCAGCCACAGCGTCGTCACCCCGAGATCTTGCAGATAGTCGAGCTTCTCGGTCAGTCCGGCGAAATCGCCGATGCCGTCATTGTTGCTGTCGGCGAAGGCCTTGACGTGAAGCTGATAGATGATGGCGTCCTTGTACCAAAGCTCATCGCCGTCCAGAGCTGTGGCCGGCTGCTGCTTGGTATCGATGGACGACATCAGATTCATCATAGCGCCGCGCACTTCGGAGAGCGGAAGAGCATGGCGGGATTATGGACATCTTCAAGCCGGATGGTAGCGCCGGGTGCGACGCTCTCGACAGTTTGAGTTGTTTTGTTCACGGTGATGCCGTTGCAATGGAAATGAGGTCCCATTTCGATTGCGCGAAAGGAGACGCTTGGGACATATATAGAAAGCCGTTAGCCGGGCATTGGTTCCCGGGGAACGCCGGGGACGCCTGAGAGTTAAACACGGCTATCCTCTTCCCGTATCTGTAGAATTTGCAACGGCCCCCTGCCGTTGTGTGCAAATGGCGTGCCGAATGGACCTTCTGACCAGAGCCAAGACCTGGGTTATTCAGACCGAATTTGTCGACGGTCAGGGTCACATCCATGTGACGGACGCCGTGGCATTGAGGATTATCCTCGATGCCTTGCCGGTGCGGGCACCCTACCGGTTTCTCCGCGAGGCGGTGGTGATCCGGTCCGGTCAGCCGTCGCGAACCGAGCTCAACCAGGCCGCCACGTCCCCGCTGCGCTGGAAAATCGTCAGGGGACCGAAGATTATCGCCGAGGGAAAGACCGATGATCGCACCATCGTCTGGCCTGCGGATCTCCCCGAGGGGGCGTACCGGCTGCATCTGACCGACGCTTCCTCGTTCACCGAAGAAGCCCCCTTGATTGTCGCGCCGCCCAAGGCTTATCGGGGCGATTTCGAGCGGGGCTGGCTGGTGGCGGTCCAGCTCTACGGCGTCCGCTCGGCGCGCAACTGGGGAATCGGGGACTTTACCGACCTTGAAGCGCTGATCGAACTGGCGCGCGATCTGGGAGCCGACGGCGTCGGTCTCAATCCCTTGCACGCTCTGTTCGACGATCGGCCCGCCGATTGCAGTCCCTATTCGCCGAACAGCCGGCTGTTCTTGAATGCGCTCTATATCGACGTCGAAAAAATCCCCGGATTTCAGCCCGGCGCGTTGGCCGATAGCGCCGGCGCGATCGCCCGGCTGAGGGCCGGCGATATTGTCGATTATAAGGGCGTCGCCGAATTGAAATGGCGTGCGCTGCGCGCTGCCTTTGAGACATTCAGGGCGCATCCTGCGGCCGGCCGCCGTCAGGATTTCGACGCCTTTCGTGCCGAACGCGCGCCGCTATTGTCGCGCTTCGCCTGCTTTGAGGTGCTGCGGCACAAATTCAACAAGCCCTGGTGGGAATGGCCGGAACAATGGCGGCAGCCCGATGAGGCCCAATGCGCCGGATTGCGCCAGGGAGCCGACGCCGCCGAGGTTGAATTCGTCGAATTCGTGCAATGGGCGGCGGACCGGCAATTGCGGTCCTGCCGGGATCTTGCAGGTCAGCTCGGCATGAAGGTCGGCCTTTATCTCGATGTCGCGGTCGGCGTGCAATCCGACGGGTTCGATGCCTGGAACGAGCAGACCGCGATTTCCCGTCATCTCGCCGTCGGCGCCCCGCCGGATCCCCTGAATCTTGCTGGCCAGAACTGGGGTCTCGCCGGGTTCAACGCCGCGGGCCTCGAGCTGCAGTCCTTCGAGCCCTATCGGGAAATGCTGCGCGCCTCGATGCGTTACGCCGGCGCGATCAGGCTCGATCATGTGCTGGGCCTGAAGCGGCTCTATCTGGTGCCGCACGGCTTTGCCGCCAATGATGGCGTGTATGTGCAAATGCCGTTCGAGGCACTGCTGGCGGCGACCGCGCAGGAAAGCGTGGCGCATCGATGCGTCGTCATCGGCGAGGATCTTGGCACGGTACCGGAAGGCTTTCGCGAGACAATCGCGGAGTGGGGCATCTGGTCCTATCAGGTGATGATGTTCGAGCGCGACGATCACGGCGCGTTTCGAGGCGTTGACCATTATGCGCCGAATGCGCTCGTCACCTTCAATACCCACGATCTGTCGACCTATGCGGGCTGGCGCTCCTTCAGCGATCTCAAGCTGAAACGCTCGCTCGGGATTGATCCCGGCGAGAGCGACGACGCCCGCTGGCAAGCGCTGGCGATGCTCAGCGATCTGCTGCGTCACCACGCCATCGACCGTCACGATCTGTATGCGGTCGCCGGCTTTCTGGCGAAAACCAGATCCCGCCTGTTGGCGATTTCGCTGGAGGATATGTTGGGCGTAATCGATCAGCCCAATATTCCCGGCACCGTGAACGAGCACCCGAACTGGCGGCAGCGGCTGCCGATTGCGATCGACGCGATTGGTGCCGCGATCGACGTTGCCGCGCTCAAGACCGCAACCCGCGAGCGGACGCGCGCAATGGCCTGACGCGCGGCATTTTGGCCGGTGAAGAATTTGTCCAGCAGAATAGAAGACTATGCACTGATCGGCGATTGCGAAACCGCAGCATTGGTCGGCCGCGACGGGTCGATCGACTGGCTGTGCTGGCCCGCGTTCGATTCCGACGCGTG
>Ga0185299_10004800_pt1 | contig 15924 bp, 21 predicted proteins | sample PaiPotPPA55metaG_FD_128002 | JGI IMG/M metagenome (GOLD analysis project Ga0185299, IMG submission 128002) | Iron sulfur acid spring bacterial and archeal communities from Banff, Canada, to study Microbial Dark Matter (Phase II) - Paint Pots PPA... ...
CTGCGCAGTAATACTGGTCAGAGGCAAGATGGACGTGCCTATTATTAGCTCAACGCAAGAAACGGTAGCGGCTGAACTCGCGGTGCTGCCCACCTGGGCGCAGGAAGTTCCGGCCGCGCTAAGGCCTTCTTCGCATGAGTTGCGCGCGATGTGGCGTAACACGCGGATGGTAGTGCTGTGCGTCCTATCGGCCGCGCTTTACGCGGCAGTGCTGATACCGTTCAAGGTGCTGCCGCTGATCCCCGGCGTAACCGAAGTCAGGCCCGGCAATGCTATCCCGGTAGTGTGTTCCTTTCTGTTTGGGCCGGCGGCCGCATGGGGCTCTGCCATCGGCAACATGATTGGCGATTTCTTTGGTGGAGTCGGCCCCGGCGATGTTTTCGGCTTCTTCGCCAATCTGGTCTATGGCTATATCCCCTACAAACTATGGACGATAATCGCGCGTGGCGAGCAGGGCCCCGCCAACTTCTCTGCGGGAACGATCGCGAAGTATACCGCCTGCTGCCTGGCTGCGAGCGTATTATGTGCGGACCTGGTTGGATGGGGCGACAACATGCTCTCGCTGCGGCCGTTCTGGATACTAGGCAACGTCATCATCTTCAACAACATGTTGGCATCGCTCGTATTAGCCCCGCTGCTCCTGGCGGCCGTCTACCCCCGCGTCCGCGCCGGGCAACTGCTTTATCGCGATGTGATGCCAGAACTGCGTGAACGTGCAAAACCGGTTCGCATCGCGGGAGCGATTATGTTGCTCGTTGGAGAAACTGGCGCGTGGATTGCTGGCAACCTGCTCTCGACCGGCCATTGGAAGCCGCATTTTCTGCCCGCAATATTGGTCGCCGCCCCGTACGATAAGGCGATTGCGATCGTCGTGAGCCCGTTTATCCTGTTGGCCTTCGCCGGAACGATGCTTCTGTGAAGCTCACCGCCGGCCACCCCCAACTTACCGCTCCCTCGGCATCGCGGGAGCGGGACAGACAGGCCGTCTCCGCTGACAAGCTGGTCGACGCGACCGGCGATTCGCCGCAGACGCAGCCCGCGGTCGAACTGCGGAGTGTTGTGTTTACGTACAGCGGCGCGGCCGCCCCAGCCTTGCGCGGCATCGATCTCACCCTGAAGCCGGGCGAGATGGTGGGAATAATGGGCGCTTCGGGCGCAGGCAAATCAACTCTCGCCAAGTGCCTCAATCGCCTGGTGCCGGCGTTCGAACGCGGTGAGTTCAGCGGGGTGGTGCGTATTCACGGACGGACGTTGGAGGGCGCTCGCGTTTCGGACGTTTCTCCGCTGGTCGGGATGGTATTTCAGGATTTCGAAGCGCAACTTTTTTCGACCAATGTGGCGCTCGAAATCGCCTTCACGATGCAGCAGATCGGAATGCCGCGTGAAGAGATCGCATCGCGGGTCGAGCCGGCGCTCGCCGCGGTCGGTCTCACTGGCTTCGCCCATCGCGATCCAACTTCATTATCAGGTGGCGAAAAACAGCGGCTCGCAATCGCGGCGGTATTGGCATTGCGTCCGGGCGTAATCGTGCTGGATGAACCCACCACCGATCTAGACCCCGAAGGCAAAGCTGAAGTCTTCGCCCTGATCCGCACGTTGCGGGAGCAAGGGCTGAGCCTGATTGTAATCGAGCACGAGGCCGACGAATTGCGCGGATGCGACCGGCTGTTGGTCTTGCGCGACGGCGAGGTCGTGGCGCAAGGTCCGCCAGCTTCAGTCATGACTCAACTCGAACTGCTCGAAAATTGCGGTGTCCATCCCCCGGACTTGAATCGGGCGCTCGCAATTCTTGGGATCCGCGCCCATGCGGCAACCGTTGATGAAGCTGAAGCACTAATCAGGCGGACCTTTTCAATAAGCAGCGACTCGACAGCACCGTTTCGGATGATGACCGCGCAAAACCATTGGAAAATTGTAGATCAGGCAGTAAGACGCACAAATCCGGACGAGAATCCAATCCTTGCCCTCGACCAGGGGGATGTTGGGCGAGGCTCGCCTGCTTCTCCGCTGGCCGAAGCTGAACGGCTGTATTTCTCGTATCCGCTCGGTCCGCGGGTGCTCGATGCGATCAATTTTTGTATCGGTCCCGGCGAGTTTGTCGCTATCGTCGGCCAGAACGGCTCCGGTAAAACTACCCTCGCCAAACATCTGGTCGGCCTCCTAACGCCCACCGAGGGGCGAGTTCTGCTCGAAGGCTGCGACCGCACGACTCTGCGCCCGGCGGAGACGGCGCACAAGGCTGGCTACGTATTTCAAAATCCAGATCATCAAATCTTTGCTTCGACGGTCGAGGCGGAGATTGCCTTCGGCCCCCGTAATTTCGGACTCAGCGAGGACGAAGTAGAGGAGCGGGTCGCCGAAGTGTTGCGTGCGGTCAACCTGGAGGATGCACGCGAGCGCGATCCCTTTCTGTTGAGCAAGGGAGAACGGCAGCGGCTGGCAGTAGCAAGTGTGCTGGCGCTACGCCCCCGGTTATTGATTCTCGACGAGCCGACGACAGGACTCGACTATCGCGAACAGCGCCGCATGATGGGGTTGGTCAGCGAACTGAACCGTGCCGGTATTGCCATCGTAATTATCACGCATACGCCCTGGTTGGTGGCGGAATACGCAAAGCGGGCCGTGTTGATGCGGCAGGGACGAATCCTGTTCGATGGACCCGTGGATAAGTTCTTTCAGCAGGATCAATTGCTGCGGCAGTCATCGTTCCGTCCGCCGGAAGTTACACTGCTCGCGAGCCGCTTCGGCCTCGCAGCACTTAGCCCCGAAGAATTCGCGTCCGCAATTCGAGAGCTGGCCGACACGGATAAATCCTGATGCAGACCTCGCTCTACCTCGACCGCGGCACCTGGATTCACCGGCTCCATCCGGCGGTAAAGCTGTTCGCATTGTTTATCATGTTTTGGTCGGTCTTCTGGGTCGACCATCCATTGGCGCTGCTGCCGGTCGCATTTGTAATGGTGCTACTGGCGCAGGCGAGCCGTTCATGGCCAAATTTTTACGCGTTCCGATGGTTTCTGATCCTGATGATCCCGCCGACGATGGTGGAATGGATGGCGGTATATCGGGGGGGCGCCCCGGTGGTGAATCTCTGGATAATTCATCTTAGCCGTCAGGCGTTGCTGTTCGGCTTCGGCCGCGGGCTCAAGCTGGCGTTATTGCTCTCTTCGTCGATTCTGTTCCTCTCCACGACCACGATCGAAGAATTCACCACTAGCCTGGTAACGTTCCGCATGCCCCATCGCGTGGCATTCGCCATGAGCCTGGCGTTTCGACTGGTGCCGCTGTTTATGGATTCGGCGCTGACGGTGGTGCAGGCGCAGAGTTTGCGCGGTTATGACTTCAACCAGGGAAATCTGCTGGAGCGAATGAAGCGCTATGTGCCGGCGGTAATCCCGGTCTTCATGGGAGCGTTGCGCCGCGCGAACAATATGGCAATGGCGCTGGAGGCCCGCGGTTTCGGCCTCGGCATAACCCCCACCAGCTTCATAGAATATCGCCTAGAACGCCGCGACATAGTCGCATTGACAGCCCTGTCAACGATGGGCGCTGCGTACTTCATTATCTACTACACCGGCTACGCCGCAATCGCCGCCGGCTAATGCTAATTTCTGCGCGCAGCAATCTAGGGCGGGTCTTTTGCGTCGATTACTTCCCCGGAATTAAGCGGCGACAGTTTCAATTCAATTTGCCGGAGCGGCGTATTTGCGGAATGAGTGGGAGCACTATTACAAGACGACGCCAGGAATCGGCTCGCCGGCAAAAGAGCGGCTCAACGAAAACCAGACGTTAACAATTGAGTTACGCGAGCAGCGTTTAGGCCTCCTTCAAGTCTTCGGTGTCGAAGCCTTCGGTGAACCAGTCGTAGATCTCGGTGAGCATTCGCGCGCGCCTCATCGCGACGACCCTGCGATGCGAGCAAACGCGCGAGACTCATCGTGGTGCGCAACTCGTAAGATTTTCTGCTGTGAACCATTCCCTGGTTCCGACTCAAATCAATTCTGCGCGCTCCTGCTTTCGTATTGGCCGATCTGTCAGAATCGATTGCCGATTCTGGTTGTCTGCTCCAGAAGCCGCGCGTTTGGTCAGGCGCATGGCAAAGATGGTACCCGCATCCCGGCTCGAGCTGGCCGAGATCGTGCCTCCGTGCGCCTTCACTATTTCTTTACAAATGAAAAGTCCGAGGCCAAGACCAGCGCGACCTTGATTGGAATGTCTTTCCTGCCTGAGAGGGTTAAAAATGGTTGCCAGGCGGTCTTGTGGTATCGCCGGTCCCTGGTTGTGAACCTCGATCAACACGCGATCGTTCTCATTGCCCGCTGTAACACTAACGTGTTGTGCGTTGCCGTGCTGAATCGCGTTCGTTACCAGGTTCGAGATCACCTGTGACAAACGCTCTCGGTCCCACTCGCCACGCAGGTCTCCGTTAGCGGCCCAGTCGATGATGACGTTCGGGTTGGCGCATTGCAGCTCATCCACGATGTCATGAAGGATTACTCCCAGGTCCGCCGGTGATCGGGTGACGTGCATCGGCTCACCGAAGCGGCCGCGCGTAAAATCCAGGATATCGCGCACCATACGATCCAGGTTCTGGCAGCTGTTCAAAATTCGTAAAGCCATCTTGACTTCGTTTTCTTTGAGTCCCCCGCCGTCGACAAGCGCCCTAGCGGATAAATGGATAGCGTTTATCGGTGTGCGAAGATCATGTCCTAGCATACCGAAGAATCGGTCGCGGAACTGCGACTCACGTTGTAAGTAAGTCGGCACTATTTCAGCAACGCTCTCATCGATCGCTTCGTCAAATCTGATTGCCGCATCGGTCTCTTCGCTGAGGCCGTTCGGAAGAGTCTTCGCCCATAAGCGCAAAACGCTCGCTCGCATCGCGCGGTATTCGGAGACTATTTGCGCCAGATCAAATCTCGAGTCGATTCGCAGACTAACATGGGACGAGGCGGCACTACCGAGAGGACCGGTTGACCGCTGACTCCTCCCCTTGGCTTCCTGTTCGGCTGGTGTTTGAGGCTGTTCCATATCCTCCGCAACGGCTCGCAGTATCCTGGTAACGTCGTCAAGGAGGCTGCTCCTGGTCATACCGATTGCCGCGGGGGTGCAGGTCTTGGCGAACTCTTCCCATTCTCGAGCAATTGGTTCAATATTCGCGAGAATAAATTCGGTGAGATGCATAAGCCCCCCTGAAGTGATTTGCTTCCCAGCAAGCTTTGTCCGTAAGGCCCATGGCAAGTTCAAAAATCGGCAAGCTTTCCGATGGTAGCGCCCAATATAAGTAAACGCAACCAAACGTAATCTAGAGAACACAGGAAGTGTTCTGCAAAGAACGAAAACGGCTCATGGCACAGCCAGGCCAATGGGGCCTGAGAAAACCAGATTGAAACAGGCGCAGCGCGCCCATCGTGCTTATATTGAAAGTAGAGCTTCAAAAGGCGCGCTCGCGAGCAGTTAGAAATTAAGTCGATCAGCGCCCAAAAAAAAGAATAATCACTCCGGCATGCCCGGAAGGAGATCTCAGATGGAAATCAGGCTTGACAATGGCTGGGCGCACCGGGGCTGGCTTTTTGACCCACGAATACGAGATTTGTTCTGGGAATTCGATACTACGAACAGACACATGGTGCCGCCGGTTGACGTAATTGAGGACCAGACCGCTTACCATTTCTATTTCGAGATGCCGGGCCTCAAGAAGGAGTCGCTCGACGCGCGGGTCGAGGACGGCCGGCTGCTGGTTAGCGCAGAACGCAAGCGGCCCGAATGGCCGCAGCGGCAGCCTGAAGTTCACATTGCTGAGCGGGGTTATGGAATGATCCGCCGGGCTTTCGAGTTGCCGAAAGACGCGAGCCACGACAAGGTGGGCGCCAATTACCAAGACGGCGTGCTTGAGGTAACTGTCGCAAAAAGGCCCGAGTCCAAACCGGCGAAGATTTTGATCAACTGACATGAGCATGGCAACGCGCCAGGGCGAGGCCCGGGCGCGTTTGCAGGTTTTCAAAAGGGGCCGCCCAGCGAACGCTGGAAGCCGGTCAAAGGAATAGCTGAGAGTACAGTTATGCAACGGTCGAGGACTCTGTGATCTATCGGAACTCGATCGCTTTGCCGGGTTGGCGCAATACATCGCCCCGATTACGCAGAGCGAGATCGAACGACGGTTTGTCAGAATTAAAAGAGCATTTCGCAGCTGATGCGAGGCATGTCTTCGTCTGTAAAAAAATGACGACCCAACCAAGATGGTGCGCAACGCGCCAGAGAATGCAGGGTCGGTGGCGAGTCTACTTTTGCCTACGGAGTGCATCATCGCCGAGGACCAAGTGGAAGACAGCGAGGGATCGAGCTTTGATGCATTCGGCCGGATGCTTCCAGCCGTGACAAGATGCCGATCCACCGATCGAAACCACAAGGTAAACGGGGCACCGGCGCTTGGCCACCAATCACATCGCTGAAAACTCGACGTCCATCACTTGCCCAGCTTGATCGGTCATGATCCAACAAAATGCGAAGAAAGAATTCCGAGAGACCGCTCGTTCTACAGCCACCTGCTGGCTTCCGCACCTCACGCCCGGATGGCGTTATGACATTGTCCGATGGGGCATCTATGCGACCCGATTCGGGCGGGCTGTACCATTTGGATCGTGAGCATGTGCACCTGCTGCCGAATTTCGTGGCTCAAGGCTGGCACGCCCCCCGCCCGGAGGTGAGTATGCCGGAATTGGAACGGGAGGGCGGGGCGCAGACTCTCAACGCCAAAGAGATCTTGAACTTGGCTGCTCGCGAGCGCATCGGTCTTAAGTTAGCGAATGGCCGATTGCTAATGCGCGGCGAGCCGTCGGCACGGCTATGGGCGCATCTGCGGGACGCACGTGTCGCGCTATGCGACGAATTACAATGCCAGGAAAAAATCCCATGGACTGAGGTCTAAGCAGGAAAGCAGTTAGAGGCGTCCTACACGAAGCAGAGCCGCTCTCAATTTCTCAAACTAGCACCTGCCGATCATATTACAAGAAGTCGCAAACATTAAATTGAGTGTCATCAGCGCTCGCCCGATAGTCCTGATTATCGGCCATGAACGCAACGGGCGATCCCGCGACCGCCCGCCATACATTTACCAGCGGTTACCGCCGCGATCGGCGTGGGCAGCGCCGCTATTGCCCTTCGATTCGCGAGGCTTGGCTTCATCGACCTTGATGTTCCTGCCCTTGAGGTCAGAACCGTTGAACTGCGCGATCGCCTTCGAGGCCTCGTCAGGACTGGCCATCTCGACGAAACCAAAGCCCTTCGACTGGCCGGAAAACTGATCCATTATGACCGTCGCACTCTGCACTTGACCTGCCTCTGAAAAAAGGTGTTCCAGGTCGCTGTTTGATACCGAGTAGGCCAAGTTGCCTACGTATAATTTACTGGGCATTTTTGCCCTCCGTGATTGTTGCCGGGAGGCTCGCGAACAGAGAACTCGGGCTTATTCCCAAGTCAGATGGAAGGAACATCCAAGCGGTATATAACCAACATACACCTTTTGAACCTCGAAATATACTACCCGAGATCTCTCGAAATATACTACCCGAGATCCATAGATCCCCCTGTATTAATCCGGTTCAGGTAACGCCACCACGAGTTACGTCGAAGCGAATTTTCCTCTGCCAACGAAACTAGCTTCAAGAGACTCGCAGGGCGTCAACTCGGTACATCGATTCGAGCCTTATTCAGGAGCTTCTTGCATATAGATCTCGGTTGCGACGCAGCGCCCTTGCGCGGCTTGCTTCAGCCGGCATCCCGGATACGTTCGCAGGGGCGTCGCTAAGAGGGAGGAATGAAATCGGTGCGCGCCCGCGGCGCAAGAGGCAGCGGCAAGCTGCATCGCCAGGGCCGCGGGCATGTGCCGAGGAATGCTCTATTATAAATTCCAATTAAACAGCAAATCCCCATAGAGCTGGGCGATTTTATCGGCGATTGCTATTCGCGTTCTCTGCCGCTTCTGACGTGTCCAGAAGCGGTGCTGCCCATCCAGTCGTTAGCGTTCCCCCATAAAGGGCCGACCAGTATTGCCGACCCACTGATTAGCGTCGCCGCCATCACTGACATTAAACCCATCTCTAATGCAGAGTTGTGCGCGGCTCGATCGCTCTCGCACGATATGACTGCTGTGCTATCTGCGGTGCCACCAGCCGGATATACCAGCCGCACCGCAATGGCGTCCCTTAGTGAAGTGCGCTTAGACTAAACTGGCGATCTTTCCGCAGCACCAGAATCGACGCATGATATCTGGTTAGGAGCGAAAGGTAAAACAACGGGCAAGGCGAATGTGATACGACGGCCTTTCACGGCCGTGTGCGGCCCAAAATCGAGGGCGAATGTTTGCCTCCCGCAAGATGCGTGCTTGCGTGATCGGCAATCCGCTGTTTACGTGCTCGTTCCGCTCGCGCAACAACTTGCACCGGATCGATCATGCTTCGGAATTGTGCAAGGTGATGAGCCCACCAACGATCCGCGTGTGCGATTCCGCGGCGATCGGCCGCCGCCCTCGCTCCCGAGCGGTCCCGCCACCGCCGCCAGTCGCGATAAAGCGCGTCCATGCTGTCAGTCATCTCAACTCCCGCATTGACTAGCGCGGCCCGAGTGAGCCGATATTCTGCATTAAGATCGACGATGGTCGTCATAAATAATTGGAGACAAATACACTGCAAACTGTAGAGCGTGGCGTCTGAACAACCGGATTTGTCATCCGAGTTCATCAAGTATTTTGCTGCGACACTTTACTTGATGCTGTTGAGTATATGCGCTTCGAGCTGCCAGTGATATAGGTCGAGCGAAAATGTGCCGATGAGACTCGCGTCTGAAGTTACTCCATACGCTTAAACAACCATGCGATGATTGCGACGCCATTGGAGTTCATGATATCCTTGCACAGCGATTTATGCAGAGACTGAAGTGCACGATGAAGGAGCGGATCGTAACGGCTGTGCATGGTGCGCACAGTTCTGAACAATGAGATTGAGAAGCTTATTGCACTTTCAAGCTGATTCCACAACGCCGGTAGTAGAACATATGGTCTCCTGATCCTAGAGCCGTTACAGTCGCCTTAAACCTTTTGAACAACAACGAGGCGAACGAGCGGCACCTCGGCCATATTGGATGAAGCGGTAAAACCGCCAAAAAGTGTAACCAGGGGTGGGCAACTGATACCGCCCGAGAGCATCTTCAGGGTGTCGAATAATGGCTGACGCGACAAGAGACCAATGGAATACGCACGATTTTAAAGTAAAGATGATCGACTGGTCGGCGGTTCGCGGATCAAAATTGGCATACACCTGCCGCAGATGTGGTCGCATGTTTTCCCACTTTGCCATCGTTACCGCTCAAAGCGGAAGGCCTTGGGCTACCGACGGAGAGGGCCGGGTACTCGATAGGTTGGTCAGCGATCGATGGGTGGCAGAAGAGTGTCCTGGCCTGTTCCAATCCAAAGACGATGAAGACCGGAAGCAACTGTCCAGTCGCAGTATTCCGGAGGTCTCATCTTGAATATCACTCGGTTCGGATCTCGTCGCCGTCTGCTTGTGCTGAGTGGCCGCGGTCAAGCTCGGGCGCTGATTAAGTTCGCGATAATGAGCGTCCAGGTAGATTCAATGTTGTCTTCCTGGTAGCTCGCAACGTCCACTTCTTTTAAAAACTGCCCCGCCACTTGGTGCGACTAGGTTCTGGCCTCGGAAATGTCCGTTGAAGCGCTGGTGTCCGGGAAGAATACGGCAGGCCAAACGCCAGGGTGCCCGATCACGTCGTCGATATCGCTCATCAGGCGAATCCGTTCGGCAATAGCCACAAGGGTACCTCCTTAAGCCATCCTCACAGATCGGGTTAGGCCGGGCTGCCGCAGAGCATCGTTGAAAATCTCAGGACGACTGTCGCCAACCGATCGGCGAAACACTACGGAGTCTCCATCGCGTTCGGGACCGACTTGTGGTGTCGCAACGCACAAAGGTCCCAGCTCAAAGAATTTGAAATGAGAATCGAGTTTGACGACCCGTCGAATATCATTCGGTCCGGGACGCGGATAAATGGCGGCGCTTTGGCCGTCGCGCTAACGCCCTCTATTTAGAGAAGGCGCCGCAGCGCGTCCTCGACGAAGTCGAGGCGGTCGTTGCCCCAGAACATTTCGCCACCGACGAAAAATGTTGGCGCGCCGAACACGCCGCGCCGTACTGCATCATCCGTGTTGTGGCGCAATTGTTCTTTGACGTCCTGACGCTCGGCCGCTGCCACAAGCTCATTCGCCGGGACGCCGGTATTCCCAAGCACTTTTCGTAGAACAGTCTCATCGCCGAGGTCTTGCGCTTCGGCCCATACGGCCCGATAAATTTCGCGATGGTAGAGAAAGAAAAACCCAAGCTTTTGCGCGGCGACCGCACCACGCATCAGCCGCAGAGTGTTCGACATAAATGCGTGGGGATTGGGCCTAAAGGCGACCCCGTAACGCGCCGACCATCGACGAAGTTCGGTCGCCATATACTGCGCTTTGGCAGGGATGGTCATCGGCGACGCATTTCCCGTTGCCTTGAGGACCGCGCCGAGCAAAATCGGCGTGTAGACAACTTCCGCGCCATTGCGCTTCGCAAAACCTTCAAGCTGAAGACTGGCGAGATAGCTGAAGGGGCTGCCGTAATCGAAAAGAAATTCCAATTCCCGGTTCATCTTAAGCCTCCAATCCTAGTCAGGCTTGCTCCGTACACGACCACGCAGCATCCGACAGACCAGGTAGATCTCTGTCGGCGGCGAGTGGCAATACCATTTCAGCCTCATCTGTCTCGAACGTTACAAATCCAGTCGAGCTCTTGCTTCCACCGGTGGTTGCCCTCCTTGGCGATGCGTCCGCGCAACGTCATACACTTGCTGGAGGCGGCGACGAGTCGCTGCTGCTCGTCGAGAATATCGCAATCGACGAGGCCGACGGCCTTGCCGGCCCGAACCATCCTCGCTTCAGCGCAGCTCCCTTCCCGACCGGCCGCTGAAAGTTGACCTTCAGCTCTATCGAGGTGAACGCATCGCCTTTTGCATTCGAGCTGAATATCGACTTCCTTAGAGCGGCGCGGCCTCGCAAATCGCGACCCGTCCTCGCCAATCGCGAACTCCTCGGTGTCGTTATTTTCTCAAGAATTCACGTGTCGTCGCTTTCAGCCCTTTGTATATACAAGTGTCGGGCCAAGCAAATCAGACCGGGAACTTACGCAGTGCAGCAACGCTTTCCGTTCCCATTCGCCCGGGCACGTCCTCTTGAGCTTGCTGCCATGCTGGAAGACATTTGCGATATCTCGGCATAAGCCCATTATGCCGCCTTTCGGATTATGCCGCCTTGTTCACGCCAACCATCTCAGGTGATGCGCGAGCAGCACCTGATGTCGGCATAATAAGAGCCCTTCCAGCAACGCGAGCAACTCATCTCTTCGCCTATGTCGTCCGAGTGAGGTCGCCACGGGATGGGTCTTCGCCATCGCTTGTTCCTCGATCTTGATAACCGCGTGGACATACATCTGCATGCTTTCCACGGACTCATGGCCCAGCCAAAGCGCTATTACCGTGCGGTCCAGGCCGTTCTGGAGTAACTGCATGGCGGCGCTGTGACGCACAGCACATGGGATGTTACGCGCTCGCCCTTGGGCGTCGGGCGGAGCGCCACGATTGCTCACCAACAGCGGCTCGGCACCAGCGTCGGTGTGTTCGTCGAGCCAGGTGCGGAGTGCCTGCACGCAATCTTTCCTGAGCCGCGTCGATCGTTCCTTGCGTCCCTTGCCGATGCATCGCACGCGCGCCGGTACCAAGCGCAACGTCTTCGCAGGTCAGATTGATTGGCTCCGAGATCGAAGCCCGGTCTGCAAGGCAAGCAGAAGCAGGGTGCTATTCCGCCGGCCGGCCCGAGTGGTGAGGTCGGCTGCCGCGATGACCGCCTCGATTTCGGCACGCGCGAGATAATCGATGGTTCGTTTCTCGTAGCGCTTGGACGGCATCGTTAACACCAGCTGGCAATGATGCACGCCGTCCCTCATGGCACAGGCAGAGCGCGATCACGGTGCGATCCACGCGGTTCCGGAGTAACTGCATGGCCGTCCGCTTCAGCGCGGTGACGCCACGACGGTTGAGCCGCGGAATGCCGATGGATAGAATATTCGTGGCAGAGAAGACCGACCGATAAGAACCACGCCTTCAGACGCGAACCGGGGAGCGGACCTCGTGAGGAAAAGCCATCCAACACCTTCGATAGAGCTCCCTGGAAGAGGGTTAGTGACCAGAAGATCATTCTTGAAAGCAATCGGATCGGCGGCGCTCCTGCCGATTTTGCCGCGCCGCCTATCGGCGAGTACCAATTGCCGTCGGCGCCGTCCTTCTGATGCCACATGCTGATGCCACATGGCCGTCGAAGTCCTCGTGGAAGCGACTCGATGATGCAGTCGGCGGAAATTTAATTCCTGTAGACTTTCCCCTTTCGCCATTCAAAGCTGATCCAGCAGGCGCCGCAGCCAAGCTTCTCTCGGAGAACCTGAGAAATCCATATCGGCGATCAGCCGGGACTCACGCAGACCTTGGGATGGGTCGACGCATGGGCTACCAAACCAAGCGCTTACGCGGTCGCGGCAAGAAATGCCCACGACATTGCCGAGGCGGTGAATTTTGCCCGCGAATGACTTGCGCCTGGTTGTCAAGGGCGGCGGCCACAGCTACCAGGGCACGTCCAATGCGCCTGATTCGCTTCTGATTTGGACGCGGCACATGAACGATATCGCGATGCATACCGCATACGTTCCGCAGGGATGCGAACATACCTTACGGCCGCAACCGGCTGTGACGCTGGGCGCTGGAACGATCTGGATGCAGGCGTACGACGCGGTTACGACCAGGGGTGGGAAATACGTTCAAGGTGGCGGATGCACCACAGTAGGCGTGGCGGGTCTGATTCAAAGTGGTGGCTTTGGAAGTTTCTCGAAGCATTTTGGCCTTGCCGCAGGAGGGTTGCTGGAAGCCGAGGTAGTCACTGCCGACGGCAACATTCGCATCGCGAATGCATGCACTAACCCCGATCTGTTCTGGGCGCTGAAAGGCGGGGGAGGCGGCAGCTTCGGCGCGTTGAGCAAGCTGACACTGCGTGTTCACGATCTTCCTGATTTCTTCGGGGCCGCCAACTTTACGATCAAAGCAACCTCGGATGATGCTTATCGGCGCCTGCTCCGCGAGTTCGTGAGCTTCTACCGGGAGCATCTCTTCAACCACCATTGGGGAGAGCAGGCTCACGTGAACCCCGACAACACGCTCGACATCAAAATGACATCTTGTGGATTGGACACCGGGCAGGAGAAAAAAGTCTGGCAGCCGTTTCTCGACTGGGTGGCGCGTTCGCCGCATAAATATTCGCTTGAAGGGCGGATCGGGAGCATACCGGCGCGACATTTCTGGGACGTGCAATGGTGGAAAAAGCATTGGCCTGAAATCGCTTTTCCTCGAAATGGCAATACCCTGCACGCACTGCTTGACGATGCCCTCGTACACTTGATGCGGCAGCCTGTTTTCGACTTCGACAATCGGCCGGGCGCGGGTCGCAATAACGCGTGGTGGAAGGGAGACAGGGGGCAGCTCGCCTGGTTCATTTGGGGGTACGAGTCGCTGTGGTTGCCGGCGTTCCTGCTCGAGAATGACGCGCAGCAGCGTCTCGCTGACGCGTTATTTGCAAGCTCTCGGTATTCAAGTGTCGAACTGCACTTCAATAAGGGACTCGCCGGAGCGCCGCCCGATGCGATCACCGGGGCGAAGGACACCGCAATGAATCCAGCCGTGCTGACCGCCTTCGCTCTGGCGATTGCAGCCGACGCCGAGGGACCCGCATATCCCGGAATTCCCGGGCATGAGCCATCAGTTGTGGCAGGCCGGAAAGCTGCGGAGCGCGTTGCTCGATGCATGAGTCAATTTCGTGCGCTCGTGCCGCACCCGGGATCGTATGTAAGCGAGAGCAATTACTTCGAAAACGGATGGCAGCACTCATACTGGGGGAGCAATTACCCTCGGCTTGCTGGGATCAAAAGAAAATACGATCCGGAGGGGCTGTTCTTCGTCCATAATGGAGTTGGCTCCGAACAGTGGAGCGCGGATGGCTTCACAAAGCTATGAGCCGCGGCGATTCAGCTTGCCTATAGGCGACAGGGCTCTCCAACCCCCGCCACCAGCCGCGCAGCGCCTCATGATTTTGACCGTCCAGTCTGACCCATTTTGATAATCACATTTGGCCCACCCCTGAGCCGTTGTGAGTTTGCTGTTCAGACGCGATCCGTCCGCTAAGATCACTCGGTTTTCCTTCATCACTAAACTAAGGCTGACCAACCCTTAGGCTGTCAATTAGTAGCAATCAACTTATCATCTTGTCGGTTTTCATCGGCTCACTCTGTCCGGTGGCTCCGTTCGTAGATTCCTCGCCAAATGCCGCGCAACCGGTGCTGGTTTCGGCACATCCCTGAGCCTCTTCTGCGTGCCCATCCCAATGCGAGGGTGACTCTGATGCAGACCCAATCACGGCATTCCCGATGCGAGGAACATGCTCACGCCGCCGCAACCGATTAGCGGTCATGTGCTGGCTGCGGCTTAGCTCTTTGAGCCGCAGACGTACCAGGGTGGGGCGGCGGGCCGAATTAGCCGGACGCACGGTCAATACGCGCAATCGCGAGCGCAGCAGTTCTGAGTCAATTTCCAAAGCATCAGATACACTGTCGAACGAAAAAGGATGGCTGGTTCCGGGGCTATTGACCCATTGCGCCGCTTCGGCAAAGTTGCGGCGTTTGCGCGCGCTCCCACCACTCTGCCAATTCTGCAGAACGTTGATTGCGTCTACCAGGACTGCCAACATCAGCCGTTGCTCGCCTGATAGTCCGACGCTGCCGATATCCCCGAAATATTGCGATGGAAGAATGATATCCGCCTGCGACAGTATGTCGTCGGTCTGCACTATCGACTGAGCGTTTTGCATGTGGATCCCCTTGTTCAGGTTCCTCGATGAGGAGGACCTGCTTCTAGACGTCAAACATCTTGTGGCTCTACATGAGCTACAGTGAATTAAATCCATCTATACCGACATTCATAACTATAAATCAACATCTGATAACTAATTGTGTCATAATAGGACATCTATAATTTGCAATGGTGCCAGATTGATTCGAAGCGACTCACTGATATGGGCAGCTCTGTGTTGGAATTGGCGATAATCGATCAAGAAGTCCCGAGGCACCTATTCCCAAGATCTCACGATGCGCCTGTATTGTCGGACCCTCCTTAATGCGACCGGCTCAGCGACTGCTAGAGCGTACCGTCGATGACGAGAAACGCTCTGGTGTTTGTCGAATATCTAGGTTGCGGCCTTCGTGAGAACGACCACGCGCAGGGGGTCGTCGATGCAGTGATTTTGATAATCCAGTCTGACCCACTTGTGGAGTGAACCCCGAGCCAGTTGGACAGTTAAACGCCGATGGATTCGGGCGCCGGCTTAGGAGAGTAAGAATGGCACGGATCGGAGGTGCAGCTTCGAGTTCAATAGCCTGGTGTTGGACTTTCTGGAAGGACGGGAGGGTCTGCGCGAACCGGAGCGCAAACATAGCGTGTCACAATCTTATCCGGCACTGGATCCAGAAGCACGAGGCGGGTCAACTCATTGATGTACGAATCGCCGAGTATGAAGGGCAAGATCGTCGAGCTGGAGCGAAAAATGGGCCTTGAAAAAGAGGCTGCGGTAGGCACGCCGGCCCAGCGACGACAGCAGCTATTCCAACTCCATTGTCAGCGGCCCGCATTCGTTCTCACGAGTGACTCTCCCAAAGGCAGCCCCGACCAGCGAGATTCAGTTCAGGCTTGGACCGGGGAATCGTCGATCGCCGCAGCTCGCCACCCCCTGCATCA
>Ga0185299_10004801_pt1 | contig 15918 bp, 16 predicted proteins | sample PaiPotPPA55metaG_FD_128002 | JGI IMG/M metagenome (GOLD analysis project Ga0185299, IMG submission 128002) | Iron sulfur acid spring bacterial and archeal communities from Banff, Canada, to study Microbial Dark Matter (Phase II) - Paint Pots PPA... ...
GCGTTCTGCGCACAGCCGGCACACCTCAGTGCCTACCTATTCGCCGTCCTTGGGCGTCTGGCTGAGGGCTTCTTCCGCCTCGTACAAGCGCCTCATCGCGTCGACTGCGGATTTATGGTCGCCGTGATTCACGTCGTTGTAGGCACTCGCCTTGTCGTCTCTCCATCGCGACCGCAGCTCGCGAATACCATGTAGACGTTCCTTCGGGTCGGCTACTCTTTCGAGGTCGAATAGCTCGTGCGGGAGGGTATGCGGACGGGATATCTTGAACGTTCCGCCCTGCCGCCTCGCCACCTCCGCGCGTGCGACTTCATTATTTTTCGTCTCCAGCTCACGGTAGCGCGCCACCAGCGCGGCCTGCGCTGGCGTCAAACTCTGCCCGGTAGCCGCACGTTGCCGAGCTTCGCGCCCCTCGGGTGTTGCCGCGATACGATTCATTTCGCGGACCCTCGCGATGTCCGGGTTCTCCGTGGTGGTATTCTCCGCCATCTTCTCAGTCTCCTGTGCGTCGAGAGTCTCGACGAATTGTTGCATCACTTCAGCGCGTGCGGTCTGGTCTCCTGCCAGCCAGCGCTGCGCCAGCGCCCTGTCGGCCGGTGTCGCGAGCCAGCCGCGGTCCCTCATCATCTCGGGTAACAGCCGTTCGATTTCCGACGCGGGAGTTTCTGCCGTCCATTCGATGACCTTGCCGCGATGTTCGAATCGGATACTATTCGACGCCATCTTCGCCGCCTCCGACGATTGCGCGATCCCAATCTCGATACCGTGGGGACCGATCGGGATCGTCCATGACGATCGGCGTCGGCTTTGGGGGTGCCTTCGGCGGCATCTGCGACAACCATCCGTCATCGGAAAGCGCAAGCTGCTCCTGAAGGATCAATCCTTCCAGCTCACGCAACTGATGGCGCTCACGGATGGTGAACCGCAACGCTGCGCGATGCATCGCACAAAGCCAGGTCGCGCCTTGCGTGCGGGCGCTACGCGAAGCCTGCGTCGTTTCCCGGCAGCCGACGATGCGGCAGGGATGCATTTGGTCCTCGTGCTCTTGATTCTTCATCCTCTCCTCCTCAGAAAATATCGAATCGAGTTTGATATCGACCTGTAAGCGGAAGCGTGCCGTCCTCAGCGGCCTCGGTCGCCTCGCGTTGCTCGCGGAGCAAACGCATGTGTCTGCCCATCGAGTTCAGGCCGTTCACTATGACCGTGCCGTTTTGATACGAGCGTCGCTTCGCCGCGGCCGCGTTAGCACTTCGGGCGTCGGCGTCGACCTCGGCGGCCTGGCGTGGCGGCGTGTTGCGATCCGAGTGCTGCTTCTCCTCGGCGTCGAGGGTGAAGACGTCCTCAGTGCCCTCGGTCCCGAGAAGCTCCACCAACTCAGGTTTCAACTCCTCGATCTCGTCACGCATCTCCTGGTTTAACTTGGACATGGGGCGAGCGTGCACGCCGGTCTCGTCGAGCCAGACAACGACTTCGATAAGACGAAGCGCACGCACGAGATCACGGGCTTGCTGATCACGGTCTGCCGGCGCGACCGTGATGTCAGACGGTAAAGGTGTCATCATCTTTTTCTTTTGGCGGCAGCGCTTTAGCGCCCCCGGGCACCGGCAGCACAGGTTTCGCGGCGGCCCACGGGGCAATACTCAGTTCGATCTTAATCGGCGAACCGTCGCCCATCGCGTCGAGCCGCGATTTTTCGGCGAGAGTCATCGCCTCGTGCGGCCACAGCTCCTTGGCGCACAGGAACTTGAGCTCGGGTCGCGTGAGCGGGTCCTTAATCAGTCGGAGAATGACATCGAGCGCGATGTACTGTTCCTGCGCCTCGGCCTCGGTTATGACTCCCTCCTTCGCCATCTGCCGCAGTATTCTGCGCTTGGCGATGAACAGCGTCTCGCGCTTCTTCTCGGTATCGGCCCGCTTTATCAGCGTGGCGGCCCTGCGCGGCTTGCTCATCGCCCCATCGCCGCGTCGAACAATTCGGTTAGCGCGCGGGTCGCCGCAACGCGATCGACCGGGCCATCGCTGGCCTTATCCGGGTGTAGGATTTGGACCGCCTTTCGATAGGCGGCCGTGATTCGTTCCTCGCGCTCTTTCGCCGTGAGGTTCTCGACGGCAGGCTTATCGGATGCGGCACCAGGGCGCCCGCGCGGACCGGGCTCGGGGCCATGAATCCAGCGCAGCAAGCCGAGCGCGCGCGGCCCGAGAACTTGTTCGAGCGCGGTTTTCGCTTCCGCTTCCGTCGCCGCGTACACGATCTCGCGCGGGTCGAAAGTCGAAGCCTGCCACAAATTCCCAGGGTTGGGCTTCCACAGCCAACAATTCGTTAAGCGTCCCTCGCTCATACGTCATCCTCCATCGGCGGTGTCCAAGAAGTGTCCACAAAGTGTCCAAACTCAGCCGATCCGAGATGACCGAGCCGACCGTCAGATAGGAATTCCCCTTGTAATTCAAACCCAAATGAATTGAGATGAGCCCAGAGAAGGGGACCTGCCGTGCACATAATGTGGTTTACCGAGCGGGCGTATCATCACGTACCCGAGGACGAGGTGCTCAAGCTGCGCAGCTTTTTCGGAGTGTCGAACCGGTTTTTCGATCCGCAAAAAGGCGCGCAGCTCCTCAATCAGTACCTCGACGAAAAGATCTATAGCGACGAGCTTGGCACCTTCGACGGCGTGATGCTCAACGAGCATCACGGGACTCCGTTCTGCATGGGCGCGGTGATGGACGTCGAGGCGGCGGTGCTCGCCAAGTGCACCAGCAAGGTCAAGATCGTGTTGCTCGGCAATCCGCTGCCGGTGGTCGCCAACCCGGTGCGCCTGGCCGAGGAACTGGCGATGATCGATCTCATCTCCGGCGGGCGGCTGGTGCCCGGATGGGTTCGCGGCGCGGGCAGCGAGCAACTCGCCAACAACGCCAACCCAGCCTACAACCGCGAATACTTCGAAGAGGCACACGACCTCGTGATCGCGGCCTGGACCCGGCCCGGTCCGTTTCGATGGGAAGGCAAGCATTTCAACTTCCGCTTCGTGAATCCGTGGGTGCTGCCGCTGCAGAAGCCCCATCCGCCCATCTGGATCCCGGGCCTCATCAGTCCCGAGACGGTGCGATGGTGCGCCGAGCATCGCTACCCATACGTGGCGTTGGCCACGATGGTCGAACCGACGCTCGAGATGTGGAAGATGTACACCGACCGCGCGGCGGAAATGGGCTACCAGGCGGGGCCGGAAAATTTCGGCTACCTGCAGCCGATCTTCGTGCACGAGACCGACGAGAAGGCGGACGAGATGGGCCGTCTCTTCCTCTATGGCGGCGGCTTCTCTCACTTCGCGCGGCCCGAATGGATGTTCCCGCCGGGCTACAACTCAAGGGCCGCGACCAGGCGGCTCTCGACCCTGTACGCCAATCCGAACACGCCCGGACTATCGTTCGTTTCGCAGGATCACTCCGAAGACCTCGACGCGCTCCGCAAGACGATCCACGCGGCCTACGAAGGATCGAAAGAAACTATGCAGATGATCGCGGGGACGCCCAAGACCGTGATCCCCAAGCTCAGGAAAGTGCTGTCGGCGCTGCGGCCGGGAATTTTCTCGTTCTGGCTCGACGGCCCGGCGCCGGCCAAGGATCGGATGACCTGTCTGAAGCTTCTGGGCACCGAGGTCATCCCGCAAATGCGCGAGATCGGCAAGGAGCTGGGTCTTACGGGGCCCTTCGAGCGCCCGCCCGGATCGGTGCCGCTGGGCCCGTCGGGCAAGCCCGAGTACGTTGGTTCGATGGAAGGCCTGGGGGCGTAACATCGGCGTTTGCGGCGAGCCGTGCGCGATGCGCCGCGAGCGCCTTTGAGATAGAAAATAAAGTCAGGAAATGCACCACGCGGCAGAGCTCATAAGACGGAGACGGAGGGCTTGATATGCACATAATGTATTTCACTGAACGGCCGTACCTTGACGTTCCCGAAGACGAAGTTCTGAAAATCCAGAGCTTCTTCGGAGTGCCCAATCGCTTCTTCGATCCGGTCAAGGGCGCCAAGCTCCTCAATGAGTATCTCGACGACAAGGTGATGGCCGAGGAGCTCGGCTTCGACGGCGTGATGCTCAACGAGCATCACGGCACGCCCTTCTGCATGGGCGCCGTGATGGATATGGAGGCCTCGATCCTCGCGCGCATCACCAAGAAGGTCCGTATCGTGCTGCTCGGCAATCCGCTGCCGGTGGTGGCTAATCCGTTGCGGTTGGCCGAAGAGCTGGCGATGATCGACATGATTTCCGGCGGGCGGCTGGTGCCCGGATGGGTACGTGGCGCGGGGAGCGAGCAGCTCGCCAATAACGCCAACCCGGCCTACAACCGCGAATATTTCAACGAGGCGCACGACCTCGTAATCGCAGCCTGGACCAAGCCCGGTCCGTTTCGATGGGAGGGCAAGCATTTCCACTATCGTTTCGTGAATCCGTGGGTGCTGCCGATCCAGAAGCCGCATCCGCCGATTTGGATCCCCGGACTGGTCAGCCCCGAAACTCTGCTGTGGTGCGCCAAGCACAAGTATCCGTACCTCGCGCTGGCGACCTACCTCGAGCCGACGGTCGAGATGTGGAACCTGTACACGCAGGCCGCGGCGAAGGAAGGCTATCAGGCCGGCACCGAGAATTTCGGCTATCTGCAGAAGGTCTTCGTGGCGGAGACCGAGGAGAAGGCGCAGGAGCTCGGCAAGTTGGACCTCTACGGCGGCGGCCTTACGCATTTCGCGCGCGGCGAGTGGATGTTTCCGCCGGGATACAACTCCAAGGAGGCGACGCGGCGGATGGCGCGGCAGTTCAGCGACCCGAACAATCCCAACGGCCCCGCGCTGTTCCAGTCGCTTGAAGGTGCGGTCGACGTCGAGGCGCTGAAAAAAGCGGTGTACGCCGGCTACGAGAGCGCACAGAAGAACAATCAGATCATCGTCGGCACTCCAAAGTCGGTAATCCCCAGGCTCAAGCACATCCTCGACGTACTGCGCCCGGGCATCTTCGCGTTCTGGCAGAATGACGGCCCGATACCGACCGAGGCGCGGCGCACGAGCATGAGGTTGATCGCGCAAGAGGTAATTCCGCCGCTGCGCGAACATGCGAAAAAGCTCGGCTTGAAAGATCCGTTCGAGCGCACGCCGGGCTCGACGCCGCTTGGAGCCTCAGGCAAGCCCGAGCCGGTGGCGCATGCGGAGGCGCTGGCGGCGACGGCTTAGGACTGGATGCCAACGCGCGACCGCGCGCGGGGGGACTGCTGGCGAAAGGCGGCGATGCGTGCTCGCTTGGGGGGCGCGCATCGCCGCTCGCGTTTTTGCGCTACCCGCGCGATCCGGCGTGCCCAGCAGAGCCTCGCGGATGTCCTAAAGTGAGCGAGCCCTGCATAATGATCATTTCGGAAACCCGAATCCGTGCAATTGAACGGTAATGTCGTTTCGCAAAGCAGTTCTGTTCGCGATCGCGCTCGTGCTGTCAGTCGCCTCGGCGCAGCCTGCTCATGCGATCGACTTTTACGAGATCCAGATTTATCCAACCGAAACCGATCCGCTGGGGCATCTGCAACTTGAGCTTCACTCGAACAGCGTGACCACGGCCACCGGCAGCGAGGCCCATCGACAGACCAACCCGTACCAGATTCACGAGACGATAGAGGCCACGTACGGAATTCTGTCCTGGGCGGAGATCGGCCAGTACTTCGCGACGGCGCGGCTCGGCAATGGCAATTACGAATATGCAGGGTCGCGGAGCAAGTTCCATTTCGGAGTCCCCCAGACGGCGGATTGGCCGGTGTCGCTGGGCGGCAACCTCGAGTTGGACTACATGCGGCGCGCCGCCGAGGAGAATCCGCTGACGCTCGAAATCCGCCCGATCGCCGAGGCGCATTTCGGCAAATTCCTCCTGATCGGAAACTTCGCGTTCGAGAAACCCTTCAGCGGACCGGGAACCCATAAAGGCGTAACCTTCGCGCCCTCGGGCGAGGCCGAATATGTGAAACTGCTTTGGTGGCTGTCGCCGGCGGTCGAATATTACGGCGACATGGGAGCCGTCAGCGATCTACCCGGCGTCCAGCATCAGCAGCAGTTCATCGTGCCGACGCTCAACTTCGACGTCCTCGACCAACTGGAGCTGAATCTCGGAGTCGGATTCGGGCTTACTGACGCGAGCAACGCGACCTTTGTAAAAACTATCGTCGGCTGGACTTTCTAGGCGCCCTGGGCCTCGCGCGCTGGCGATGACTCGGCGGGGACTCAGGGGAACTGGGTGCGAGCATGGCTTGCGCGCGAACATCGGAAGGCTCAAACTCAGCCACACAATTGTTCCATTGGGAACATTGGGCTCTTGAAAGGAGCGTGTGATGATGACGCTGAAGCGCCGAGGCTTGTGGTCGTTGTTTAGCTGCTGGCTTAGTTGCTGCCTCGTAGCGGTCTTATGGACGAGTGGCCATTCATTCTCGGTCGCTTGGGCACAGGAGGAAGCTCCGCAAGAGGCTGCGCCGCCGGACGAGGCCGCGGCTCCGGAAACCCCCGAAGCGCCGGCTCCGCTTTCAAGTGACGAACTTGACCAGTTGGTAGCGCCGATTGCCCTGTATCCGGACGCCCTGGTCGCTCAAATTCTGGCCGGCTCGACCTATCCAACCGAGGTAGTCGAAGCAGCTCGCTGGCAAAGTGCAAACCCCGGCCTTAGCGGGGATGACCTGGCGGCGGCCGTCGACAGCACGAATTGGGACCCGAGCATCAAGGCGCTGACCCAGTTTCCATCGGTGTTAGCGAACATGAACAACAACCTCCCGTGGACCTCCGCGCTTGGCCAGGCCTACTACTATCAGCCCGAGGACATACTCAACGCGGTTCAAGTGATGCGCCGAAGAGCGCTCGCCGCGAGGACACTGGTGAACACGCGTCAACAGCGGTACGTCGATCAGGATGACCTGATCTCGATCGAACCAGTCAATCCCGATGAGGTTTATGTTCCGGAGTATAATCCTCGCGTGATATACGGCGCCCCGGAGCCGGTATATCCCGGGTACTCAACCGGAGAGATGATCGGCGCCGGAGCATTGGCGTTCGGTGCCGGGGTGGCAGTGGGTATGCTCGCAAGCCGGGACTGGGGATGGCATCGCTGGAATACCGACTGGCACCACCATGACGTGGTTTATCAAAATAATGTGTACGTTTCGAATTCCAACACTTTTTCCTCTGCTGGTGGTTATGGAGGAGGGGGTCGCGGAGGGAACTTCAATCGTCAGGGTGGAAACAACCGTCAGGGCGGGTACAACGCCCCCGCGCCTGGCCGTCCGCAGGGAGGTGCCCGACAAGGTTATCGACCCGGCGCGCCGGCAAATCCTCCGGGCAATGCGAATCCTGGTTTCGCAAACCGCGGTCCGCGCGAGATGGGCGCTCCAGCCGCCGCGGTTCCTCCGGGAGGAGGTCACAGACCCGGCGCGCCAGCGAATCGTCCAGCCAATGTGAATCCGCAAATGGCAAACCGCGGTCCGCGCGAGATGGGCGCTCCAGCCGCCGCGAGCCATCCGTTGGGCGGCGCCGGAGCAGGCTACAGGCCGGGCGCACCGGCGAATCATCCGGCTAATGCAAATCCCCAGGTGACTAGCCGCGGTCCGCGCGAGATGGGCGCTCCAGCCCCTGCGGCTCGTCCGGAGGCCGGCGCGAGACCAGCCCGCCCGCCCGTCGCGGCGGCGCCGCCACCGGTGCGAAAGAGCCCCACGCCGCAGGCCAGCCAACCCAGTCCCTACCGAGGGTTTGCCAAGGCTCCGGCTACGGGTCTAAACAAAACCGCATTCGCCAGGATCGCTCCGGGTGGCGAGGCTATAGCTGCCAGCGCCCGCGGTCGGGCGAGCTTGGGCCATCCACCCGCGCCGCCTCCCGCGCCTCCTCGCGCGGCGCCACCGGTTCACGCCGCCGCTGCGCGACCCGCACCGGCTCCCCATCCTGCTGCACCGGCCCCACATCCTGCTGCGCCCGCGCCCCGTAAGCATTGAGCAGGGCGAGAACCTGCTTGACCTGAAAAAGAGACCGCGCAAAGCGCCCTCTGCGGATGACAGGGCCTTACGAACTAAGGAAAGAGCAATGCTTCAAACGAAAGACTATAAGCGAGAAAGCGGCGGCGGCCGGCTAACCCTAAAGGTCTTACTAATCGGATTGGTAGTGGGCGGGCTGGGCACCTCGCCGCCCACCTTCGCCCAGGAGTCAGGCCAGAAGACCTTCAGCTCGCCCACCGCCGCGGCCGATGCGCTGGCCGCGGCCGCACAGAAACACGATAAGCAAGAAATGCTGGCGATTTTAGGTCACTCCGGCGAGGAATTGATTTACTCCGGCGATCGGGTTGCCGACAAGACAAACAACGATCACTTCGTCGAGAAGTACCACCAGATGCATCGGTTCGCCGCCACCGGCTCGGGACGAATGATCTTATATATAGGAGCTGAAAACTGGCCGGTTGCAATCCCGCTAAAAAAGAGCGGGGCCAAATGGTATTTCGATACATCTTACGGCAAGCAAGAAGTATTATACCGCCGGATTGGTTCAAATGAACTGAATGTGATCAAGGTCTGCCAGGAAATAGTCAGTGGCGAGCGGGGATACTACGCCGCTTCTCACGACGGCGACTCGGTGCATCAATACGCTCAGAAATTCAGAAGCACTCCCGGAAAGCAGGACGGTCTATACTGGGAGGTCAAATCAGGCGAGCCGGAAAGTCCCCTGGGTCCACTGGTAGCCGAAGCCGCCAGTGAAGGCTACGGACATCACGCTCATCATGGCGCGGGAAAATCTCATCCTTTCCATGGCTACATCTACAAGTTGTTGCACCGTCAAGGGGCCGCTGCGCATGGGGGCGCTCAAGACTATATCGTCGATGGCAAGATGACGGGCGGGTTCGCGCTGATTGCTTATCCGGTCCGCTATCGCGACTCCGGAGTGATGACCTTCGTGGCTAATCAGGACGGCCAGATCTATCAAAAGGATCTAGGTCCGCGAACTAACCAGATCGCTTCCGAGATGACGGAATATAATCCGGACGATACCTGGCAACCGGTCGAAGGAACCGAGAATACGAAGGTCTCTGATATCAGAGGATAAGTACTCCGGATCTCTCGCAAGGGCTATTTAGTGCTTGAGGTTACGGGAGCCAGTTCCTTGTACATCACGGTAGTGGCCTCTAATTCGGAGGAGTCCGGCCGCCGAGCGTAGCGCGGGATCACGCCGACCGGGACATAGCCGACCGATAAGTAGAGCGGCTCCGCGAAAGCGCCGGTGACCGTATCGAGTGTAATCAGGCTGCGCCGAGCCTCGCGTGCCTGATCCTCGATTGCGATCATGAGGGCTCTCGCAATCCCGCGGCGGCGCGCATCGGGATGTACCAGAAGTTTTCTCACTTCGGCCCGATGGGACTGGTTGGGCGGCGTCGCGAGATCCAGTTGCACTGTGCCAACGATTTTTTGCTGTGCGTTGCGGGCGACGAGAACGTGGCAGCTTCCTGCCTTGACCGCCGGCAGCACCTTATCGTGCCAAAACGCTTTCGCGTCGTCGCGCGAGAACGGGAGAACGAAACTGACGCTCGCGCCGGCCTGAACGCATGCGTGCAGGACGCCGGCGAGCATCTCGAGATCCCCGGCCAGACGCGATGAATCAGGACGCCAACGCTCGATGCGGATCTGGTCAGCCGTGGTCATCGACTTACCGTCAAGACTACCGTCACGGATGCACGCGCCGTGCCGCGAGAGTCTGGTGCGCTAGGCCTTTTTCTTCGCCGCTACGCGCGGTCGCCATTGCACGAACGAGCGCACGTCGATCGAAAACGTCCACGCACCGCGCGGCTGATTGATCAGATGCACGATCTCGTTGCAAATTGCCGAGGGCGGCACGAAATGCGATGGGTCGGCGTCGGGCGCCGCCTCGCGCACGCGCGGGCTGTCCACCGCGCCGTCAACGTCGAGGGTCGCTGCATGGATGCCGAGGTGCATGTACTCGTAAGCGACCGACTCCGCGATCGCGTGCTGCGCAACCTTGGAGGCGGTGTAGGCCGAGTACATCGCCGGCCCGCCGCGAGTCTCCGATCCCAGCACGAAAATGATCGTCCCGCCGCCACGCGCGGTCATCTTGCCCACCACCGCCTGGGTGCAGAAGAACGGTCCGTACGTGTTGACCTTGAGCTGAAAGTCGAACTCCTCTTCGGTGATCTCCTCGAAGCGCTTGCGCAAGTAAGCGCCGGCGTTGTTGATGAGCACCGAGATCGGACCCAACTCGCGCTCCACTGCCTCGACTGACGCCAGCACCTGGTCGCGCTTGGAGACGTCCGTCGGCGTCACCAGCGCCTTGCCGCCGGCCTTGACGATAAGCTCGGCAGTCTCTTCGAGCTGCGATTTGGTGCGCGCGATGAGTCCACAGGCATAGCCCTCACGGGCCAGGCGCTGAGCGATGTCGCGTCCGATTCCCCGTCCGGCTCCGGTAACCAATGCTACTTTGGGTTCTGACATGGCGCGCATCTTAGCCGAGCCTGTTCCTGCTGGAAACCCGCGGCGTGCCTAAAATTGTTCGCGGGAACCGCCCGTTCGTCCGTGGGGTTTGTTTTAAAGGAGACCTGCGAGCACGGTCGGAGTCGGCCGAAGTAAAGACAATGTCCGTTTCTTGCAATGTTCTCCGCGCATAGTTGCGTGATGCCCTGTCGATTTGCTCAAGTGGGTGATAGCCTTGGCTTAACCCTGGAGAGAACCAGGTGATGCTATGAAATTCTACGGCGCAACCAAACGGTCTGGCGTGGTCGCGGTCAGGCGACGCGCCACCGTCGCGGTCACAATTTCGGCTGCGACGTTCGCTCTTGCGACGTTCGCTCTAATGTTCGCGGTCGTTATGGCCGGCACGTCGCAGGCGCAGGATGCGAGTAAAGACGCCAGCAAAGGTGACTCCTCCTGGGAGCGGGTCGATAGCGTTCTGGTCCTTCCGCCGGTATATCGAGCAACGGACAAGTCCGAGCCAGCCGACGCCTGCGCTGAAGACTGTCCGAATCTGAGCGACCCCGGTATTGGCGAGTCTCCAACCGCCGTCGCCGGCACAGCGGACGATCCCTCGAATGCGAGCGCGGGAACTGCCGACGACCCAGCCGCCAACCAACAGGATGAAGCATCGGCAGTGGACGGGTCCACGCCTGGCGAATCGGGGACGCAGGAACAGCAGCCCGCCGCTGGAGCTGACCAGGAGAGCGCTGACAGCCTAGGCTCTTCGATTGGATCCACCCAGGACTACCAGGAACAGCAGCAGGCGCAAGAGCTTGGCAACTACGGCATCGTCCAGGCCCCAACGGTGATCGTCGGAGCGCCGGGACTCTACTATCTCCCGGGTACTTCTGTTCCGGCAGCATCGGGATTCGCTCCCACGCGATCTCTGCCATCGTCACCGGCCTGGATGCCGCAGCCGATGCCCAGGGTAGTTCCGTTGCCTTCGATTGTGCCCCACGGGGTTCCGCGAACCGTGGGAGGTTTCCCGGGGGGGTTCGCTGGAGGATTTCACGGAGGTTTCGCCGGAGGTTTTCACGGAGGCTTTTCACCCGGATTCCACGGCGGATTTGGACACAGGTAGGCCCGCGCGAACTTTAGCTTACCGTCGTGAAATCTCCGGAACACTCATGATGGTAGCGCAATGCTGGTAGCAATCGACGTTGGCAACACGGATACGGTGATCGGAATTTACGAGGGCGACCGCCTGCGCAATCACTGGCGGCTCTCGACCAAGGCCGAACGCACGACCGACGAGCACGGGGTGATGATCGGCGCACTCCTACAGAGCGTCGGCCTGGAGCCGCCGCTGCGCCCCGAGGGCGTGGCGATCGCGTGCGTAGTGCCTCCGCTCAACCGCACGATGGAAGACCTGGCGCATCGTTACTTCCAGCGCGAGCCGTTGATCGTCGGTCCCGGGATCAAGACCGGGATGCCGATCCTCTACGAAAATCCCAAGGAGGTCGGCGCCGACCGTATCGTCGACGCGGTGGCGGCCTACGATCGCTACGCCAGCGCATGTATCGTGGTCGACTTCGGCACGGCGACCACTTTCGACTACGTCACCGGGCGCGGCGAATACGTGGGCGGGGCGATCGCGCCGGGGTTGGGAATCTCGATGGACGCGCTGGTCAAGCACGCCGCCAAGCTCTACGAGGTCGAGTTGGTACGCCCGCGCGAGGCCGTGGGCCGCACGACTATCGGCGCGATCCAGTCGGGGCTCATCTTCGGCTACACGGCGCTGGTCGATGGACTGGTCGACCGTATCGAGCAGGAGCGGGGCGAGCACGCGCACGTGATCGCGACCGGCGGACTGGCCGACCTGATCGCGCCCGAATCGAAAACGATCGAGGTGGTCGACGAGTTTCTCACGCTGAAGGGATTGCGCCTCATCTTCGAACGTAACCGGCGCGCGCCCGCACCCTATCCGCCGGGCGGCGCGAGAGACGCCTGATGGCGAAGCCGCAGCGCGTCGTCACCGATTCGATGATCGGGCTTAAGCTGCCCGACTTTGCACGGCACTCCGATCGCGTAGCGACCGTGCTGGGGCATAACCCAGGCCCGTTCACCGGCCCGGGCACCAACACCTATATCGTCGGCATCGGACGCCGGCCCATGCTGCTCGACACCGGCGCGGGCGTGCCGATTTACGAAGAGCTGCTGCCGCATGCACTCAACGAGGTCAGTTCCACTGGCGAACTCGAGCGCGTGGTCTGCACTCATGCGCACGCCGACCATATCGGCGGCATCCCCCAGGTGCATCGCCGCTTCGGCGAGTTGGAAGTGCTCAAGAAGCCATGGCCGGGAAAGGATGAAGTCGCCGGCGCGCCGATTCGCGCGATCGAGGATGGCGCGATAGTCCGGACCGAGGGCGCAACGCTCCGCGCGATCCATACGCCAGGCCATGCGCCCGACCATCTTTGCTACTATCTCGAAGAGGAAAGGGCGCTGTTCACCGGTGACGTCGTGTTGGGCGCCGGCACCACGGTGATTCCGGACGACACCGGCGATCTCGGACAATACATGGCCTCGCTCCGCCGCCTGCTGGAACTCGACCTGGCGCTGATTTACCCTGCGCACGGCCCGGTGATCCGCAATCCACGGCAGAAAATCGAGGAGTACATCGCGCATCGCGAACTGCGCGAACGCCAGGTGCTCGAGGCGCTGGCCGGTGGTGAACCGCTCGAACCGATGCAGATCGTCAAGAAAATTTACGTCGACGTGCCCGAGTACCTGCACGCCGCCGCCTCCAATTCTGTGCGCTCGCATCTAAAAAAGCTCCGCAACGAGGGACGCGTGGTCGAGCATGAGAGCCGATGGAGCCTCAACTAGACCGGCGCCGGCGCGCTCGCCGCTGACGCGCCGCGCCGCGACGTTCCCCGCGATGTTGCTGGCCTTGGCGGCTGGGCTTATCGCGCTCGGCGCGATAAGCGCAGCGCGCGGCCAGGAGGAGGCGCCCGTCGGCCCGTCCGCCACGATTGGCGCGTTGGGCGCCGCGTCCAAGGCGTCGGCGCGTGAGGCGTCGACGCCAGCCGCCACGCCTGCCGACGAAGAAGAAGTCACGCTGCTGCCCGCGCCACCGGCCGACGCGACCGCTGCGCCGGCCGCGCCGGCCACGCCGCCGGCTGACCCGCCCGCAGTCGCGCCAGCCGACGCGAGGGGCGCGGCGTCGAGCGCTGCTGCGGTTTCCGTCGCCGCGGCCTCAGCTACCGCAACGCCCGCCTCGGGCGGGGCTGGCACGCCGGACCCACCGGAGGCGGCGGCGGCCACCGCGACTCCCGCGGCGGCGCCGACGACTGAAGCCTCGGCGCCGGCCGGCGGCCCCAAAACTTTTCTAATAAACGACGGCGCGCCGCCCGGGGCGACGTCTTCCGGATGGACTCCGGTTGCGCCGGGCGCGCCCGCCTCGGGCGCGCCCGCGGAACCCGCCGCCGCAGCGGCGGCGGGGGGCGCAGCGGCTAAACCCATCGATGCTCCCGCGCCTGGCGAGCAGAGCATAGCTCCCGACGAGGCGCCGCTGGGAACTACGGTCATTCCGACAGCCTCTCAGCAACAGGCGCTCCAGCCTCCAGCGGGCTCCCAGGGCTCGCAGGTCATCAACTACGAAGCGAATCAGCAGATGCCGCTCAATGAGCCGCAGTTGCACAGCCTTCAGGAGTTCATGAACGAGGGCGTCAATACCTCGCCGCTCGGCGTTGAACTGCAGGAAGGCGCGCGGCGGACCAAAAGCGGCCGCGAGGTCGACGGGCTGCTGGTGGTTGCGTTGCAGCCCGGCAGTCCGGCCGAGCGCGCAGGTGTGCAGGCGGGCCATCGCCAGGCCCACGACGTGCTCGAGGGTGCGGCCGTGGCGGCGTCGCTGGTGTTTCCGCCGGCGGTGCTAGCCGTGCCGGTGATCGAAACCATGCAAGTCGGCGAGAACTACGATCTGATCATCGGAGTCGATGGCAACCGGGTCAGCAACTTCATGGATTTCCAGGATCAGTTGCGCGACGCGCAGCCGGGCGAGACCGTCTATCTCAACATCCTGCGCAGCGGCAAACGCCTCCAGGTGCCGGTCGAGATGCCGCAGCAGCCGAGCGCAGCGAAATTGGAACCATAGGACCAGGCCGGCAGTTCTTTTGCTCAGGCGCGGATAGCTTTTAGTTCGAGCGCCGGTTGGTCTTTTACTCAAGCACCTTTACTAAGCAACGACATCGTACTAATAGATCGCCATCCGTCGAGGCTTAAGCCCGGCGAGACGTTTAGACGAGGCAACGAAGACTCCGGCAACGGAGCATCGTGGACATAGGCTTGGGCTAGCGCCTGGATCTCGAAAGGACCGGGACCCCGAACGGCTTGAGCGCTCTGGTGAGCACGTTTGATGCGGGGTGCCGGTATGCGCGGTGGCCCGCATTTTTTGTCCGCGGCGAAATTGACAGGGTATCGCGACCAAAGAGGAAGCCGAAGGTGAAAATCATAGCCACGCCAGCAGAAATGCAGTGCCGCTCCGACGCGATCCGCCGCGCGGGCAAGCGAATCGCATTCATACCCACGATGGGGTTCCTGCACGAGGGACATCTCAGCCTGATGCGCGAGGGCAGACGGCGGGCCGAGGTCGTGGTGGCTTCGATTTTCGTCAACCCCACCCAGTTCGCGCCCAACGAGGACTTCGGCCGCTATCCGCGCGCCTTCGAACGCGATTGCGAGATGATGAAGGACGTGCCGATCGATCTGGTGTTTGCCCCGGAGCCGGATGCGATGTATCCGGCGGGCGCGCAGACCTGGGTCGAGGCGCTGGAGATCACCAAGGGGCTGTGCGGGGCGCATCGTCCGGGCCACTTCCGCGGCGTCACCACGGTGGTCGCCAAGCTCTTCAACATCGTCAAGCCGCACTACGCGATGTTCGGGGAGAAGGACTTTCAGCAGTTGCGCGCGATCCAGCGGATGGTCAAGGACCTCAACTTCGATCTCGAGATCGTGCCGATGCCGACCGTGCGCGAATCCGACGGGCTCGCGATGAGCTCGCGCAACGCATATCTCTCGGCCGACGAACGCAGGCGCGCGCTCAGCCTGAGCGCGGCGCTGGAGGCCGCGCGCAGTGAGTTTGCCGCCGGCGCTCGCGACCCGCGCGCGCTCGTGCGCGCCGCATGCGCGATACTCAGTGCGACTCCCGAGCTCAGGATCGAGTATATCGAGGCGGTCGATTCGGAATCACTCGCGTCGATCGCGCGGATCGAACGGCCGGTGGTGGTCGCAATTGCGGCGCACGTCGGCAAGACACGGCTTATCGACAACGCGGTCTTCGCGCCGCCCCCGGCGTAGCTCTAGTGGTTCTCTTCTGAGCGACCGGAGACATGGGTAACACTTTAGACCGGCAACATAGGTAACACTTTTTCGGACTTCGACGGGGAGGAGAGCGCGGCGGGCTGCCCTCCA
>Ga0185299_10004802_pt1 | contig 15916 bp, 15 predicted proteins | sample PaiPotPPA55metaG_FD_128002 | JGI IMG/M metagenome (GOLD analysis project Ga0185299, IMG submission 128002) | Iron sulfur acid spring bacterial and archeal communities from Banff, Canada, to study Microbial Dark Matter (Phase II) - Paint Pots PPA... ...
TATCTCTCACACCGGCCGCGCGGATGGGCCGGGTCGCGTGCCGCCCGACCGCGTTCCCTCTTGACCGTCCCCATACAAGGGGCGACGCATTGCGTCGCCCCCATCCACAACATCGGATGTGGCACTAGGGCGAGGCATTGCCTCGCCCCTACGCAGGAAAATATCTTGTAGGCAGGTTTGAAACCTGCCCCTACATCTGTGAAATTTACGTCGTCGCCTCCATCGCTGCGCGCAGCTCCGGCGTGACCTCGGGCATGATCCCGAACCAGGCGTGAAAAGCGGGGCGCGCCTGGTGGATGAGCATGCCCAGCCCGTTGACGGTCGGATTGCCGCGCATGCGCGCGGCCGCCAATAAAGAAGTCTCGCGGGGAATATAGACAATGTCCGAGACGAGGGCGCTGACCGGCAGCCGATCGAGCGCGAGATCAAGCGGAGGCTCTCCCACCATCCCTTGGCTCGTGGTGTTGACCAGCATGGCTGCGCTCTTCAGGGCCGCATGCCGCTGCTCCCATTCGACTGCGGTGATTGCGGACCCGAATTCGCATGCGAGCTCCTGCGCGCGCGCCGCCGTGCGATTGATGAGGCGGATATCCCGCGCCCCCTGCTCGAGCAAGCCCACCAGCACGGCGCGGGCGCCGCCGCCGGCGCCGATCACCACGACAGGATCGGCACCCGCGCGCCAGTGCGGGCGCGCCTCGCGGATGCTTTCGATGTAACCGAAGGCATCGTGATTGAAGCCCGCCAGCGATCCATCGGGCGCGACGACCACGCAATTGACCGCGCCGATGCGCCGCGCCAGCGGATCGAGCTTGTCGAGGAGATCGAGCGCGGCCTGCTTGTGCGGGATGGTGAGATTGCAGCCGGCAAACCCGAGCGGGGGAAGTGCGCGCAAGGCCTCGCCAAGTTTTTCCTTCGGGATGGCAAGCGGCACGTAGGTTCCTGCGAGCCCGTAGCGCGCGAGCCAGTAGTTGTGCAGCGTGGGCGAGCGTGAATGCATCACCGGAAAGCCCATCACTCCGGCGAGCAGAAATCTCTCAGTTTGGCTCATCGGGCAGTTTCGCCCGTACTATTCCGCCGCGCGCTTCTGCACCAGGGCGGCGGCGGCGCGGTCGTAGGCTTCCTCGCGCGCAAGCAGCGGCTTGAGCCCGACAAGGTCGTAGTAATGGTCTAGCGATATGAGATGATCCTGACACGGCGCGAGCGACCGCTCGCGCTTGAGGATCCCGAGCACGTCGCGCACCGCCTGTGCCGCCGCGAACAGGGGAAGCGAGGGAAACGTTGCAGCGCATACGCCCGCCGCTTCGAGCTCTCCAAGACTGCGCGCTTTTACGCCCGCCGCCTGGGAGAGCGTCGCCATGTGCGGACCGCCGACCTCGCGCATCACCCGCTTGATCTCGGCAATCGTGTCGACGCCCATGGGCTTTGCCATGTCGGCGCCCGCTTCCATGAAGAGTTGACAGCGCGCAATGGCAGCCTCGATGCCTTCCACGCCCGCGGCATCGGTGCGCGCCGCGATGAACAGATCGGGATCGCGGCGGGCATCGAGCGCGGCCTTGAGCTTCGCCAGCATCTGCTCGACAGGGACGATCTGCTTGCCCGGCAGATACCCGCAGCGGTTGGGGAACACCTGGTCGCTGATGAAGAATCCGGCGACGCCCGCCGCCTCGAACGCGCGCACCATCTGCCGCACGTTGTTGACCCCGCCGAAGCCGGTATCCGCGTCGACATAAACCGGGATCTCCACCGCCGCGCAGATGCGCGCATAGTGATCGGCATAGTCGCGCATGTTGGACTGGCCCATATCGGCCTGAGCGAGCATGCTGCCGATCGCGGCATAGCCTCCGGCGGCGAGAGCCTCGAAGCCCTCGGCCTCGATGATGCGGGCGGAGAGCGCGTCATAGGCGCCCGGCATCAGCACCAGACGCCGGCCGGCCATTATGGCTCTGAACTTCTGTCGCGCGTTCATTGTTTGCTCCGATAGACGTTGGCTTGGTATCCCGGCGGTCCGTTGCGGTCTGCAGCCAGGGCTGGTCGATCGCCGTTTGCTTTTCCCAGGTCGCGATTTCGTCTGCAAGCTTGAGCGTAAGCCCGATGTCGTCCAACCCCTCCAGCAAACGCATGCGGTCGGCGCCGGGAATCTCGAATACCACGTCGGGCCCGCCGGGCCCGCTGATGCGCTGCGCGTTCAGATCGACGGTGAACGCAGCCGCACCATCGACTGCAATCACCCGCTGCTCGAACGCTTGGGCCTCCTCCCCCGCGAGCACGATCGGGAGCAGGCCGTTCTGCAGGCAGTTCTCGCGATAGATGTCGGCAAAACTGCGGGCCACGATCACGCGGATGTTGTTGGCGAGCATCCCCCAGACCGCCGCCTCCCGCGAGGAGCCCGCGCCGAAATTATGGCCGGTGACGAGAATGCCGGGATTGCGGAACTGCGGCTTGTTGAGCACGAAGCTCGGGTCCTCGCCGCCGTCATCGCGCCGGCGCGCGCGCATGAACAGGAGGGCCTTGTAATCGGGCTTGAGGCTGCGCATCGCGGCGACCGGCGCGATCTGATCGGTGTTGATGTCATCGCCCGGAAGCGGCACCGCGATGCCGGTATGCGTCGTGAACGGCGGCATCGCGCCTCTCCCGCTGCAAGCTGCCCCGGTCGGTGGCTGCCGCGCGCTTGACCGTGGCACCTGGGGGGCGGCCCCTTCCAGGGCGACATTAGCACAGTGCCATAAGTGGATCGATCGTCATCGGGCGCACCGCGGCGGCGGCATAAAAAGGGAAGCTGACTGCCTTTATGCCGCGCCACATGTCTGCCCAAACCATGCCGGATTTGCCATCAAAATGGCGGTTGATGGTGCATTGGATCGATTACCGCTGAGCAGGCGGTGATGTGGGCGCATCAGGGTTTTGCAAAGGATGATAGCGATGAGAAAGAGCATCACGCTGAGTAGGCGGCCGATACGGCTTGCGAGCGATGCCGAACGGGGCATACTTCCGGGCATCGTGAGCTCGATCAAGGACACACTGTGGAAAATCGTCCACGCCGGGGCGGTTATTGCCTTCCTGACGGGGGGCGCCTCCGCTCAGCTGCCGATGCCGGGCATCAACTTATCGCCGGAGCGCCAAATGACGCCGGAAGAGCAAGAAAAGCAAAGAACCATTGAGAACGCGTACAAATCGGCGATCGATAAAATTCCTGATAAGAAAGCACCTTCCGATCCGTGGGGAAGCGTTCGCTCGCCCTCATCCAAGCCCAAGCAGGGACAGCAATAATAGAGACGCAACCGCGAAGAGATGGGCTGAGGGTCGTACCCTCACCTACGGGTGTGATATCTTTCGAGGCAACCCTGCCGGTCCGATTCCGTTAACACAGGATGGATCCGCTTGCCCGATGGAACCATGCCGATGTCGAAAAAGGAAGTGGAGCTGAAGCTCGAGCTGGCGCCCGCAAGCCTGCCGGCTCTGAAGAAAGTTCCGCTGTTGCGCGCGCTCAAAGTGCCGTCCAAGCGCACATCGGAGATATCGGTCTATTTCGATACCGATAAGCACAAGCTGCGCAGGAAAGGGTTGATGCTGCGCGTGCGCCGCATAGGGAAACGCCGCGTGCAGACCATCAAAGCGGCAGGCAATGCGGTGCCTTTCGAGCGCGACGAATGGGAAGCGGAGATTGCGGGAGAGGAACCGGATTTGAGCCTTGCATGCGGCACGGCGCTCGAGCCGCTGGTGAACGCCAAGCTGCGCCGGCAGCTCAAGCCGCTGTTCGAGACCAGGGTGCGCCGGACAGTCTATCCGGTTGCCGATGACAGCCGCGCGATTGCGCTGACGATAGATCGCGGGACGATCGATACCGGCAGCCGTTCGGCGCCGTTGTGCGAGGTGGAGCTCGAGCTCGAGCGTGGGACGATTGCAGAGCTGTTCGATGTTGCGCGCGAGCTCACGCGGGCAGTTCCCGCCCATCTTGCGGTCAAGAGCAAATCGGAGCGCGGTTACGAGCTCATGGACGACAAGCAGGATGCGCCGGTCAAGGCCGGTGCTGTCGACCTTCCCGCCACCGCCAACACGCGCGAGGGTTTCCAGATCATCGGTCGCGCCTGCCTGAAGCAGATCGTCGGCAATGAACCTGCGCTTGTCAAAGGCGATCCCGAAGGCGTGCATCAGATGCGCGTAGGTTTGCGCCGCTTGCGCGCGGCGATATCGCTGTTTTCCGCGCTACTGCGCGATGCGCAAACGGCGTCGATCAAGGCCGAGCTTAAATGGCTGACCGGGGAGCTTGGCCCGGCGCGCGAGCTTGATGTGCTGGTCAAGCGGGTCCTCGCATCCGTGCAGCGGCAGCACGCCCGCTGGGACGGCGTGCCCTCGCTCTCGCGCGAGCTCGTCGAAAAGCGCGAGGCCGCGCTCGCGCGGGCGCAGGATGCGGTCAAGTCCGCGCGCTTTCGTACGCTCGCGATCGAGGTCGCCGCGTGGATCGAGGCAGGACAGTGGACAAAACCGCAGGACGAGCTTGCTCACGACCCTGGCAACCTTTCAATCGCGGTTTCTGCCGCCGAGCAGCTGGCGCGCCGTTGGCGCAAGGTGCGCAAGAAGGGCAAGGCGCTGGCGCAGCTCGACGCGCGCAGCCGGCACAAGCTGCGCATCCAGGCCAAGAAGCTGCGCTACGCAGGGGAATTCTTCGCCGGTGTGTTCACCTGCAAGCGGGCGGCGAAACGGCGGGAGCAATTCCTTGCCGCCCTCGAATGCCTGCAGGACGGCCTGGGCGATCTCAATGACATCGCCGTGCACGAGCAACGCATGGCCGCAATCGGCATTCGCCGCCGGCGATCAAATCCAAAGCGCACCTTCGCCGCCGGGCTGCTGACCGGACGTGAAGATGCGCGCATGGAGCTCGCGATGGCCGCGGCAACGCAAGCATATGGGGACTTCGCCAAGGTGAAGCCGTTCTGGTCATGACGCCGCCGCGATGACGCGGGCACGCGCTCGCGGGAAGAATCGCAAATGCGTATTTTGCAGCTGATTGCGCCCGTCTGTCTGGCGACAGCTGCCGCGGTTTATTCAGCGCGCCTTGGCAGCGCGCAGCCAGCGGCCATCGAGTGCACGCAGACCTCGAGCTTGCCCGATGACGGAGCGCCTTTTGCCGTCGCCCTGCAATCTCGATCGTTCAAAACGATCGACCCTTCTCGAGCAGAGGCAGCGTGTCGGACTGCTCTTGCAGCCGATCCGGCCAATTCGTCTTTTATGTTCCAACTCGGCAGAGCGCTTACTCTGGAAAAAAGACAATTGGAGGCAATCAAATATTATCTGGATGCGGCCGATCGCAGCCACGCGGGCGCCATGAATGATCTGGGCGGAGTGTTCGAATACGGTATCGGCGTTCCGAAAAATTTGGCCACCGCGATCGCATGGTACGAGAGGGCCGCCGAGCTTGGTCATACCGGGGCGATGATACATTTGGGCCAGCTGAGCGAAGGTGGTCAAGGCGCTCCGCAGGATTTTACAAATGCGATGCGCTGGTATGAGAAGGCAGCCGCGCTCGGCAATGCAATCTCCATGGACACTCTTGGCAACCTGCTGAGGCAGGAAGGTGATCTGCCTGCTGCTGCGCATTGGTACCTCAAAGGAGCCCAATCAGGTCTTGCAAGCGCCATGAATAGTCTCGGCGAATTGACCGAAAGAGGCATGGGAGTTGCGCAAGATTACCAAACCGCCAGGATCTGGTACAAAAAGGCAGCGGACCTCGGTAATGCTGACGCCATGGGCAATCTCGGTGCACTGCTCGAAACCGGACGCGGTGCGGCCCAGGACTTGGCGACTGCAGACCTGGCGACTGCAAGAGAGTGGTATGTCAAAGGAGCTGCTCGCAACGGCCGGGTTGCCATGCGCAATCTCGGAGCGATGCTTGAAACCGGTCGCGGCACAGTCAAGGACCTGTCCGAAGCCAAACTCTGGTACGAGCGAGCCGCAGCGCTTGAATATCCGCCCGCCCTCAATGATCTTGGGCGCCTGCATGTCAGCGGTGCGGGAGTAGCAAAGGACTATGCGTTGGCCAAAGCTTTATTTGAGCGGGCGGCGAACCTTGGCGATGCAAACGCCATGAACAATCTCGGGGTTCTTTATCTTGACGGCAGAGGGGGGCAAAGGGACATCGGGTTTGCCAGGATTTGGCTTGAAAGAGCCGCCGCGCTCAACAACGCCGAAGCACGAGAGAATCTCCAGCGCCTCGAAGAAGCAGGCCTGGTAGACGGATCACAGATCATGACAAGACGAACGGCTTGCGTACAGACCTGTGCATCGCTGCAAAGGTCATACGTGAATTCGGTTTGCGAGCGCTCGTCTGCAACGGCTGATGGCGATGAGCCGAAACCCACAAAATGTATCGGTTCGAGCTTGACCCTCGCAAGGCAGTGCAGAGACTCCTGTCGGGAATGGGCTCCTACTTTGCTGGCTCACAACAAATGCATGACATGCTTTGAAGCGTTGATTGCCTGCAGCATCCGTGAAAACGCGCCTGATAGTCCAGGCGGGGATATGCCGCGCGCGGTGCAATCGGAAGGCTGTGTTGCAGCGCTTGCAGCGTGTACGGCCGGCTGTGATGCAGAAAGGGGTCCAATTTTTGCCCCTAATTCAAAAAATCAGTGACACTGGCCCCGTTTTTCGCTCTTGTCCGACGAGCTTGGCTGGACGAATAGGTCCCGTGAGGCATCGAGCATGATCATAGATTGGCACGCGCACATTTATACGCCGGAAGAGGCCGCGGACGATCGGCGAACGTTCGACGGGAAGAGCGGCCCGTCGTGGGGCGAGCGGGGCTGCCCGATGGTGCTCGAAAATTTTCTGGCTGCGCATCATGACGCCGGAATCGACATCAGCGTCGTGAGCAACGCCGCCCACTATCTGCGCGGAAAGAGCGACAAGGAGGAGCTGTCGGCGGTTCAGCGCTGGACGGACTATGCCGCCGAGGTGCAGGAAAAGTACAGGGGGATGCTCTGCTGCTTTGCAACGATTCTGCCGTGCGGCGGCCCAGCGTTCATCAAGGAGACGGAGCGGGCAATTCGCGAGCTCGGTCTCAAGGGCATATTCATTCACTCCAGCCACAAGGGCCACTATCCCGATGACGATGAGGCGCGTGCGTTTTGGGAGCTTGTCGAAGACCTCGACGTCCCGGTGATGATCCATCCGCCGCATATCGGATTCGGCGAGGAGCGGATGAAGGAATACCGGCTGGCGTCCAGCATCGGCCGCCCGTTCGACCTGTGTCTGGCGCTGGGGCGCCTGATAGTACGCGGAGTTCTCGAAGACTTTCCGCGCCTGAAGATCGTCGCATCTCACGGCGGCGGCGGCATTTGCGAGACCATAAGCCGCATGGATTATGCGTACGAGCTGAAAGATGAGGCGTTCTTTCTCGGTCCCTACGCTCCGCTGAAGATCAAGGAACGGCCCAGTCATTATTTGAAGCGAATGTATCTCGATACGGTCACTTACAATGCCCCGGCGGTGAAGATGGTGTTGGACTGGATGGGTCCGGACCGGGTGCTTTACGGCAGCGACGCGCCGCCGTTGACCTCGCTCAAGCCGCGCGCCATCAAGCTCATCCGCGACCTGGACATTCCGGCTGGCGACAAGGAAAAGATTTTTTCGCAGAACGCGTGCCGACTGCTGAAACTCAACTGACAAGAGCCTCAGGGCAGGTCTATGCCATGAAAATTATCGCGGGGGTACTCTTTGCGGCAGTCGTAGCCTTCGACTTGCCCGTGGCTGCGCAAGACTATCCGACCAGACCCATTCGCATCATTACCGCCAACAGCGCCGGGGGCACCAGCGACATTTTTGTCCGGGCGCTTGCCGAAGAGCTCATGAAGCGGCTCGGCCAGCCGATTATCATCGAAAACCGGTCCGGCGGCGGGATGAACATTGCAGGTCGCGCTTGTGCGGACGCAGCAAGAGATGGCTACACCATCTGTCTCCTGCCCAACGAGACGCTGACCCTTAATCAGTTCACCTATAAATCCATCCCCTATGATCCGGAAAAAGACTTTGCGCCGATTACCAACGCCTTCATTAATACGCAGGTCATGGTCGCGAGCTCGGCGCTGCAGGTGAAATCCCTGGACGAGCTTGCGGCATTGGCCAATGCGAAGCCCGGAACGCTGAGCTACAGCGCGCTCGCAATTCCGATGCAGATCACGATCGAGAACTGGAAGAAGAAGACCGGAGCTGATCTGGTGTACGTGCCGGTCCGCGGCGGCGGCGATATGGTCACGGGGCTGCTTACGGGGACGACCCCGGTCGCGATCGTCGGTCTTCCCAACTTCATCCCGTATATTCGCGACGGCAGCGTCAAGGCACTCGCAGTGGATTCGGAGGCGCGCTCGCCGCTCTTTCCCGATGTCCCCACGCTGCAGGAATTGGGCTTCCCCAATCTCGCGCCGGTCTATTTCGCCTTCGTCGCTCCTGCTGGCGTGCCGAAAGCAATTATCGACAGGATGCACGACGAGATATCGGCGATCGGCAACGAGCCAACTTTCCGGAAGGCACGATTGATCGATATCGGTATCGTTCCGGTGTTCGATACCCCGGCGCATCTCGGCCAATATTTGCAAGAGCAACGCGAGAATGGAGCAAAGCTCGTTCGCGAGGCGGGCTTTCAGCCGCGATAGCTGTCGTTCGGCTTGCGGTCAGCCGCGAAATCACTGGAACCAGTAGCGGCCGGCGGGGGTTATCAAGTCGACATGATCCAGCGCTTCCCCGAGCAGCATTTTCCTTGGTTCGTCGGCACTGCGATGCCGCCGCGGGACCCAAACGATGACGATGACGATGAAACGGAGGAGGAAGACGAGGACGGGGAAGACGAGGACGAGCCGGCGGTTATCAGAGAGCCAGACGAAGACGAATAGGCGCCCGCGGACACTGTCTGCCGCTGCTGGAGGGGGAGACATGCAATCCGATCGCGTGAAACGGCGCCAACCAGCCCAGTCGTGAAATGAGGACTGCGCATGGCGGCGCTCCATTCATTCACTCTCCCGGACTTCATTGATTCGCTCCTCAGCCTCGTTCTCGCCTTTGCTCTTGGCGCGGCGATCGGCGCAGAGCGTCAATATCGGCAGCGACAGGGGGGACTGTCATCATGAAGCAAGGGGGCAACGTTTGGGGACTCAATACAGCCGCGACCCTGTGGTGCTCCGCCGCCGTCGGAGCTTGCGCGGGTGCAGACCTGGCCGTTGAAGCTGTCTTGCTTGCCGGCTTTGTGCTTGCGGGCAATACGTTGTTGCGTCCGCTGGTCAATGCGATCAATCGAACCCCGATGAATGAACAGACAACCGAGGCCATTTACGAGGTTCGTCTAGCTACTCATCCCGAGCAGTTGAACGAGGCGCGAGAGCTGCTCACGGCCAGACTGGAAGCCGCTGATTATCCGATTCGCGAGATTGAGGTGTTTGAGCGTGATGGCGATATGGTCGAGCTTGTAGCGACACTCATGGGGACCAGCGCAAATCGTGAAGAGCTGGACACCGTAGTTGCATCTCTGGACGCAGCAGAAATTACCCAGCATGCGAGCTGGGCCGCAAGAACAGTTGAGTGATTAATTTTTCAGACCTGCGGGCGCAGAGGATAGCTAAAGGCGCAAGCTTACCGCAGGCTGCGAACATAATCTCGCGCTCAAGTATTTCCCCGTGGCCCCGCGAACGCACCGAAACCGAGCCCGCGTTTGGGTCAAGTCGAAACCCACGCCGTCATGCGACCAGAACATTGCTGAACTGCCACGGGTCGGCATGATCGACGCTCTCCGGGAACAGCTCGCCGCGTCCCTGGGCAGGTGTCCAGTCGGTGTAACGACCGATGATGCTCCCGAGGTAGGGCCGCTGAATTTCGAGGCAACGACGAAAATCCATCTCGTCGGCTTCAACAATGCCGCGATCCGGATTTTCCAGCATCCAGACAATGCCGGCGAGCACCGCCGAGGTCACCTGCAGGCCCGTGGCGTTCTGATAGGGCGCAAGAACGCGCGTCTCCTCGATGGAAAGCTGAGAGCCGTACCAGTATGCATTCCTGGCATGACCGTAGAGCAGGACGCCGAGCTCATCCACGCCGTCCACGATCTCATCCTCTGAGAGCACATGCCAGCGGTTCTGGGGCTTCCATTGCGCCCCAGCCATCTCATGCAGCGAGAGCACCGCATCGTCACAGGGGTGATAGGCATAGTGGCAGGTTGGCCGGTAGGCGACGTTTCCATCCTGCCGCAGGGTGAAATAGTCCGCAATCGAGATCGACTCGTTGTGGGTGATCATCCAGCCATGCTGGGCCTGGGCCGTCGGCGTCCACGAACGCACGCGCGTCCCGGCGCCCGGCCGCATGAGATAGATCGCAGCGTCACAGCCGAACTCGTGATGATGTCCACCCGGGGGCAGACTCTTTTCATGCGTGCCCCAACCCAGCTCGGAGGGCTGCAGCCCCTCGGCGACAAAGCCCTCGACCGACCAGGTATTGACGAACTGCCCGCGCGGCTTGGGAAAGCGCGCGCGCTGGGTATCCCGCTCGGCGATGTGGATGCCCTTGACGCCCACGCGCCGCATCAGCTGCCCCCATGCCTCGCGCGAGCGCGGCTCCTCGTGCGCGATGTCGAGATCGCGCGCAAGGTCGAGCAAGGCCTGCTTGACCAGCCATGACACCATTCCCGGATTGGCGCCGCAGCAGCTAAGAGCGGTGACCCCGCCGGGTCGGCGACGACGCAGGTCGAGGATGCCCTCGCGCAGCGCATAGTTCGAGCGCGCCGAGGGCGAGAGCGTACGATCGGTATAGAGGCCCGGCCAGGGTTCCACCACGGTGTCGAGGTAGAAGGCATCGATGTCCTTGGCGAGCTCCATCAGCTGCACCGAGGAGGTGTCCACCGACAGGTTGACGATCATGCCGCGGCCAGGACCGATGGTGAGGAGCGGCGCGAGCAGCTCGCGGAAATTCTCCTTCGTGACCGCTGCGTCAATGAAACGCAGCCGGCGCTCATCGAGCAAATCTCGGTTCTGGTCGTCCGGCGCAATGACGACAAATCTCGATCGGTCGAAGCCGATGTGGCGCTCGATGAGCGGCAAAGTTCCTCGGCCGATCGAGCCAAAGCCGATCATCACCATCGGGCCGTCGAAGCGGGCATGCACGGGCCAGCATTGGGTCACACGGGTGATTGCGTTCATATCGGTCACTCGTTTGCCAGTGAGCGATTGGCGCAGACCGGCGCGGTGCCTCAGATGTGATACGCAGGCAGCGGCGCGAAGCCGTTGAACGCGACCGATGCGTAGGTGGCGGTATAAGCGCCCGTGCCCTCGATCAGGACCTTGTCGCCGATCTCGAGGCTGATGGGCAGCTCGTACGGCTTCTTCTCATAAAGCACGTCCGCCGAATCACAGGTCGGGCCGGCAAGCACGCAGGGTGCCAGCGGGTCTCCGTCGTGCGGGGTACGGATGGGATAGCGGATCGATTCGTCCATGGTCTCGGCGAGGCCGCCGAACTTGCCGATGTCGAGATAGACCCAGCGCACGTCATCACGCTCGCTCTTCTGCGAAATGAGCACGACCTCGGCCTCGATGATGCCGGCACTGCCGACGAGCCCGCGTCCCGGCTCGATGAGGGTCTCCGGGATGCAATTGCCGAAATGCTTGCGCAGCGCGCGAAAGATCGAGCGGCCGTAGGTCTCCACCGCCGGCACTTCTTTGAGGTATCTGGTCGGAAAGCCGCCGCCGAGATTGACCATGGAAAGATTGATCCCGCGCTCGGAGCAGGCACGAAAGATCGTCGCCGCCGATTTGAGGGCATCGTCCCAGGCCTGGGCACGGCGCTGCTGCGAACCCACATGGAAGGAAACGCCGCAGGGATCGAGCCCGCGCTGACGAGCGTAATCGAGCACCTCGACGGCCATGTCCGGATCGCAGCCGAATTTGCTCGAGAGCGGCCACTCGGCCCCGGCGCAATTGAACAGGAACCGGCAGAACACCTTTGCCCCTGGCGCGACACGGGCGATCTTGTCGACCTCCGCCTTGCAGTCAACGGCAAACAGTTGCACCCCCAGCGCATGGGCGCGCGCAATGTCGCGCTCCTTCTTGATCGTGTTGCCGAAGGAGACGCGGTCCGCCGCTGCGCCGGCCGCGAGCACCATCTCGATCTCGGCGACCGAGGCGGTGTCGAAGCAGGAGCCGAGCGAGACCAGGAGCGCGAGCAGCTCAGGCGCGGGATTGGCCTTGACAGCGTAGAAAATGCGGCTGTCCGGCAGAGCCTTGGCAAAGCTCTCATAGTTCTCGCGCACCACGGCGAGATCGACGACAAGGCAGGGTCCGTCCTCGCGACGGTTGCGCAGGAACTCTCGGATGCGCTCGGTCATGGGGCTCTCCTCACCAGGGTTCAACGGGCCCATCGGGCGGGGTTGAAGTTCAGGCGGGGGAGACGTGCTTTCAGCCGGATGCGAACCGGCACCGCGTGGAGAGCGAGGCGCGCTCCAGCGCAAGCCGGCAGTCAGTCCTGCTGAACGCGCGGGGTTGCCCGCCCGGCGTTTCACTGGTGAGGAGCCCCGCAATTGCCGTGCGATGGAGACACGACAAGCGCAGATTTTCTCACCTGAGATGCTGGCTTGGATTGGAGCGGGGAGTTCCCGATCCGCACGGCCGGCAAGGATGGACAAGCCTCTTCGGTGCTGACCTTTGGAGGGCCAACGAGACCAAAAAAGCCCGCTCCGTCGTTGCTTTAAGCCGCGTCCCCCGTTGAGCGCGGGGTACGCCGGTTTCGCCTCCGGCTGCCGGTCATGGGGCTAAGGGAGCGAGAGACGCTTCCTCAGGCGGCTGTCCGGCCTCTTGTCCGGATGCCCACCGACCGACACACGGCCACAGGCACGTGCGAAATTGGGCAACGCGCGAAATAATCGTTACGGCGATGATTTGCAAGAAAATTCTTCGGCAGAGGCGATGTTTTTTTGGCGTGACCTTGCGGCAGAGGATCGGTCGTAGATGTTGAGCGCCACCCGCAAAGCACTAACAGAACAAAAACTCGTTGCGTGGAACGTGAAGGCTGCAAAGTACGAGCTCACCAACTGGGGGAGCGAGTGCCGCGAAGTATCCAGGGCATGAAGCAGCGCCCAAAAGCGGCCCAACGTTCTCGATGGTGTCGTGAACGGCTGGCTCAGACCTCGCCCGCCGCAAGCCGCCGCACGTCGGCGATGCGGCCGGTGATTGCCGTCGCTGCGGCGGTCTCCGGGCTCACGAGATGGGTGCGCACCTTCGGGCCCTGGCGGTGCTCGAAATTGCGGTTCGTGGTCGAGACGCAGCGCTCCCCCGGCGCGCCGCGATCGCCGTTTCCGCCCGCGCACATGGAGCAGCCGGATTCGCCCCAGAAGAAACCGGCATCGCGGAAGATGCGGTCGAGGCCTTCCGCCTCCGCGGCGCGCTTCACCGTGGTCGAGCCCGGCACGATCATGGCGATCACGCCCTCGGCCACGCGCCGCCCGCGCACCACTTGCGCCGCAGCCTGCAGATCGGGGAGCCGGCTGTTGGTGCACGAGCCGATGAACACGCGGTTTACCGGCAGCCCGGCAAGCGCCATGCCCGGCGCAAGCCCCATATAGGCCAGCGCGCTTTCCATCGCGGCGCGCCGGCTCGCGTCGGCCTTGCCCGGATCGGGCGCGCGCTCGGAGATACCGAGCACCTGGCTCGGATCGGTGCCCCAGGTGATCTGCGGCTCGAGCGTGCTGCAATCGAGCATGTGCTCGCGCTCGAACGGGGCGCCCTCGTCGCTCCTGAGCGAGCGCCAGCGCGCGAGCGCGCGCTCCCACAGCGCGCCCTGCGGCGCGAATGGCCGGCCTGCGAGCCAGGAGAACGTGCTCTCGTCCGCTGCGACGAACCCGGAGCGGCCGCCCATCTCAATGTTGAGATTGCACAGGGTCATGCGCGCCTCGATCGGCATGGCGCGCACCGCAGCGCCGGCGTACTCCACGGCATGGCTGCGCGCGCCGGCAACGCCGAGCTCGCCGATGAGGCGCAGCGCCACGTCCTTTGCGCCGACATGGGGCGCGAGGCGCCCCTCGAGGCGGACCAGCATGCGCTGCGGACGTTTGAGCGCCATGGTCTGGGTGGCGAGAATATGCGCGAGCTCGCTCGTGCCGCAGCCGAAGGCGAGCGCGCCCACCCCGCCCACCGTGCTGGCATGGCTGTCGGGCACGGCGTGGGTGGCGCCGGGGAGCACCATGCCGAGCTCGGGTGCGACCACGTGCGAGATCCCTTGCTCGGGATCGTCGATATCGAACAGACGGATGCCGTTAAGCCGGCTGCCTTCGCGCATCGCTTTGAGGAATGCGGCACCCGCGGGATTGGTGTCGTCGTTGCGGTCAGGCAGCGTCGCAACGGTATGGTCCTGCATGGAGAAGGTGAGGTCTGGTCGGCGCACCGGGCGCTCTTCTCGCTCGATCTGCTCGAAGGCGTGCGGCGCGTGCAGCTCGTGCAGCACATGGCGATCGATATAGATGAGGTCACGCCCGTCCGCGCGCTGCGCTACCCGATGCGCGTCCCAGATCTTGTCGAGCAGCGTCTGCGGCATGGTGGAGCGATCTTTAGCTGGCATCGGACGCGGGTCGCCGGAGTCCCCTTGCCAACCCCCGCAAATTACGACGTTCGCCGGGACGAATCCATCCGACTCTACTCCATCACCACATCGGTGCGGGCGAGCTGCGTGGGCGGCACGGTGAGACCGAGCGCCCTGGCGGTTTTCAGATTGATCGCCAACTCGTACTTGGTAGGTGCTTGCACCGGAAGGTCGGACGGCTTCGCGCCCTTGAGGATGCGATCGACATAACCGGCCGCGCGCCGGTGTGGTCGATCGAATCGGGCCCGTAGGAGAGCAGGCCGCCGCCCGTGACGAAGAAACGGTCCCAATAGACTGCGGGCAATTTGTGCCGGGCCGCCAGCGTGATGATCAGATTGCGATGAACCGCCGTCAACGCGCTCCCTGTCACGATCAGGCCGCCATTCGAGCTGCGCGCGAAAGCGGTGATGGCGCGCTCGATCTCGACCGCGTCGTGCACCTCGATCGGGCGCAGCTCCACCCCGAACGATGGAGCCACGGCCTGAATCGCGCCGAACTGGCCGATCCCATGACGACTGCGCCGCCGAGCGCCGATATGAATCCTCGCCTTCCGATATTGATGACCATTTGACCCGTCCTCAATGGGATCGTGCCTGCTGCAATTTGAGGAAGAATATCACGCTGACGGCCAAGACGCTGGGCATCACATGCCCGCTGACTGATGCTTCCGGTTTCGGTATGTTGCCATGCGGTCCGGCCGGTGAGGATTGGATGCAGCTCGTACAATTCAAACGGCGCGAATTCATCACGCTTCTCGGCGCGATAGCCGCGTGGCCGATCGATGGGCGCGCCGAGCAGCCTCGCAAATTGCCCCTTGTCGGCGTGCTGGTATCCGCCTCGCCCCCCTATCCGTTTGCCGATGCCTTCAAAAAAGGCCTGCATGCGCTTGGCTATACGGAAGGCCAGAACATCGCCGTCGAGCTCCGCTATTCGCAGGGGCGAAGCGATCTCGCCGGCGAGATTGCCAACGAGCTCGTGCGACTGGGCGTCGACGTGATCGTTGCGCACTTTACCCCGGCGGTCCGAGCCGCCATGGGCGCCACACAAACGATCCCGATTGTCATGGCGCCAGCCGGCGCTCCGTTGCAATCGGGCTTCATCGACAGCCTGGCTCACCCCGGGGGAAACGTCACAGGCTTGTCGGGAATGGATGCGGAGATTGGAGGTAAACGCCTCCAACTCCTTCGCGAGCTCATTCCGGATCTTGCCCGGCTTGCAGTGCTCGCCTCGAACCCGAACACAGACCCATTTAGCGGGCCTTTCGTCGAGAACATACGATTGGCCGCCACAAGAGCCGGCGTGCGGCTTGAGCCGGTAC
>Ga0185299_10004803_pt1 | contig 15916 bp, 18 predicted proteins | sample PaiPotPPA55metaG_FD_128002 | JGI IMG/M metagenome (GOLD analysis project Ga0185299, IMG submission 128002) | Iron sulfur acid spring bacterial and archeal communities from Banff, Canada, to study Microbial Dark Matter (Phase II) - Paint Pots PPA... ...
ATGAACTGGTTAAGAAGCCCAATGCATCTGCGCCTTTTGCTGAATCCGGATCGGGAATACCGCTGATCACCAGAACCAGGCGGTGGGCGTACGGAGACTGGAAACGCTGCGCCAGTTCCAGGCCAACTTTTTCGGATTCTCCGCCCTTGATGTGAACAGCGGTCTCCAGGCTACGTTCGACTTTGTAGGAAAAGGGCAGCAGCGCAAGCGCCATGACAAACCCCGACATCGCCAACCAGAATCGGCGGCGAGCGGCATCTTGGCCAGTCTTCAAGCTTGGCATTACAATGGAGGATCCACGTCGTTTACTGGTTCGTCTGAGAGCAATGAAACGACTTCGGTGATCGGGCACATCCATGATACAGGGCCGAACTGGATATTCATTGGGCTGCGGCCTTGAGCTTAGTTGACGATAGAGGTGGGGAACTGCCCGTTAAGCCCTTGTCAATCGAGGGACGTGGCCGACGAAGGCTTCGCTGTATCAGCAGACCTTCTTACGTTTAGAACGTATCGGTGGCAGACTTCTTGCAGGAAAATACAGTTGACGTAATCAGCCTGTTCAACAGCCTGACTTCAACAGTTGGCAACCGATGTCTGACGCTAATTGCGCCTTGGTTAGTTACCGAATTTCCATCCCGTGCGGAAGACAATTTCACAGTGGGGCGCGCCACTGTGCATACACTCGGTCTGGGTAACTTCGATGGTCTCGTTGAATTGCTTTGCCACACCTCTGGCGATGCCGATTGCAAACGCACACAGTTTGCGAGGAGAACCGTAAATCAGCACCACTTCATCTTTGCTCCTGCGAATGGTGTGTAGTACAGGAGGTTTCGCGCCTGGGTTTTGCACTCGGACTACGTTGTGGACGGTTTCCTCGGTCTTTTCGATCACATCGAGAGTCTTCCACTCCCCTGGAATCAAGTGCCCGTACATGTTCATCAACCGTGGAGCGATGAATACGCCGAAATCTTCGAGCACAAATGCAGCGGGTTGGCCGGACATCGTAGCGGCAGCCGAGACCAAAGCCTCCATTTCGACATCCGGGTATTCGCTCACGGACCAATAAGCCCTATTTTCGAGCTGTGCATGCTTAAGTAAAGTGCTCCAAGCGCGACTACCCTGTTTCGTCTCAATGTATTTCCGCAGTTGAGAGAAGACTATTCCGTGCATTTGTATCCAGAATCCTCGAAAATGATACCGCAACTGCTTTGGATTCGCGTGACGCCGGCAGGCCCTGACATCGAAGATACCGCCACAACCAGAGGCACCCCTTCAGCATCTGGGTACTCTCGAACCGACAGGTAGGTCTTAGTTTCCAGCCCTGCTGTCTTCAGCAGTGCGTGCCAGCTCCCTTTGCCGTGCTTTGTTTCGGCATACTTCTTTAATTCGGCAAAGATTAGACCGTGCATTTCAGCACCTCCGCTCTAAAACGTTGGCACCTTCAGAAAGGAATCGATTCTAGCCGAAGGCGGTTCTGAGTCACCTGCCCGAAATTGCCGACAGCTGCGGTTTCGGGTCGAGCACAGATCCTCATCTGTCGTGGTCCAACTCTTTCGGTAAGGTTGTTGCGATGAAGTACAGCCTGCGACGACACTCTTTTGTTAGGTCCACTCTCAGCAAGCCCACAGCATGCGTGGTCGGATCTTGTAGCTCGCGCTTTCCCTGAGCTTCAAGCTGATCGAGTTCCTCTTGCATCTGCCGAATTGCAGCATGCGTTGTGTTCCTGATCACAATGCTTGACCCCGAGGCACGAAGGTGATTGATTCCTCCGTTTGTCGACTTCCGGCTAAAACTGAATTTCGACCTTCAGAGCACTGTCGGGTGGATCTGAGACGGTAGCGGGCAAAGATCCGGACTTCAGCTCGGTGGATGCATTGTCACCGGCGGCGCAGTTTAGCTTTAATGGCGATGTCAATATGTCACTAGAGTACTGGAGGGGAGGAAGAGAACTCCATTGCATGTTGATAGATGTTGTGTAACAGAAAGATGAATGTCTATGGTGCTTTGGTTTACGACGCCTTTTCGGGTAAGGTCTCCAATCTTTCGACCATCTTCACCAGATCAGCCAGAGATTCTGCCTGCATCTTTTCCATCGCACGGCTGCGATGAACCTTGACAGTATTTTCCGTGGTTCCAATCTCAGCCGCAATCTGCTTGTTGAGCCTGCCGGAGACAACCATCGCGACCACCTCCCGCTCTCGTGCCGAGAGTGATTCGAATCGCTCCCGCAGCGTCGCAATTTCCGCTTCCCTTTGGCGTCTGGTGTGATCCCGCTCCAATGCGATGTGGATTGCATCCAGCAGATCCTGATCGCGGAACGGTTTGGTGAGGAACTCGACCGCCCCAGCCTTCATGGCCCGCACCGTCATCGGAATGTCGCCATGGGCAGTGATGAAGATGACGGGAACGCGAATGTTGGCGGCCGCTAATTCGCGCTGGAAATCCAGCCCGCCTATGCCCGGTAGCCGAACGTCGAGCACCAGGCAACTGGTTGCAGCCGCGCGCTCGCTGCGCAGGAACTCCTGAGCGGAACCGAAGTGCGCCACTTGCAATCCTACAGACTCAACCAGACGCTTGATGGCGCGCCGCACCGAGGGATCGTCATCGACGACGAAGACGATGGACTCGGTTGCGCTCATGAAACACCAGCGTCATCGGCGGGCAGAGTGAATTCGAACAGCGCACCGGTAGAACTGGGAACGGTTCGTAGGTGGCCGCCATGCGACTCTATTATGGAATGGCTGATCGAGAGCCCCATTCCGATGCCTTTCGCTTTCGTGGTGAAGAATGGCTCGAAGATGCGGTTCGCTAGCTCAGCCTCGATTCCTGGTCCAGAATCTTGAACCTGGACTAAAAGACCATCTGGGTTCTTTGCCGACCGGATCAGAATTTCCCGCATTCCGTGTGTGGACCTGCTCGTTGCTTCAATGGCATTTATGATCAGATTAATCAACACCTGTTGCAACTGCACCTGGTCGCCGGGCACGCGTGGCAGGTCACATGCCAGCTCAGTACGCAAGGAAACACGGTTCGCGGTCAACTCGTTGCGCAAGAGTACGGTTGCGTATTGAATCATCTGGTTGATGTCTAGCTCCGTCCTGTTAAGAGTTCCCTTCGTCAGTAAGCCACGAATCCGAGAAATCACCGCGCTCGCGCGGCTACCGTCGCTCACAATTTCTGTAATCGCAGCCTTGACTTCATTTAGATTTCGTGTCGCGCTTTCGAGGCGACGCAAGCAGAAGTTTCCGTTAGTAACGATTGCAGTGAGGGGCTGATTTACCTCGTGAGCAATAGTCGCAACTAGTTCTCCCATATCCAGCGCGCGTCTGACGCGGGCCAGGTCCGCCTGCGCTTCTTGCAAAGCCTCCTCGGCGCGCTGGCGCTCGATTATTTCTCTTTTCATTTCTTCGTTGACATCTGCAAGCTGTCGCGTACGATCCACGACGCGCCGCTCAAGTTCATCGTTCAGTCGCTTGATCTCCGACTTGGCCCGCTTCAACTCGGAAGTTTCCACAACCTCCCAGCCTCCGTTTCTTCGGGCGATGGCAAATTGGTGGGTGCGGGTCACGTCTAGAATTTCCGCTGCCGTGCTTCCAGCCATCGGATAGGTGCACAGAACCGTCATCCGCCAGCTACTGATGAACTTATTCACTTCATCTTCGTAGTCAGAGAATGCGTTCCAGTATTTGCGTTCTAGCCACGCAGTGCTGCCGCTCACTCGTAAGCCAGCATATCCGCGAGCCAGCGCGGAATCCGTCTTCTCCGCCCAGGTCCGCATGACCCGTCCCAAGTCAGGATGGTTGCCCGAGAGATAGAATTGGCGACCGCGAACAATTTCGATGCTACGGTGCGCCAGATGACGGTCGAATTCGGGGACGGCTTTGCGCAGGGCGTCCCTCGCATCTTCCACGGTCAACGGGTCGGACACCGCCCAAAGGCAGAGTTCACCGGCTTCCAACCCGGCCTTGAAATAAGGAACAAGTGTGTCGAGCAGATCTTCTTTCGTCTCGTAGAACATGAAAAAATGAGTGCCCCAGGGTACATCGCCCACCACGCCGATTCCGGTTTTTCGCAGTTGCGGACCAACAGGTTGTGTCGCCATGGCAATCACCCCCTCAAACCGGGACATATGATGCCACTGGTGGGTTCTGGGTTCAACTGTTGTTAACCGCGTTGACACTCAGCTCCTGTCGGCGCGGGGCAGCGATCTAGCCGCCTCGCTGTGAACCTTCCCCAAGCGGCGGCTCCACTCCGGATGGCTGAGAATGGCTGAATAAGTGGTGTCCAGGAAATTGCCGTGCCGGATGGCTTCGGGGAATGGCTCATAGACGACCACCGGCATTTCCCCGTAGCTCAAGACGTGAGGGAGACATTGAGACGCGGCGTACGCAGAATTCCGGGCGCTCAATTCCTGGCGAAGCAAGGCTGCATGCGCGCTCACAGATGCACGACTCCTATTTATTTTCTCCCGCCCGCGACTGCGACAACGCGGCCTTGACCAACTCCACCGCGGACTCGGGGTCAGCAACTTCGACGATTAGCTCGTTGTACCGTTCGTCCTTCAGGTCAATCACGACCGTGTCATCTGGATTGTGCACATCCCAAAAAACGCGCTTGCCATCCTGATAGAAAGTGCCAGCCGTGAGCACTCCTGGAATGTTGGTGCCGGGCATTCTTAACCCGTGCCACCAGCCGTGCGCTATGGCTGGGTCCGCCCTGATCTCCGAAATATGCTTCAACGGGATTTCGAGCGAACTCTTGAGTGCCCACAGCTTGTCGGCTCCCCGGACGTGCAAGACCAGGTTGCCACCCGAAATGGATAAGTCCACCATGATGTTGTTGCTCCTCTCCCATAGGGATACCGAAATTGCCGAATCGTCACTATGGTCGCGTCATAGGTCGCCACACCTATTTATTTTCCTCGCCCGCGATGGGTAGGCGTATTCGGGGTTGCCCCCAGCGTCACCGACTATGCGTCTTGCTTCGCGCGGTCTTCGATGTCCAAAAGCTCGTCCTGCGTGCGCCATTCGATTTTCAGGCCGGACTCGGCTTCGACCGCATCGGCGAGATTCTCCCACTCTTCGGAAGTCACCATTCCAAGGTTGCGAGCCTCCATCAAGGCGACGGCGGCCTGAATCACGGCTGATTTGCTTTTCTGCATGGAAAGATTCTAGCCGCCACGGGGACCGGGGCCAATGCGGAAATTGCAACATGAAGCAACTAACTGCCTCGCCGTTGGCTCGACATCTCGAACATAAGAATACTCGCCGCGACCGAAACCACTTATTGAGTCGCAACCGCCCCGCATGGAGATGCGAACCATGAAATCGGCAATCTGGGCGAGGCGCTCAGACGGGTGATCGGGGTGTAGCTGTTATTGCGTGCCAGACAGACCTGATTGGCGCAATCGTGCCGGAAGCTGTCCAGATAAGTTATTCTGATGACATGGATCATCTAGGGGTTCTTCGGGACAAGATTGGGCGTCTCCGGGAGGAGATCGCTGACATTCAAGAGCTAAATGAGCAGTTTCGGCGTGACGGCGGGGATGGAGCAGATGCTCAAGTCGCTCACGGACAGAGGACTGAACGGCTGCAAGCAATCCAGCAAGAGCTTGTGCAACTCGCAGACCTTGGCCGCCGAGTTGTTTCGACAGAAAAAATGAAAGAAAAGCACCGCTCTCGGCTGCATCTCGTCAAGCAGAAACGGGCATCGTAGCATTTTAGCCTTCCCGCACGCGATGGTATGGACAGCATTAACCTTGAGAAGTCGATTGCCGAGATCGAGTGGCTCGAACTACTTTACTCAGTTCCGGACACCAGAGCACTCCAGTTGTCCGACCGCTGCGCCGCTAACCTAAAGCACGACGAGATGCACGCGAACAATCCGTGGTTCAGGCTGTGGAAGCGGTACGGAGTCTGATCCTTTTACCCCCCACCGCAGGGAGGTCTTAAAACCAAAATGAGAAACTAAAGGAGAGTCGTAATGACGCAAAAAGTTATCGAGGTGGTCGGAACTTCCAAAGAGAGCTTTGCAAAGGCGGCGGAAAACGCAGTGGCCGAAGCCGCAAAAACGGTTCGCGGCTTGAAATGGGCGCGAGTGGCGGAATTGGAAATGGAACTGGACGGCAAGAAGATCGTTAAGTACCGCACCACAGCAAAGATTTACTTCGACATTGAGAAGTAGGCATGTCCGTGGAGCACACGGGAGGCCGAAGAAGTCATCGGTTAAAGGTGGAATTCGGGCGCACAAAAACGAAAGCGCCCCGACTCCGGTTAGAGTCACGGGACGCCTGTTCGAACAGCCCTCCCCCGAGAACTGCTCAACAGTAGAGTAAGGCTGCTTTGACCGGTCGTGAATGGCCCATCGGTGCTAGGCACCGCCTACATGATTTCACTGGGGCCCCGAGCATCAAGCGATGGCCGACGAGCGTTCGCCCCCTGGCCGTACTGGTCGCAAACCGAAGAATGGCCTGTCCTCATTATTCAGTGTTCCATCGCTGCGGCGCGCAATGCTTCCCCGTCGAGATATCCAGTCTGCCATTTTACCTTCCAAAGCCGGGGGGCTCAGTCCTGAGCTTAGAAAGCGCTGTTTAACTTTTTGAACAGCGAATACATCGATGTTCTGGATGCCTCCTCACTCCTGGAACTGTTCCAGAAGATCGCCTTCGGCTTGTAGCCCGAGCAATCCCTTCTGCTTACGTTCAGCAAATGACGAGACGGCCCTACCTCGCGAGAGTCAGCAACCTGCTAGAGGCAGTTGGAATCGAGGCTGGCGATAATTACGGAAGAGATGTTGGCGTTGCTCGCGAACATAGCGGTGCGCTTCTGGATTCTATAGTCCTGATTCTTTATCTTCGTTCGAGACCAAACTTCGCGTTAGAAATTGACGCGCCGAATTGACCAAAGAAGAGTTGAAACATAACGTGTCCACGGGTAGCCGATCTTGGGGTTCACGTGAAAAATGTGCCAGTCTCCCGAACATGAACATTTCGTCGATACGGCAATCGCCTCCGCTTTTCTATCGATCACACGCAAGTACTTGCTGAAACTTTCGCGGCTGGGACTCGTCCCCAAAGCTACCAACCGCAAATCAACTTAACTGCCTACGAGACTGCTGCCAAGCAGAAGTTGCTCCTCCGTAGGCTCCTTGCCTTGGCCGTGCTCGCGGTTTTCGTTCTGGTCTTGGTGAAGTACCATGACTGGTTCCGAAATGTCCTGTCTGGCATAAGCATCATGATTCCCAAGGCGTGAACTTCGCCTTTGTCCAGGGACCAGCGGTCCGCAACCTGATTTTAGATATTTCTGGGCCGCTTGGACCTCAGTAAATTCTCCGAAGAGCAACTCGCCGTGGAGGGGATTCCCACATTGATCGCCACTCCGAACCGCCAAAACGGCGGCGATGGTGGCGAATGCTGAAAGCTTGTGTACGGCCGGAGCTTGGATGGTCCCACAGAGAATAGTAGCCGGTTCTGTATTCTATTAACTCAGCTTTCGAGCATTAGAAGCCGTATGAGATACCAAGCGCGAATTGATGCCGTGCCTGGAGGTTCACTCCGGGCAGGATGTTGCTGGCAACCTGGGCGACACCCAGGTCGATGGTTAACCTCGGGGACTCCACCCCCCAACCGTGGAGAGGTAAGGCCCCACCAGGGAAGATGCGAACCGCGTAAGTGATCGTAGTCGGTACCACGGCGGCAGGCAAGTCCTGAATGCTTCGCGGTTGCTGCAAGACTTCAGAACCCAGCAAGATCGTACTCCGGCCTGGTCCCTTCAGCGCGAAGGCAACCGCCCCGAATAATCGCCCCTGGTAGGCTGGAGCATTTCCCGCCAGCCCGAGCAATGAAGCATTTGTCGCTTTGAAGCCGACATTGAACACCAGCGGCGGGAGATTCCCTATCTGAGTGACCGTCTTGGTGGCTACGGCGTAGAAGTCCGCGTTGTTGGTCTCCTTGTCTCGGATCACGCCCCCTACGTTTTGAACCTGAGTGCGTGTCACAAAACCTATGGATAAGGCGGGCCGCCAGGTTCGCGTTTCCGACAGGAGATTGAGCTTTCCATGAAACGCATTGAAGCCGCTGCTCCATAACTTACTAAGGCCGGCTGTACCGCCCTCCCGGTGGAGGTTCCGCGTGTACCCAAACTCAATCCGGTTGAACGCACCCATGGTGACTGACACCTGATGGAATCCTCCCAAAACCTCCCCAGCGTCCAAGTAGTGATAAGCAACAACGGGTCTGCCGAAGCCTTTGTCGGCCGACGGAACCGCGTAGGCCAGTGGCGTGACGAAAATTCCGTCCTGTCCCTCCCAGTTCAGACTCTGAGCCGCTGCACTGTTCGTGCCCGCGCCGGTCACAATTATGGCCAACAGTATGACGGCCAGGATTCTCCCAAAATGCGATCCGTACCGAACCGCGCACGCTTTGTAAGGGTGTGCTTCGTACCACATAACGAATTCTCCTTGATGCAAGAGTTGCAGCCCTGATTCCTGATTAAGAATTCTGTCCCGTTCCACGTCACGCCGCTGCAGCTTACCGTTGATCCAATCGCCAGAGCTTGATCGTGCCGTCCTCGCTGCCCGAGGCCAGCCAGCGCCCGCGGGAATCAAATGCCACCGTATAAATGTGGTGGGTGTTCCCTTCCAGGGTCCGCACCTCCCGCCCTGTCTGTACATCCCAGATCTTGACGGTCTTATCCCAACTGCCAGATGCCAGCCAACGACTGTCAGAGCTAAACGCAATGCTGGTCACGTCGCTCCCATGACCTGTCAGAGTATGGATCTCGCGGCCGGTGGTGACATCCCAGAGCTTTACGCTCTTGTCTGCACTCGCGGAAGCGAGATAGCGGCCGTCCGAGCTGAAAACCACGGCGTAAACGTTTTTCTTGTGACCGCGCAACGTCTCTATTTCTTTTCCGGTGGCCACTTCCCAAATCTTGATCGTCTTGTCGTCACCCCCGGAAGCGAGCCAACGCCCGTCCGGGCTGAAGGCGATATAGATCACTGACCTGCGGGCCGCGGCCAGGTCACGTACCGGCCGCCCGGTCTCGACGTCCCACAGTCTGATGGTCTTGTCGTCCAAGCCCGAAGCCAGCCAGCGGCCATCGGGACTGAAGGCTATCGAATAAACCCAGCTGCTGCCCAGGGCTCCCAAAGGCTTATTGCTGGAAAACTTGCGGACTTCCCGTCCCGTTGTGGCGTCCCAAAGGGTGACGGTGTTGATGGAATTCTGCGCCGCCAGCCAGTGTCCGTCGCGGCTGAAGGCCAGGGCCTGAACCTCTTTGATTTTGGTAGCGACCGTGCTGGTTTCTTTCCCCGTGGGCACATCCCAGAACTTGACGGTCTGGTCCGAGCTCCCCGAGGCCAGTCGCTGACCGTCGGCACTAAAGGCTACGCCGGTGACCCAGCCGGAGTGACCCTTGAGGGTACGATCCAGCACGAACTCGGGAACCAGTGATCTGGCGACACGAGGAATTGTCGCTCTGAACTCAAGATTTGGAGCCTTCGCGGCTTCAGTCAGAACTGGCAATTCGAGGGGTTCAAGTCTAGCCGCGACTATGGAAGTCTGCCCCGCTAGCAGATCAATACGCTTTTCATAATCTTGGTAACCGTTGACCGTCAGGCGCAAGCGATGTTGTCCTGGAGAAAGCTTTGAAATTTTAGATTGACCGTCCAGACCTGTTGAGGCAATCAACTGGTCATCCACAAAGATCTGCGCTCCGGGCGGCGCCTCCTCAATCACAAGCGTTGGTGGGACGACCTTTGCGCCGAGACCTTCCGCCCCCAGCGGCTTCGAGCCTGGCGCCTCAGCCGGTCTGGCCCCCGGTTGGGAGGAGCGAGGGGACGAAGATGACGATGTCGTGGGAGTCGAAACTTTAGCACGCCGATCGGGGGGCTTGAGGCTCTGCGCTTCCCCGGTTTCGGGAGCTGCCGTTCCTCTCGATATCGTCGGCACCTCGACGGGTTTCGCCGGACCGGAAGCGGGCGGATTGGCAATGGCAGAGGGCGCCTTCGTCGACCTGTGATAAAACTCGAACAGGAGCAAAAGCAAAGCCAAAAAAAGGGCCGTTCCGACAATGGCGGTCCATGCGCGCCTCTTTCCCACTCGCTCTTTGAGGTGCGTTGGTTCTTTGGACTGGAAAATCGGAACGAGTAAGCGGGCGACGCGCTGCAAAGTGGCAATATGCGCCGCGCTGAATGCGGAAGGCCGAGAGGAGAGCACCTCCACCACCCCAAGAACAGAACCTTGTGCCTGGACGGGCACGACCACCGCCGAACGCAGCCCCAAGCTCTTCGCAGCAAGCCTTACCCGGGAATCTTCTTCGGCGTCTTCACAGATGATCAACTGTCCGCTCTCAAAGCATTCTCTGGTCAGGCTGGATTCAGATTGGAGCCGTGAACCAAGGTCAGGAGCTTCTCCCGCACTGGCTCGACAGACCACTCCCCAGGCGTCACGGAGAGCAATGGCAGCGCCATCGGCGTCCGTCAGTGAACGAACCCTGTCAATCACCCCTTTTAATACGATAGATAGAGGCCGATCTTTATTCTCGTTCATCTCCCTTTCGAGCTCGCCTAATTCGATTTCCGTTCTGTTGTGGGCATTGATGGCCCTGCGGACTTTAGCACTGGTGGTCGGAAGCTGGGCACTGTGTCTAGGCATCGAATGCTCCCATTCCTTCGGTGGGGTGAAGTGAAAGGGGAGGACAGTCGTGGCGCGGGAATGGAGACACCGAACACTAATATTGGAGGGCAGGACTGGTCAATTACCTAAATATGGTGCAAAGGTCGCCGGGGAAAATGCCCGGCTCGTCGATCGTACGTTCGAAGCATACGGCACTACCCCATGCAATTTGCCATCAACCAAAACTACGACCCAGCCGATGCTTTTCTTGACTCATAAGGTGCTCCTTTCGCTAGGTTGGCGATACCAACAATCACAACCTATCGCAAAAGTGGGCGCCTTTTTATATTGCGTGTAATCCGCAAACAGTAACGGTTTGGACGATAATCTTCACTCGTCAGCGCAGGCCATCCACGGTGTACAACTCGGTCAAGATGCGGTTGTAGGTGTAGGCATAGTACTTGCCGTCTGGTGTGAACACCCCGCTGGGAAACCTTAAGACCCCGTCCGGATCTGCTGGCCCTATTTTCTTGAACAGCTCGCGATGGCTGTTGGCCAAGTTCACCCGAAAGATATCGAAGGGCAGGTGATCGATCACGGATGCAACCAGCACGGAGCGGCCATCCGATGAGACTGAAGCAATGAAATCGTCTGGATGGATGCCGGGAACCGCGCGGGGCGCTCCCTGGCCATCAACCGGGTACAGCGACACCACATCGGAAAAGCCGAAAACAAACTTGCCGTCTGCCGTGGGGACCATACCTTTGACGCCTTCGGGAGAGATGGGGCGCGGCTTGTCCGTACCAATCAACTGCGTGTAAATGCGAGGCTTGTGGCCGGGCTCCGTGCCAGTGAACACGATGCCTTTGCCATCTGGAAGGAAGCGAGCGTCGGTATGATTGATCGCATCCTGCGTGATCTGCTGCGGCTCTCCGGGACCGAAGGGAATGAGGAAGAGTTGGCCACGAGAAGCGAGAGCCCACTTCATATCCGGTGAGAAGTCATCGCCGTAGCCTTGTCCCACGTGCACTGGTGGAGACCCGTCCGTCGAGCGCACGTAGATGTCGGAGCCGAGACGGCTTCCGGTACCCTCCTCCTCTAAGAGCGTCTGTCGCCCGTCCGGTGAGATGGCGTTAACCTCGGTCCAATCGGTAACGGTCAGATCGCGCTCTTGGTTCTGACCGGGTCCCAGGGCAACCGTAATGGCGCGCGAATTCTCGTGGCTAAGCAGGACAATCCCATCACGGGTAATATCGTGGATAGCGAGAGTTCCCGGAGCACGTACCAGGATGCGCTCGTGACTAGAAAGATCTACTGACTTCAACTGACAAGACATACCGGCGTCGGCACCGCTGAACCAGACCTCTTTCCCTGAGGGGGCCCAAGCGAGCCCAAGGATTACCGCTTGCGGGGTGCCGAGGCTGTGCTTGCGACCGGAGGCGTCCACGACGGCGACGGAGCCGCCATTGTCTCCGAAGACGGGATGGTCGGCGAAAGCCACCAGGTCCCCCTTGGGGGAGACATGTACGTCGCTGATGTAGCCGTCAGTCTCGTACAGCGCATGGCCGATGGGATATTCCAAACGGAAGCGCCCGTCGGCAAAGCGAGCCACCGCAATCTGGCTGTCCGGACCCCAGTCGGCGTCTTGTACGTCGTTCAGGATAGGTCGGGGCGCGGCGCCGGTCATGGGCGCGCGCGCCAGCACACCCACCGTCGCATAAGCGTTGAGCGGTCGCCGCTGCTGGATCACCAGCATTTCCCCGGCCGGCGAAATGGCAGCGACGTCGGCATCCTTCAGACCCAGGCTCAATGGAGCCAAGCTGCTGGGCGTGACCGAGAAAAGTTCGCTGGTGTCACCAGTACGGGCGGAACCATAGATAACAGTGCGCTGGTCAGGGGCGAAGCGGGCAGAATCCACGACTCTACGTGCGAAGGTGAGCTGCCGGTACTGTGGCGGAACAGGCTGAGGCGCGCTGAGGCGCCCAATCAGTATGCCCGCAAGCACCAGCACAGCGGCTGCAATCGACAATGCCGCAAACAGCCAGTGCTTGGGCGCCTTGTTGACCATGCCTGCGACCGCAGGCAGTGAAGAAGAAGATATTGTGGACAGCGACTCTAGGTCAAATGCCACATCTCGGGCGGACTGGAAGCGCACCGCTGGGTCCTTCTCCAGGCAGTGGCGCACGATGCGCTCCAACATCGGCGGCACGTCACGCCGGTTTGCCGCAAGGTCTGGAGGATCCTCTCTCAGCACGGCGCTAATCGTGTCCGCGGTGGTTTTGCCACGAAAAGCCGGCTGCCCGCTCCAGCATCTCGTAGAGCACAACGCCGAAGCTGAACAAATCGCTACGGGCGTCGCTGCCCGCTCCCCGCAACTGCTCGGGCGACATGTAGCCGAGGGTTCCCAGGAGCACGCCGTGATGGGTGACAGAATCCAACGTGGTAGCGGCGGTAAGGTCGGCCATCGCCTCGGGCCCTGGCATGGTCAGCTTGGCCAAGCCGAAGTCCAGGATTTTTATATGACCGTCGCGAGTCACAAAAATGTTTTCGGGCTTGAGATCACGATGGAAGATGCCCCGATCGTGTGCGGCAACCAGCCCACGCACAATCTGCAGCGCGTACTCGATCGCCTTCCCTACCGGCAGCAGACCGGCGTGCAGCCGCGCGCGCAGGCTCTCGCCATCCAACAGTTCGGAAACGATATAAGGAGATTTATCCTGCCGGCCGACATCGAACACCGCCAGGATATTCGGGTGGTTTAGCGTCGCCGTCGCCTGCGCTTCTTGCTCGAAACGGCGCAGCCGCTCGGGATCGTCGGAGCAGCCCGCGCGCAAGACCTTGACCGCAACTTCGCGGCCGAGTCGAGAGTCGCGCGCACGGTAGACCTCGCCCATCCCGCCGGCGCCAAGCGGTGATTGAATTTCGTAGGGGCCTAGTTTCGTGCCAGAGGCGAGGGCCATACGTGCGCGCAATTATAGCCTGCGCAGAAGGTTGCAGAGGGATGCGACGATTGTGGATGATTGGTCGCTAGCCTTGATCGGAAACGCCTCGGCACCAAAATTTCCAAGAAGACGAGCTTGATCCGAGGCGTTTTCGATGAGGAGGCAAGTAGGAAGCCGCGGGTGTTCGCGGCGGACGCGGTTAGCTATGGGATTTGAATAGTGTTTTTCTTGACAATCGGACACTCAAGGTTAGTTTCTGTGCCGGGTGGTCTACATTTACCATGGCGGCTAATCATACGGGGCTTCGAGTTGAGCGACAAGAGTTATTCGAAGACCAACTTTCGAGCCAGCGACACGCGGTAGTGTCCGCCGCGCCAGCGGCTTAGTCCTCGTCGGCAATCCGGAAATTGTGCGGTTGTTGGCGATAAATCGCCATTTCACTCGTTGGCCACGAACTATTGAGGTTTCAAGGATTGAGGCGGCAAGGTCATGACTTCCCATGCACCCCCAGAGCCGTGATACGTCTCGACCGCAAGCTGGAATCGGCGCGAGCATGTGGCGCATTCGAGAACATGAGTGATGACATCTCCCAGCCACATCTTGCACGTAAGAATCTCCTCCAGAGGACACGTTCCGCTCACCAAACGAAACGTGCCTTGCTCAACAGTCTCGAGAATCTGTCGAACGAGGTCGCGGTACTCGTATGGTGAGTTCACGCGCCTTCTTTCCAAGAAGCCGTCGCAACGGGCGCACATGAGGAGACCTAGTTTAGAACACCTCCCATGATTGTTGATAAATCAATTACACGCATTGAGGGCGAATCGCCCTGTTCGCACTAAATTCTGTGCGGAGCAGGCGTCCCCAAACTTCAACGCCCCGGGGAATCTATCCAGCCTTGTAACTGAATAGTTTCTTACATTCGTCGCGCAGAAAACCAGCAATCACGGGTATAGAGTGATTGCCCTTCTCGAAGACGAGTCGGCAGGGAATGAGGCACGCTCGCCACTTGTATTGTTCCGTCCCGCGCTTTCGACCATAAGCGGCGATGTCTTCCTGTGAGACTCCGTATACGACTGCACCGATTCTCGCCCACACGCAGGCACCCGCACACATCGCGCAGGGTTCGTGCGTAGTGTAGAGCACGAACTCGGTCAGGTAGCGGCCATACCCGCTCGATACGTATTTGAGCGTTTCCAACTCCACATGCTTGATGCTTGACCCTGAAGTTTTTACCCGGTTTCCCGCGCTGGCGATGACCACTTCGCGCCCGTCCGTAACGCGCGTGATCATAGCGCCGATGGGATAATCCCCTCGGTCACGGGCACGCTTGGCCTCGGCGATTGCCAACTGCATAAACTTCTTTTTCGGTTTGTAGGAAGCAGCGATCATGCAGGGATCATATCGCTGTGCGAGGCTTGTTGAAACGTCCCAATTTCAGCACATTCAGGCGTTGGTGAAAAATCCCGATTGCACGCATTGACTGGGTTTTAGACCCCCAATTTTCCACGGAATAGTTCAGCTCCTCTCGGCTTGAATCCAAGGGGCCAAGCATGCATCTACTGTTGGCATGACAACATTGATGCAATTCAGCCTGGCCGAGGCGACCGCAGTGCTCACCCGGACTCCCACAATCCTGAACGCGCTGTTGCGCGGTTTGCCCAGCGTCTGGGTGCGCTGCAATGAAGGGAAAGATAGCTGGAATGCGTTCGACATCGTGGGCCACCTGATCGTCGGGGAGCACACCGATTGGATGCCCCGGGTGCGGATCGTGCTGGAGAACGGTGAGGCGAGGCCATTTGATCCCTTTGACCGCTTTGGGCAGTTGAAGGAGAATCAAGAAAAGTCGATGGAGCAGCTCTTGGACGATTTCTCCCGCCTGCGCACGGAGAATCTAGCTGCGCTGCGGGCGCTGAATCTACAGCCGGGAGACTTGACCCGGCGAGGAAGACATCCAGCGCTCGGAGTGGTGACGCTATCGGAACTTCTGGCGACGTGGGCCGTTCACGATCTCACACACATGCATCAACTATCCCGCGTGATGGCCCACCAGTATCGTGACGCAGTCGGTCCGTGGAGCTCTTATCTAGGCGTGCTGCAGTGTACCGGTCACAGCGCTCCGTAGGCAGCCACTCGAAACCGAATGATGAGGTGAAGTCGAGGGGTGGCGCGACGGTTTAGGTGCGGCCTAGCCGAGTCCGGCCCTTTCATCTGCCGGTGCCTCATTAGCCTCACCATGCCACGTTTCCACACCCTCGCTTATCGAACCGGACAGGCGCAGTTAACGCATCCGGCTCTCGGAGAAAGTTTCACGCTTTCGCCCACGGAAAACTGCGGGTCCGCGCTGTAAGTCGAACCAAGC
>Ga0185299_10004804_pt1 | contig 15904 bp, 13 predicted proteins | sample PaiPotPPA55metaG_FD_128002 | JGI IMG/M metagenome (GOLD analysis project Ga0185299, IMG submission 128002) | Iron sulfur acid spring bacterial and archeal communities from Banff, Canada, to study Microbial Dark Matter (Phase II) - Paint Pots PPA... ...
TCGGTATTTGGCTGCTGGCAAGCGGGCCGGGCGCTGTTTGCCAAGGCGTCGTGAAATCCAAGCATGGCGATTGGGAACTGCGCTGCGAGACGCCGCCCGGTGCCGCCAAGGAGCAATGCGCGCTCTTGCAGAGCGTCGCCGCGGAAGACAGGCCAAACATCAATCTGACGGTCATCGTTCTCAAGACAGCGGATGGGAAGAGCCGCCTTTTGCGGGTCATTGCACCGCTTGGCGTGCTTCTTCCTTCCGGATTGGGGCTTAAGATCGACGATATCGACGTCGGACGCGCTGGTTTCGTCCGCTGCCTTCCGACCGGATGCGTTGCCGAGGTGGTCATGGACGAAAAATTGATCGACCAAATGAAAACCGGCCAGAAGGCCACCTTCATCATTTTTCAGACCCCGGAAGAAGGGATCGGCATACCGCTCACCATGGCCGGGTTTAAGGAAGGGTTCGATGCGTTGCCGTGAATTGGCTCGGAATTCGATGTGGCGGCTCGTGCCGGTCCACATTGCAAAATCCATCCTGGCCGCGCCGGTGGTGCTGGGTCTCGCTGGCTGCGGCGGCCATCTTGGCACTTTCGACACCCCCGAAACCGGCGGCTCGAAACTTGCTAACCTGCTGGGATTTAAAAGTAACGACGCGCCGGCGGAGCCCGGAGCCGAGGTCCGGCATATCTTCTGCCCGGAGGTCGTTGTTCTCGAAGGCACCGCGGCAAGCCAAGCTTATGCCGGAACGCCGCCTTCGAGCGCCAATCTGCGTTATCAATCCGCCATCGGCGATACGGCGCGCGAATGCACGCTCGACGGCGATCAACTCGCGATCAAGATCGGAGTCGCCGGCAAAGTGCTGCTTGGACCCGCGGGCAGCCCCGGCAGTTTTAGCGTGCCGGTGCGCATGGCCGTTCTTCGCGAACACGATAATCAGCCGATTGTAAGCAAGCTTTATCGCGCCGCCGTGACGGTGGCCGCCGGCGAGACCCGGGCGGATTTCACGATCGTCTCCGAACCGCTCCGCGTGCCATTCATCCAGGACCACGCGGAAGACGATTATACGATAAAGATTGGCATCGACGAGGGCGCGAGCGCGGATAAGCCCGCCGGCAAACACGCCAAACCTTGAGGCCGCGCGAATGGCGAGTGCAACCATCCGGCCGCCCGCGCTTTGCGCATTGACAAATAGCCATGGCGCATTATCTGTTTTGGTGTCAGATCACAAGACCCCAGCGGAAGAGACCGGCTCACGTTTGTTGCGGCGAGCCGGCGCCGAAGACGCAACCGCCCCGGAAACGCTCAGGCCCACGGACCGCTCGGGGATGACACTCTGGAAAGCGATTTTCCGCCTCTAAAATGGAAAATCCACCGAAGGAGATAGCTTCGCTCGAAAACTATTCTCGAGCGAAGGAAATCTTTCAGGTTTCGGGACAGATGGGGCAAAGTGCGACGGTTTTTGCCGTCAGGCACATGCCATTACTTTGTCCGGCCAGGTATTTTATGTCCGATAGGCAAACCGCCGCCGCCGTTCGCGAGCTCGCCCGCACGCCGCTTTACGATTTGCATCGCGCGCTCGGCGCCCGCATGGTCGTCTTTGCCGGCTATGCCATGCCCGTGCAATTTCCCTCGGGCATCATTAGCGAACATCTTCATACGCGTGCGCGGGTGGGACTGTTCGACGTGTCGCACATGGGCCAGGCAATTCTCGCGGGATCGCAAGCCACGTACCGCCTGGAGACGCTGGTGCCGGGCGAAATCGCCGCCCTTGCTCCAGGGCAGATGCGGTATACGCAATTGCTCGATGCCGATGGCCATATTCTCGACGATCTGATGGTGACGCGGCTCGATGACGAAGCCGGGCGCGAGCGGCTCTTTCTCGTCGCCAACGCCGCTACTAAAAGAGCCGATTTTGCTCACATTGCCGCCGAGCTGCCGGATTGCGCGCTGACCGTTCTCGATGACCGCGCCTTGCTCGCCTTGCAGGGACCGAAGGCCGCGGAGGTCTTGCGCCGCCACGTTTCGTCCGCCGTCGCTAAAAGTGTTTCGGCGATGCCATTCATGTCGGCCAAAAGCGATGAGCGGGATGACGTCTTTTTCATTATTTCGCGCTCCGGCTATACTGGCGAGGACGGCTTCGAGATTTCGATTCCAGCGGCGGCGGCGTCTGGCTTCGCACAAGAATTGCTCGACGAGGCGGATGTTCGCCCGACCGGCCTCGGCGCCAGGGATTCGCTCCGGCTCGAAGCAGGCCTCTGCCTTAATGGCCATGACATCGATCGAACAACCGGCCCTGTCGAGGCGGGGCTCTTGTGGTCGATTTCGAAACGCCGGCGCGAGGCGGGCGGATTTTTTGGGTATGAGCACGTGAAGCGGGCGATCGATCATGTTCCGTCGCGCTTGCGCACCGGTTTTTTGCTCGAAGGCAAGGCGCCGGCGCGGCAAGGTTCCGAGATTGTGACGCTCGCGGGCCAAACCATCGGCCGCATTACTTCGGGCGGCTTCGCGCCGAGCCTCGGGCGGCCGGTCGCGATGGGCTATGTCGATACCGCGCACGCCGCGCCCGGCACGCAAGTCTGCTTGATCGTGCGTGGCAAGCCGCTTGCGGCAAAAATCGTTCCGATGCCTTTTGTGCCGCACCGTTACTTTAGGGGAGACTGATGACGACGCGCTACACTCAGAGCCACGAATATGTCCGTGTCGAAGACGGCATCGGCGTCGTCGGGGTCACCGATTATGCGCAATCCCAATTGGGCGACGTTGTGTTTGTCGAACTCCCGCCAATTGGCCAGAGCTTGTCCAAGGGCGCCGAGGCCGCCACCGTCGAAAGCGTCAAGGCCGCCAGCGAAGTCAATGCGCCGGTGTCGGGCACGGTCGTCGATGTCAACAGCGCGCTTGCGGATTCGCCCGGACTGGTCAACGAGGATCCTTCCGGCAAGGGCTGGTTTCTCAAAATCAAGCTCGCCGACGCCGCCGAAATCGACAGCCTGATGGACGAAGATGCCTATCGCGAATTTCTGAAGGCCGTTTCCTAGCCATGGCAGTTTGAACTTAAATCGCGCGCGGTCTAACCGAAGTTCCTGCCTTATGCGGGCGCCGCGTCGTACCACGATCGAAAGAAGCAAAGATGCGTTATCTTCCACTAAACGACGAGGACCGCGCCGATATGCTGGCGCGCATCGGCGTCGGCCACATCGACGCGCTTTTCGCCGATATTCCGAAGGCCAAGCGGCTCGAACAAGATCTCGATCTACCGCTGCGTAAGACCGAAATGGAGGTGGAGCGCTTGCTCTCTGGGCTGGCGGCAAAAAATGTAGCTGCGGCCTCGGTGCCGTTTTTTGTTGGGGCCGGGGCATACAAGCATCATGTTCCAGCAAGCGTCGATCATCTGATCCAACGCTCCGAATTTCTCACCAGCTATACGCCCTATCAACCCGAAATCGCGCAAGGCACATTGCAAACGATTTTCGAGTTCCAGACCCAGGTCGCGGCCTTGACCTCGATGGATGTCGCCAATGCGTCGATGTATGACGGATCGACCGCGACAATCGAGGCGGTGGCAATGGCTCGTCGCATCACCAAACGCCGCAAGGCCGTATTATCGGGCGGCCTCCATCCGCATTATGCCGAGGCCGTGCGCACCTATTCGGCGATGAGCGGGGACGCCCTCGCGGTGCTTCCGCCCGACGTTTTCGCGGCCGAGTATTTGGGCGGCGTTGTCGATGATGAAACCTCCTGCGTCGTGGTGCAGAGCCCCGATTTGTTCGGCAATCTCCGCGATCTTTCTGGAGCCGCCGCGATCTGCCATACGAAGGGCGCGCTTTTGATCGCGGTTTTCACCGAAGTTGTCTCGCTTGGTCTCGTCAAGCCGCCGGGAGCGATGGGCGCCGATATTGTCGCTGGCGAAGGACAGTCGATCGGCAATCGCTTGAATTTCGGCGGCCCCTTTGTCGGGCTCTTCGCCGCCAACGCCAAATATCTGCGCCAGATGCCGGGGCGCCTCTGCGGCGAAACGGTGGATGCCTTGGGACGGCGTGGCTTTGTTTTGACCCTTTCGACGCGCGAGCAACATATCAGGCGCGACAAGGCAACTTCCAATATCTGCACCAATTCCGGTCTCGCCAGCCTTGCCTTCACGGTTCATTTGACCTTGCTTGGCGACGCTGGCCTGCGGTGCCTTGCCAGGACCAATCACGCCAATGCGATCGCTCTCGCGGACCGGCTCGCGGCGGTGCGAGGCGTCGAGGTTCTGAACGAGACATTTTTCAACGAATTCACGATCAAGATCGCGGGCAACGCCGCTCAGGTGGTCGAACGGATGGCGGAAAAAGGCGTGCTCGGCGGCGTGCCGGTCTCCAGGCTTTTGCCGGACAAGGGATTGGACGATCTCATTCTCGCGGCCTCCACGGAAGTCAACACGGATGCCGATCGCGTGGCCTTCGCGGAAGCCTTGCAAGGAGCCCTATCATGCTGATGCGGCAAGGCCGCGCCATTGAGGCGGCGCCGGATGCGAAAACCTTCACCGGCAATCGCGGCCTCGAAATCGAGGAAGGGCTCCTCTTTGAAATTGGGCGCCCGGAGAATACCGGTGTCGATCTCGACGAGCCCTTACCATTCAAACACCGACTCGGCTCGCTTGAGCGACAAAAACCGGCCGGCCTTCCGGGCTTGAGCGAGCCAGAGGCGGTGCGCCATTACGTGCGGCTGTCACGGCTGAATTACGCGATCGACGCCGGGATTTATCCGCTCGGCTCCTGCACGATGAAGCATAATCCCCGCCTCAACGAGACGATGGCGCGGCTGTCCGGCTTTGCCGATATTCATCCCTTGCAACCGCAATCTTCCGTGCAAGGCGCGCTTGAACTTATCGCCGAACTCGCCCGCTGGCTGATGGTTATGACCGGGATGGACGCCGTCGTCATGTCGCCGAGAGCGGGCGCGCAGGGCGAGGCCTGCGGCATGATGGCGATCAAGGCGGCGATCGCGGCGAAGGGAGAGGATGAAGCCCGTAAAATCGTTCTCGTGCCGGAGTCGGCGCATGGCACCAATCCGGCCTCGGCGGCGGGCGCCGGATTCGAAGTCCGTCCGCTTCCAGCCCGCGCCGACGGCACACTCGATCCGGCCGAGGTCAAAAACCGGCTCGGGCCAAATGTCGCCGCGATCATGCTGACCAATCCCAACACTTGCGGACTGTTCGAGACGGATGCCGTCGAATTTGCCGCTTTGGTGCATGAGGCAGGGGCTTATTTCTATTGCGACGGGGCGAATTTCAACGCGATTATGGGCAAGACGCGTCCGGGCGATCTCGGCGTCGATGCGATGCATATCAATCTCCACAAGACCTTCTCGACTCCGCATGGCGGCGGCGGACCGGGCGCTGGCCCGGTCGTCCTGTCATCGCTGCTTGCGCCTTTCGCGCCGGTGCCGTTCCTGCGCCGGGAGGAGGGCGGCTTTCGTCTCGTCGAGCATCTTAGCGAGGCGCCCGGCGCGTTTGGCCGGATCGCGGCCTTCCATGGCCAGATGGGCATGTTCGTGCGCGCCTTTGCCTATATGCTGTCGCATGGCGCCGACGGCTTGCGGCAGGCTGCCGAGGACGCCGTGCTGAATGCGAATTATATCCGCGCGAGCCTTAAGGATCTCATGTCCGGACCTTTCGCCGACAGGCCCTGCATGCACGAGGTTTTGTTCGACGAGACATGGCTGAAGCCCACTGGCCTCACAACGCTGGATTTCGCCAAGGCTATGATCGACGAAGGCTTTCACCCGATGACGATTTATTTCCCCCTTGTGGCGCATGGCGCGATGCTGATCGAGCCGACCGAATCGGAATCGAAAGCCTCGCTCGATCTTTTCATCGCGGCCTTGCGCGATCTGGCACTTGCCGCGAAGCGCGGGGAAACCGAGCGGTTTGCCGGCGCGCCTCATTTCGCGCCCCGCCGCCGCCTCGACGAACCCCGCGCGGCGCGAACCCCCATTCTGAAATGGACGAAGCCAGGGGCGTGAATGGCGGGATTTTGCGAATATTTATCTTGGGAATATTTATATAAAGACTTGCTTATATCTTTATTGCCTCTTGCGCGGGAGCCTGTTATAAAACCGGAATCTTAATTCCGGAGCGCCAGGAGCCCATGACCCACTCGTCGCATGATTACGCTATTGCCAACCTCGAGCTTGCCGCCTGGGGTCGCAAGGAAATTGCGATCGCGGAAACCGAAATGCCGGGCTTGATGGCGATTCGCTCTGAATATGCCGCGAGCCAGCCGCTCGAGGGCGCACGGATCGCCGGGTCGCTGCATATGACGATCCAAACCGCCGTGCTGATCGAGACGTTGAAGGCGCTCGGCGCCGATGTCCGCTGGGCCTCCTGCAACATTTATTCGACCCAGGATCATGCCGCCGCCGCGATCGCCGCGACCGGCACGCCGGTCTTCGCCATCAAGGGCGAAAGCCTCGTCGATTACTGGGATTACACTCATAAGATCTTTGAATGGAGCGACGACGGCGGCACGCCGAACCTCATTTTGGACGACGGTGGCGACGCCACGATGCTCATTCATCTCGGCATGCGCGCCGAGGCGGGCGACACGGCTTTTCTCGACAAAGCGGGCAACGAGGAAGAAGAGGTTCTTTTCGCGGCGATCAAGCAGCGGCTCGCCGACATTCCCGGCTGGTACGCGAAATGCGGCCATGCCATCAAGGGCGTCAGCGAGGAGACGACGACCGGCGTCCACAGGCTTTATTTGATGGCGCGCGACGGCAAGCTTCTTTGGCCCGCGATCAACGTCAACGATTCGGTCACCAAGTCGAAGTTCGACAACCTTTACGGCTGCCGGGAATCGCTTGTCGACGGCATCCGCCGCGGCACGGACGTGATGATGGCGGGCAAGGTCGCGATGATCGCGGGCTTCGGCGATGTCGGGAAAGGTTCGGCGGCCTCTCTGCGCAATGCCGGATGCCGCGTGATGCTTTCCGAGGTCGATCCGATCTGTGCCTTGCAGGCGGCGATGGAGGGATATGAGGTCACAACGATGGAGGATGCGGCGCCCCGCGCGGATATTTTCGTGACCTGCACCGGCGATGTCGACGTCATCACGGTCGACCACATGCGCGCGATGAAGGATCGCGCCATTGTCTGCAATATCGGTCATTTCGATTCCGAGATCCAAGTCGCGGGCTTGCGCAATTTCACATGGCACAATGTCAAGCCGCAAGTCGACGAAATCGAATTTCCGGATGGCAAGCGGATCATCCTTTTGTCGGAAGGACGGCTCGTCAATCTCGGCAACGCGACGGGACACCCTTCCTTCGTGATGTCGGCTTCGTTTACCAATCAGACCTTGGCGCAAATCGAACTTTGGACCAAGCAGGGCCAATATGACTGCAAGGTCTATACCTTGCCAAAACATCTCGACGAAAAAGTCGCGGCCCTCCACCTCGACAAGATCGGCGCTAAGCTGACCAAGCTCACACCCGTCCAGGCGGCCTATCTCGGGCTGCCGCGGACTGGCCCGTTCAAGCCAGATCATTACCGCTATTAATATCAGCGCGGGCAGCCTTCAAGGACCTTCCGCGCGGCAACCTAAAGCTGCCATCTTTGCCCTATCCGGGCGGGGGCACAAAGGATGCCAGCGGATATAATAAAAGAGGGCAATTTTTCGAGGCTAGGACAAACAGGGAGCATGATAATATTTATTAAAACGTGCGTGCGAATCAGCGGCCGTGCTACCAGTTGCATTTCTTCCGCGTTCGTCAAAACGGTGGCCCTAGGAGTCGGCAAGCTGGATATTATAGGCTGAATTGCGTCAAAGGATAGGTTACCGATGGCTCAGAAACATTTTGGCACCGACGGCATAAGAGGGCTCGCCAATTCCGCGATCACGCCCGAGCTCGCGATGAAGGTCGCGCAGGCGACCGGCATTATTTTTCAACGCGGCGAGCATCGCCATCGGGCGGTGATTGGCAAGGACACCCGGCTTTCCGGCTACATGATCGAAAATGCCTTGGTCGCGGGATTCACCTCGGTCGGCATCGACGTCTTGTTGCTCGGGCCGATGCCAACGCCCGCCGTTGCCATGCTCACCCGTTCGATGCGGGCGGATGTCGGCGTCATGATTTCGGCCTCGCATAATCCCTACGAGGACAATGGGATCAAGTTGTTCGGCCCGGACGGATATAAATTGCCTGACGCGGTCGAAGCGAAAATAGAGGCGATGCTGAATCAGCCGTCCTTGCTCAAATTATCGAAACCCTCGGATCTCGGCCGCGCGATGCGGGTTGAGGGCGATCGCGCCCGCTATATCGAATTCGCCAAACGTACCCTGATACGCAATCTTACGCTCGATGGTTTGCGAATCGTCGTCGATTGCGCCAATGGCGCCGCTTATAGGGTCGCCCCCGAAGCCTTGTGGGAATTGGGCGCCGACGTCGTTTCGATTGGCGTCGAGCCGGATGGCTTCAATATCAATCGTAACGTCGGTTCCACCGCGCCAGGAGCGCTCGTCAAGAAAGTCCGGGAAGTGCGGGCGGACATCGGTATCGCGCTCGACGGGGACGCCGACCGCGTGCTAATCGTCGACGAGGCCGGGAAGCTTGTCGATGGCGACCAATTGATGGCCGCGATCGCGCAGAGCTGGAAAGAAGATGGAAGATTGTCGCGGCCAGGCATTGTCGCGACGGTCATGTCGAACATCGGCCTCGAACGCTATCTCGAAGGCCTCGGGCTTTCGCTTGCGCGCACCGCCGTCGGGGATCGCTATGTGCTCGAACACATGCGACAGGAAGGAGTTAATCTCGGTGGCGAGCAATCCGGCCACATTATCCTCTTGGATCATTGCACGACCGGCGACGGACTCGTTGCCGCCCTGCAAGTCTTGGCAATTGTCAAGCAGCAAGATAAACCGGTGAGCCAAGTCTGCCGTCGATTCGATCCGACGCCGCAAATCTTGCGGAATGTGCGATTCAAGGCCGGACAGCCTTTGGCGGATGCGGGTGTCACGCGCGCCATCGAGGATGGCCGCGAGAAGCTTGGCAAGAACGGCCGCCTTGTCGTTCGCGCATCGGGCACCGAACCAGTCATCCGGGTCATGGGCGAAGGCGACAATCTCGAACTTGTCGAGTGCGTCGTCGACGACGTTTGCGCGGCGCTCTCGGCCTTGGCGGAGGCGGCGTGACCGGAAACAGACGGCCGACTCAGCGTCTGGCGCGATGGCGAGGCGATGGCGTGAACATCGCGCGGCACCCCGGGCTGAGCCTGGATTTCTGGCGCGCCATGCAACTGGATACCCTCGCCTCGTCAGGAATCTCATCAGGGCAGAGACGGTAAGCGTCATCCTCACATGCCGTCTGTTGCCGTGACCGCAGATCGGATTGGCTGAGAGCGGGGCTTGTCGTGGACAGCGAGAGGATAACAAGCGCAAGTGTGGATTTCATGTGCATTGCGATAGGCCTTTGCTTTTGAAAGATGCAGGGGATGACGCTGTTTTGCATTGAACACGATCTGGTCTAATTAAATCCGATCAATCGTTAGCGCGGGGTTGATATTGTTGGCGGGATGCCCCGCCTTATTTATCTGCCGGGGAGGAGGCTTTCGAAGAGGCCTGGCCTCCGGCTCCGGTTCGTTGGGGAGCGTCGCTGTTCTTGGCCCGTCCCGTCGAGCACGCGGCGGACCGTCATGGCAAGCCGTTCACTATCATAGAGCTTGCTCAAGAAATCCTCCCCCGAATCGAACCGGCCGTTGTTAACAATGGAATTCTCGGCGCCACGCTGCCCGCCGCGAGGCGATGACCTGCGGCATCGCCTCACCTCCAGTGCAGTACGACAATCCCCAGGGCTCAAGTTTTTCGCCGGTTGGTATTATTTAAGCACCGATTAGTAGCGGCGCCGTTGCCGGCCGCGCATTCGGCAGGTAGAAACGCGTCGAACGCAGCCCAGAAGAGCTCGCGCAATGGATCCCGCTCCATCAGGATTTCGTGACGGGCGTGCGCCAATGTGAGGCACTTGCCGGCCTTGAGACGGCCCGCGAAATACTCCGTCGCGGCGGTATCGACGAGGCGGTCGGCGCCGGCCGCGAGGATCAAAACCGGGGTCAAGATCCGGCGCGGGTACGCCACATCCTCGAAGCGCCGCATGAAGCGGAAGGCAGCATTGATCCAGCCGATCGTCGGATCGCCGATGGCAAGCTCGGGCGTCGCCTCGATGATCGCTGCCGCGCGGGCATGGCGACGTGAATCGGACGTCAATAGATTGCCCTCGAAGCTCGCCGACATATAGGGCTTTGGGCCGCCGTCGGGCACGAAACGGCGGCCCTGCCCGAGCAGTACGAGCGCTTTGGCGAAAATCCGCATGCCGCGCCCGAAGCGCCGCCCATAAATGTCAATCATTGGCGCGGTCAGGACCATGCGCGCGAAGGGCGAGCGGCCGGCGCGCGCCTGTGCAAGAGCGATTGCCGCGCCCATGGAATGGCCAAGCGCGAACCACGGGGGCCGGCAGAACGGTTCGAGGACCTGTTCCACCAAGGCGTCGAGATCGCGCTCATAAGCCCGGAAATCGCCAATATGGCCTTTGCGGGGATCATTCGCGAGTCGGCCGGACAGGCCTTGCCCGCGCCAATCCAGGATCGCGACATCGAAGTTCCGGCTCAGCAATTCGCCGATGACCTCAAAATATTTTTCGATGAATTCCGCGCGTCCCGGCAAGATCGCGATCGTTCCCGCGCAAGCCGCGCCGCAGCTCCAACGCGCCGCCCGCAGGTTCCAATTGTCCCGCGCCGCGATGGCCGAGACGACGGCGCCAGGGGGCGCCGGATTTTCCAAGATCGTGTAAAGTTCCATCAATTTCGCTGCGCCAGATCTCGCCCGGAAGTGATTTTGACCGCCGGCGCCGCTTCTGCCGAACGAATTTACCGGCGGAATTTTCGCCTGTCTCACCCCTCTTGCAAAGCCAAGCCCTATCCCCACATCAACATTGCGCGGGCCGCTTCAGGACGCGCAAGCGGACGCGGGCGCCGCGCGGAAGTTGCTGGCAAATCGTCTCGCGCCGCGTCGTCAACGTGGTTGGTACAACAACTTTTCTCGCTTCATTCAAGGAGGATAGTGAGATGCGTCAGTTTGATCTTTCTCCCCTATATCGCTCGACCATCGGGTTCGACCGCCTTTTCAACATGATCGATCAGGCCGCCGGGCTCGAAACCATGCCGAGTTACCCGCCCTATAATATCGAACGCACCGGCGAGAACGCCTACCGGATATCGGTGGCGGTCGCGGGCTTCGGCGCAGCGGATCTCTCGATCGAAACCAAGGAAAATACGCTGACGATCCGTGGTTCGCGGGAACGCGAGGGCGAGAGCGAAAAGGCGAAGCAGGAAGTGCTTTATCAGGGAATTGCCGCCCGCTCGTTCGAGCGGCGCTTCCAGCTCGCCGATCACGTCCACGTGACCAGCGCGAGCCTTGAAAACGGCCTGCTTCACATCGATCTCACGCGTGAAGTCCCCGAGGCGCAAAAACCGCGCCGGATCCCGATCGGAACCGAGGGCGCAAAGCCGACGATCGCGACACCAAGGGCAGCGTAACTTCGCGAGCCGGGCGGCTCCCTCCCACGCCTGGCGCAGCGGTGGAAGGGCGTCTCGCCTGAGGCGCCCTTTTTTGCGTCGAGACCTCCCGAATCGCAATCCCGATGCGCTGAGGTGGAAGCATCGGACGGCCGGCACTGTTGGCCGCATGGCGATCACCGGCGCCGATGCGCCCAATCCAAGCTTGACTCAAGGTTCGGCAATTTGCCTTGATCGGAGCGCGAACGAGGCCGATGCAATCCACCTCTGGCGGGAATTCCCGTTCCATATGCTATCGCATCACCTTTCGATTTGCGGAGAGCCATGCCGATCTCCCTTGCCTATCCGAGTATCGATCCGGTGCTGATCACCATCGGACCCTTGCCGATCCGCTGGTACGCCTTGGCCTATATCGCCGGGCTCGTGCTCGGCTGGGCCTATGCGCGGGCATTGGTGAGGCAAAAGTCTTTCTGGAGTGGCTCGGCGCCGCTCGATCCCTTGGACATTGACGATCTTCTCATCTATGCGGCGATGGGGGTCATTCTTGGCGGAAGGCTCGGCTACGTGCTTTTCTACAACGCGGGTTTTTATCTCGCGCATCCGGCCGATCTTTTCGCTGTTTGGAAAGGCGGCATGTCGTTCCACGGTGGACTCGGGGGAACCGCTCTCGCGATTTATGTCCTCGCGACGCGCAAGAGAATATCGGTGCTGAGCCTCGCCGATGTCTGCGCCGCCGCGGTTCCGGTCGGACTTTTTCTCGGCCGCATCGCGAATTTCATCAAGCCGGAACTTTGGGGCCGGCCGGCCGGCGTGCCTTGGGCGATGGTTTTTCCCGGCGCCGGGCCGTTTCCGCGCCACCCGAGCCAGCTCTACGAGGCAGGCCTCGAAGGGTTTGTCCTTTTCCTTGTGCTTTATATCGGGGTTCATTCGGGCGCGCTGCGGCGGCCGGGTCTTGTCACCGGGCTTTTTGCCGCCGGTTACGGTATCGCGCGAATCGCATGCGAATTTTTTCGCGAACCGGACCCGCAGCTGGGCTTTCTGTTCGGCGGCGCGACCATGGGCATGCTCTTGTCGCTGCCTTTGATCGCGGCAGGCATTGTTTTTATTATCCGCGCCTGCCGGCTGCCGGCCGGTCGCGGCATGAATAGGCCCACATGAACCCGCTCGAAAATCTCATCCGCGAGACGATCGCCGAGAACGGGCCGATGAGCCTCGAGACCTACATGACCCTTGCGCTGGCGCATCCGGTGCACGGCTATTACGCCTCCAAAATGCCGTGGGGAGAGAGCGGCGATTTCATCACCGCGCCGGAGATCAGCCAGATGTTCGGTGAATTGATCGGCCTGTGGTGCGTCGCAGTCTGGCGCGCCATGAACGAACCCAGGCCCCTTCTGCTCGTCGAATTGGGACCAGGGCGCGGCAGTTTGATGGCGGACGCCTTACGCGCGGCACGGATTGTGCCGGATTTCCTTGGCGCAATCGATCTCAATCTCGTCGAGACAAGCGAGGTCTTGCAACGAAGGCAACGCGGGGCGCTGAAAGATTCGCGGGTTGCGGCGAGGTGGCACAAGACCGCGGGAGAGCTGCCCAGTGGCCCCGCGATCATCGTCGCCAATGAATTCTTCGATTGCCTGCCGGTGCGCCATTTCGTCCGCCACGCCGATGGCTGGCACGAAAGGCTCGTCGGACTGGATGGCGAAGGGCGGTTGTGCTTTGGCCTTGCGCCGGACGCCGAACCCGGCCTTGCATCCGCGGGCGAACCTGGGCAGGTGATCGAGGCTGGTCATGCGGGGGCCCGTTTGATGACGCGGATTGCGGCGCGCATTGCCGGGCAAGGCGGCGCGCTCCTCGTCATCGACTACGGCTACGATACGCCCGGGCGCGGCGAAACCTTGCAGGCGGTGAAGCGGCATCGTTTCGCCGATCCCTTGCGCGATCCCGGCGAAGCCGATCTTTCCGCGCATGTCGATTTTTGCGGCCTTTCCCGGGCGGCGCGCGCGGTGGGCGCCAAGGTTCATGGCCCCGTGCCGCAAGGCGAATGGTTGGCCCGTCTCGGCATCCATGAACGCGCCGCGAAGTTGCGGCGCTATGCCGGCGAGCATCAAAGGGCCGCCATTGATTCCGCCCTCCTGCGTCTCGCGGGCGGAGGCCCCGGCCCCGGCGCAACGGGCATGGCGAAGCTCTTCAAGGCGCTCGCGGTGACCCCGCCGGGCCTTTGCCCGCCCGGCTTCGAGACCGCATCGCCATGATGCAACAAACCGCGACGCCGCTGCGCGCAGACATTCTTGACGCGCCGGACCTAACCCATGGATTTTTCACCCGGCTGGGCGGCGTCTCCACTGGAATTTACGCATCGCTTAACGGCGGCGTCGGCTCGCACGACGATCCGCACGCGGTTGCCGAAAACCGGCGCAGGATGGCGGCGCATCTTTGCGTCGATCCGGCGCATCTCCTGGTGCCTTACCAGATTCATTCGCCAAAGGCACTGATCGTGACGCAAGCCTTTGTCGAGCGCCCGCGTTGCGATGCCCTGGTGACGTCCGTGCGAGGCCTAGGACTCGGCGTCACCGGCGCCGATTGCGGCATGATCCTGTTGGCCGACCGGGGGGCGCGGGTGATCGCGGCCGCGCATGCCGGCTGGAAAGGCGCGCTCGCTGGCGTGCTGGAAGCCACTCTCGCAGCGATGGAAACGCTTGGCGCGCGCCGGGCTTCGACGGTCGCGGCGCTGGGCCCAATGATCTCGCGGAATAGTTATGAGGTCGACGCCGAGTTTGCCGATCGATTCATTGCGGCCTCGACCGGCCATGCGAGCTTTTTTTCGGCTTCGGCGCGCGATGGGCATTTCATGTTCGATCTGCCGGGTTTTATCGCGATGCGGTTGCGGCTTGCGGGCCTTGGGTTCATCGAGGATTTGGCTCGCGACACCTATGCCGAGCCCGAAAACTTCTATTCCTACCGCCGTTGCGTGCATCGAAACGAGCCCGATTACGGCCGCCAGATCGCGGCGATCGCGCGTCTCTGAGTGACTTTAGGCGGCCGCTTTTTCAATGATCGAGTCCGGCGCCGCCTTGGGCTCCGCGGGCGCGCCGACCCATTCGGAATTGGCCGGGATTTGCTCGCCCTTCATCACGAGGGTGAGGGGCCCCAATCGCGCGTAGTCAGAAACAATCGTGTCGTAAAGCACGGTGGAACCCGCGCCGACGGTTACACCATTGCCGACGAAGACCTTGCCGACCTTCATGACGCGGTCCTCGTAGAGATGCGTTTGCAGCGCGCACAGATCATTCAAAGCCGCGTAATCGCCGACGCTCACGCAGTCGAATTCGGTGATGTCGGTCATGTCCATGAAAACGCCGCGTCCGACTTTCGTGCCGAACAGGCGCATGAGCCAAGGGAGGAATGGTGTGCCGCGCAAATGATCGAGCAAAACCTTGCCGGCTAGCCCCCAATAGATGACCGCAACCGCCTCGGTCCGCATGGCCCACCAGGACCACATGGGTTTGACCATCGGCTCGTAGCGCCCCATCGTGATCCATTTCAAGGCGATGACCACCAGGGTCATGATCAGGCTAATGCCAGCCGAGGCAAGCATGAACTGCCACATAACCTCGACATATTTGCCTTCGAGCACGCCCGTGCTGAACCATTCCACCGCCCATGTTCCAAAGCTAATGAACAGCATGATCGGCAGGGAAATCGTGACCGCCTCGAAGCCGGCGCGCGCCAATTTTTTCCACCGTGGCGGCTCGTAGGTCCAATTCGCGCCGCCGCCATCGAATTTTTGCCGCACCGGCAATTTGATCGGCGGCGAACCGAACCAGGTGTCGCCCGCCTGCATCAAATGGTTTGCGGGCGGCTTCGACTTGATGCCGATCAGCGCGCCCCCCGGAATTTCGGCCCCGGCGGGCACCACGGCGTTATTTCCTACGAAAACGCGCGGACCCGTCTTGACGCGTTTCAAATAAATCCAGCCGTTGCGGATCTCTTCGTCGCCAAGGATGACTTCATCGGCGATGAAGCATTTCTCGCCGATTTCGACGAGATCATAGCGGCCGGACAGATTCGTCGATATTTCGGCGTCCTTGCCGATTTTGGCGCCCATCAGCCGGTACCAAGCCCGCATATAGACCGTCGCGAACAAGGAAGATAATGTTTCGAGCGTCACCTCGGTTGCGAGCGCCACCGCCCATTTGCGGAAATAGAACCAGGAATGAACCGAATAAGTCCCCTCGCGCACCCGCGGCAGGATGACCCAGCGGCAAGCCGCGATGAAGCCGACGGTGACGAGCACCATGACGAAGGCGGTGGGCAAGGCCATGATCGGGATCGAGAGCATGTAAAGGGTGCGATCGAAATCGGCGGTGCCGAT
>Ga0185299_10004807_pt1 | contig 15901 bp, 15 predicted proteins | sample PaiPotPPA55metaG_FD_128002 | JGI IMG/M metagenome (GOLD analysis project Ga0185299, IMG submission 128002) | Iron sulfur acid spring bacterial and archeal communities from Banff, Canada, to study Microbial Dark Matter (Phase II) - Paint Pots PPA... ...
GTGAGGCCCATGTCGGGAAGTGCTCCCTCCACAGGAGCCCGTAGCCCCAGTCAAGAAAATTAGGGGCACAATAACTCTTCACCATAGCAGGGGTGATTCGAAGCGGTCAAGCGGGCCTAAAATTGGCGTAATAAAGGCAATTTCCGATTTGCAGTTGTCTGGTGCTGACCAACGTAGAAACGCATAGTTGAACCCAGACTGCGGTGCGAATCGAAAGTCACATTATCATACGTTTGTGTGGCGAAACATTCTGAGGGCCTGCGCCGTTAAGTACAGTAGCCCTTACTGCAATAGCCCCTTACAACCCAGGAGGGAACATGAGCTCAACCCACAACCCAGGGAGAGTCGCGGGACTCTGGTACTTGCTACTTTGCATCGTTGGGCCGCTGCGCCTCATTTATATTCCTACCAAACTGTTCGTGCACGGAGACGCGGCCGCGACGGTCAACAACATCGCCGCTCACGAGTGGCTCTTCCGCTTCGGCATCGTAGGCGACTTGTTTGGCGCGGTCACCCTGATTTTCCTGGTGCTGGCCTTTTACCGGTTGTTTAAGGACGTCGACCAGTACCTGGCAATGCTGGTGGTGATCCTCGGCGGTGTGATGCCAGCCCTGCTCTACTTCGTTAATGTGGTGAGCGACTCTGGCGCCCTGATGATCGCGCGCGGCGCCGATTTCTTGTCGGTGTTCGACAAACCTCAGCGGGATGCGCTAATCATGCTGCTTCTGCGCCTGCACGACGCGCAAAACACTGCCGCGGAGATGCTGTGGGGTCTATGGCTTATCCCGCTGGCGATCCTGGTGTACAGGTCGCGTTTTCTGCCGCGCTTTCTGGGGGTCTGGCTGGTCATCAACGGAATCGCCTACGTGGTCCTGTGCTTGACGGGCGAGCTTTTTCCGCAATATTACAACAAGGCTTTTGTCATGTCCCAGCCCGCGCTCTTCGGGGAGCTGGCCTTTATGCTGTGGCTGGTGATCAAGGGGGCCAAGCCGCAAGCGGTGGACGCAGCGGGCTTATCGCCGGCGGTTGCGTAGAAGTCTATCGTTGCAGGCTATTGCATACTCGCGAGACTGTGGCATTATCAGCGCATGGGAAATAAAGACTCAGGAAGACGCGAAAAAAAGAAGCCGAAGAAGCAAACTCCAAAAGCGACAGCTCCGACGGCTAACGTGGTACGGCAAGCTCCGACCCGCCCGTAACGCCTAAAGTTAACTGACTCTACGGAATTCGCGATCGCTTAGTCGCTACCAGTCTGTGTTGCTACGAGGCCGCGCTTGGCGCGTCAGCCACTTTGTTTCGTGGCGCTTTCGCGAAGTTGGAGAAGCTGTCTGTGGTGATGGCGTCCGTGCACCACATGAAGCTTTCTCCACTGTGGCGCGGTCAACGGGCCGAGGATGGGATGGTCAAGCACGTGGACCCGGCGGCCAAAACGCGCTTCACACTGCGCGATAATGGCGTCCATCTCGCCTATTTTGGCCCCGAACTCGGCGCATACCTTCTCCATTGGCAGGCCTTTCGGCACCGCCACCGCAGGGGCTTTGACCCCGGCGGGCATGTGCCCACATCCCACGACGACCAAGGTTTTTACGCGGTCCGCCATGGAGGGCCGTGAGCCTAGCGGCTTTCCGCTGGTCATTACTCGCTCAAATCCCCTAATCGTTCCGGTGTAAGTGAGATATAGGTGCTCCAACACCTGTGCCGCGCACCACTTGCCCGGGGGATGCCAGCTCCATTGCTCGTTGGACATGCCTTCGACCGCCGACTCCAGAGAATGCTTCAACTTGTCCAGGCGGACATCCATGACACTACTTTCGCATTAACCGGCGCTTCAAGTTGACTTAAAGGCTCCCACGACGCGGCCCCGGTGCCGAATCATCTACAATAATCGCTGTAGCTAATTTTTGCCTTGGTAAAAATTAGGGCCATGGCGGCTTTTTTACCCTGTGGATTCCTTTACGTTGTTGTAACAAAAAGACTTACGGATGGCGAGCAGGTTGCACCACTAAAGGCCGGTGGGGGAAGTGAACCGAGGATCCCTTTAGGGGATTGAGGGCTGGGCCGGTTCATGTTCCCCCCTATTTTTTTCCCGTCAGAGGAAATCCCGCCAAAGCAAACCGCTTTTCCGCCCAAGTGCCTTTGTTTCGGGCCTAGGTTCTTAACATAGTCGTTATTTGAGTGTTTGCGGCCATGTCGCGGTCGCGAGTGACGTAATCGCTAAGCGTCAGGGCCAGCATGATGGCCAGCCAAAATACGGCGGCGATAATGACCATGTGCGTGCGCTTAGGGCTGTAGCGCGCGTGCATGAAGTACAGCACCACGAGGGTGGCTTTCACCGAGGCGATGGCCAGCGCAATCACAATATTAAAGGGACCCAGGTTTACGTAGGCAGCGGCGACGGTAGCCGCGGTCAGAACCATCAGCGAAAGAAAAATGCCGATATAAACCTTGGGCGAAACAATGTGCTCGGACACGACTTCTCCTATTAGCTCCTATGACTCCGATTGGCTCCTACCGGTGCCGGTCGATCAAATACAACAACGGAAACAGATAAATCCAGACGATATCCACGAAATGCCAGTACAAGCCGATCATTTCCACCGGAGTGTTGTAGGTGGGCGTGAAGCGGCCGAGCATGGATTGTCGGATCAGCCACACCAACATTCCGGCGCCCACGATCATGTGCAAGGCGTGCAGTCCGGTCATTCCGAAGTACAGAGAGAAATACAGCTGTGCGTGCGCGTTTAGATCAGGGTCTTTCGCGAAGGCCTTGCTGAGTTCTTCTTTCTCCGCTTCGATTTCCTTGGGATCGTCGTTGGGCGCGGGATGCTGGGCGCGATAATCGATTTGAAAGTGATAGCCGGGAACGAGGTGGTGATCGAATTTCTGTTTGTATTCGATGACTTTGACGCCAAGAAAGGCGGTGCCCAGAACCAGCGTGGCTACCAAGAAGGAGGTGGTCTGCCTTCTTTTGCCGACGTGGGAAGCCCATACGGACATGGCCATGGTCAAGCTGCTTAGAATCAGAATGACGGTGTTCAGGCCGCCGAGTTTCAGGTCAAGGGTATTGCTGCCAACTCCAAAAGCTGTGCCGTAATAATGGCGATTGAGGGTGTAGGTCATGAACAGGCCGCCGAAGAATAAAACTTCGGTGGACAGAAATACCCACATGCCCAGGGCAGCGGATTCCTTCTGCTGCTCAAGCGTTTCGAATTGTCCGTACAGTTCGCCGGTGCGATGCACGCGGTCTCCTTGTTTAAAAAGCGCTATAAAACTCGGTTGTAAAACTCGCCGGCGGCGCGGTTCGTACCACCCGGCACAAAATCAAAAAGCGGTTAATCGTCTCCGTGAGCGGGAGCCGGCAATTTCCCGGCCACGATGTGATCCAGCTCAAGGTCGGGGCGCGTCTCGAAATCGTAAGGCTCCCAGGTGACTTCCGGCGTGACCAGGAAATTTTCAGTAGGCGGCGGAGAATCCGTTTTCCACTCGAGCCCAGTGGAAGGCCAGGGGTTCGGCCCCGCTACTGTTCCGTATTTCAACGACCAGACCAGGTAAATCATGGGCAGCAAATATCCCAAGGCCAGAATCGATGCGCCGGCGGTGGACATTACGTTCAGGACCTGAAATTCGGGCGGATAGGAGTGATAGCGGCGGGGCATCCCGAGATAGCCGAGAATAAATTGCGGGAAGAACGTCAGGTTGAAGCCGCTGAATAAAATGATGGCGGAAACGCGCGCCAGGAATTCGGGATACAGCCTGCCGCTGATCTTGGGCCACCAGAAATGGATGCCGCCCAGATAACCCATCACCGCGCCACCGACCATGATGTAGTGGAAATGGGCCACTACGAAGTAGGTGTCGTGGATGTGAATGTCCAGGCCGAGGCAGGCAAGGAAAAGCCCGGTCAGCCCGCCGATCAGGAACAGCCCGATGAAACCAAGGGCGTACAGCATGGGGGTATCCCAGGAAATGGAACCCTTGTACAGCGTGGAGGTCCAGTTAAAAACTTTGACCGCCGAGGGTATCGCCACGAGATAGCTCAGGAACGAGAAAGCCAGCGCGGCGTAAACGGATTCGCCGGTGAGGAACATGTGATGGGCCCAGACGAAAAATCCGATCACCGCGATGGCGATACTGGAGCCGGCGATGAAGGAGTACCCAAAGATGGGCTTGCGCGCGAAGGTGGGAATGATTTCGCTGATCACACCCATGGCCGGAAGAATCATGATGTATACGGCAGGGTGCGAATAAAACCAGAAGAGGTGTTGGAAAAGAATGGGGTCGCCGCCGAGTGCGGGGTTGAAGAAACCGAGATGAAACATGCGCTCGAGGCCGACGAGCAGCAGCGTGATGGCGATTACCGGGGTGCCCAGAATAAAGATAATGCTGGTGGCGTATTGCGCCCAAACGAATAAAGGTAAGCGGAACCAGGTCATGCCCGGCGCACGCATAGTGTGGATAGTTACGACGAAGTTGAGTCCGGTGAGGATCGAGGAAAAGCCGTTGATGAAGATACCCAAGACCGCAGGGGTGACCGCGGAGTTTGAATAGACGCTGCTGAGCGGGGTGTAAAACGTCCATCCGGTGTCGAGGCCGCCGGTTGAGAAGGAATACAGAACGAAGCAGCCGCCGAGGATGTAGAGGTACCAGCTCAAGAGGTTGATCTTGGGAAAGGCCAGGTCCTTCGCGCCAATCATGAGCGGCACGAGGAAATTTCCCAGCACCGCAGGAATTGAGGGGATCAGGAAAAAGAAAATCATGGCCACGCCGTGCATGGTGAACAGCTTGTTGTAGGTTTCGGGCGTGACCAAAAAGCCCTGCGGGGTCATGAGGTGGATGCGAATCATGGTGGCGAAAATGCCGCCCACGAAAAAGAAAAACGTCACCGAAAAGAGATACAGAAGAGCGATGCGTTTATGGTCAGTAGTAAGCAGCCACGAACGAATGCCATAGGTGGAATTGAGGTAATGCTCTTCCGGTATTTTGTAGACCGTAGCTGTTGCCGTCCGCGTGCTAGTTGGCGTATCCATACTTATTTCTTCCCCGAAGCTGGTGCAGTGCCTGCGCCGGTAGGAGGCGGAGGTTCATTCTGCAAGGATTTTATGTAGGCAGTCAGCGCGATAATCTGCTCCTCCGTCAATTGCCCCTGGAATGAGGGCATTATGGGCTGATATCCGGCTACTATTTTCGCGTTGGGTTGCAGAATAGATTCGCGAATGTACGCGTCATCGGCGGTAACGGTTCTGCCATCGGCCAGCAGCACTTGCTTGCCATAGAGACCGTTCAACGAGGGCCCGCGGCCTTTGCCATCACTCAAATGGCAAGTGATGCAGGCTTTTTCACCGAACAATTTTTCGCCGGCAACTAGCGGATTGGCTTCGGCACCGGCCGCACCGGAAAGCCATGCGGCGTAGTCGCCCTGTTCCATGACGGTGATCCAACCGGTCATTATTGCGTGATTGGTGCCGCAGTACTGCGAACAGTACAAACGATAACGCCCGGCTTTGGTGGGACGGAACCACATGGTGTTGTAATGGCCGGGAACCACGTCCATCTTCACGCGGAAGGCCGGCACGGAGAAATCGTGGATTACGTCTTCGCTGGCCATTATCAGCCGGACGTCGCGATCTACCGGCAGATGCACTTCGTTAATTTCTCTCAGGCCATTGGGCTGCTGGACTTTCCACATCCATTGTTTTCCCACCACATAAATGTCCAGCGTATCGCCGGGAGAATGGCGGAAGTCGACATAGACAACCGCGCCCCACGCGAACATGGCCATGGCCAGGACTAGGGGCACCACGATCCAGGCGGTCTCCAGGCGCATGTCGCCATGTATGGGCACGCCAATTTCGGTCTGGTGTTTGCGCTCGTATTTGAAAAAGAAATAGATGACGGCAAAGGTTATCGCGACGGCGAAGAACAGACAGATGGCCACGATGAACAACATCAGCAAGTCCACGGTGGGCGCGAAGTTGGAGGCTTGCTCCGGAATTAATGGGAATTGCGCCTGCACGCTTAGTTTGCTCCTCGTTCGTTTAAAGTGCGGTGCGGTTGCGAGCGCTTCAGTCCCGCTTGGGTCGCGTCACGCCTGCGAAAAATCAGAATAGCGCCGACGATGCAAAGCACCGTGAGGATTCCGCCCAGCCGGATGATTTTCAAAATGGAGGCGCTGTAGGTGGCGGAGCTGGGATCGTACTGGTAGCAAAACAACAGTACGTGATCGATAGGCGTGCCGATTTTTCCGGCTGAGGCATCGACCAAACCCAAGCGCATATCGCGGCCCGGATACTCGACGCCGTAAAAATAGCGCGAGATTCGTCCGTCGGGAGTAAGCAGCATGATGCCGCTGGCGTGGGCAAATAGATTTGTTTTGGCGTCGAAGGAGTAGCGGAAATTGGCGGCTTTGGTGGCTGCGTCGATGCTTTCTTTTTTGCCGGTGAGGAAATGCCAGCCCGCCGCAGTTTCTGGGCGTTTAAAATGCGCCAGCGCGGACATCTTTTTTTGCGCGGCCATGTCCGCGGACTCTCGCGGATCAAAGCTGACGAAGACCACTTCGTAATCGCGACCGGGTGTAAAGGACAACATGCGCAGGGCGCCAACGACGCCTTGTTCCACCTGGTTACACAACATCGGGCAGCCGTAGTAAACAAACGCCAGAACTACCGGCTTCTGCTTGAAATAATCGCGCAGCTGCACGTTGCTGCCGTTTTCGTCGACGAACGGCAAATCGAGTGGAATTTGCGCGTTAAGCTGCGGATCAAATCCTACGTTTTGCAGCTGCGCAGGCATAGTCGTGGAAGTAACGCCGACATTGCTGGGAATCGCCTGCGCGCGCGTAACGCCACCGCTGACCAGCAGTGCAGCAATCGTCGTCGCAATGGCGCGAGCTCTATTCATGAATTACTTTTTCTCCGGCGCTGCTGGCGGCGTGGCCGGTAAACCTTTCTGCGCGATGATTTTCATCGCTTCCTTCACGGGAATTTGCGCGATGCCGGCATTCTGATCCACCCAGCCGTATTTTTCGTTGGCCTCATTGTCAGCGCGAACTTTATCGCGGTGATCCTGTTGCGGGTCGGCATCATGGCCCGGAACACCCTGCAGCCGGGGCTCCGGCGGCATTACGCGGTAATCGGGGCCCATGGCGGCGCGCGCGGGCATCATCGGCGGATCATTACGCGACACAAAACGTTCGGTGTAGCGCAGCACGTATATGCAGATAAAAAATGAGGCGGCCACGGATATGGTGAGCGCGATCAGATACCAGTAGATGCTGCGAACTTGGACGTCGCGCTCTTCGTACGAAACGGTATCGTGGCGCGGCAATGCGCTGGGTGCGCCATGAGCGCCTTGCACGGTGCGATCCGGACGACCGGTTGGTTCGAGATGTGGATCAATGCTCATGTTGAGCAATGGCCTCCGCAAGCTTGGGGTCGCCGAGCGGCAGCAACGGCAGCTTTTGTAGATTAAAGGCGAAAAATCCGACCCACAATCCAATTAAAGCGATGGGCACCACGAAATCAATCCAGCTGGGAATTGCGCGCGCTGTGAATTCCGGCCTGGTCATCCAGAAAAGGTCTACGAGGCGCATACCAATCATCCAGATGGCGACTTTTGGCAGCAAGCGCGGGTTACGCTTCAGGTCGCGCGAAAGCAGCAAAAAGAACGGCACGAAAAAATGAAAGACCAACACGATGACAGCAACGACTCCCCATTCACCGTAAAGGCGCGTGCGGTAGAAGGTGATCTCTTCGGGCTGGTTTCCTGACCAGATGATCAGCAACTGCGAAAAATCGAAATAGGCAAATAACATTACAAAAGCTAACAGGAGCTTGCCCAGGTCGTGGATATGGCGCTTTTGTATCAAACCGGCCATGGGCGGGGTACGCGCAAGCAGAACCACTACGGCGATCATCAGGGACATGGCGGAAATAAGCTGCCCCGCGACAAACAGGAAGCCATAAATCGTGGAGGCCCAGTGCGGTGAAATGGACATCACCCAATCGATGGCTGCGAAGGTCACGCCGAAAACGTAAAGAATAATTCCCGGGCCGGCCAGCACCTTGAAACGGCGACGCAACGCGGGGTCAGTCTGGTTGACGTCCTGCTCGCGCGACCAGCGATTGAAAATGGCCATTAATCCAATCCATACGACGAAATAAATAATCGCGCGAACGTAGAACCAATGAGCGGTGAGGTAACCCTGCTGCATGGCAGACAGCGGCTCTTCGCGAACTTTCTCAGGGTCGAGCCAGGCACCGTAGAGATACTTCATGCCAAAAACGATGGGCAGGAAGAGAACGGCAAGAAGCGGCAGCGTGCGGGTGGCTGATTCCAGCGGGCGGCGAATTACGATGCCCCAGTGGCCGCCGGTTAGATGCTGCAGCATCAACAATCCCAGGGAGCCGAGAGCGAGCCCCAGCACCAACATATAAGCCATCAAGTAAGACGGAAAGAAAACCTGCGGCGATTTTATAGCGCCGAAGATGCACAAGAGCAGAGCTATTCCGCCGGCCACCAGGGCATTGCGTTGCAGGCGGCCCACGCTATCCGGCGTTCTGTATTCCTGCGCCGTCATTTCGTGGTGCCTCCTGAATTTAATTTTTCGCGCACATCGGGCGGCAAATCCGCGACTCGCGCATTGCGAGAAAGTTGCAGCGCCCGCACGTAGGCCACAATGGCCCAGCGATCACGCGGCGGAACTTGCGCGGCATAGTTGTACATCTGACCGAAGCCATTGGTTATCACGTCGTAGATGTAGCCATTGGGCGCTTGCCGCAAGCGATCCTGATGATAGGTCGGCGGACGCTTCATACCACGCATAACGATCATGCCGTTGCCGTCGCCCTGAATGCCGTGACAGGGAGAGCAGAAAATTCTGTAGCGTTCCTGCCCGCGCTCCAGAAGAGCATCGTTTACGGGCATGGGAAAATTGGTGGAGTCCTTGGTGACCATCAGCTGATCGTTGTCCATGGAGCTGCGTGACACGGTATTTTCCACCGGGGTGCGCACGGAACGCCCATCCGCGAAAAAATCAGAAGGCGAAAGAGGTTTGTTCTTGGGCTGGTTCCCCATGTCCTGATGAAGATTGTCGCAACCGGCAATCATAAAAAGAGCCGCGGCAACGCCCGTGAGCCAAAGCACCTGCCTGGACAGCCGCAATGGTGAAGCGCTACTCATGGCCATGCTCCAGCGGGCCGTCTTCCTCGATCACCTCAGTGACGTTTACCGCTTGCAGGCTTTGCAAAAAGCGGGCGCTTTCCGTCGCGCTGAATTTCGGATCGATGGCCTCAATGCAGATGAAGAATCGATCGGTGCTGGCGCGCGCAAATCGCGGCACATTGAAAACCGGATGGTACGGATGCGGCAGCTTGTTCATGGCCAACATTCCGAACACCGCAAAGGTCGCGGCACCGAGAATCGTTAATTCGAAGGTGACGGGTATGAAGGCGGGCCAGCTATTCAAAGGGCGCCCGGCAATATTCATGGGGTACGCGAATACATTGACCCAGTATTGAAATCCAAATCCGGTTAAGCCGCCCCCGAGGCCGCCCATAAGGGTTACCAGTGGGACCCAGGAACGGCGTAGGCCCATGGCTTCAGATAAGCCTTCCACGGGGAATGGCGCGTAGGCGTCCATGTTGCGGTATCCAGCATCACGAACTTTAGCTACCGCCTGGAGAAAGTGCTTCGCGGTTTCGAACTCACCCATCACGCCGTAAAGGTGGGAGCGTGGTTCCATTACTCGTGCTCCTCTTCATGGGCAATCAGCTCGCGCATTTCGGCGATGGAAATAACTGGAAGCACGCGCACGAACAAGTAAATCAAAGTGGTGAAGAGTCCGAGGGTGCCGATAAAAGTTGCCCAATCCCAAATTGTCGGAGAGTAGCGGCCCCACGCGGAAGGCATGAAATCGCGCGTAAGGCTGATCACCACGATCACGAAGCGCTCCAGCCACATGCCGATATTCACGACGATGGACATAAGGAAAAGTATGGCGGGGTTGGTGCGCACAGCGCGTATCCACAATAGCTGCGGAGTCAAAATATTGCACAGGATCAAAGCGTAGTAGTAGTGCGAATACGGACCATGCAACCGCTGTTGTACGAGAAACACATCGAATTTTTGACCGCTGTACATGGACATAAAAAATTCAAAGAAATATCCGTACGCCACAATCAATCCAGTGGCCAGCATCACCTTGGCCATATTCTCGAGATGGCGCATGGTGATGAAATCTTCGAAGTGATAAAACTTGCGAAGTGGAATGGCGATGGTCAGCACCATAGCGAAGCCGGAATAAATCGCGCCGGCCACGAAGTACGGCGGGAAGATCGTGGTGTGCCAGCCCGGAACGATGGCAATCGAGAAATCAAAACTCACTACGGTGTGGACGGACAAAACTAGCGGTGTGGCCAGCCCGGCAAGCAGCAAGTAGGCCGACTGATAACGGTGCCAATGCCGCGCAGAACCGCGCCAGCCCATGGCCAGCAATCCAAAGGTTTTCTGCTTCCAACCCTCAGCGGCACGATCGCGTAGCGTAGCCAAATCCGGAATAAGGCCTACGAACCAGAACAGCAGCGAAACCGTGCCGTAGGTGGAAACCGCGAACACGTCCCAGATCAGCGGGCTGCGAAATTGCGGCCAGACCCCCATGGTGCTGGGATACGGGAACATGTAAAAGGCCATCCACGGACGGCCAGTGTGGATCAGCGGAAACAAACCGGCGCAAGCTACCGCGAAGAGAGTCATGGCTTCCGCGAAACGGTTGATGGAGGTGCGCCACTGTTGATTGAGCAAATAAAGAATGGCGGAAATCAGCGTGCCGGCGTGGCCAATACCGATCCACCACACGAAATTGACGATGGCGAATCCCCAACCGATGGGAATGTTGATGGCCCAGATTCCAACGCCTTTGATGATCAACCAGCCGACGGCGACGGTCAGCATGCCCAACACGGAAAATGCCACCGTGAAACCTGCAAACCAACCCAGAGTCGTGGGCCGGGTCAAAACCGCGGAGCTGATCTGCTCGGTTACGGACTCATAGGTATGACCTGGTCCGAGGACCGGAATCTCCGGAGAATCGATGGGCGGTTGCGCTACGCTCATGCTTTCTCCGTTGTAGATGTCGAGAGATCAGGATTGGGATTACGCACGGCAGCAAGATAAGTGGTGCGCGGACGCGCGTTTAATTCGCCAAGTATCGAATAATTGCGTTGTTGCGCCTTTAGCTTGGCGACGCGCGTCGAAGAATCGTTGGCGTTCCCGAAAATGATGGCTTCGCTGGGGCACGCAGCCTGGCAGGCGGTTACGATTTCGCCATCGCGGATGGGGCGATTTTCCTTCTCGGCGTCAATGCGCACGTTGTTGATGCGCTGCACGCAGTAGGTGCACTTTTCCATGACTCCGCGGCTGCGCACGGTAACTTCCGGATTGCGCAGCAGCTTCAGTTGAGGCGTTTCCCAGTCCTGGAAGCGCAGGAAATTAAAGCGCCGCACCTTGTAGGGGCAGTTGTTCGAACAGTAGCGCGTGCCGATGCAGCGATTGTAGGTCATGTCATTCAGACCTTCGGCGCTGTGCACCGTGGCTCCCACGGGGCAAACCTGTTCGCAAGGCGCGTTTTCGCACTGCATGCAGGGAACCGGCTGGAAAAACGTTTCGGGATTGGCGAGCGCGTCATCGGTGTTAGTGCTGGGATCGTTGGTGGGCGTTTCCGCGAGGTAGTAACGATCGATGCGGATCCAATGCATTTCGCGGCCGCGCATCACCTGATCTTTGCCGACGACGGGAATATTATTTTCCGACTGGCAAGCGACCACGCAGGCGTTACATCCGTTGCAACTGTTGAGATCGATGGCCATGGCCCAGGCATAGCCGGGATAGGCAAATTCCTTGTACAACGTAAAATCTTTGGGCGGTTGCTCGTCGTCCTTGTGCGCGAAAGCAGGATTTTGTTTGTACTCGTCCAGCGTTCCGGAGGCCAGAATTTTTCGGCCTTCCATGTTGAAATGGTATTGCGTGCAGGCCATTGGATAATCGGCGCCGGTTTTTCGGATGCTGCCGCCAGTAGCAGCCCACATGGCGTAGGAACTGCGCACCGCGTACGCATTGAATCCTTTATAGGAGCCGGTGTAGCCAGCTTTTTTCCGGCCATAGCCCAAGGGAAGTACTACCACGCCATCGGCTTGCCCGGGCACAATCCACGCGGCGGCGGTAACCTTGCTGCCGGAAAGAGAAATATCGATAACATCGGTAAGAATCTTGCCGTGCTCACCGCCGCGGGCGCCAACTTTCTGCGTCAAGCCGAGAGATTCCGCGGTTTTGGGGCTGACCATCGCGGCGTTGTCCCACGTTAGTTTGGTGAGCGGCTTGGGCAGCTCCTGCAGCCAACCGTTGTTGGCAAACCGGCCGTCGTAAACGCTGGGATCGGGACGGAAAATAAATTCGAGTGCATCGGTCGAAGTGGGATTCGTTGCCGGCAAGGTGGCGGCCGACGCAACCGTAATTGGATTCAACGTGGTGTTGGCAACGACGCCGTCGTGCAGCGATTTTCGCCAGAATTTTTCGAAGTCCGGGCCGGGATGCGAGGTCTTCAGCCGTTCGCGAATGGAGTCATAGGCGGTAACGCCGGGCTTGTCGCTGAAGGCCGCCAAAAATTCATACGCGGATATGGTGTTGTACAGCGGCGCGATCAGCGGCTGGACAATGCCCAGCGTGCCATCGAAAGCGCGCGCATCGCCCCACGCTTCCAGATAATGCGACTCGGGTACGTGCCATTGGCAATACTCGGCGGTCTCATCAAAGTGGGAGCTCAGATGAATGGTGCTGCGAACTTTCTTGAGCTTGTTCGCGAAATCGAAATCGTGAGGGGCATCGTAAACGGGATTCCCGCCCACGATCAGTAAGGTGTCGACCGTCCCCGCAGCCATGTCATCGCAAAGGGCTCGTAGCGATTCCAATTGATTGACGGGCGTAGCCTCCACCGGGTCGGTGTAATAAACGGTGTGGCCGACGTTTCCTAAGGCGGCGTTAATCGCGTGAGCCAGCGCATGAATTTCCGCGGGCTGGTGCTCTCCGGGAATAACCAGAGAAGCGGCGCGATGCGCTTGCAATTCACCGCGAACGGTCTCCAGCCAGTGTTGCGCCGCGGGTGGCATTTCCGCGGTACCGCCTAATCCGATTTTGGCGGCCAGGGCTCGCGTGAACAATCCAACATCACTGGAACGCAGCGGCAAATGATGATCCGCGCTGGCGCCGGTGATTGACGGCGTGGGCTCAACGACATAGAGCCGGTTCATTTCCGAAGATTCATTTTCCAGTTTGCGGCGGCGGTAAAACTCCTTCATGTAGCGGATGTGGCCTGGTCCCTCGGCCATGAAATCCGCGTCCAGCGACAGGATGACGTCGGCCTTTTCGGGGCGGTAGACGGTGTTGACGTAGCGGCCAAAGGCCATTCGTGAACCTTCACGGGCGCCGTCATTCCCGGCGGGCTCCCATTGATGCCATTTAGCTTTGGGGTACAACTTGATGAGCGCTTGAATCTGGCCACTGAGAAGCGGCGAAGTGATTGTGCCGGTCAGGATGCGCAACCCTTCGCCATTCATGGTTTTCATGGCGGCCGCAGTGGCTTGCGCGGCGTCTCGAAAAGCTGAAAGCGAGCTGACGGCGCCCAGTTGCGTGGGAACCTGAGCGCGGTCGGGATCGTACAAATCCAGAATGGAAGCCTGCACAAAAGAATCAATCGCGCCGCGGCTGGAAGGGTGATCGGGATTGCCCTGGATATTGGTAGGCCGGCCTTCATGGCTTTCTACCAGCACGCCGATAGCGTCAGCTCCGAACGCCATGGCTGTGGCGTAGTACTGCGGCTTGCCGAGAACCAACCCCTCGGGTTGAGTCACGTAGGGGATGATGTGCTCTTCGGGAGCTTTGCCGCAGCCGGAGAGGCCCGCAAAGGCCAACGAGGCGGCCATCAGCTTCAGGAAATCGCGACGATCTACGGACTCATCCCACTCCGAAGCTTGACGGGGAAATTCGCGGTGGAGTAACTGTTCGAATTGCGGATCGTCGGCCAGCTCTTCCAAAGTTCGCCAATATTGCTTACCGGTTTTAGATTTAAGCTTCGCGCGCACAGCCGCAAGATCGAGCGGATGTTCCTGCACGACATTGTCATTTACGCCGTCCGCGTGATTCACAGCGTCATGGTCATGATCATGCGCATCCTCATCCTCATGATGCTCGTGAAAGTGTTCATGATGAAGTTTATCTGCCAATCCGTGCAATTTCGCGTCGATGTTTTCGTTCTCTCGCATACCGTCCATTAACGATGACAGGTTGAGCAGCTAGTTAAGTCATACCCAGTGCGAAGATGATTTTGCGCCGCTAACTGTTTGCCAATCTCGGCTTGATTCGTGGGCGGTTGCCAACTCATGTTGGTGATCTGGTCGTGGGGCCGCAAATTCTTTTCAGGATTGCGATGGCAATCGAGACACCAACTCATGGTTAACTGTTTGGCCTGAAACATTAACGGCATCTGATCGACCTGCCCGTGACAAGACGAGCAACCAACACCCTTATTCACGTGAATGCTGTGATTGAAATATACGAAATCCGGTAGCCTGTGGACCTTTACCCACACAATCGATTTATCGGTGCGATAGCTTTCGCGCACCGGTTCCAGGTAAGCGGCGTCTTTGAACAACACCGAATGGCAGTTCATACAAGTCTTGGTGGGAGGAATTCCGGCCTGAGCGGACGTTTCCACGCCGCTGTGACAATAGCGACAGTCGATGCCATCGTCACCGGCATGGTGTTTGTGGCTGAACTGGATGGGTTGCTCGCGGGTGATGTTTTGGCGGGTGTAATACGGAGCGCGCGCGAACATCAAGATGCCGGTGAGTCCCAGCGTCACCGCCAAAACAGCAAATAGAAGACTGAATCGAGCGATGGAATTTGCGCTGCGGTGAAAAATCTGGGCCATGTCAATTTTGTACGTGAGTGTGGGAACGTGCCGAATGGGAAACGGCTACCTGAGCGTCCACAACTCTATCCGGGAAGTGCATGCCCGGGTCCGTTAACGCGATAGTGTCCAACAAAACATTCTGGAATGCAACAAAGTATGCAGCAATTTGTCCGCAAAATATCGGTTGAACGCAATGATAAGTTCAAATTTTGAGAAATGCGCCACCATGATGTGTAGATTCAAAAATAGAGGATTAGATGTAAGAAATTTGCGTGATGTACTCAAATATTTCAACAGGAGTGGCAGGGAAGCCGTTGCTTGTTGTTAACGGTTTCAACCTCAGGTTGGTGCTGCGAAGGGTTCTAGCTGGACGGCGCGTGCGGCTTGCCGGTGAACATTGCATCCAAACTCTGGAATTCGTCCACGTCCTGGGGCCGCCACGCGCCACCCAATTTTTCTAGTGCAGTTTGTATCTCCAGGATTGGCCGGCCTGCTAAAATCTTCCGTAACTTGGCCCACTCCTGGCACGCCTGGGCTGATTCTTCAGGGCTGGCGTCTCCGCGGAACGCCCTGGCCGCGCTCGCTGGCGACCCATATTCATCGCTGAAATCCTCGTGCAGGTAGCCGGAGAAGAATTCCTTAAGCGCTGGAAATTCGTTGGGGTCAAATTCGGCAGTTTTTTCCTTTTTCTGTCGTGTCATCGCCGGTCCTCGGGATAGCTGGTTAGAACATAAAAACTATTCGGGCCGTCAGCTTTCAGGACAATGACCGCTTGGGTGGCGGGAGACGAGGTCTCATCTCCGTGCCTCATACTTCTTCCGATCACGCGGCCGGCGTCAAAGTGTAGCGCCAGGTTCGGCCTGGGGTAACCGCGCTCTTCCCAGCGGGCAATTTTATCGCGTTCCGCGCGCAAAGCCTGGGCCACCGTTTCTTCGGCTACTT
>Ga0185299_10004809_pt1 | contig 15899 bp, 14 predicted proteins | sample PaiPotPPA55metaG_FD_128002 | JGI IMG/M metagenome (GOLD analysis project Ga0185299, IMG submission 128002) | Iron sulfur acid spring bacterial and archeal communities from Banff, Canada, to study Microbial Dark Matter (Phase II) - Paint Pots PPA... ...
TCGGCTTGAATTGAGTTCGGCGTTTGGCTACTAACATAAAGAATGAATGAAATAACGGTCATGTGCTTAAAAGAGGAGGCATCGTCCAGCCTAAGTTAACGCGGACCTGTGCGCGGTTTCGAAGTACTTTGTCAACACTTTCCAGCGGATCCTCCTGCCGATTAATCGCATTACCAAATTGTATTAATCTCTAACCTAGCATTTAGCGCATGTTTGCTCCAATACTCTTCTCGACGGACTGCGATTCCTTCCGCGTATGGCTACACTGACGAAATCCTTGCTGTCAGTTAGTTCCCTATGGTTCTCCGGGCTTAAAATTGACTAGAACGGATAAAAAAACTAATAAAAGACCTTTGTTTCTGGTTAGAGTTAGATCGTTGGTATGCAACCGGAGAAGAATGGGCGGAGCCGCCGGCGCAGGTAGGGATGCGCTCCCGCGCGTCCGGCGCTAGTGCCCCGTCTCCTAAATCCAAGGGATTTAGGAGACGGGGCACTAGATGTTTCCACGCTTCTTTTTTGCTGCTTCTACATACGCGCTCTTGCGCTTTCAGAGCTGAAGCTGTTTCCCATTAGCCTCCGCCTTTCTGACCTTTGCACGCTTGCTTGAACGTGCTGCGCCGGATCGCGCGGGAGCGCGTCCCCTACCATCGCAACTGCATCGACTAATAAAATCGTGATCCTTAGGGTCTTCATCTCGAAAATGCTTTCGACCGAGGCGCCAAGTATAAATAAACCTCACTCGTCTACCATCTCGAGGTCCGCGGCTGTCACCCGCACTACTTCTTCTACAGTGGTGATTCCTGCAATCACCTTGCTCCAACCGTGATGACGCAAGGGAATCATCCCGTCATCGATCGCCGTAGCGTGCAGGACGGCTTCCTGAGAGCCCTGGGTGACCATATCCTGAAGTCGAGGTGTTACCAGGCAGATTTCAAATATCGCCGCGCGACCCTCGAAGCCGGTATGGCGACATTGGTCGCAACCGGCAGCGGCCATCACATTGGAAGCGTGCTCCAGCGGGAAACCGATTTCTTTGAGGTAGTCCTTAAGGTGTTGAGCCGGTCGTTTGCAACGTGGGCACAACACGCGGACAAGGCGTTGCGCAATAAATGCTCGGACAGAGTTCGCGACTAGGAATCGCTCGATTCCCATGTCCACGAGCCGCGTGATTCCGCCGATAGCGTCGTTAGTGTGAAGCGTGCTAAAGACCAGGTGACCGGTCAGAGCTCCACGGATGGCTATTTCGGCCGTTTCACGATCTCGCATTTCTCCAACCATGATGACATTTGGATCACCTCGCAGGATGCTTCGGAGCCCAGTGGCAAAGGTGAGATTGATCTCCGGCTTGACGGCGATCTGGATCACTCCCGAGAGCTTGTATTCGACCGGATCTTCCACGGTAACAATGCGCCGTTCCTTCGTGTTGAGACTTGAGAGAAACGTGTAAAGTGTCGTTGATTTGCCGCAACCGGTCGGCCCGGTTACGAGCACGATGCCGTTTGGCAGTGCCAGGAGCTGACGGATCCGCAGTTGCAACTGCTTGTCCAGGCCCAGACGATCGAAGGTGAATTTCTCCTGACCCAAAAGCCGCAGACTGATACTCTCGCCGGTAACCGACGGAATGGTGGCTACTCGAACGTCGATCGCTTGACCGTCAAGCTCCAGGTTGATCCTGCCGTCTTGCGGAAGTCGTCGTTCCGCGATATCGAGTTGGGCCATAATCTTTAGCCGCGAAATCACAGAAGCCTGGAGGACTTTGATATTTGGCGGCACAGGTACGTCGTGTAAAACTCCATCAATCCGGTAGCGAATCTGAAGATCATCCTGGAGGGGCTCGATGTGAATATCCGTCGCCCGTTGTTCGAGTGCTTCGCGCAGAATCTGGTTGACGAATTTGACGACCGAAGCTTCGGAATCATCCAGGTCGAGAACGTTGGTTTCCTGTTCGGCGTCGAGGCCTAACTCTTCCTCCGAGCGACCCTCGAGGATCGCTTCGAATGTCTCGGCCCCGACTCCATAGCCCTGCCGGAGCGCCTTAACGATCTGGGTGCGAGTCGACATCACGTAAATGATCCGCTGGTGCAGCGAAGAGGCTAAAGCTTGTCGCGCCAGCAGGTCGAACGGATCGTAAAATGCAATGCTGATCCCATCCTCATCTTCCTGCAAAGGAAGAACATGGTAGCGAAGAGCAGTCTTGGCCGGCACCTTCTCCCGCAAAGGTCCTGGTACACCGATAATCGGTTCGCTCCACCAGGGAATCTCCAGCCAGCGGCTGACTCCTTTTAAAAACACCGTTTCATCCACCAACTTCGAATCCAATACCGAGTAAATGAGGGAACGCTGTTCTTCGGCGGCGGCTTGAACGATTGACCTGCATCCAGCCAAGTCAGCGCATCCACTAGCCTTTGCGAGTTCTGTAAGTGTTCCAATGAGCTCCATGAGCGACTGACCACGAGATGAAAATTGCTGCCATTCTCATTTTTATGGTTCTTATTACTTTACAGAGCTTTCAGCGAATCACAACCTTTTAAGTGCACTCCCTGCGCTTCCGATCCTTCGCCGATGAGGAGTTCTCTGAGCAAAATCAGAGTTATTGGCCCCGTTTCGCGAAAAGATGAAGCAAAAGGAACGAAATGGGCTTAAAACCTGAGAATTATGAAAAATATCCCGTCCGTTCTTATGAGTTGTGCGGCCCTGCTTTCCGCTGCTCAAGCCGCCCCGATGACCGGTTCGTTAGAACACCGCCCACTCTACTCGAGCCACGATAGGCTTTGGCATAGAGAACCAAGCACCGAGAACCAGAAATTGAGCTTTAACATGCCGACGCATCCTCCCCGGGTTCTTGTCTTCAATATGCCAACCCATCCGCCCCGGCTTATAGCCTTCAACATGCCGACGCATCCTCCCGCCCGCATTGGGTAGTCGAAGCCATCGCCTTGATTCCTGAGCTCCCGGCTTGCTGCGAAATTGAATCGCCGAGCCGGGAGCGGTCACATTTCCGTCGTGCTGGTGTGAGCTGAGATCACCTTCCAACCATCCCCGAACTTTTGGAGATAGTTAGTGTCGATTCCAATAAGCGCATGAGTGGACCGAGGGAACGTGACAGTCCAGCGGGTAAGCGCAAAGGCTAGATCATCCTTGACCAATCTTACCTGGATACGCATCGGAGTAATGACGCCCATTTCGTCCGTATTGTGAAAGCCGCTCTTATAGCTATCATGCAGTTTCTGCCAACCGAGGTTGACTTCGGAATCGACAACATCGACAAGGTCCGGGCTTTGCCAAAAGCAGTCCAAATACCCATCCAGGTCATGCGCGTTCCACCGCGTCATCATCTTGACCAGAACATCGTATACCTCCTGAGGTGAACTCTTCTGAGACGGTGTGGGGCTGGGAGGCGGTGTTATCGAGTCAAAGTCCCAAACCTGAGGCGGCCGCTCTTCTCCTCCGAATACAGAGCAAACCATCAGCAAGAGGCATCCTGCAATGATGGTTTTGACGAGGTCGCGCATGGGCCATTTTAGATAGCAGTTTGGAAACGGAAAGCGAGGGGATTTTGCGAACTTGATTGCTAACAGACATCCATATCGCCGGGCCAGATGAACTGGCCCGGACAAACAAACCGGCAGTGGTAACGCTATCAAACCAACAACCCTGGAGCAACGTGGAATCGATTACTGCTGGATGAGCGGCTGAATGTGTTCTTCGCCGGGCCCCCTGACGATGCTTCTAATCGCCGGCCTTTCAGTGCACAGGGCTGCCCTCGAAGCAAATTTCAGGGTTCTCCCTGACAGAACAGGCTTGGCTTTTTCTAACTATGCGCCCGCATATTTGTGGCCTATAATCGCCAGGGAAATGCGCTATCTCGTCAAAGGCCGCTTAATGCCGGGAAAGGAAGTGGAATTTTTGCGAGCGGTCGACGAAGGGACGCTGGGCCGAGGATCGATTGCCGGCGACGAATATCTTCAAGACATGGACCAGGCTCGGGTTGGCGATGACGGAGAGGTCCACTGGGTCGAAGTTTGCTTCTGTACGATTCCGCTCGCTGAAGAACGTCCTTATTGGGAGAAATACTTTGAACTGCTGAGCGTAACTGACGCACATTCACGCGGAAATTGCCGCGACTTGAACGGCACAGAGCCATGGGCCTGTTGCGACTGCGACTGCACAAAGAAGCTTGAAGAACGGCTCGCCCAGAAATGGGACGCGTTCCTGCCGAAACTACGCGAAAGGGCAATGTAAGCGTCCCGTTTTGCTTCTTCAAGACCGAGCAAATCGATGCTACACCCACCCCTTGTCTTCGCCATACGCCTGCAGCCAGGCCAGGACTTGAGGCCAGCCTCGATGGTGGGCACGCGAACTCTCGCTCGTCAGGCCCGAATGCGTCAAGCGAACCGTTGTGACGCCGTCCTTCTCATGCAGATCGAAGCGCACCAGCGACTCTGACGCATTCTCTTCCCAGTCAGGAAGCCACGTAAAGACCAGCAAACGCGGACGCTCGATATTGCGGTACTCACCGCCCACGCTGAAGGGCTTGTCGCCTCTGCCAACTCCGCGGGTCATCCATTTGCCGCCAGGGCGCAGGTCGGACTCCATGTGCGTCCCCCGATATTGCCCTTCGGCACCCCACCACTTCAATCGTTGGTCGGGATTGGTGAGCGCCTCAAAGATCCGTTCCGCCGGGGCCTTGATCTTGATTTCCTTGACGATTGTGTCGCTTGCATTTTCCGGATTCATCGATTCTCCTCAACATAATTTCTGAGACTACCCAGACTCGCATCCCAAAACGCTTCATAGTCCCGGAGCCAATCGTTGATCGCACGCAGCGGTTTGGCGTTCAGTGCGCAAATCCGTGTAGTTCCTTCTTTGCCCGTGACAACTAAGCCCACGGATCGCAGCAAACGAAGGTGCTTCGAGATCGCTGGACGACTCGTACGAAAATGCCCGGCGATCTCGCCGACGGTCTGCCGACCACCGCGCAACAGCCCCAAGATCTCTCGCCGCGTCGGATCAGCAATGGCCCGAAACACCGCGTCACGTTGCTTGCGTCGTATAGTAACCATCTGGTTACCAATATCGTAACCAAATGGTTACGATACGTCAAGGGGTTCCCTTTGTGGCTTTCGGTCCAACTCGGAGGGACGGGTCAAATATTGCCGTCGCACGTTTTTGGACATGCCACGCCAGATCGCGCGGGAGCGCGTCCCGGAGCGCGTCCCAACTTAACGTCCGGCGTCTAACCTAAGTTCTAACGCTTCTGCAACGATTACCATTCTACATGTTAACTTCGGAATCTGTGCTTAAACACCGAACGTAATCCGAGGCCAATCGCATTATTGGCGACCTGCTAGTGCGCAGCCAACGCGATATTTGTTGGCTTCGTCAGGCGGCCCAGCCGCCATCAACTGGCAATGCAACTCCGGTGATAAATGCAGCGCCGGGCGAGCAAAGGTAAAGCACGGCTGCGGCGACTTCTTCGGACCGGCCAAACCGCCCGATTGGATGCTTCGCCAGCAGGGAGCCACTGCTTCGGTCCTTCTCGCGGACTTGTTCGGTCAGGTCCGTTTCGATGATTGCCGCGCAAACGGCGTTCACGCGCACGCCTTTGGTCGCGAACTCCAGCGCAGCCGATTTCGTGAGACCAACAACCGCGAACTTGCTGGCACTGTAGATTGGCGAGCCAGCAGACGGCCTGAGACCAAGTACCGAAGCATTGTTTACTATTGCACCTCCGCCAGATTGGAGAATTGCAGGGATCTGATGTTTCATGCCGAAAAATATGCTCCTCACGTTGGTGCTAAATATGCGGTCGAAGACTTCGCCGGTGTTTGCGATGCCCGCTCCCGCTTCTCCGCCAATCCCTGCGTTGTTAAACGCGAAGTCGAGTCGGCCGAAACGTTCGACCGTCCGCCCGACCAGTGCCGCGATTTCTTCCTCGCGTGTCACATCCGTACGTACAAACAAGCACTTGCCGCCAGCTTTCTCCACAAGTGCGACCGACTCCGCGCCCTCAGCCTCTCGGCGGCCGGCGACGACGACGTTGGCGCGCTGCTCGGCAAAAGCGATCGCCGTTGCTCGCCCAATTCCCGCGGTTCCACCGGTGATCAAGACGACTTTTCCTTCAAATGATGAGTTCATCGTTAGTCCTTAATTTCGGATTCAGATTAAACGCCGGGAAACGCCCCCAAGAGTTCCTGAATGACCTCCGGGCCCATGGCGCTAATGGGCCCCAACGCCCGGCTGCGAATGATTGCGGCGGCAGTGGCTTCAAGCACTTCCAAGCGGTCAAAGGCGTCCAGGACGGTGCGGCCCGCCACCAGCGCCCCATTGTTTTCCAGGAGAGCCACCGGGTTATTTGGGCCTACAAGCGCCGCCACTTCGGCGCCGTCCCCAAACTGGTGTTCAAAGGGGATTTTGCGTACGTCTTTCAAAAACAGGTAGCTCTCCGGGATCGTGCGAGTGTCGAGCGCGACGTCACTAACGGAAAACGCCGTGGCGTTCAAGGGCAGCGCATTGACCACGGCTTGAATTTCCGGGTGGGCACGGTAAATGGCCCGGTGGAGCCCCGCGGCCCGACTTGGGCGCTGATCCGGCACGTGCTTGCCGTCGTGCACCAACAAGAGGTCTTCCAACCCCAGCTCGCAGCGGTCCACGTGGGAAGGCGTGACGACAAAAGCATCGGCATCGACCCGCGCGGAGAAACTGCCCCAGGTGCTGGTGACCAGGCGATGCTCGTAGGCGCGGTGGATAAAATCACAGATCTCTTTGCGCCGCTCCTTTTCGCGACTCGAGGCCTTTAGGGGCACGCCGTCAGGCAAAAGGGTGCGCGGCTTTTTCGAAAGTTCGATTTGGGCTTCGCTCAGGTAGTTAACCTGCCCAAGCAGTCGGGCGTTCAAGGTAATCTGGGCGGTGAACTCCAGTGTCTCAAAACGCTCGAAGGCCTGTGCGAGGGTCTCGCCTCCAACCACTACGCCGTGGTTTTCGAGCACTACGCAACGGGGCCGCCCTTTGGAACCAAATTGCTCGGCGATCCGCTCCCCAAGCTTAATGCTACCCGGCAGCGCGTATGGCGCAAATGCCACTTCGCCACAGACGTGCCAGGCTTCTGGGAAAAGTCGTGTGTTCGGCACCTGTCCGCAGATGCTGAAGCTGACCAGGGCACCCGGATGAGCGTGAATGACCGCGTGAAGGTCCGGCCTCGCCTCGTAAACGCTCAAATGGAAGGGGTTCTCTGAGGAAGGCGGGTGCAAGCCTTCGCGCTCCCCGCTTGCGCTGATCCGTACGATGTCCTGCCGGCGTAAGCTCCCCTTGTCCACTCGGGCCGGGGTGATCCACACGTCGCCGTTTTCATCGCGCACCGAAATGTTGCCGCCGGAGGTAGTGGTCATTTCATGATCGTAGATGCGTTCCATAATAGCGACGATCTGGTCGCTTGGGTGGAGGAGCGAGAACGACTTCATGGGGCTAACTCTCCCGTTTCTCAGAAGGGCAACACTGCACAGGAATCTGCCGTTCGAATTGGATGGTCGCGTGGCTGATTCCGAAGCGTTCGGTCAGCTCTTGATTTACGCTCTCCAAGAGGTCGTCGTCGCCTCCGGTCTGAGGTTTAATCAAATGCACGGTCAGAGCGGCTTGAGTGGTGCTCAAAGACCAGATATGCAAATGATGGAAATCAGTAACGCCCGATAAACTTCGAAAGTAATTTTGTACGCTCGCGACATCGACTCCTGGGGGCACCGCGTCCAGTGCCATGTTTACCGAATCTCGCAACAGACCCCACGTTCCCCAGACGATGACCGCGTTAATGACAAGGCTGACAACAGGGTCAAGCCACCACCATCCGGACAATAGGATGACAATTCCTGCAGCGACAACGCCGGCGGAAACAACGGCATCAGCCGCCATGTGAACGAAGGCCCCTCTTATGTTCAGATCTCCCTTGCGCCCGGACGCAAACAGCATCGCCGTTACCCCGTTTATCACAATGCCAACTGCGGCGACCCAAATCACCGTGAACCCGGCAACGCTGGTTGGTTCCCAAAAGCGCCGGATTGCCTCCCAGGTAATCCCACCGACGGCCACAAATAAGAGAATCGCGTTGGCCAGCGAAGCCATAATAGAACTCCGGCGCAATCCGTAAGTGTACCGCGAGGTCGGAGCGCGTTGAGCTAACTGGATTGCTCCCCACGCCATGAAAAGGCCCAGCACATCACCCAGATTGTGACCGGCGTCGGACAGCAAAGCCAGCGAGTGCGCGAAAAGGCCAAACAACACCTGAGCTGCTACATAGACAATGTTAAGAGCTATACCGATCGCAAAGGCCTTACCGAAAGTCGTTGGCAGATGATGCGAATGCCCCACACCGGTATGGGAATGGTGGTCGTGCGAGTGGATGTGCGCATCTTCCCCATTCAGGTGCGGATTCGTATTATCCATGTCCTTTGAAACTTGAGGTTCGCCGATACGCCCACAGGCCGATACCGACACGCCCCACTTACCGGTCCACACCGCCAAAGCAGAGATATTTCACCTCGATAAACTCGTCGATACCATAATGGGAACCTTCTCGTCCGATTCCGGATTGTTTCATGCCGCCGAACGGAACAACCTCGGTGGAAATTAACCCGGTATTGATGCCCACCATGCCGTATTCCAGCTCCTCAGCAACCCGCCAGATACGACCGATGTCCCGGCTGTAAAAATAGCTGGCCAAGCCAAATTCGGTGTCGTTCGAGAACTGGACAGCATCTTCGTCCTTGTAAAATCTGAAAAGCGGGGCAACCGGTCCAAAAGTCTCCTCCCGAGCAACCTTCATTGCGGAGGTGACGTCCGCGAGTACGGTCGGCTCAAAAAACGTACCACCCAGACTATGGCGTTTCCCGCCGAGCAATACGCGGGCGCCTTTAGAGACAGCATCCGAGATATGCTCCTCGACCTTCTCGACCGCGGCCTCATCGATCAGCGGTCCTTGTGCGACCCCGGCTTCGAAGCCGTTGCCGACTTTCAGCTGCTTCACGGCCGCGATAAGCTTTTCGGCGAATGCATCGTAAACCCCGTCCTGGACATACAACCGATTTGCGCACACACAGGTTTGACCGGTGTTACGAAATTTTGAGATGATCGTGCCTTCAACGGCGGCATCAAGATCTGCATCATCAAAGACGATCAACGGGGCATTTCCACCCAACTCCAGCGAGACCTTCTTGATCGTGTCGGCACTTTGCCGCATTAAAAGGCGTCCGACTTCTGTCGAGCCGGTAAACGTGATCTTGCGCACATCGGGATTGGAGGTCATTTCGCCGCCGATGGCTTTCGGATCGCCAGTCAGGACGTTAAACACTCCTGCGGGAATGCCCGCACGCTCCGCCAGCACCGCGAGCGCAAACGCGGACAACGGCGTTGATTCGGCCGGCTTGGCCACCATGGTGCATCCAGCGGCAAGTGCCGGACCGGCTTTCCTGGTAATCATTGCCGCCGGGAAATTCCAAGGTGTTATGGCGCAACAGACGCCGACCGGTTCCTTCACAACAACCAATCGCCGATCGTTCCAGGGTGACGGGATAGTGTCGCCATAAACGCGTTTGCCCTCCTCCGCGAACCACTCGATAAAAGAGGCAGCGTAACCTATTTCCCCTTTAGATTCAGCCAGCGGCTTACCTTGCTCGGCCGTCATAAGCCTGGCCAGGTCATCCAGGTTCGCCATCATAAGGTCATGCCATTTGCGGAGGAGGTTCGCGCGTTCCTTGGCCGTTTTGCGCCGCCATCCGGGCCAAGCTGCTTTCGCAGCTTCAATCGCACGGCGTGTTTCCGCCGCGCCCATGTCCGGAACCTGACCCAACACCTCGCCGGTAGCCGGATTTGTTACCTGAAAGCTTGTGCCGTTATCGGCTTCGCACCAGCGACCGTCAATGTAGGCCTGCTGGCGAAAAAGCTCCGAATCATTCAATGAAAGCGTCATCATATCTTCAGCGACTCGCCGTCAACATCACGCTATCCGAAGGAATAGGCAACGCCGTTTAGAATGAGGCCCACGAAACACGCGAAAACACGCGAAAGGGGATGAGAGGTGTGGGTTGGGAGGCCCATGTCACATCACGCTACCCGACACTGGACCCGGTAGGGACGACACTCCTGCGCGATCCGGCGTGGCATGTCCAAAAAACGTGCAACGGCAATATTTGACCAACGGCAATATTTGACCTGTCCCTCCGAGTTTGGTCAATTGCGATTAACACCAAGCTCGTTAGCAAGGAAAGAAAGAACATCGGTAATATCCGCGACCTGCTGGTCGAGCGAACTGCCAATACCGTGACCAAACGAGTTAACTGTTAGCAAAATCGGGTTACCGGGAGCAGCCTCCGCCTGAAGAATTGCGGCAAACTTGAAAGAGTTATAAGGCGCCACCCGGCCGTCGTTGAGCCCGGCAGTCAGCAGAATCGCAGGGTATTTGGTATTCTTCACTACATGGTGATAAGGTGAATACGAATACAATGCTTTGAATTGATCCGGGTCCTTAACGCTGCCAAACTCGGTGGTGTTAAATAAGCCGTTCGGCGACAATTCAACTCGCAACATATCGTAGATCCCGACCTGCGAAACGACCGCCTTCATGAGGCCCGGATGTTGGGTGATCATCGCTCCCATCAAAAGTCCGCCATTGCTTCCGCCTAGCATGCCGAGCTTGGAAGTTGAAGTATATTTGTGTTCGATCAGGTATTGGGCGCACGCAGCGAAATCATCGAATACATTCTGCTTCTTAGTGAGGTTTCCGGCCTTGTGCCAATCTTCACCATACTCGCCCCCGCCACGTAGGTTGGTATCCACAAAAATCCCCCCCAGATCATACCAGGCTCGTAAGGGTAGCCTTACCCTAGGCGCTTCGCTTAAGCCGTAGCCACCGTAGCCATAAAGAATGGTCGGATTGCTGCCATCGAGCGCTATCCCTTTCTTGTGTAAGATGTTTAGAGGGATCCTAGTGCCATCTTTCGAGACAGCGAAGTCCCGGGTCACTTCCAGATCTGCGAAATTGACTGGTGGCTCCGAATTGAGTTCGGTCGCGGTAAGTTGACTACCTTTAGCCTCATATTTGAACCACTTTGGAAGCTCGGTGTAGCTTCCGATACGGACCAGCACCAAATCTTTGCCGGCGGCCAACTGCGCTACATTGGAAATCCGCGGCATCGGCACAGTTTCTAGGTTCGAGCCGTCGAGTGCGCAGGCATAAAGTCCTGATGGTCCCCCTTCCAGGGTATGGATCAGAATTTTGTCGCCGGAAACCGCAACCTCTTCGACAACCCCTTCCATTGGCGCTACAACCACTTCCGGTTTTATCTCAGATGCATCCAAGGAAAACTCCACGACCTTACCGTGCGGAGCTGCATCCAGAGAAATTGCATAGAGCACGGGACCAAAGGACAGGGCGCCTTTTTTTACTTGGTCCTCGAACTTAGTGATCTGCCGCCACCTCTTGTCTGGGCCATAGACGAAATGCTCAAAGTCGCCACCGTCTCCATTGGCGACGGTCGCAACGACGTAATCGGAGTCGACGTTCGATTGAAGCTTCACTTCCGCAATCTTTGGGAATTCTTTTCCGACGGAATAGACGTCCTCTGATTCCGAAGCTCCGATTTTGTGAAAATAGACTTGCTGAAAAAAGTGAGCATCGGCGGCGGGCCGCTCTCCTTCTCTTGGATAGCGCGTATAGAAAATCCCGTTACCATCCTTGGTCCAGGCCGCGCTTCCGGCGCCGGTCGGAAACTGGACATGTTTAATCAGGTCCGGCAACTGTTTGCCGGTGGCTACGCCGAAAAAGTAAAGGTCCCCATCTTCAGTTCCATTCTTGGAGAGACAAACGGCAACGAACGCTCCATCCGGTGAGGGGACAAACCAATCAATGGCTGTCGCGCCGGAAGGATCGATCGCATTCGGATCGCAAACAGATTTTTCGCTCCCCGGATTATCCGGAGAATCCAGCAGAACGAGAAACTTTTGCTGTTTGGCGGGATCGAACTTAAGGGCAAAAATTTTACCGCCCACTATTTTGAGGTCGCCAAAGCTAGGGGGCGTGGAAGAGAACAGCTTCTTGACTTGGGCAGCGAGTTGGGTTCGACCGGGTAAGGCGGCCAAAAAACTTTGTGCCCGCGTGTTTTGAGCCGCCGCCCAGGCCTTGACCTTCGAATCGTCGAGGCGCTCCAGCCACCGGTAATCGTCCCGCACCGTCGTACCAAAGTAGTCATCTGTGACTGATTCCTCCTTGGTCGGCGGGGCCAGCGCTAACTCTGGATCGCTACCCCAGCCGGACTGTTGCGGAAATAACATCGAAGAGATGAAGGCCATCGAAATGAGAAATCCTCGCATGAAGCAAAGCATGCATCTCGACCCCCAAAGTGCGAAAGGAATTTCGATGTGCGAATCCAGGCTCGGGCTGGCTGGCTCCAGTTTTCAGTTTGGCAAGAAATCCCGAATTTGAAAACCGCAGATTATGCCGATTTCGCAGATTTGGAGAACTCGGAGGGACTGAGAACTCCGGAGAACTCGGTGAGGGAGAACTCGGAGGGACAGGTCAAATATTGCCATTGCACGTTTTTTGGATATGCCACGCCGGATCGCGCAGGAGCGCTACCGCGTCTAATGTCGGTCGCGCGATGTGACATGGGCCTCCCAGCCCACACCTCTCATCCCCTTTCGCGTCTTTTCGCGTGTTTCGCGGGCCCCATTCCTTAGGCTAAGCGGGGACACTTACTGGACCACGGGCGGGAGGCTGCTAGAACTTCAAAATTCCGGCTAGAAACTGCTTAAGCCGTTCGCTTTTCGGTCGACCAAAAACTTCGATAGGCGAACCTTCTTCCTCGATCCTGCCTTCATGGAGGAAGATCACGTGGTTCGAAACATTCCGGGCGAAACTCATTTCGTGCGTTACGACCACCATCGTTCTCCCTTCCGCTGCGAGTTGTTGCATCACTCTGAGCACCTCGCCGACAAGTTCCGGGTCCAGGGCCGACGTAGGCTCATCGAAAAGCATCACCTCCGGCTCCATGGCAAGTGCTCGCGCGATCGCGACCCGCTGTTGTTGCCCGCCCGAAAGATGTGCCGGATACATCTTCTCTATAGACTCGTTCAGCCCGACCTTGGCGAGATTGCGTCGAGCGCGTTCGATGGCGTCGGTCTTTGAAAGGCCAAGTACGTGGACGGGCGCTTCGATAATATTTTCAAGCGCGGTCAAATGGAGCCACAGATTGAAGTGCTGGAAGACCATTGCCAACTTGATGCGCATTTGCCGAAGTTGGCCTGGATCTGCAACAATCAAATTTCCGTCCTTGCGCCGCTGCAATTGGATCTGTTCGTCGTTCAGAACAAACCGGCCGGCGTTTGGCTGCTCCAGGAAATTGATACAGCGTAAGAACGTACTTTTGCCGGAACCGCTCGAACCGATAATACAGATGACGTCTCCGGCTTTCGCTCGCAGTGATACTCCTTTCAGCACTTCATTGTTGCCGAACTTCTTGTGGAGATCCTCAACGATTAATTTGTACATCGCGCATTGGACTAAATCCTAATGATGGTTCTGCCGCAAAGGAGACGTGTCGGCGAGTGGGCGTTTTGGCGAATAACCATGTCACCGTGCGAAGACGCCGATACGCCCATACGCCGATACCTCGACACGTTTCCCCTTCCCTAACGCAGGTAAGCGAGCCATTTGCGTTCTGCCTTTCGAAAGAACCAAATGAGCGTGGAAGAGATGCAAAGATATAACGCAGCGGCGATTCCATACGCGACGAAAGGGAGGTAGTACTCTGACGAGGCGTTACGAGCCACCTTCAGCAGATCGGGCACCGTAGCGGTGGCCGCTAGAGTCGTCGCATGGAGCATCAGGATCACCTCGTTGCTGTAAGCGGGTAATGCTCGTCGCAAAGCAGACGGCAGGATGATGCAACGGTAGAGAGTGAAGTTGGACATTCCATAGGCTCGAGCAGCTTCGACTTCACCATGCGGCGTTGCTTTGATGGCCCCGGCAAAGATCTCGGTAGTATAAGCGCCGGTGTTCAATGTAAATGCCAGAATCGTGCAATTAAACGCATCCCGAAAAAAGGCATTCAGGAACGGCGTGGCCCGTACAGTATCCAGACTATAGACCCCGGAATACAAGAGCAGAAGCTGGACGTACAATGGCGTACCTCGAATAAGGTAGGTATAGAACGACACTGGAACGGACCACCACCGATTCGTCGAGGCCCTGGCGACAGACAGCGGCACGGCCAAAACAAATCCGAGACCGACCGAAGCTGCCGTCAACCATAGCGTGACAACAAGTCCGGTCGGATGACCGAGCGTCCCGAAGAGATATTGTTGCCAGTATTGTCGAATTAGCTCGGTCATAGCTCGGACCGCCGGATCCCGATAGAGTAGTGCCTTTCCAAAGCCATGAACGCGAGGTTCGAAAAGGTGGTTAGCATCAGGTAAATCAAGCCCGCAACGGCTAAAAAGAAAAATGCATGGTAGGCCCCTTTGGAGCTTGTTCCGGTGATCGCATCCTGTGCGGCTCTCACGACTTCATGTAACCCGATGATCGAGACTAATGCTGTTGCCTTCAGAATGACCTGCCAGTTGTTGCTTATCCCCGGCAGGGCGAAACGCATCATCTGTGGAAAGAGAACGCGATGGAACACCTGCCAGTTAGTAAGTCCGAAGGCAGCAGCCGCCTCCAGTTGGCCCCTCGGAACTGCCAACACCCCTCCCCGAAAAGTCTCAGTGAAATACGCGCCGTAAATGAACCCGAGAACGCAAACTCCGGCGACGAATGGATCGATATCGATCTGCTGTTGATTTAGAGCGTCGGTCAGCCGATTCAGCCAATCCTGAAAGCTATAAAAAAGGAGGAGCATCAAAACCAGGTCCGGCACACCGCGGATAAGAGTCGTATAGATCGCGGCCGGAAACGACAACCAGCGGTTTTGGGAGAGTTTAGCCGCTGCCCCGACAAGCCCAATGACGAACGCCAACAGGAGCGAGAGTAAAGCCAATTGGATCGTCTCCAGCGTCCCGTTCCAAAGCTGTCGCCCGTAACCCTCAAAAAGCATTTTGGTCGTTGTTGTAACCCGCTTCCCCCCCTGATCAGGGGACTGACTCACACAGAGGTCACGGAGGTTTTTTAAGACTTTCGAGAGGCCGGAATTGGAAATGGATTAGTCCGGACAACTTTCATATTTCCTTCGTGACCTCCGTGACCTCTGTGTGACTCAATCCCCGGCGGGTCAGTTTCCATAGATATTAAAATCAAAGTACTTTTTCGCGATCGTTTGGTAACTCCCGTCTTTCAATAGCTCCGCGAGCGCATTGTTCAGAGCGTTCTTAAGGTCGGTATCTACTTTGCGAAGACCTATGGCAGCTGCGCTGCCCAAAATTTTCGGATCCTGCAGTTCGGGACCGCAAAATCCGAATCCTTCGCCCTCCGGCGTTCTGAGGAAGCCGATGCTCGCCTGTGCCTCGTCCTGGAGGCTCGCATCAAGACGCCCCGACTTCAGGTCTGCATAAACCTGATCCTGATTCTGGTATGACACGACATTCACTCCATGTGGTTCGAAATAGATCTTGGCGTACGTCTCTTGGATCGTTCCTTGCTCAACACCGATGTTTTTTCCTCGAAGTGATTCCGCAGTTGGCAGCAAATTTGAGCCGGCCTTGGCTACCATCCGGGTTGGCGAGTAGGAGATTTTCTCGGTGAAATCAATCTGCTGAAGTCTCTTCTCGGTAACCGACATATCTGATAAAACAGCGTCAATCTTTCGGGCTTGGAGAGCCGGGATCATGCCGTCAAAATCATTCTCCACCCACACACATTTGGCGTTCAGTTTCGCGCAGAGCGCATTGCCCAGATCGATATCGAATCCGACGAGGCTGCC
>Ga0185299_10004810_pt1 | contig 15896 bp, 12 predicted proteins | sample PaiPotPPA55metaG_FD_128002 | JGI IMG/M metagenome (GOLD analysis project Ga0185299, IMG submission 128002) | Iron sulfur acid spring bacterial and archeal communities from Banff, Canada, to study Microbial Dark Matter (Phase II) - Paint Pots PPA... ...
CGGGGTGGGCTCTTCACCGGCTTCGGGAATCCGCCAGACACCGCCATCTCCCAGCTCTCGAATCGCGACGCTGATACGCCTGATGTCGACCGACATCATCCGCGCATAGGTCTCGCTCATCTTCAGCGCCAGTCGCCGCTTATCGTCCACTGAATAGTGGTCGTTTACGTCCAGTTGCAGGTAGGGCATGGTCGTCACACTCCTTGAAAGCCCCATTTTTTCACTGACGTGGAACCTCTCCAATGTCAGATGCGCAAGGTTTCCGGACACGCGAGTGATCGCGTTTGCTCGCTGAGGATCACTTCGTGGACGCGGCGGGACCGTTTGCGCGGGCGCTTTCGTATGCGGCCAGGAATTCATCCGACGCGACGTCATCGGTGGTCGAATGGCAGTTGACGGCGCGAAGCGGTCTCACGAATGTCCAAACGATGGTCACAATGAGTGACTCTTCCTGGCCGCGAGGCGCCGCACGAGACGCGGAGCCGAGGGATGTTGTAGCTGTGATGGGCTGCCGTTCAGGCTAGGGGGAATTGGTGCGATTGCCCTAATCTGGTCCGCCACAGAATTGCTATAGCAAGGTGGGAGAGGTAGACGGGGCGGGGCTGGAGGATATCATTCCATCCCCTGAACTATCGCCGCGAAGCAACCGCGCAAGGCAACTTTGACCGTCTCAGTTCGACTACTTCGGTCCGGCTGACAAGCTTTGACGGCACGGCCAGCCCGCTGAACGAGTTGAAAATAGAGCTTGTTCAGAGAGTAATCCGAACGGACTCATTTCGCAGCGTAACACCGCGTCAAACCTCGCAACTTAAGAAAGCTGGGAAACGCACCGACGATGCAAAGCCCGCGTCATCGGCCAAATTTCGGCGTCCACGGCTATGACTATGGCCGACGAGGCACGCATCCGTGAGCTAGGCTACATAGATGGTCAGCGCCGTCGCGCGTGGCAGGCGTAACGATCCTGATGGGAACCACTCCGCCAGTTTTTCTAACGTAGTGGAATGTAGGACAGGTTCGCAGAGCGTCGGCAGGTCTCTGGTGAGGAGAGCGCCTTGATGTGGCCAATTCCGTCGAATGCGTTTAAATCCATCCCGTCGGTCTCCGGAAGTCCTCTTGCTCTGTGCGCTTACGTTGCCACGCTGGTCGTGGCATGTCGCTGTCGTTTATTGTGTCGTCCGGAACAAGGATGTACTGAAGCGTATTAAGCAATTTCCCGAGAAGGACCCGCTTAGCGTTCCGCCGGCCTACATTCTCCAAACTAGGAGCGCGATCATGTCCAACGTTGGTGCGCCGGTGGCTGTACTCATGTGCTTAGCAGGATTCCTCCTCGCTGGTTGCGCCGTGCCAGAAAGTCACCTTAACAAGCGGGAGGTCGTCTTGCCTGCCGGGGCCACTGCAGGGGCTACCCCATACTCACCAGGTGTGCGCGTAGGTAACATCATCTATATCTCCGGCCAGGTTGCTGGCGAGGCAGGACCTGACATCCGTCCTCAAGCCGAACTAGCCCTCAAAAAAGTTCAGGCCATTGTCGAGGCCGCTGGAGCAGCGATGTCCAGCATCGACAAATGTACGGTGTTTCTCACGCGCCAGACGGATTTCGCGGTTATGAACGAGGTCTGGCGAAACGCGTTTCCGTCGAATCCACCAGCTCGCTCAACCGTCATTGTTGGGGCACTCCCGCGCCCTGAGTTAGTCATTGAAATCGAGTGCATGGCTCACACGTAAGTGCAGCGAGGAGCGGTAGCTGCACCAAGCGCCGAAGCGACTCATGCACTGAATCAGGAAACGTGGGATCTGCGATCAGTCCGAGCTGGACGGCGAAAAGCCGGTCTTCAGCCGCGCGAAATCGGTGGAGAGCGGCTCTCAGCATTTTCAACAGCGGACGTCCACGTACCGGTGCTAATCGGTCTCTGGCACCATCCGAGGCCATCTGCAAAAAACCGACGATGCGCCGGACAAGGACGACCCGTGAATGTCCATTGACCTGTGCCGAGCCGGCGCTCGAATGTCCGTGCGAAAGTGCGGGCGAACGGCTGGAGATGGGCCGGGTACCGCCTCATGCCTCGGGCATTCACAGGCTTAAGCTCACAAGACCGCGATCGGCGGCACGCGACCCACATCGGCCCTTCGACATAGACCCGCGAACGTCTCAAACTCGACGCAACTGAGATGTTCAACGAGTCGTGCTCTCCAAGCAGGTCGACGGTATGTGTTCGTTGGCGACTTTAGTAACGACAACGCTCCGCCTATAACGAGGCGGAGCACTTGAACCAGAGAGCGTCGAGTGGGCGGCAATGCCCCACTCCAGCGAGCGGCCAAACCCTACTCCAAGCGGGCGGAAATACCCGCACTCCTTAGCATCGATTTTTCCCGCCAGCGTGGCATAATCGCCCCCAAATCACCGTCACGTCGCGCTCGTCCGCCTAGCCATGCTCAGCCGTTTCCACCGGAAGATTGGCAGCATTTTGGGATTGTTTGCCATCCTGATGGCTACGCTCGCGCCGACTGTCTCGCAGGCGCTCGCCGCGAGTCGTGATGAAAACGCCATGACAGGCATGCATTGCTCCATGCCTTCGATGCAAGACACTGCGCCGGATAACGCGTCCGATAGGCACTCGCTGGCGTCCCATTGGGAGGCTTGCGGGTATTGCAGCCTGCTTGCACACATACCGGTGGTACCCAGCGTGCAAGCGTCTTTGGTCATCACGGTCCAGGCAATCCAGCACCGCGTGGCGACTCGCTTCGAGAGTGTTCGCCGCGTCGAGCCGCTGACGTCTGCTCAGCCCCGCGCCCCTCCATTTTCATCCTGATCTTTGAGTCTTACCGACGCGATGCACATGCTTGCATCGCGGTGTTGTCGCACGTCTATCCAAAGTCGACGCGCGACGGCATGACCACGACCAAATAACAAGGATGAACCATGCACACCATTTCAACGTGCCGCGGGAATCGGCTGCTCGCGGCGTCAATCATTTCCGCTGCCGCCACAACTGCTTCTCTTTTCATACCCTCGCTTGCTGCCGCTCACGCGATCGCAGGCGACCGCGTCTTTCCCGCAACGCTGTCGCTGGACGATCCCGGCGTGGGGGATGAAGCCAACCTTGAGTACGGCCACCGGAGCGGTGCCGGAGGCAATGGCGATCAAAGCATCAACACCTACAACTTTGAGTGGGACAAGCTGATCACATCACGATTCGCGCTGTTCGTGGGCAGTAACTATGTGACGCTGAATAACCCGACCGCGCGAGGCTTCGACAATTTCTATGTGGGCGCGAAGTACCTGCTGTATGTGAACGAACGCCACGAGTTCATGTCGTCGGTCGGTCTCAACGCGCAGCTTGGCGGCACCGGCAGCCGGGCAATCGCCAACAACTTCTCGACGATCACGCCCTATGTGGTCGCCGGCAAGGGATTCGGAGACTTGCCTGATTCGCTCGCCTATTTGCGCCCGGTCGCCATCACCGCTGAAGTCGGTTCTGCGCTCACAACGGGCGCGGGCCAGCCCAACGCGTTCAATTATGGCTTCACGGTGCAATACAGCCTGCCTTACCTGCAGCAGCACGTGCGTGACATCGGGTTGCCAGGGCCGTTAGCGGGCCTCATCCCGATCGTCGAGGTTCCATTATCGCGAAGTCAGGGGCAGACGACCGGAACGATCAACCCCGGCTTCATCTGGATGAACCGCTATGGCCAGTTCGGTGTCGAAGCGCAACTTCCGGTCAATCGGGCAAGCGGCTCGCACGTGGGCATTCTGGTGCAGGCCCATATTTTCTTTGATGATTTGTTCCCGACCACGGTCGGCAAACCACTATTTCCCTGACAGGAGCCATTCATGGAAAAGCAAGCGGGAGTTCGGCATCGGATAACGATGAAGCTCGCGGTGTTCGGCATAGCCCTCACATTTGCCGGATTGGCGTTCGCTCATGTATTCCCACAGAAGCAGGAGCCGGGTGCCGGCGCGACAGTCACTTCGCCGCCGGCGGTAACGATCACGTTTGATGGGCCGCTGGAACCGGCCTTCAGCACGCTGACGGTGACCGACGCCAGCGGTAAGCAGGTCAATACCGCCAAGGCGATTGTCGATCCGCAGCGACCAACTGTCATGTCGGTTGCACTGCCAGCGCTGGCAACCGGGCGTTACACGGTCAATTGGGCAGCGGTGGCCGCGGACGGCCATCGGACCCACGGTGATTACCGGTTCGACGTAAAGTAGCGTGCTTCAAACCATCGACTCGCTCGTCATCGCGCAGATGGCGTTAGGCGCAATCGCGGACATCGCGTTCGCAATTGCGCTGGGCGCGGCATTGCTGGGCTTTGGAGGACTGACGCGCCAGCGGGTGGTGAGCTTGGCGCTGATCACATGGCTTACCGTGCAGGGGCTGTATCTGCCCCTGCAGGCGAGCACGATGTCCGGGATGCCGCTCGACCAAGCCCTGCCGGCAATTCCGCTTGTGATTACGCAGTCGCACTTCGGACTGATGTGGGTCCTCGGGGTGGCGGCCGGCCTGGCAGCGCTGGTTGCAACGACCGTCAAGCTGCGCGCAGTTGCTGCCCGCAAGGCCGCTGCAAGCGTGTTCGCGGTGGCATTGATTATCGCCGCGTTTGCTCATGCTGGAACGACGCATGCGGCCGACGCCGGGGATTTTTCGACCGCCGAGCTCGTGCACATGGCGCACCTGCTCGCTACCGCGGGCTGGGCCGGGGTGGTTGTCACTGCCGCGTGGCCGTTACGACGATGGTTCGCCATCACATCCGGCGATACGCTTGCGTACACCACACATCTCTCGCGGGTCGCAACGCTGACGTTCGCCATTGCTATCGGCACCGGTTTTGCCAACGCTTACCGTGGACTGGGTGGGGCGCTGTTACCGTTGACGACCAGCTTGTGGGGCATACTGCTGATCGCAAAGGTCATTGCCGTGAGCGCTGCTGCCATGATCGGAGCGATCAATCGCTTTGTCTATTTGCAGCGCGTAAGGCTCGGCGATCCCTTTGCATTGCAAGTTTTCGTTCGGCTGCTGACAACGGAGGCCGCGCTGATGATCTTGGTGCTGGCGGTAGCAGCCGTTCTTGGGCATAGCATTCCCGCGGCGACAGGATAACGCCACGCAGCGCCCGCGTGATTCGGCTCGGACCTTGGTGTGGGCGGTGGTCGTTCCGAGACGCCAATGAGGAGAGTATGAAGGGCCGCCCCTGCAAGCGAACGCTCGCAGACCTCCTCCGAGCGGCTCAAATTGCCGCACCCGGTCATAGCCTGTGTGCCTTCATCCCCGCTGTCAATGTCTATGCTCGATCGCGTCGGCTGAAATGAACCGCGGCCTGGTTCAGCGCGGCCATCGTCGGCGAGAGACGACGGCGAAGCTCACGGCGATCGCGCCCGCCTGAACGTGGCCATCGTCTGCCGAAGATACACCAGCGAAACGAGGGCGGCGCTCCCGACCAGCTAAAGGTGCCGGCGCTGGTTCAGCATTGCCGGCGTGGTCGTCAACCGGGACATCTGTGAGGCCCATCCGGTGTGCACGACGCTTAGGGTTTGATGAGTCCATGGGTAATCGCATGTTGAAAGACATATGCGTATTGAACAACTCGATCGTCGATTAGTAAAATGAATGATTTGATCAAAACGATAACTACACGGAATGGAACTGAAACTGCTGAGAGCGTTTTTGTCGGTCGTCGAGCTGCGTCATTTCGGGCGCGCGGCGGACGCTTTGCACTTGAGCCAGCCGGCGTTGAGCAAACAGGTTGGCGCGCTGGAGGCGAGCCTGGGCGCGAAGCTGTTCGAACGGGGGCGGCATGGCGCGGAGTTGACGCGGTTCGGCGAAATTTTCCTGCCCGATGCGCAAGCACTCGTTTATGACGCGGACGAGATTCTCGCGCGTGCGCGAGAGGCGGGCAGTGGCAGGCGTGGGCATCTGCGGATCGGCATTTGTCTGTCCGTGCTGACGATCGCGCCGCAGATCATTGCTGACTTCCGTCAGCAGTATCCGGGAATTGCCATCTCGCTGAGCGACCTGTCTTCTGCTGAGCAAACCCGCCGCCTTTTGGCGGGGAAGCTGGATGTGGGCTTTATGCGGGTGCCCACGATCGACGGCCTCTCGTCTCTTCGCGTAATCGACGAGACACTGGCGCTGGCGTTACCTCCATGCCTGGAGCGCGTGCGTCTTCCCTCCGATTTTGGCAAGCTGAATGAAATGGGTTTCCTCGCCTTGCGGCGTGCGCGTGGGCCCGGGCTCGCCGCTCAAGTCGACGGCTGGTGTCGCGAACAGGGCTTTGTACCGAACGTGACACAACAGGCCGATGATGTGCAGTCCGTCCTGGCATCTGTTGCTGCCGGAGTCGGCGTCGCATTCGTTCCCTCGCGTGCGCAACATCTGCTTCGGGACGCTACCGTCCTGCCGCTTCGCGGAAGGTGCGCGAAGTGGCGCGTAGGGCTTGTGTGGGCGGATGCGCAGAAAAATCCAGTTACATCACGGTTCGTCTCGTTTGTGCGCGCCGCGCTGAAAGGCGTCTGATTCTTCTCTCCGGAGTCGACCGTTGCTTCTTTATTCGCGACGAGGGTTGTCATGGCGCGCCCGCGGCCGCTGTGGCGGTACGATGCGACAGACTCTAACCGACCCGTTGCCGCCGGTGGGACGCGGGCCACCGAAACGACCGCTTTAGAATGCACAACCGCCGCTCGCTCATCCGAGTAACCCGCGAGACGACTACGCAAGGAATGTTATCCGATTTGCGACCCTAGATAGCGACAGGTTCACTGGGCGGACCTCTGTAATGCGGTAGTCAACCTGCGAATATCAGCGTGATCCACCGTCGAGATTTACTGCTACGTCGCCCTCAGGAAATTCAGATCAAATGCATACACGAGAAACTGAAAACCGATCCCAATTGACACGGGAAAGTCATATCAGCCGTACTGCATGAAGCTTCTAGAACTGGGCCATTGTTCGCGTGAGCGAGAACGCGGCGCGTTGCATGGCATGTCTACCATTTCATACTCGACTGCGAGCCCCAAACGGGCTGGCTGGCTGCTTACATTCAAATCACACCGATCCCGCGCCAGAGCTGAGGCTGGCCCACCATCAAAGCCGTCCTGAAGCAGAAAACTTCCCGGCGCAAAACCGAAAGCAGTGTCAAGCAGGACACAAACGAGCATGTGATTAGTTCAGAATTTGCACTTATCCACGACACTTTCGCATATTTATCTCCCGCTGTAAGTGGATAACTATTGAGCATTGGCTCAACCCCATCGACAAGGGAATTGAAGATGCGTTACTTGATTGCGACCGATACTGGCGGGACGTTTACTGACGTCGCCGCATATGACCGTGAAACAAAAGCGATGATGTACGGAAAATCGCTGACGGACTATGAAGACTTGATCAACGGCGTCCTGAGAGGACTAGAAACAACCGAAGCAAACCTCGAGGAAACGCTGCTGTTCAAGCATGGCACTACCCACGTCATCAATACACTGATTCAACGATCCGGCGCAAAGACTGCGCTCATCACGACCCAAGGGTTTGCGGACTCACTGGAAATCGGCCGCGGTAACCGCCCCGTTCCGTTCGCCCTCGGTTACCGACGCGATCAGCCTTTGGTAGACCGCACCCAGCGGTTCGAAGTCCACGAGCGGATGAATTCGAGCGGCGATGTTCTGATCCCGCTCGACCTCGACGAACTGGAAGCGCTCGCCGCACGCCTGAAGGCGCAGGACTTCGAAGCGGTTGCGGTGTCCTTTGTCAATGCTTATACAAACCCCGTCCACGAAGAACTAGCCACGGCGTCACTGCGCAAGCTCCTTCCCGGCGTCTACGTCACGTGTGGAACCGAGCTCACTCGCGAATGGTTTGAATACGAACGCACATCGACTGCCGTAGCGAATGCCTACGTTGGAGCGCGGATGGCGTCCTACGTCAACACTTTCAACACCCGGCTGCGCGAGAAGAACTTTGGGGGCGTCTTCTACATGATGGGATCCAACGGCGGCGTACTGTCCCAACAACGAGCCGTTCAGCAGCCTGTGGCACTTGTCGAATCGGGACCTGTCGGCGGTTGTATTGGCGCTGCTGCCTATGCTCGCGCGTTGCAATTGCCTCGGGTGATCGCGTTCGACATGGGAGGAACGACCGCAAAGTGTGCGCTTGTCCTCGATGGACATTTCGAAGTTCAGCCCATCTACTACATCGGCGGATATGACTATGGTTTGCCGTTGAAAACGCCCGTGCTCGACATTATCGAAGTCGGCGCAGGGGGCGGATCGATTGCCAGCATTGATCACGGGCAGCTCAAGGTCGGTCCGCGTAGTGCGGGCTCGGAACCAGGTCCGGTGGCATTCGGCCGCGGGGGCACCGAGCCGACTGTCACAGACGCCAATCTGGTGCTGGGTCGCATCAGCGCAAAGAACTTCCTGAAAGGACGCTTGACGCTCAACCGCGAAGCCGCCTTCTCGGCGATTCAGGAAAAGCTGGCCGTACCACTCGGATTCGAGGGAACCAGCGGTGTCGATATGGCTGCACAAGGCATTCTTGACCTGGCGGCGGCGACGATGTCAGGTGTGATCAAGGAGATCACGATCGAGCGCGGCCATGATGCACGAGAGTTCGTTCTGTTCCCGTTTGGGGGTGGCGGCCCCCTCTTCGCCTCGATACTCGCGCGTCAGCTGCGTGTGCCGCGAGTCATCGTGCCGCCTCATCCGGGGAACTTTTCCACGTTAGGCATGCTGACCGCGGACGCCCGGATCGATCTGTCGAGAATGATCGTTACCGAAGCGGCAGGAGATGTTCTCGACAAGGTCAAGCACGCCTATAGAGACCTTGAATCCGAGGCGATGAAAACCATGCGGTCGGAACTCGACGCCAGTGGCTTTGACGTCGAGCGCTCGCTCGAGATGCGCTATCGAGGACAGAAGCACACAATCCGGGTTCCGTTCGATTTGAGCGCGACACTCGATTCCATTCTGGAATCCTTCCGCGAAATCTACTTGAACCGATATGGGCACGCCAATTCCCGCAGCCCGATCGAAGTTCTTGAAGCACGCGTTGGGGTCGTGGCGAAGATTGCCGGCCCCGATCTGACGGAGCTCGCAGCTCCCAACGCAAATGCCGCCGCGGCGCCCGTCGAGCACCGAGAGGTATTTTTCCCCATACCCCTCGGTCGTATCGAAGTCCCGGTGTGGCGCCGGGATGACTTGCCTGCAGGCTTCGAGCTTAACGGACCCGCGGTCATTGAAGAGTTCAGTTCAACGACCATTTTGATGCCTGGTGACGTAGCCGTGATCGGTCACCTCGGTGAGATCGATATTGATTGCAGCAAGCAATAAGGAGACGCTGATGAACACGTCAGACTCGCTCAAGAACATCAAGAAGCAAATCGTAGAAACAGACCCGATTACCATCGAGATCATCCGACACGAGCTTGTCTCGATTCCGAATCAGGTTGACAAGAACATCACCCGAACCGCGTTTTCTCCACTCATCAATGAATATAAGGATTACGCGGTAGGAATTGTCGACAAAAACGGGGCGCTGATCTCCCAATCTCGCGGAAGCCTTGCAATTTTCGTGGCCAATGCGCTGGGTACCGCAGTAAAGGATGGCCTTGCCCTATTCGGCGAAGAGCAGTTGAAGCATGGCGACGTGATCATTTCGAACCACGCTGGGACGCTCGGTCAGCATCTCAACAACGTCGTCATGTACACGCCAATTCGGCTCGATGGCGGAACGGGAGAAATCGTCGGCTACTTTTGCGTGTTGATGCATTGGCTCGACGTTGGCGGCTCCATGGTGGGTTCATGTGTTTCCACGACGACTACCGAGATCTTCCAGGAAGGCATTCAATTTCGGACCGTCAAACTGATCGATGGCGGTACGCGCCGGGCCGATGTATTCCGGATGATCGAATACAACACCCGCTTTCCCGAGATGCTTCTGGGTGACGTCGAGTCACAAATCACCGGTTGCCTGATTGGCCGGGAAATGGTGATCGATTTGATCGAGAAGTACGGCGTTGACTCGTACCACGACGCAGTCGAAGCTCTTTGGGCATATTCGGAGCGACGTGTCCGTGCAGCCATCGCTGCTGCTCCGGACGGCGAGTATCGGGCATTTTCCTTCCTTGACGACGATGGTATCAGCACCCAGACGGTACCAATTGGGGTAAGCGTAAAAATCGAAGGAGACCGCATCACCGTCGACTTCTCCGAAGTCTCCGATCAGCTCGTTGGTCCGATGAACGCAGGACGAAATGGTGGCGCGGTTGCCGCTGCGCGTATAGCCATCAAGTACCTCTTTTCGCCCGACGATCCTGTGAATGAAGGCGATTTCCGGGCGCTCGAAGTGACGATCCCTGACGGAAAATTTCTGTCTGCCGCGCCGACTGCGCCGATCGGCGGTTCGGGAAGCATGATCCCAACCGTGGTCGACACGATATTGAACGCACTTGCTCCGGCATTCCCGGATCGTGTGGCTGCGGCGCACCACGGTACATACGGCGTGCACTCTTTTCACGGAATCAGCCCACTCACCGGCAAGCAATTTTTCCACCTCGATACCTGCGTTGGCGGTTGGGGAGCCACTTCGGCGATGGACGGATATGGACCCTCGAGATCCAACGTTCACGGTGACACCTCGGATGTTCCGATTGAAATGCAAGAAGCGTTCAACCCCTACTGGCTTGAGTCGTACGCGATCAGAGCGGACTCCGCCGGGCCTGGCAAGTTTCGCGGGGGCCTCGGCGTCATCAAGACCTATCGAATTACAGCTCCTTGTCACGTCAATCTCAAGATCGATCGAACCAAGTGTCCAGCGTGGGGTTTGGCCGGTGGCGGCGAGGGGGCGATTTCGAGCGTCGAAATGATTGCGCTCTCTGGAGATGTCCGTCGAGCACTCAAGGGCGACTACGCATTGAACGAAGGCGATAGGGTCGTGATCTCGACCGCGGGCGGCGGCGGGTATGGGTCGGCATGGGAACGGGATATCGACGCGGTCTTGCGCGACGTGCGCCACGGGTATGTCTCCGCTCAAGCGGCCAGGGAGCGGTACGGAGTGGTTCTCGATAAATCAGGCAGTTTGGATATCGACGCTACTCAAGACTTAAGGAAGGAAAGACTTGCTTCCGTGTCGATCAACCCCTGAATCAGGTTCCGCTATCACCTTCAGCCTTCGATATCAACGGAGATAACTTAGCAATGCTTAACGAAACGCACGATCCAACTTTGTTGAGTTGGGTCGATTCGGCAAATGCCTCTGAATCTGATTTTCCGATTCAGAACTTGCCATTCGGTGTGTACAGGCCGATTGGCTCTACGGCCGGATTCCGGGTTGGAGTCGCGATTGGTGAGTGCGTACTGGACATTTGTGCAGTGCACGAAGCGGGGCTTCTCCATGATCTGGCCGCGGCGGCTGCAGCTCATTGTCGCGCAGGAGATCTCAATGCCCTCATGGCATTGAGTCCCGCTCATTGGAGCGCGCTACGATCGTCCTTGTCCAGAATTCTACGAACTGGGAATCGGTCTGAGCCGGCATCGAAAGCGTTGATGCCAATTGCCGATATCGAACTTGCACTGCCCGTACAGATCGGCGATTTCACAGACTTTTTTTCGTCGGTGCATCATGCCCGGCGAACCGGTAGTCTCGTTCGTCCGGAAATGCCGCTCTTCCCAAACTATGACTGGGTGCCGATCGCCTACCACGGGCGCGCCTCGTCGGTACAACTGGGTGACTCGCCTGTCGTACGGCCTTTGGGGCAAATCGTGTCGCCCGGCGAGAACGAACCCCGCTTTGCCCCCACTGAAAAGCTCGACTACGAACTTGAACTCGGCTTCTTCTACGGCAATGCGGCCGCAAAGCATCCACGCCTCAGCCTCGACGATGCAGAAGACCATATTTTCGGCGTCTGCCTGCTGAACGACTGGTCGGCACGCGACATCCAGTCGTGGGAAGCAAAACCTCTAGGGCCATTTCTCGCCAAAAGTTTCGCCACGACAATTTCCCCGTGGATTGTGACTTGGGAAGCATTGGCGCCCTTCCGAGTACCCTGGAAGCGGGATGTCGAAGCACCTCGCCCATTGGGTTATTTGAGCTCTGACCGCAACGATTCGTTCGGCGCTCTGGATATCACTCTGAACGCGTGGATCGAGACAGCCAGGATGCGCGCGGCAAATCAATGCGCACAGCGCATTTGCGAAACGAACGCGAGCCATGCCTTCTGGACCGTGCCGCAGATGCTCGTGCATCACACCTCCAATGGATGTCGGCTTCGGCCCGGTGATCTGATCGGTACCGGGACACAGTCGGGGCCAGCGCTCGAAGAGTCAGCGTGTTTGCTGGAGCTTACAGAAGGCGGCAAGCGACATGTGTCGCTTTATAACGGTGAGGAGCGGCTTTATTTCGAAGACGGCGATTCGGTGACGCTGACCGGTCGCTGCCAACGGGATAGCTGGCGAAGCATCGGGTTTGGCAAATGTTCAGCCACCGTTGAACCGTCTCAATAGGACTGAGCAAAATCACTCGACTACGGAGAAAAGGTGGTGAGCCGCTTTTAAATGAACGTCCACGAGGGAGCCTTGCCTCGTGGACGACACCGGGATGGAATTAATAAAACGTATGGAGGAGACATGGCAGCAGGGGATATTCGCGTCCGAAAGATTCTGATTTCTTCGATGATTTTGGCCGGCAGCATTGGGGCACCAGATATGGTTAAGGCGCAGAGTTCTGTCGCCATGTATGGAGTGATATCCGCGGGATTCTTTTATGTCCCGAACTATGCGGGCAAGTCGCGTTTTGCATTTTTCTCTGGCCCGGAGCAGCTCCCGCGCTTTGGAATAAAAGGTACAGAAGATCTTGGAGGCGGAACACAAGCTATTTTTGATCTGGAAAACGGCTTCTCGATTGCCAATGGTGCTCTTGGACAAGGGGGTCGTCTATTCGGTCGGCAAGCATGGGTAGGACTCGCGTCTGACTCCTTCGGCACCGTTACATTGGGGCGACAATATGATGAAATGGTCCAGGAACTCGCCTGGTCGGAATCAGCTGTGCAGTTTGCGTCGTTTGGGACTCACGTCGGGGACAACGACAATTTGTACAACGACGTTCGCTTCAATAATTCGGCACGCTACTCATCGCCAGAAATCGCTGGGCTGAAAGTGGCGGCGCAGTACGCCTTTTCCAATTCGACAGCTTTCAGAAACAATAACGCCTACAGTTTCGGCCTGTATTACCATCACGATGCGTTCAGATTTGGCGCGGGCGTATCGCAGTTCAATCAACCTGCTTCTTCGACAAACACGCAAGGTGCGGTGGATAGCGATGAGTATGGTTACTCGTCTCCGTTTACAAAAAGTCAGACAGGAGCGGCTGCATCGCTGCAGAGAATCTTTGGCACCGGCCTCGGCTACGACTTTGGCAGTATCAGTGCCACATTCGTCTACACAAACGTATTGTTCAATTATCTTGATTCGAGTGGTCTGCGCTTGCAGAACGGTGAATTGACGCTCACTCATCGAGCTGGTCCGCTGTTGGTAGGTGCCGGCTACACGTTCACCTTCGGCCGCTATTCGTCGGGAGCAACGCCCAAGTATCAACAGCTGAATGTTGGACTCGTTTACTCCTTGAGCAAACGTACTGACTTGTCTCTAATCGAGATGGTTCAGCGAGCAGGTGGCTCGGCACAACACGCCCAGATTTACAACGCCTCACCTTCAAGTACCAGAAATCAGGTGGCGACTGTCGCCGGGCTGCGGGTTCGCTTCTGATTTCCTGGACTTTGCGTCGGCGAAACCGAGGATGCAGGTAGTCAGGTGACTTGATTCGAACCGGATATTGAGGAATTTGCAAATGGTTGACGATATTGAACGTCGAACGATGCGTCGGGTGATGTGGCGGCTGATTCCATTCATGGGGTTGTGCTTTACTATCAGTTGGCTCGATCGAACGAATCTGGCTTTTGCGGGGCTGCAGATGAACGCGCAGTTGGGCTTCTCTGCGACTGTGTTCGGCGGAGGTGCCGGTGTGTTCTTCCTTGGCTATATATTGTGTGAAGTACCCAGCAACATCTTGCTGTCGCGTGTTGGGGCAAGACTGTGGATTGCCCGCATCATGATAACGTGGGGTCTTGTTGCGGTCGCTACGGCGTTTATCACTGGCCCCCGAAGCTTTTATTTGTGCCGCTTTCTTCTCGGTGCAGCCGAAGGCGGTTTTTATCCGGGGGCGATTTATTTTCTCAGCCTATGGACGCCTGATCGCTATCGAGCGCGAATTTATGGCCGATTCGGCTCCTTTGGAGCCGTCGCGTTAGTGATCGCCGGTCCACTGGCAGGGCAACTTCTATCGCTTGACCAGACGGCCCATCTCGCAGGATGGCAATGGTTGTTCCTTATCGAAGGACTCCCCGCTGTGCTTCTAGGCATCGTTTGCCTTTTCTACCTGCGTGATAATCCGGCATCAGCCAAATGGCTGCCGGCAGATGAACGCGAATGGTTGACACAGACGTTGGAGTCGGACGGTCGCCGTAACGTTGACTTTGGTGCATCAACGCTGAAAAGCCTTTTCGAACCACGAGTCATCATTCTCGCTCTTTGTTGGTTCGCAATTGGCTTGGGTCTGTACTCAATCAGTCTCTGGTTACCACTGATTCTAAAAGAGTTCCGCTTACCGACCACGACGATCGGGTATCTGACGGTTCTGCCTGGCCTCTCCGGCATACTCGGGCTACTTCTTTGGACATGGGATGCAGACCGAACGGGCGATAGAAGATGGCACCTTGTCATCTCCGGTGTTCTCGCCGGTGGTGGACTTCTCATGGCGGCATGGCAACCGAATAGCCTTTTGTTTGTCATGACCGGCATGTGTGTGACTTACTTCGGTTGTTCGTCGTCGTTCCCGCTTTTGGTGACCTGGCCAACCTCGGCGTTGTCTGGTACGGCCGCGGCTTCCGCGACCGCAATGATCACTGCGATCGGTACCTCGAGCGGATATTTTGGATCACAACTAGTCGGCATCCTCCGCGACTATACCGGTGGCTTTCGGTCGGCGGTTGCAGTGATTGCCGCATTAATCTTCATTTGTCCCGTAGTGCTCTCCCTACATGGGCGATTTCTCAATGAATCACACAAGCATTTGCATGGCGATGCAATAAAGGACGCCAGCTAGATTGCATATCTAGACACGTAGCAGGTTGACGCCTGCGAGGCGTGCTCGTTAAGCAAATTTCCAGTATGAACTGCAAGGATGCACACAATCATGGTTCATCGCTCGTGCGACAATTTCCACTTCTATCGGCCATCGGAGGGCCATCGTTTACCGCACGACCCTATCAAGTCCATCGTCGCTCCGCGCCCAATCGGGTGGATTTCGACGCGAGCACACACGGGTGACTATAATCTCGCGCCCTACAGCTTTTTCAACGTGTTTAGCTATCGGCCGCCGATCGTTGGTTTCTGCAGTTTGGGGCGCAAAGATTCGTTACGCAATGTTGAGGCAACGGGAGAGTTCACCTGGAATCTTGCGACACGAGAGCTTGCTGACGCGATGCATCAGACCGCAGCGCAGTGCGATGCGGATACAGACGAGTTCAAGCTCGCTGGCCTCACCCCAGTGGCAGGACGAATCGTCGCTGCTCCGCTCGTAGCCGAAAGTCCCGTTGCGTTCGAATGTCAATGTTCCCAGATCATCCAACTGCGCAGCGCGGCAGGAGACCCCATCGATGCGTGGCTCGTTTTAGGGGAAGTCCAGGGAATACACATCGACAAGACATTGCTCGAAGATGGAATCTATAATACGGCGAAGGCACGTCCGGTGCTGCGCGGCGGACCGCCGGCCGAGTATTTCGAGGTCACGGCCGAGTCGCTGTTTCGTCTGTCGCTTCGCAACGGGACAGTGACGTAATCTGCGCCATGA
>Ga0185299_10004815_pt1 | contig 15878 bp, 13 predicted proteins | sample PaiPotPPA55metaG_FD_128002 | JGI IMG/M metagenome (GOLD analysis project Ga0185299, IMG submission 128002) | Iron sulfur acid spring bacterial and archeal communities from Banff, Canada, to study Microbial Dark Matter (Phase II) - Paint Pots PPA... ...
AAACATTACTGCCGCCAGGGGCGTGTTAAATGCTGCCGCAATGGCTGCGGCTGCTCCCGCAGGTATTAACTTTTTTACTTGCTCGGAGTTCAATCCCAGGTGGCGGCCCAGCACGGAGGCGATGCCGCCTCCCACCTGCACCGAAGGCCCCTCGCGCCCCAGCGGGATTCCGCTGGCGAGTGTGAGTGAAGTACACAGGAATTTGCCCAGCATGGTGCGTGCCGTGATTACGCCGTCTCGGGCGAACAACGCCGCTTTGGTTTGGGGTACGCCGCTGCCTCGCGCCCTCGGGAAATAGCGGGCCAGCAAAGGTCCCGCCACCAGAGAACCCAGTACTGGGATGAGCACGCGCCGCCACGCTGAACTGCGTACAGGATACAGTCGCATCCCAAGCCGTTCCGTGACCAGAATGAACGCCACAACCGCCAGGCCAGTCAGGACGCCTATCACCAACGCCAGGACCGTAATAACCTGGCCCTCGCGCTGGTTCAAATAGGCGGTCCGGTGGTTCGACAGAGTTGTCCACCAGCGCTCGTTCGTCTTGCTGGTTTCAATCATTCTCGGAGGTTTGACCTCAGGATCATAATCCTATTGGGTTTGTCTGTCTTTGCTCTGCTGTGCCAAAGCTATGGAGCGGGCAATTCTTCTCCATTCGAGGTGAACCATCCCGGCTCGCGCACGTGTTCATCCTGGAAGCGCCGAAGTCGCGCGGCCATCACGCCACTGCGCCCGAGGTAACCAACGGCTTTTCGATGATCGGAGCGGTCGACCACGGGCAGCCGTCCAATGTCATTGCGCAACATTTTCGAAGCGGCCTCTGACACAAGCTCATCGGGATGCGTCACTACCAGCCGCGTCGCGCCTGCCTCCTGAATGGTCATGGCTCCAGAAGAATCTTTGTCAAGCGCGCGCAACAGGTCGCCGCGCGTGATGATGCCGCACAGCTTTCCGGCGTCATCGAGGATCAGCAAAGCCTCGTGGCGAGCGACTCCGGGATCATGTTGCGCAATGCGCGCCGCCAGGGCGCCCACGGTGGTGTTAGCCGGGATGGAGGGAAATTCCTGTTCCATGGTCTCCCCGACTCGGGCTTGGGAAAGAACGTCGGCTTCGTAGTCCTGATGGACGTGCAGTCCGCGCCGCGCCAATTTTTCCGTCATAATCGAACTCGCCGGCATCAACAACATGGCGATGCCATCAGCGATCACGCTGACCAGCATTAGCGGCAAGACGGAGTTGTAATCTCGCGTGATCTCGAACGCGAAGATGATAAACGTAAACGTAGCGCGCGAAGCCGCGGCAAAAACCGCGCCCATGGCCACCAGTGCGAAAGCTCCTGGAGAAAGGCCCGCGCCTGGCACGAAGTGATTGCAGACCATAGCGAAGATGCCGCCCATGGCGGCGCTCCACATGAAGCACGGCGCCAGCAGTCCGCCGGAAGTGCCGGAGCCAAGCGACACCGCCAGGGCAGCAGCCTTGGCCAGCATCACGACCAGCAAAAGTTTCCAGGCAAGCTGGCCGTTGAGAATGTCGCCGATGGTGTCATAGCCAACTCCAAGCACGCGTGGCACGAAAAAGCCAATAATGCCCAGTCCAAGAGCGCCGATGGCCGGCCACCACACTTCGTTGACAGAAAGTTTGTCGAATTGATCTTCCACCCAGTAGAGCAGCTTGCTGAAGCCCACTGCCGCGAGGCCGCAGATCAGTCCTAACACGAGATAAAAAGGCAGGCCGCCTGGGATAGAGAAATCCATCGCGCTGACCTTGAACATCGGTCCCGCTCCTAAAAGCTGCATGTGGACTGCGGTCGCCAGAGTGCTTGCGATCACAAGCGGGATGAACGAGCGCGATTTGAATTCAAACAGCAACAGCTCAATGGCGAGGATCACGCCGGCAATTGGCGTATTGAAAGTGGCGGACATGCCGGAGGCGGCGCCGCAAGCAAGCAGCACCTTGCGCTCGACCGCGGTAGTGTGGAAGGCCTGCCCGACGAGCGAGCCGATTGCTCCGCCGGTTTGAATGATGGGGCCTTCCGCCCCGAAAGGACCACCGGTGCCAATTGCAATCGCAGCCGAGATGGGCTTCAGGATCGCGACCCGCGGCGCGATCCGGCTGCGGTTGAACAACACCGCTTCCATAGCCTCCGGAATACCATGCCCCTTGATTTTGGAAGTCCCGTACTTGGCCATGATACCGACAATGAGTCCACCAATCACCGGAGTGACGATTCCCATCCAGCCGAGATGGTTGTGCTGAGCGCTGGAGAAGTCAGCCGACCAACGATGGAAAAAGAAAAGGTTCGTGAACAGGCCGATCAGCTTGTATAGGGCAAAGGCCACTACTCCGGCCACCAGGCCGATGGCAGCGGAGAGCACGGACACCAGCAGCATGCGAAAGGGTGCGGGTGGTGGCGAGTCGATGGCTGTGGGAGTGCGGTTCTGGTCTGAGAGGCTCGGCGAGATATGGCTCATGAAGGTTACGGTTTCCCTTTTTCATGCATCGAGGCAGAATGGGGGATCGTACCCTCGCCGCCTTCCCGCATAATGCGGCGAAGCGCGGCCACCAGCGCCGGTCCGGCCGAGCGCAGTTCGTCGTGATGATGAAGCGCCAGTTCGCCGAGAACCTTCTCGCCTTTGGCGGTGAGCGCGAGCAAAACTTCCCGGCGATCTTTCTGCGCCCGCGTGCGATGGACGAATCCGCCTGCCTCCAGGCGATTCACCAGCTCAACGGCGCTATGGTGGCGGATTTGCATGCGAGTGGCCAGTTCCCGAATTCGCGGCCGCACTGCAGCCGGCATGCCCTTGATGGCCAGCATGAGTTGATACTGGCCACGCTCCAGCCCCGCCTGCTTCACCTCTTGCTCGCTGAAGTGAAGAAAACGGCGGATCTGGTAACGGAACTCCGCCAGCGCCTGATAGTCCGACAAGGTGAGCTTCTTCATGCCGCCGATTGTATTCGTCCCGCGATCCAGTAGACTGATAGTGTATCGTAGAACGATACAGATTGGGAGTCTCTCCTGCAGGCTAGAGGCTGACGCCATGGGGAAACAATGCTGTAACATCGAGATTGGAGGATGGTCCGCAGTGCCGACAACGATCGCCAAGGCGTTCGCCGCAGCGGGGTTAGTCCGAGAGGGCATCGTTAGGTGGGGAGCGAATCCAGCGACATCCAAGCCGGGGGTCTATATCGTTTCCTTGACAGAATCTCTCGATACCTGCGACGGCGAACTAACTGAGGCGCCGTTGGCGGCGGTCGAATTCCAACGCTGGTTGGACGTTTGTCCCAAACTCACTCTCGATGGCACTCGACCGACTATACAGCCATTGATGGATCGCATTCGGCATTTTTGGATTTCCGACGAGGTCATCCTCTACATCGGTCTAGCCGGGACGTCCTTGTCCACGCGCCTAAGTCAGTACTATCAGACGCCAATCGCGGCGCCTCGCCCACACTCTGGTGGGTACTTCCTCAAGCTGTTATCGAACCTCAACCAACTCTGGGTCCACTACGCCCGATGCTCCGATGCCGAACGTGCGGAGGACCTAATGCTGCAACGATTCTGCGCGCACGTCTCAAAGAATTCCAGACGAGCCCTTCAAGATAAGGTTCACCCCTTCCCGTTTGCGAACCTTGAGTGGCCGCGCGGTACGAGGAAGGCCCACGCCTTGCGCGGGGCTCGCTCCTAGGGACCGCCCCGGGATGTCTCTGCCCAAGCAGCGCCCGATTGCCGCTGTGTTACACTTTGTTTTCGCAAACAAGCGCCCCCTGACACAGGACATTCGACCCGCACATGCTTCTTTCCAAGGATTATGTGGGCTACCTGGCCCGCGAAGTTACCAAGAAACTGATTGCCGCCAAGGCCATCGAGACCTCGTCCGTGCCCAAAGTCACGGAGCGCGTCCATGCCGCCCTGCTCGAAGAACTTACCCTCGAAGACCGCATCAATGACGAAGTGCGGGTCATCCTCGAAGCCTATGCCGAGGAGATGAACAAGACCGGCGCCAACTACCAGGAGATGTTCCGCAAGGTGAAGACCGAACTGGTGCGCAAGTACAAGGCGGTGCTGTGAGACTGAGCCGCGACAAAGTGAACGTGCTGGCCCGAGCCGTCGCGGACGCCCTCAAACAGATGGACGAAGTCGACTTCATCGAAGACCCCAACACCATCCGCCAGGAAACCCGCAAGATCCTCGAAGACCTTCTCAACCACGAAGAGAGAATCGATCAAGCCGCCCGCCTGAAGATCGAAAGCCAGAAGCGCACCATCCTCGAAGGTTCGCAGGAGTGGGACATCCTCTACCGCAAGTATTACAACGAGGAAGTGAAGAAGCTGGGCGTGTAGCCTGCCGAGTCGAATCATAATTTCAACTTGATTTCGCTATCCGTCGTCGAACTGATTCGCCGTTAACTCCGCCACAGATCCTTTGCCTGACCGATTCGCTGGCGCGTCCGCACTTCTCCAACAAAGACGCGACAACCGAACGCTGCGGGACGCAGTTGCCTTGTGGGAAGAGGGTCCATCTCGTAAGATTGCTGCCATGTCAGCCCTCCCGGTCACAATCGGCCAGACGCTCAGTCATTACCGCGTCCTTGAGAAAATCGGGGCCGGGGCGATGGGTACGGTCTATCGTGCCCACGACGAACGGTTAGATCGCGACGTCGCCATCAAAGTCTTGCCTCCGAGTGGCTTGGGGGATGATGAGGCTCGGAGACTTTTCCGCAAGGAGGCGTTGGCCCTCTCTCGCCTTAACCATCCCAATATCGCCGCCATTTATGACTTCGACCGGGACGCTGAGGTCGATTTTCTGGTCATGGAACTCATTACGGGTGTAAACCTTGCCTCGAAGCTCGCCCGCGGTGCTCTTTCAGAGGAAGAAGTTTTGCAGTTTGGCCAGCAGATGGCTCTGGCCCTGGAGCACGCCCACGGGTACGGAGTAGTTCATCGCGATCTAAAACCAGGGAACGTTATCATTCGCCCGGATGGTCAGCTGAAGGTGGTTGATTTCGGCCTTGCCAAACTGTTGACGATGGATGAATCTGCGCCCACCGAAACATTAAGCGGCATACACGGGCTGGCCGGTACGCTTCCTTACATGTCGCCCGAGCAACTGTGGGGCAGACCTCCCGATTGCAGAAGTGATATTTATTCTGTCGGCGTGGTGCTCTACGAAATGGCAACGGGTAAGCGTCCTTTTCAAGGAAAAGCCCCGACCGCTATTTCGGAAGCCATACTGCACACAGAACCGGTCTCGCCCCGCCAGTTAAGTCCGGCAATTTCGTCGTCCCTCGAATCCGTCATTTTGAAGTGTTTACAAAAGGAACCCCTAACCCGTTATCAGACGGCTCGAGAGTTGTCCGCCGACCTCCGGCGGGTGCAAATACCCGTCGCTGACATAAATCCTACCCGGAAGCCGGCCAGCGTTCGCGCCCGCTGGGTGCCCGTCGCTTTGCTGATTGCAATGCTGGCAGTCGTAGCGCCACTTTCCTTTCTCAAGGTCCGTGCCTGGCAGGCACGCGCGAAGGCCACGAGTCAAATTCCGAGCATCAGGTCTTTGGCAGTGCTGCCGCTGGAAAATCTGTCGCGCGATCCCGAACAGGAGTATTTCGCCGATGGAATGACGGATGAGCTGACCACTGAGTTGGCACACATCAGCGCTTTGCGGGTGGTCTCGCGCACCTCCGCCATGCGTTACAGGCGGACTACCAAGACGTTGCCGCAGATTGCGCGAGAGCTGCAGGTCGACGGCGTGATCGAGGGTTCGGTGTTGCGTTCCGAGGGGTCCGTCCGTATCAACACGCAATTGGTGCAAGCGGAGACCGACAAACAACTGTGGGCCCATAGCTATCAACGCGAGTTGAAAGACGTTCTGCAATTGCAGGGTGAACTGGCGCATGACATCGCGGAGCAGATCAAGATCAAAGTCACGCCTCAGGAGCAACTGCGTTTAGCAGCCACGCGAACCGTCGAGCCGGGTTCCCACGAGGCTTATCTCAGGGGTCTCTACCACTTGAATAAGGGAACGGAGGAGAATTACCGGGACGCCAGGAACGACTTCGAGGAAGCTATCGCACTTGATCCCAACTATGCACCAGCCTACGCGGGGTTAGCGGACTACTTTTGGTCCACGGACGAATTGCCGCCGCGCACGGCAATGCCATGGGCCAGGGAAAACGCTCTAAAAGCGCTAGCGCTCGATGACGGCTTAGCGGATGCCCACAAAACATTAGCGAGTATCAAATTCTACGGCGATTGGGATTGGGTAGGCGCAGAGAACGAGTTCAAGCGCGCTCTCGCATTGGACCCAAGCTATTCCGAAGGCCACCGCATGTATTCCGTGTATCTGTCGGCGATGGGGCGGTCGGAGGATGCTTCCGGCGAGATAGAAACCGCCCAGCGGCTAGATCCTCTTTCCCTTTTCACCAGCCTGACCGCCGGATGGATTTCTTACTACGGGCGTCAATATGATCGCGCCCTGCAACAATGCCGGGGCGTGCTTGAACTAGACCCCAATTGGAGTGGGGCCCACGAGTGTCTTGGTGATGTTTACACAGTGAAGGGAAACTTCCCGCAGGCGATCGCAGAGGGCAAGCAGGCAGCAACCGATTCCGGTCATGATCCGATGCGTCTTGCCGCATTGGCGCGCACTTACGCGCTGGCGGGGAGGGAATCGGACGCGCGGAAGATCCTTGCCGAACTGAACAAGGCTTCAAAAACCGAATACATAGCGCCGTATTTCTTCGCCACCATTGAAGGCGCGCTGGGAGAAAAAGACCAGGCGTTTGCCTGGCTGGAAAAGGGGTTCAATGGCCGCGATTCTTACCTCGCCCGGTTGAGAGTTGACGTTGCCATGGATCCGTTGCGGTCGGATGCGCGCTTTAAGATACTACTGCGGCGTGTTGGCCTTGCGAATTAGAGTCTCTTGCTTCTTACTTAAAACAGGGTACTTCGATCACAACCGCATTGCTCGCCTTGCCGTGAATCACTACGAAATTCCAGTGAGGAGGATTACAGGGCACTGGGCCGGTCGGGACTGAAACCTGCGGAAGAATAGCATTTACTTTTTTCGAGAAAACCCCGTTGCCGTTCAGAAATTTCAGAAGTACCGTCTCGTCCTCCACCAGTTGCTTTGCGTTCGTGGTTCGCGCTCGCAGGATCGCGGTCTCCGGCCATTTATGGCTGGCGTCGTTAAGTTGCCAAACTCTAAGCACATCAAGCTTTTCCCCATTGATCGGCAGTTTGACCCAAGTGGGAGCGGTCTCCTTTTTCTTGTGCTTCATGGCAACCTCCCTTTATTACGCTGCGGTTCTACACCTTTTGGTTATGCAGAGTCAAATAGAACCCGTCGATCTGTCTGGTGGCGTTGCATGCGGGCAGGTGTCATCCCGAAAGCCCCCACTACCACCTCGCGGCATTCGTTGACTCGCGGATGCTGCGTCCGTAAGATGAAGCGACCCCCAAAGCCACGTATCTTGTGGGGATCGGCCTAATCAATGATCGGGCAGACCATCTCGCACTATCGCATCCTCGAGAAACTCGGCGGCGGCGGGATGGGAGTCGTTTACAAAGCCGAGGACACGCGGCTGCACCGTTTCGTCGCTCTCAAATTCCTGCCCGAGGAAGTCGCCCGCGATCCCCAAGCTCTGGCCCGTTTTCAGCGCGAGGCGCAAGCCGCGTCCGCCTTGAACCATCCCAATATCTGCACGATTTACGATATAGGCGACCAGGACGGCAAAGCATTCATCGCCATGGAATTTCTGGATGGCGTGACGTTGAAGCATCGGATTGTAGGCCGCCCTCTAGAGAACGATACGCTGGTATCGTTAGCGATCGAGATCGCGGATGCGCTCGACGCAGCTCATAGCAAAGGAATCGTCCATCGCGACATCAAGCCAGCGAACCTCTTCGTCACCGAGCGCGGCCACGCCAAGGTTCTGGATTTTGGTCTCGCTAAAGTCACCGCCGGGGCCATTTCTTCGAGCCTGCTCGCCGGTGCCGCAACCCAGGCCGCCAGTATCGACGAGCAACACCTCACCAGCCCCGGCGCAGCTCTGGGCACAATCGCCTACATGTCTCCGGAACAGGCGCTGGGAAAGGAACTCGATCCCCGCACTGATCTGTTTTCGTTTGGCGCGGTGCTCTACGAAATGGCGACCGGCACCATGCCATTTCGCGGGGACACCTCCGCCGCTATCTCGAATGCCATCTTGGAGCGCGCTCCGATTCCACCCATTCGCCTTAACCCCGACGTTCCGGCGAAGCTGGAAGAGATTATCAACAAAGCATTGGAGAAAGATCGCAACCTGCGCTACCAGCATGCCGCCGATTTGCGGACTGACCTGCAGAGATTGAAGCGCGACTCGGACTCGGGACGACGAGCGCCGGCAGTGGCGGAGCCGTATTCCGCGCCGCAGGGCTCAGCTTCAGCTCAGGAAATATCCGCGCCGCAGCAAGCTTCGCCAAGCGGTTCCTCCGTCACGGCCGCGGCGCTTCCAGCGCAAACTTCTCCAGCCGCCTTGGCGCCCCGATTTCTTCCGAAACGTCTGATGCTGATTCTTGCGGCGGCCGCAGTCGTGCTCGTTGCGCTTGTAGGCTTCTTATTCTTCGGCGGTCGAACTCTGCGCTCTGCAGGCAGCTCGCAGCACAAGTCCGTCGCCGTGCTCTACTTCAACAATTTGTCGCAGGACCAGTCCCTCAACTGGCTGAACAACGGTCTCACCGACATGCTCACCACGAACCTCGCCCAGATCAAGGGTCTGGACGTGATCTCTACCGAACGTGTGATGAGCGCGGTGCAGCGCGCCAGCAAAGATGGCAAGTCGCTCGATCCCGCCCAGGCCCAGCAGGTTGCGCGTGATGCCGGCGCCGACGCCTACATCACCGGCGCCCTGTTAAAGATTGGCCCTACGCAACTACGCCTCGACGTTCGCGCGCAGGACACCACCACCGGCCAAATCCTTTTCTCCGATAAGCTCGAAGGCCAGGATCTACAGAGCATCTTCGGTATGGTCGACCGCCTCACTGCCAACATCGCGGGCAGCTTCCTGCCGAGATCGGAGCAACCGCAGAAAGCGCCTGAGATCGAGCAGGCTTCCACCTCCAACGTCGAGGCCTATCGTCACTACCAGTTGGGCATTGACTACGCTCGCCGCTTTCTTACTGCCGAGGCTATTCGCGAACTGGAAGAGGCCGTGCGTTTGGACCCGCAGTTTGCCCTCGCCTATATGCGTTTGGCTGATCAGTATTATTTTGATCAAGGCGATCTGCGGCGTAGCAACGAGATGGCAGTCAAGGCCGAGCAACTACAGTCCCGCCTGCCTCGCTATGAGCAACTCTCGCTCCAGGCGCTCAAAGCGCGCCATTCCCACGACATCGAGGCTGGGGCCTCCGCGCTTCAACGGTTGGTCTCCGAGTTCCCTCGCCAATCCAGGGATCGCGCTGTCCTGGCTGCCATCCTGTCCACTCTAGGAAAGCGAGATCAATCTCTGGAGGTGTTCCGGCAGGGACTGGCGCTGAATCCGAAGGACGAAGACATTCTCAACTTTGAATGCTACCAATTGGCGGAGTGGGGCGATTTCAATGGCGCGCTGGCGGCAAGTGACGCGTACCTCGCGGTTCGTCCCGGCGAACCCAATCCGCTCGACACTCGTGGCGACATTCTCTTCATGGTAGGCCGGGATGACGAAGCCATTGCCGCCTACCACAAGGTGCTCGAACTGAAAGCGGACTTCGGCGATTACGTGGAGTATCTGAAGCTGGCCATCGTTTATACCGATCAGAAGAAACACGACATGGCCCATGCGGCCTTCCAGCAGTTTACTCAGCGCGCCTCTCCCCTCTCGCGCCTTTATGTTCCGGGCTTCGAAGCGCAGTTCAAGCAGTCGGAGGGTGACTTCGAAGGCTCGCTCACCAGTTATCGGGCGGCGGTGTCGCAACTGGGGCGCGCCAAACAGGGCGAGGCTGCTGAGGATTTCCTGCCCGCATTCGCTGTTCTTTCTGTCCTGTTGGGGAAAGGCTCTGCTGCTCTCTCTTTTGCGCAACAACAGAAGCTCGATGACGAGCAACTATCAACCGTCGCATTCCTCCAAACCATGGCGGGAAACTCAACGGCCGCGCAACAGACTTGGCAGCGATTCGCCTCGAGCCATCCCGGGGTCGCGCCGCGGAAAATCGAGATTGAAAAAGCCTACGCCGATATTAGCGCAGCCGTGCAGCGCGGTGAAGGACAAACAGCATTGAGCCGCGCCGCCGACATTCCCGACTTCCAGGAACCCTACCTGCTCTTCCTCAAGGCCCGCGCTCATCTGCTTACCAATGACTATGCATCGGCCGAAGCCGAGTTTCGCGCAAGCTGGCGGCTCGACCGCTCGCTGGAAAACTCCAGGGCGATGGCAGGGCGATTTCCCCTGCTTGAAATCCTCTCCCATTACTACCTCGGCCAACTCTACGAGCGCACCGGCAAACACGACCAGGCCATTAACGAATACCAGGAATTCCTTTCTGACTTCCCGAGTTCGCAAACCAAGCTAGCCCAAGTCGGCGAGGCCCGCACAGCACTCAAACGGCTGATGCAGTAAAGAGGTGGTCAGTGACCAGTGACCAGTGACCAGTGACCAGTAAGTCTCCACGATTCGGAGGTTTTGTTTTTCACTGACCACCGACCACTGATCCCTGGCTACTGCGCAAAAAAGCCCCGCGCAACCTTCCGCGCGGGGCGTGCGAGCGTGGGACACCCAGAGGAAACTTTCAGGCTGCTTCCCGCCGCTTCTGAATGGTCTGCAGCGTCTGGCGGTACTTTTGCGCATTGCCCACGATCTTGCGCTGCGGCAGGCTGTTGATCCACAGTTCGTGGGGAATATCGCGGCGCTCGCGGCGCGTGCCGACCGCGCCCCGATGCAGAACGCTGGCGGGACGTTTGTCCTGCGTCTGCTGCTGCCAGCCGCTGCCCGCGCTTACGTTGAAGACCCCGATGTAGCCATTGATCAGCAACTGAAACGGAGTCGTGATCTTGTTCATGCGATCGAACTGAGTCGAGCCCTCGGTGCGGAAACTCTCAAACCATGCCGGGTAGACGAAATCGGACATCAGGATGTTGTCGATCTGATAGCCCAGGCTGTCGTCCTCGCAGGCATCGCAGACTTCGTAGGCGTAGAGAGTTCCGGCGGTGTTGGTGTTCTGCACAAATACGGTGAGGTTGATGTTGGGGTCGCCGAGCATCTCCAGCAATTCGTGGCTGGCAGTGACGGTCCAGGATGTGCCCGCCTTCAGATCGCTGGCGGCGAAGACCTTGCCGATGGGCAGCCCTTCGGTGGTGAGATCGTGATAACCGAGAGCGTTGGCCTGGTCGGAGTCGTCGAGCATCACGAGCCACCAGGTTCCGCTGGGCGGTTGCGTGCCCTTGGGAACAATGGCGAGTTCGGCGTCGGTCCCCCAGACGGGACGGAAATCATTGGTCACTTGCTTCTGGAGCGCCGCCACGACGGGAACGATATCCGCGTCGGCCAGCACGGTGCTCTCGTTGATCACAGAAATTTGAATGGTTGGAGTTTGTGCGTGGGTGGGTTGAGGCATACAGTTTGGTCTCCTTTGCAGAAAGAAATTCGGAGAACGCGCAGCGTGACTTGCGTGACTCGTGAGAAAAAGCTTAAACGCTGATGGTGCTGAGGAAATGTTTGAGCCGCCAAAAAAGTGAGGCTTCAGTTCCAAATTGGAACTGAGACTTCGTTTTGAGGTAATGTTGCCGTAGAGACGTTGCTTGCAACGTCTCTGTCGGCGGCGTATCGGCCGCCAACCTGGGGCCGGCCGCTGCAAGACGTAGCAAGCTACGTCCCTACGACCGCGTTTGTGCTTTCATCCAATATGCTTTCAGCCGCAGCAATCAAGGGTGCAGTCACGCTAGCCGCAACCGAAGCGGGCTTTGATCTTGTTGGCGTCGCTCCCGTCGACGACGCTCCGGAGCTGGAGTACTTTCCGCGCTGGATTATCGAAGGGCATGCTGGCGAAATGAAGTACATGGCCGCCCGCGACGAGCAGGGACGCCTGAAACGCGCGTCTCTCGCCCACGCCGCGCCCTGGGCTCGCAGTGTCGTGGTGTGCGCCCTCAACTACAACACAGCGCAGCCCTATTCCACGCATGCGCGCGATCGAGCGCGCGGGTGGATCTCGCGCTACGCCTGGAGCCGGCATGACTATCACGACGCGGTGATGTTGCGCCTGCGGCAAGTCGAGGCGGCCGCGCGAAGGGCATGTGGAAGCGACGACCTCATCACTCGCTGTTACGTCGACACTGGCCCAATCGTGGAGCGCGTGGTCGCGAAGTATGCAGGCATCGGATGGATCGGGAAGAATACATGCATCCTCAATCAGAAGCTGGGCTCGTGGCTCTTCCTGGGCGTGATTCTTACCTCGCTCGATCTTGCGCCTGATCTGCCTGCGCCCGATCGCTGCGGCACTTGCACGCGCTGCATTGAGGCCTGCCCGACCGACGCGTTCATTGCGCCCTATCAGCTCGATTCCAACAAGTGCATCTCTTATCTCACAATCGAAAAGCGTGGCGCGATTCCAGAGGAGCTTCGTTCTGGAATGGGGCGGCATGTTTTCGGGTGCGACATCTGCCAGGATGTCTGCCCCTGGAACCGCAAGGCTGCGGTGAAGAATGCCGCTGAGTTTCAGCCGCGTGAGGAGTTGGTGAACCCGGCGCTCGAGTGGCTGGCGGAGATGAGCGCGGAAGAATTCCGGGAAACCTTTCGCGGATCACCTGTGCGACGGGCTAAGCGCGCGGGCTTGCGCCGTAATGCTGTAATAGCTATGGGAAATAGCGGGGATCAGAGGTTTGTTCCGCTGCTCGAGAAGCTGGCAGGGGATGAGGATGAGGTGGTTGCCGAGAGTGCTGCCTGGGCCGTCCGGAAGTTGACCTAGATCCAGATCAAAAAAACACGGATTGATCTGGGTAAAATATCTGGAATCAGCAAGTTACGGCGTCCAGAGCCTGTCGGAATCTGGGTAAAATATTGGAAACAAATTACTTACCCGTAAAATATTACATTTGTGAGTTCCGGAAATTCTGACCCTCCGCATTCCGGAAATTCTGAGCCATCCAGCAATAGCGGTAATAAGAGGTAGAAGTCTCCCTATGCCTCCCCGGTGTGTAAGCCGGGAGGTGGAGGGAGGAGGATGTTAGGCATGCTTAAGCGACATGAAGTCGAGATTTTGTTGAAGGCTGGCCATTCGAAGACGGAGGTGGCCCGGTTGGCCGGAGTCTCGTTGTGCTCGGTGAAGCGCATCGCGCAAGAGAGTCCAGTCGTGCATGTGGATAACGCGGCGGAACGAAGCCAGCGGCAGATCGGCAGGCCAAGCACGGTGGCGAATTTCCGGAAACAGGTGGTCGGGATTCTGCACGAGACGCCAGAGCTGGCTTCCCTGGAGATTTTACGGCGGGTGCGAGAGGCGGGCTATCAGGGAGGTAAGACCGTGCTTTACGCACTGGTAGCCTCGCTTCGGCCAAAGCCGGCCCGGCCGCTGGTTCGTTTCGAAGGTCTTCCTGGAGAGTTCAGTCAGCACGATTTTGGAGAAGTGGAAGTGGAGTTCCTCAATGGCGCCCGTCAGCGCATCCACTTCTTCGCCTCGCGTCTGAAGTACTCCCGCTTTGTGCGCGTCAGTTTAGTCAAGGACGAGACGGTAGAAAGTTTGGTGCGCACCCTGGCCGAGCATCTGGCCAGCTGGGGCGGGCGCCCTCTGCTGTGTGTGTTTGACCGACCGAAGACGATCGCTCTGCAGTGGCGGAAGAACGGCGAGGTGACGGAATGGAATCCGGTGTTTGCTTACGCCACGCTGGAAATGGGGGTAGGAGTGGAGTTGTGCTGGCCGTATCGCGCCCAACAAAAAGGCAGTGTCGAGAACCTCGTGGGCTTCGTAAAGTCTTCCTTCTTCAAGGTACGGCGTTTTCACGATGAGGAAGATCTTCAGCAACAACGGCGAGATTGGGAGCGTGAGGTGAATGAGGAACGCCCCTGCCGCGCGACCGGAATCATTCCCGCCGTGCGCTTGGTGGAAGAAACGCCGCGCTTGCGGGCTTTGAAAGTGCAGCCGACAGAACTGGCTCTGCGCATCCCGGTCTACGTCGGTCCGACCGGAACGGTGCTGCACGACGGCCATGCCTATTCCATGCCGCCAGAGGCCATCAGCATGCCCGCCACCTTGTACTTGTATGCGCAACGAGTGCGCATCATGGCGGGGCGGTATGAAGCCGAACATCCCAGGAAGTTCGTGGCGCACGAGGGTTCCTCGCTGGCCGAGCATCGCGCGGCGATGGTGGCAGCCGTATCCGGTAAACGCGGCAAACGCTACTTGAAGCGGCAGCAGCTGCTGGAGCTGGGAGAGCCGGCCATTCGCTATCTCACCGAGATCGTACATCGCCGACCGCGGCAGTGGTTCGAGGATGTCGATCGGCTGCACCAGATTCTGCAGAGCCATGGTCCGGACGTTCTCCGGCGGGCCATGGAAGAAGGACTGAAGCAGCACATCTTTGGTGCGTTTTATGTGGAGAGATCTCTGCAGCCAGGCTTGAGCTTTACGCTGGGGGTGCAATGAAAACGCAGAAAAGGGGGGGATGCTATGGGTCGAGCGAGTTGGAGATCGTCGTTCTCAGGCGATCCTGGCGCAAGATTTTTCTGTGAAAAACGGGGTGCCGGCACAAAACGAGAAGAAGACGCCTCCCCGAAGGAGAAGTTGTGAGGTCTTTTTATTTTTTGCTTTTCCTCCCTAGCAGAGCCGTGTTTGCAGCGGCCCGGAGCGGTCAAGGGCGCGCCGCTGTTCGGGCGCGGCGGGAGCCCACCCTTGACGGCGAGGACCGCTGCGAAAGAATCGGCGAGGGAGGAAAAGACCTGGTTCTCAATCGGGATCTCTACACCATGGAGGACAACAATGACGGGTAAGGATCACAAACCAGATTTGAGCTCTAAAATACCGAAGCTGTCGGAAGGGCAACTGGAACCTCTATTCCGGCGGCTGAACCTGGCGCACACGCGTCGTATTTACCAAGCTGTGGCGGATCGAGCGGAGAAGGAGAACTGGACTTACCGCGATTTCTTGGCACTTCTGCTGGCGGAAGAGGTGGCGCATCGCAAGCAAACCCGCCTGCAGCGCTGTACGCGCAGCGCTCACTTTCCCTTCTTCAAGACAATTGATGAGTTCGACTTCAGTCTGCAGACCACACTCCGTCAGTCCCTGCTCGGTTCCTACTTGGGGCCGGACTTCGTCACCGAGGGGCGCTCGTTGATTCTTTACGGCAAGACGGGCAGAGGGAAAACGCACCTGGCAATCGCGATCGGGTATCGCGCCATCCAGAATGGCTTCGAGACTTTCTGCACCACGGCGGCGGAGCTCATCGAGGATCTTTCCAATGCCAGCCAGAGAGGACAGTTGCACGAAGCGTTATTAACCTATACCCGCCCTCACGTTTTGGTGATCGATGAAGTCGGGTACTTAACCTACAGCCAAGATGCCGCCAATGTTCTATTTCATGTGGTCAACGATCGCCACCTGAGAAAACGACCTATGATCTTTACCACCAATAAGCCGCTCAGCGAGTGGGGAAAGGTGTTGCATGACGAGGACCTGGCCGCCGCTATCCTGGATCGAGTTCTGGAACGTGGACGCTTCGTCCACCTTGACGGACCCTCAGGCCGCACACGTCATCTAAACTTGGAGCAGGTCGTGCCTGCCAAAGCGGAACGGCTCAGAATTTCCGGAATTAACGGCTCAGAATTTCCGGAACCCACAACATTCAAAGGACTTAGGGGATTCTTGGTCTGCTAAGTGCTTTGGAATCAGTGGGTCCCCTGCAAAATATTGAATTCGCGAGAGTTATCTCATTGCTATTGTCT
>Ga0185299_10004816_pt1 | contig 15876 bp, 14 predicted proteins | sample PaiPotPPA55metaG_FD_128002 | JGI IMG/M metagenome (GOLD analysis project Ga0185299, IMG submission 128002) | Iron sulfur acid spring bacterial and archeal communities from Banff, Canada, to study Microbial Dark Matter (Phase II) - Paint Pots PPA... ...
GAATGGCTGCTCCCGCCGCTGTGGCCTTGGAAAGTAGTCATGCTTCCGGCTCGCGGCCCGCGCCCCAAACTGAAGGGCGAAACGGTTCTAAGCCTGCGTCTGATGGACGATGTTCAAATCCCGCAGGTCGCGAAGACCTTCGGCCCCAACTGGCACTTCTTCAGCCGCGATCAAAGCAAGAACTACCAACCCTCCGTCTACGACGACGGCAAACCGCAGCTCGCCTACCGGAACGTCTCCGCCGACGGAACGGTTTCGACCCCGATGGTAACCGGTCAAGTGCAAGCGTCCTATGCCAGCGTTGTAACGCGAACCCTTCCGGCCACGGCTCCCGGAATGCCCGTGTTTGTCATGAATAACGGTACTGTCCTCGCGGTCAGCGGATACGGCTATCAGGACAGCCGCATCAGCTACTCCCTGGTCGGCGGCGGAACTGGCGTAATCAGCACCAGCGATGTCGACTGGAGCTCAACCACTCGCCTCAACGAAAAGCGCGGCGTACGCCTCTCCCTCCACGCCGCTCACACCAGCCCTGAAACCCCAGGGTTGTAACTATGCTCACGTAGGCACAGCCGCCTCGGCTGTCTCCAACAAAGCTAGAACAGCAGGCCGCCAGCAAAAGCTGGCGGCCTTTGTCTTGTCGTGCCTGTCTGGGGCGGTCGCCACCATGGGGACCATAGAGGCTGTTTACTCTAAGGCCGACACGGAACCGCACGGTCCCGGCCGGGCGTCCCGCAGGCGACGCCCCCAGCATAGCGATCTCTCACTATAGGAAGAAGACTCTAGATCGCAGCTTCAATCGCCGCGATCTTGATCTTCTGTCCTTCCAGTGTGCCTGCGATACGCACTCTACCCCCGGCAAAAGGCTCTGCTTTCGCTGGGTCGTCAAGATGGTAAACCGTCCGCGTGGCCGCGTCATACAAAACGTAGGCAGCGCCCAATCGAACGCACTCTCTGGTGCAGGTTGCTTTGTCGTGTCCCATGCTGCTCATGCTGCTCATCATCTGGGTGTGCGACCCATTCGGCGCGCACATACTGTCGGTGATCTCCCCCACGAACGACTGTTGCCTCACCTGTGGCGCAGACGCTGCCGACAATGGCAACACCATGGCGGCCAGCGACAACGTTATAAAAAGATTGCGAAAATAACGATTCATTTCTGTCTCCAAAATTAAGTTTGACCACGTACTCAAATAACTTAAGAAAAATCGGCGGCGCCGATGTCGCTCCGCTGTCATCGCGCAGTCAAGGGCTTGCATGATTTTGGAGACAGCAGGAAGAAGAAACTTACATTTCTTCACAAAGCTCGCGCAGGTCTATCCCGGCTGGTTATATTCGTGGGTATTTTCGTAGGTACGAGAGGTAAGTTCGTTCCATCAGCCAAATTTCACAGCCCGCGCCTGTGCTCTGAGAGTGCGATTCAGACTGGTTTTCTGCTAGAATCCGTCGCGTGAAAAGACGAACCCTGCTTCAGGCTCTTCCCGCGACGGCCTTTCTTTCCGCATCTCTCTGGGCCTCTTCGCAGCGCGATAATGGCCCCACGACGTCCTCGACCGGAGTCTACGAACTCCGCGTCTATCACGCCGCTCCAGGGAAATTGCCCGAACTGCTGGCCCGCTTTCGCGAACACACCATAAAAATCTTCGACCGGCATGGATTAAAAAGCGTCGCGTACTGGACGCCCCTCGATGAGCCCGAGAAGAGCAACACCCTGATCTACATTCTTTATCATCCCAGCCGCGAAGCGGCCGCCGCCAATTGGAAATCCTTCGGAGACGACCCGGAGTGGAAGAGTGTCCACGACAAATCCGAAGCCAACGGCAAGCTCGTCGACAAAGTCGACTCCACCTACATGACCCTGACCGATTTCTCTCCACAATTGCGCTAGAAATGTCCAGTGAGATGGCTCGGCGTCGTAGCTTGGCTGTCTCACGCTGCAGCGCAACCTCGTGAATGTTTTCTTGTTATTGAATCCGGCCAACGTGTGGGTCGGCAATGATGATCCGCAACGGCGCGTCCCTACCCATAGGAGATCCTTTGCGACCCATCGTATTGCTTCTGAGTTCGTCTGGGGGGAGAATGTAAATGCGGGTCATCGCCGACTTGCCACCCACCGTCGCATAGAGCTGCACCATGCCATACTTCCTGCTGAAAACGTGAGGAACACCATTGACCACAGAGAAGTCCACCTCGGACCCAATATCGAGAATGCTCCACTGCGCCTGTGCAGTGACGTCGTGGTTTCCATTGTCAATGAGTGAGAACCGCTGGGTTTCTCCCAAGCCCATGAGAGTCTGCACGAAAAAGACAACCTTGCAGGGAATCTGTGGAGTCGCCATGACTGCGTCCGCGCTGCATGGAGTATCCGCCCCCTGCGACTGGGACGAAAGCGGTGCTGCCCCATTCGGGTTGTCACTCTGGGGCGAAGCATCGGTGGCGTGGACGATCTCCTGAACCATGCTCTTCGGAATCTGATATTCCGATTCGCCCATCTTATATTCGAGTTTGTCTCCTACTTCGTGTGTACTGTCAGCGTGGATGGTTCGTCCATTCTTAAGGTGAATGATGGCAGAAGAAGATGCGCCGCCCGCGCTCGCGCTCGTGGCCGAATTCGCAGGGCCTTTGTTGGCGGACCGATCGTGCAAAGGTAGGTCGTTGAAGTTCCACGCCGCTAAAAGCCTATCGGCATCCATTACGCACGGGTCGGAGCAGGCATAGACGCGGCGGTCGCCATCAAGTCGATTCTGCATCACCACTCTGCCAGGGTCGACGCGGCCTAGCCCGAGAAAGTATAGCTGCGCCACTCCGCCCTTTGGCTGCCTGGTGAAACCGAAAGGCAATCGGCTGGTAAACGTCTCGCTGTTCACATCGAACGTCCCGTGCCACTCGATAGTAGTGAAAGAGTTTTGCCGCACGCGATGCGTGTCATATTGAATGAGCAGGGTCGGCCACTCATCCTGTGACCAATCCTGTATCGACATCGTCTTAATTTCTGTGAGAGGCTCGCCTGGATCAAGCATGAATCGCTTGTATCTCTGAATGTGGCCCGCCAGGTCGGCGCGAAACACAATCATTTCTGTCGGGAACACGGGCTGGTCAGTGCGTCTGAAATTCTGCGCTTCAAAGATAAATTGTTCTTTCCTTTTTTCCAGTTCAATCGATGCGATGCCTTCCAGCCCGCCGTTCGCTGCGCTGCCTCTCACATAGACCGGCACGTCCACCATACGCGGCTCCTGGCCTGGCAGCCGCAGCCTCAACGACGGGTCCCATATCACTTCTGCGCCCGGATAGAGCGTCGTCAGAACAGATTCAATTACGGAGGCCCTCGCGTCTCCATAAGACTTCCTGACGTCGCCAGGCTTCATCTGTGCGAAGGTTCTTCCTGCCAGGGCCAGCAACAGGGCTAATGCAATCCATGAGGACCACGCCTGTACCCGCCGATTCTTGCAGTGTGTTAAAGGTGCTTTCATGCGCGGCCTCTGAGTCGCATTTGATTGTGGCTCTGCCCCCGCGACGGGTAAACAGTACGGTGGTCATCGCCGCTGCAAGCGGCAACGGTTCTCCGTGCAATAATAAGGGTGTCTCATGTGAATTCCGAGGAAGCTTCATCGGGGACGACCCGCCGAGGACAACCCCCATGCACAAGGTCAACATCGCCGAGAAATTCTCCAAAATTTCTGAATACTGGAAGCCCTACATCGCCGCTGAACTCAACGGCCAGCACGTCAAACTCGACAAGCTCATGGGCGAATTCGTCTTCCATCATCACGAGCATGAAGACGAAATGTTTCTTGTAGTCAAAGGCCGTTTCCGGATGGAATTTCGCGACCGCCACGAATGGATCGAGGAAGGCGAATTCATCGTCGTGCCCCGCGGCGTAGAACATCGTCCTGTCGCCGACGACGAATGCTGGATCATGCTCTTCGAGCCCGCCTCCACCCTGAACACCGGCAACGTAGTGAACGAACGCACCCAACCCAACCTGGAACATGTATAAGCTGGAGCGAGCAAAGAACAAAGATCAAAGAACGACGACCCACGCCCAAAGAGCAACCACCGATCCAATCCTTATCCTCTAAAATAAGCCTATGGAACTTACCGTCTACTCCGCCGCCTGGTGCCCCGACTGCCGCGAGGCCAAGCGCTTCCTCGCCAAGCACAACATCCAATACACAGAGATCAACGTTGAAACCACCCCGGGCGCCCTCGACGAAGTCGTCAAGCGCACCGGCAAGCGCGCTATCCCCCAGTTTGTGATCGATGGCGAATGGGTCCAGCCCTATCGCCCCGGCGAAGGCTTCCTCCATGAAGCCATGTCCAAGCGCTTGGGGATAAAAACCCCGTAAGCATGGGAGTTAGGCCGTCCAATCTTCCTTTGTGAACCTCGCCGTCCTCTGTGGTTCAAGCTTTTGATCTCCCAACCACCACCCCGCGAGATACCGCCCGGCCATCATCTTCGGTACCGTGGCAAACCCAGGCCAGAGAAGCGAAGATAAACACTCCAAGTCCTCGGCCTGGTAAGCGGTCAAGCTTAAATGGCTGAAAGACAAAGGCTTGGAGCTCCACGCGAGGCGCTGCACCATGGACGAATCCTATATCAGCGAGCCACCAGCTATCCCGGCTCCCGAAGCTCCGCCCTCGCGCGATTCCAACATGGTGAGCGATAGCTGGCAGCAGACGGTGCAGGCCGTCTTGGGCGTTGTGCTCCTGCTGGGAGCCTTTGCCATGGTGCACTATTATTCTCCCAAAGCCGCGCTGGCAGAGCCGCCCATCGACCTCCAAATGCAGGTGCACCTTCTCACGGCGCAGATCGAACAGCTCCAGCAAGATCAGGCCATGCCCGCGGTCGTGATGAACCGATATCGCAATTCCATCGGCTACATTTACGGCGTATATCAGGTGGGATTCGCGAATCATCGCCCGGAAGTCCGCGCCCGCGTTTCCGGCACAGGATTCCTGGTGGGCAACGGCTTGATCGCCACCAACCGTCACGTCGCCGAACCTTGGTTCGGAGACACGGAAGCCCAGAAGCTCATCGATCAGGGAGCCACCGCGATGCTCGAGAACCTGGTGGTTTTCTTTCCGGGCTCGCCCACGCCGGTGACCTTGTTGTCCGCGTCGGTTTCCAAGACTTCCGATTTAGCAATCTTGCGGGTTCAATATTTAGACGCTGTGCGCAATCTTCCAATATTGCCCCTGGCCAACTCGCCCGGCTTCCCCGGACAACTGGTCACCGTGATTGGCTATCCCATGGGAATCGCCGGCATGGTTGCAAAGTCGCCCACTTCAATTTACGAGCGCCTGGCCTACCGCCACAATGACATTAGCGCGGCCAGCGAACTGGCGGCCCTATCCCTGATTCGCCCCTCCACCACCTGCGGACATCTCGGCGATATCGTCGGTGAAAAGCTGATCTACGATGCTCCCACCGCGCACGGCGGCAGCGGCGGCCCTGTCTTCAACAACAAGGGCGAAGTCATCGGCGTCAACTCCGCTTATATGGACGGATTCTCCGGCGGCACCATCGGAGTCAGCGTCGACTCGCTCCGCCCCCTCCTGCAAGAAGCCCAAGCGCCCGCACAGAAGTAGCGCTGCCGTCCCGGCCGCGTCCTGATGGCGCCCTCGCCATCAGCTCCGACGAAAACCGGAACAAAGTTGGCCCGGCGCACCCACACGGTTCGCTGCAGCCGACTTCTGAACGCGAAATTGAGGGTGATGCGCCGGACCGGTCGGCAGTTGCCGTACACAAGGGCCACAGGGCCCACCAACTTCCGGAAGTTTACCCGCATCTTAACTGCGCGCAATCCGCGGGTTGGCGAACCTGCCTCCGCCTTGCGCACGAGATTCCGTTTCGCTTGGAGAGACTATGAAGCTAATTCGCTTTTTCGCACTTCCTGTAATTGCCCTTCTGGCATTCGCGACCACCGCGCTCGCTCAGGAAGTTAAAACCGATTATGACCACCATGCGAACTTCTCCCAATATCACACATACTATTGGGAGAAAATCAAGACAACTGACCCTTTGTGGCAAAGCCGGATTCAGGATGCCGTGGATCACGAATTGCAGGCAAAAGGATGGCAGCGTGTGGATAGTGGCGGAGATGTTGCTCTTACTGCAGTGGGCAGCGCTCGCAACCAGCAGGAGTACACCACGTTTTACAACGGTATGGGAGGCTGGCGCTGGGGCGGTTTCGGAGAAACCACCACACAGGTACAGAACTATGCTGTTGGGTCACTCGTCTTGGATTTGTACGACACCCACAACAAACAGTTGATCTGGCGCGGCGTCGGCCAGGAATCGCTTTCCGATAAGCCGGAGAAAAACGAAAAAAAGCTGGAAAAAACAGTCAGCAAGATGTTTGAACACTTTCCCCCGCACGAAAAGGGCTAAGAGCTAAGAGGTAAGACACGAGCGGGTGCACGGCGAGGGAGTCAGTTTCGCGCCTGCATCCGCTCGAAATGTTTTCGCTCCGGAGAGGGCCTAAGGTCCAGGTCAGCCAGGGCAAGAACGAAGATTTTATGCGCGATGTACTTCCATTCGAGCGTTCAGTTTTAGAATGAGGACCGATTTCTGACCGTTCATTTTTCGAATCCGCTCAACTAATTTTTTAACCCGGCTCGCGCTACCGCCTACAATTTCAATCACAATTGATTTTTCGGGCCTCTTCCGGTAATAGCCCAGCGTGGGCTGTAGAGTGAAACTGTCGAATTGCGCGGCCACTAGATCTACAATCGCGCTCTTATTCTTTTCCTCTGTGTAAATGCGGTATAGGTTCTGCCGGCGCATTTCCGCTCCTTTGAGATATATTTCGGACGGCGTCTTCATCCGCCTTGCGCGAAGCCGACTTCCGCACCGATCGCTGTATTGTTTCGACCGGCAGATATTCCAGCTCCAACCCTTGCGTACAACATCGCAGAAGCATGCTTCCCCGGCTCATATCTCCCAGCCCCAGGAAGTCCCGGGGAAACAAAAGGCGCTCTCCGAACACTTCCGTGATCGGTGTGATGTACTTGAAGGTTGCAACACTTCCCAACAGGATAATCTCCGTTTCATTCCCCGCCGCCTCTCGCAAACGCAGAAGATCGGAGTCGAGAGGCAGGCGATAGTGCGCATTCTCAGCGTCGATCGCAGTTGACGAGATCCTGCGCAGGTCGCTCAATGTGACTACCGTTTCTGGCAACATCAATCCAGCCCCGGTAATGATTTGCACGCCCGCGATTCCGCGAGGGGGGTTTTGGAACTTTTCCGCGTAGTCGAGCTTTCCCCGAAAGTACAGCCTGCTGATGAATCGATAAATCTCGCCTAGCAGCGCTCCGCAGCGCCTGAGGCGCAACGCCAGGTCCGATTCTCCGCAAGCCCCGAGCAGCCTCTGCCCGTTCACGCCGGAGGCGTTGGCCGGCGACAACAGAAAAATCCGCGGGGGAATCCTGGAATTGCTTGTTGCCAGATTGCTCATCGCCGGCAAATTTCTCCTACATCTCTCTTTTTCACTCACTAAGGCGGCTTCTTTAGTTTTGTACAGCAAATCGAGAATCGAAGCCCGATTCAGATTTCGTATAGGTTCAATCATATCCCCAAGGAGGCACCGTGCCGCGGTCCCCAAACGTACGCGCGAGACCAGGGCAGGCATTGGCCCCAGCGGACACAGCCGAGCAGTCCGTCACGAATTCGGAGATCAGCGAACTACTGGCGATCGAAGCAGAGAGCGCGTCGCAGCCCCTACAAAGAGCGTTCCGCCGCGCGTCGCGAAAGGCGTTGCTTTGGACGGAGGAAGCCTCGCAAATATACCGGGAGCGGCGCTCGTTAACGGAATTGCCGGGCATCGGCCCCTATCTGGAGAAAATTATTCTCCGATGGTTGGAACGCCCGCCGCTGGTTCCGACTCCCCCTGACAGTCGACAGAACTTTCTAACCTGGACGCAGGCGCATTCGATTCTTCAGAAAGCATCCTCCTGGTCGCATTCGGTCAAAGGCGATCTGCAGATGCATTCGCTGTGGAGCGATGGCTCTGGCTCTATCCAGGAAATGGCCGAAGTCGGCGACGCTCTAGGATACGAATATATCGCGATCACCGATCATTCCAAGGGACTCAAAATCGCCGGTGGCATTAACGAAGATCAGTTGCAGCAACAGTCAATCGAGATTCAGAATGTAAATGACGCGTTTGGAGCGGCTGGACGCACAATTCGCGTCCTGCGGTCCGTGGAATTGAACCTCAGCCCTGCCGGCGACGGGGACATGACCGACGAGTCGCTCCAGCGACTGGATCTCGTCCTGGGCTGCTTTCATTCTGCGTTGCGGAAAAAAGATGATCAGACGGAGCGTTACATCGCTGCGCTGCGGAATCCCTCGATTCAGATTCTGGGACATCCCCGCGGACGAATTTACAACTTCCGGCTGGGGTTGAAGGCTGACTGGCCGCACGTCTTTGCGGTCGCCGCCGAGCTCGACAAGGCTGTCGAGATCGATTCCTATCCCGATCGCCAGGATCTGAGCCTCGACCTTATAGTGCTCGCGAGGAAAGCCGGATGCCGAATATCCATCGGCACCGATTCTCACGGCCCTTCACAACTTAGGTTCATTCAGTTTGGACTGGCCGCCGCCCGGCGGAGCGGAATCGATCGAAGCCGCATATTGAATTTCATGACACGTCACGAACTGGCGCACTGGGTGCAAACCGTTCGCAATGGCCAACGATGAAAGGTAGAGCACGCGAGAGTTTCAGGGAAGGAAATCCATAGGGTTTTATCTGTAGTCACCTCTGCTTCTCTCGGGGCATCATAGTGGTGCGTCCAACGTCTCGGGTCGGTCGATGGAAAGCCTCGTCCCGTATTAATTCGTCAACCCAGGGAAATGCCGAGCGGAGCTGGAGCTCCGCTCCGAAAGATGAAATCACCTATGAAAAAATCAACCAAAAATTCACCCTGTTGGCTCGCGCTGTTAGCGGGATTGCTGGTAAGCACCGCCCTGATACAGCCGGGAATCGCGCAAGACCAGTACGATCAAGACGACCCACCCAGCCGCGTGGCGCGTTTGGGATACTTGCAAGGGTCCGTCTCATTTCAACCCGCTGGCGAGTCGGAATGGGTGGAAGCCGCTCAAAACCGGCCCATGACAACCGGGGACCAGTTGTGGGTGGATCAAGACTCGCATGCTGAACTCTCCTTGGGGTCAGCGGTAATCGATCTAAACAGCAACACCGGTGTTTCCTTTCTCAATCTTGATGACCACACGGCGCAAGTGCAGGTCAGCGCGGGATCAATCAACGTCCGCGTGCGTCATTTGGGCCGTGACGACGTGTTTGAGATCGACACGCCAAATCAAGCCTTCTCCATCTTTCAGCCGGGACGATACCGGGTGGAAGCCAGTGAAGATGGGAGCTATACCGTAGTCAGCATTCGCGAAGGAGAAGGCGAATCAACCGGCAACGGACAAACTTACACGGTGCATGCCGGCCAGCGAGCCACCTTTGACGGAACCGATACGCTGAACGCACAGGTGGAGAATGTCGGCGACCCCGACGATTTCGACAATTGGAGCGATGGCCGTTACCGGCGCTATGAAGATTCGCGCTCGGCAAGATATGTGTCTCCTGACGTCGTTGGCTACGAAGATCTCGATGATAACGGCGACTGGCGTCCGAATCCCACCTACGGCAACGTCTGGTATCCCCATGTATCGGAGGGCTGGGCGCCTTATCGTGACGGACATTGGGCCTGGGTTGATCCCTGGGGATGGACTTGGGTCGATGACGAACCCTGGGGCTATGCTCCGTTTCACTATGGACGCTGGATGTCCGTGGAAGGCCGCTGGGGTTGGGTGCCGGGACCCCGGGAAGTTGCGGCGGTTTATGCCCCCGCTTTAGTCGTATTCGTCGGCGGAGGTGGCGGATTCGCTGGCAACATGGGCTGGTTTCCTTTGGGCCCGCGCGAAGTGTATGTGCCCTCGTACCGCGTAAGTCGTGGATATGTGAATCGGGTCAACGTCAGCAACACGACGGTTAATACCACGACCGTCACCAACGTCTACAACACCACCATCGTCAATAACAACACCACGATCAACAATGTTAGGTATGCGAACAGAGACGTTTCCGGGGCGGTGACGGCGGTTCCTCGACAAGCCTTCACCACCGGGCAGCCGGTGGCGCGGGCGGCCGTTGCGGTGAACGCAAGGGAAGTCGCGTCGGCGCAGGTGAGCTCGAGGGCTGCGGTGGCACCCACTTCGAACAGTATGCTGGGATCGCATGCCAGCACCGCCAACCACGTGAAAGCGCCTCCGGCCGCGGTGGCCAGTCGCGCAGTCGTGGCAAAGGCGAAGGCGCCGCCTCCGCCGGTGCCCTTTGCGGCCAGACAACAGCAGTTGGCAGCGCATCCGGGGCAGCCCATCGCGCGCCAGGAGATGCAGCGCTTGCAGCCGGCGAATAATGCCGCGTCCGCTCCGCGTCCCCCGGTAAAGCAGGCCCCTCCGGGAAAGCCGGCTACCGCAACACTGGCCCAGCCTGGCAACCAGCCAGGCAGGGCGCCAGGCAATCAGCCCGCTAATCGACCAGGGAGTCCAGGAGCCGCAAATGAGCGTCCCGGCGCAAATCCCGCACAACCGAACCGCCCCGCTCCGAACAATCAACCGGCCCCGAATAATCGTCCAAATCAACCTGCAGCCGAGAATCGTTCCGCGCAGCCACCGGCGCGCACTGATCGTCCACCGGCGGTGCAACCCAACAATCGGCCTGAAGCGAATCAACCCAATAATCGGGCGGAGCCGAATCGTCCCAATCAGCCGCAACCCAATAATCGTCCGGCAGAGCCGCCGGCGCGAACTGATCGTCCGCCCACTGCGCAGCCAAACAATCGTCCTGCACCGGCTCCTCCGGAACCGAATCGACCGCAGCCCACTCCGGCCGCACCGAACAATCGTCCGCCGGAGCCGCCCGCACGGAACGATCGTCCACCGGCGGCGCAACCCAATAATCGTCCGGCGGAGCCACCAGCGCGAACTGATCGTCCGCCTGCTCAGCCCAACAATCGTCCTACACCGACTCCGGAACCGAATCGGCCGCAGCCGACTCCAGCCGCACCGAACAATCGTCCGGCGGAGCCACCAGCACGGAACGATCGTCCACCGGCGGCGCAACCCAATAATCGTCCGGCAGAGCCACCGGCCCGGACTGATCGCCCACCTGTAGCTCAGCCCAACAATCGTCCGGCCGAGCCGCCGCCACGAACGGCGCCTGCCGAGCGTCCGTCGACTCCTCCGCCAAGCGAGCGTCCGCCGCAGCATACTCCGCCTCCGGCGCAGACGCATCAGGCTCCGCCCCCGCAGCGTCCGCAAACGCCCGAGGAGAAGAAGAAGCAACAGCAGGAGGAACAGAAGAAGCCACAGTAAAACAGCAGCGAGTGGCTCAGACTGAATTTCCATTTCTCGCGAAAAGAAGCGAGAAATGGGGCACCCAAGCAGAAGGGCGTCCCAATCTTCGGGCGCCCTTTTTGTGACTAGCCTTCGCCGAAACGGCTTGTCAGTGCACGCGGAACAAGTAATCAAGCAGGAAGAAAAAGCCCGCGCCGACAAACACGAGCAGAGCCATCTTCATTGCCGGCTCTTTGTTGACCTCGGGAATCAAATCGGAAGCCGCGACGTAGATCGTCACTCCCGCCGCCAGCGGTAATCCTGCGCCGACATGATGGCGAAACAGCGCCATGGTGAGAACTCCGGCGAGTGTGGACCCGCCCAGAACCACCGACGCTCCCCACGCCGTGCCCCGGCTGCGACCGCTGGCCAGCATCACGGAACTCACGGTAAAGCCCTCCGGAATCTTATGCAGAAAAATGGCAAGAAAGATCAGCCATCCCAGCCAGTTCGATACTAAGAATCCCGAGGCAATGGCGATGCCGTCGAAGAAGGTATGAATGATCAGTCCGAGGAGCACAGAATATCCCTTGTGGGAATGCATGAACTCGTCGTGATGCGTTTCTTCGCCAAAGTGAAAATGCGGCGTGACCGTATGCTCGAAAAAGTGGATGATCAGGTAGCCCAGCAGCACAAGGAATGCAGCGGATCGTCCGCGCAGCTCGAGACTTTCTGGAACCATCTCGACTAAGGCCGTTGCGAGCATGAATCCCGCGCCCAGCGCGACGAAGTAGCGAAGATAGCGCCGCTCCCAATGCCGCTGAACAATGATCGCGCCGCCGAAGATGTTGGCCGCGGCGGCGGTCAGGCCGAGGACGATACTGGTAAGGATAGGGCTCATTCGCGGTAGCGGGATGATAACATTTCGGTAATTAGCCCAGTCCCACCGAGACTCTTATCCCGAATGCCGAATGTGCATCACGTCCCCGTCCTGGACGATGTAGTCTTTGCCTTCCAGACGCAGCGTGCCTTTCGCGCGAGCATTCGCTTCCGAGCCGGCTTCGAGAAGTTGATCCCAGCGGATGGTTTCGGCGCGGATGAAGTGTTTTTCCAGATCGGAGTGGATAGCGCCCGCACCTTCTTGCGCACGCGTGTTGGCGGGAATCTGCCAGGCACGGCACTCATCTTCGCCCGCAGTGAAAAATGAAATCAGGCCAAGCAACTTGTAAGTCGTGCGAATAAGGCGGACCAGGCCGCTTTCCTTTAAACCGTAACTGGAGAGGAATTCTGCGGCGTCGGCGTCGCTCATTTCGGCAAGTTCGGCTTCTACTTTGCCGCAGATAGCGGTGGCCGCCGCATTCGGTCGGGCGGCAATTTCAGTCAGCTTATATTCGTTCACCGCCTCTTCCAGTTCCTTGCCCAGTTCGGTCGACTCGCCGATGTTGAGCACATAGAGAATCGGTTTCTCGCTCAGGAACATGAAACCGCGCAGCCGCTTCTTGTCTTCGGGAGTCATTTCCATTTCGCGAAGAGGTTTCTCCGCTCCCAAATGTGCATTGGCGCGTTTGAGCAACTCGAATTCCTTCTCGAGTTCTGGCGTCTTCATCTTCTTGAGATCTTTTTCCAGACGCTCCAGTCGCTTCTCGATCTGCCCGAGATCGCTGACCATCAAATCGAATTCGACATTCTTGATGTCGCGCAGCGGATCGATTTCCGCTACCAGCGGAACGGCCGGGTCTTCAAACACGCGTACGACGTGGGCGAGCGCGTCGACTTGGCGTAGATGGCCGATGTAGGCGGTTTCTTTCAGTGCGTCCTGTCCAATGGCCCCGACATCGACGTACTCGACCGATGTGTGCGTCAGCTTCTTGGGATTGTAGAGAGCGGCGAGGCGGTCGAGGCGATCATCGGGCACTTTCGCCACGCCGATGTGCGCCTCGCGCGGATTGGCTTGCGCGGAAAAATGCGCCTTAGTAAGAATTCTGAATAAAGATGTCTTGCCTACCTGAGGCAGGCCGATAATGCCGGTTTTCATAAGACCAGTTTCTAGCTCCTAGCTTGTAGCCGATACTCCTCTGAACTGAGGACAGGGTTTGACGGGCGCTCAGCAAACTTCAGACAGCCTTTTTAGGATAAACGATCAAGTGGAAATTGCCCAAACGGCAACTGGCGTGAGAGTCTAACGTTTCTCTGCGGGAAAATTCAGTCTTAGCCCGACGCGATACAGCGTCGGCGGACCGATGTTGAACAGCGATCCGGTGGCGGTGGGAGTATTCGCCACGTTGTAGCGTTCGTCCAGGATATTTTCCGCGGCGGCAAAGACTTCCACATTTCGCGTCAGGTTGCGTCCGACCTGTAGATCCATTGTGTAGAAGCGGCCCAGGGGATATACGTTTTGGTCGTCATCGAACTGGTTGCCGACGAAGCGTCCCTGCACACTCACCATGACACGCCTCGGGTTCCAGTAACGGGCTTCCCAGGTAAAAACATTTCGCGGAACCTGTGCGACCCTATTTCCTGAGAGAGAGATTTCTCCCGGCGGAACCGTATAGTTAACCACCGTCGCCGCCGTGAAATCGTAGCCGGCGGAAATCTGAATATCCCGGCTGACGTGTAGTACCCCGTCAAGTTCGATCCCGCGCGAGCGGATTCGCCCCACATTCTCCTTCCGCCGCAGAACCGGATTCGATGTCGGATTGACCGTGACGTTCTGGACGGGATCCACGATGTCGCTCCAGAAAAATGTTCCGCGAACCTCGAGCTTTCGATCCAGCGTGGTAACGTTCACTCCCGCCTCAGCCCCGGTGAGCCGTTCGGCATTGAGGAACGGATTGTTCTGAGTCAGAACGTTCGCCAGGCGAAAGCTGCGGTACAACTCGTTCAGAGTCGGCGCACGAAACGCGCGGTACATCGATCCTGTCACCGAGACGTTGGGGCTCAGAGCTCGCAGCACCGAAAGCCTTGGGCTGAAGGCAAGATCACTCCGCGAAGGAAACAGCATGCTGGGAGAAGCAGCGCACGTTCCGGAAACCGGTGTGCAGATCGAGCTGGCATTGAAATTGTTCCAGTCGTCGAAGCGCCCGGCAAGAATGATGGTCCAATTGTTCCACCGTAAGAGATCTTCACCAAACCCTCCGAGAATCCGCTGCCGCCCTCCCGATGCATTGTTTCGGGTGTGCGTGCCCGTAGTGAAGAGTTGCTCGTCGCTCGCCCCCATCACTTCCATTAGGTCCAAGCCGGCGATAAGAGTCTGATGTTTGCCGAGAAAGTGCGTCCACTGAGCCGCGCCTCCGAGCACTTGTTCGGGAACATATTGCAGATCAGTCAGCGATTCGCTGTTTCGGTTGGCTGCCACGGATGAGAATCGCTGATCGTATCCCTGTACCAGACCATATGCGCGCAAGGTGAGGGAGTCGCTGCTACCGAATTGCTGATCCAGTCCAACCGCACCCTCGCCCATGCGCGTGTCGTTGGTCTGCACGGGAGTTCCATTGTGCCGGAATTCGGTATAGAAGCTGCCACGCACGAAAACGCGGCCTTTTTCCGCGAGTTGATGACCCGCGGTGAAATCAACCGTCGCGTCTTCCGAATTGGCGGGGGTATCCACGCTTCCTCGCTGCCATGTAGGCACAATGATGTAGCCGTTGGTGCGGAACATTTCCGAAGCCAGAGACAGATCCCAGGGACCGGCGCGCGTTCCCGTCCAGAAAGAAACATCGGGGGTGCGTTCGTTGCCGTAGGAGGTGTCCAGCTTAAAAGCGGGGCGCTGGGGTTGACGAGTGATGAATTGCACGACTCCGCCCAGCGCGTCGCTGCCGTATAGATTCGAGGCCCCGCCTCGAAACACTTCCACATTGGCAAGGGAAGATCGCGGAACGCGGTCCCAATAGACCCAGCCGCCAAAGGCATCCACCAGCGGAAGTCCATCTTCGAGCACAAGGGCGCGGCTGGCGGCGGTTCCGCCCAGACCTCGCAGCGACACTCCCTGATTGGAGGCGTTCGCGGTTCGGCTGTCCGATCGGCGAAACAGCGAGAATCCTGGAACCTGTCGCAGCACGTCATCGACGCGCAACGCAGGAGTCGCGGCTACATCCGTATTTGTAAGCAAAATTGTGCTGCCCGGAGTTTCAGAAAGGCGCACCTCCGTACGAGCTGCGGACACGGTGACTTGTTCGCTCGCCGAAGCGAGCTGCAGAACGATTTCGAGACTGACGCTGGTGGCTGCTCCGGCGTCCCACGATTGACGAGCGGTGTTGAAACCTTCCCGCCTGATTTCGAGGGTTCCTGAGGTCGAGGGAACCGAAGAAAATAGAAAATGTCCATTGGCATCTGTCTTCGCGGTGTTTTGATACGAACCGGAATCCAAAACAATGGATGCGTTCACAATCACCGCGCCGCTGGCGTCGCGAACGGTGCCTTCGACATGAGCGGTCTGCGCGGACAGACAGGGAAGGCCTGTCGCCCACAGCAACAGAGCCATCCAGCGGATCGGTTGTCGATTCAGCATCGGTGAAGGCGCACGTCGTCTT
>Ga0185299_10004817_pt1 | contig 15870 bp, 14 predicted proteins | sample PaiPotPPA55metaG_FD_128002 | JGI IMG/M metagenome (GOLD analysis project Ga0185299, IMG submission 128002) | Iron sulfur acid spring bacterial and archeal communities from Banff, Canada, to study Microbial Dark Matter (Phase II) - Paint Pots PPA... ...
ATCGACGTTCGCGGAAAAATCGTCCTGGTGCGCTACTCGAATCCATACAGCTATCGCGGATTCAAAGCCCTCACGGCGCAGCAGCTCGGCGCTGCCGCGATTCTGATTTACTCCGATCCGGAAGAGGACGGCTACAAACAAGGCACCGTCTACCCCGACGGTCCGTGGGGACCGGCGAGTCACATCCAGCGGGGCGCGATTACCTACGATTTTCTGGAGCCGGGCGACCCGCTGACGCCTGGTTACGCCTCGGTTCCCGGCGCCAAACGCATCGCGCCGGAAGACGCAGTCTCGCTGCCAAAAATTATTGGCGTCCCGCTTTCGTGGCGCGACGCAAAGCCGCTTCTCGAACATCTCGATGGCCCTGTCGCGCCGCAGTCATGGCAAGGAGGGCTTCCGCTGAAGTACCGGCTCGGCGGGAAAAGCGTCCGCATTCACCTGAAAGTTGACATGGACACGAGCGTGCAGCCTTACTACGTCACGGAGGCTCGCATTCGTGGCGCCGAATCTCCCGATGAATGGGTGATTCTGGGCAATCATCGCGACGCATGGGTTTACGGCGGCGTGGATCCCTCGAGCGGCACCGCATCGATGCTTGAGTTGACACGAAATCTCGGAGAGCTTCTCCGCCAGGGCATGCGTCCGAAACGAACGCTCGTCATTTGCAGTTGGGATGGCGAGGAATACGCGCTCACGGGCTCAACGGAATGGGGCGAGCAGTATGCCGATGAACTCAAGCAGAAGGCAGTGGCATATCTGAACGTCGACGAAGCCACCAGCGGCAAGGATTTCGAGGGCGACGCCGTGGGTTCGCTCGCCCCGCTGATGGTCGACGTGAGCCGCACGCTGCCCGCTCCCTCTGGCAAGACTCTGTACGACGAATGGAAAGTTTCGCGGCACACAGAACTGCGCAAGGCGGGTCCCGTCCGCGACGCCGAGCTTCCGAACACGCGGATCGGCAGCGGCTCCGATCATACTGTTTTTCTCAATTTCCTGGGGATTCCCACCGTCGGACTTACGTTCGTCGGTCCGTACGGCGTCTATCATTCAATGTACGACGATTTCTACTGGATGAATCACGTGGGCGATCCCGGCTACCATTATCACGCGCTGATGAGTCAGCTTTGGGGCGTGCTGGCGCTGCGCCTGGCGAACGCGGAAATTCTGCCCTACGATTTCGAGTCGTACGGTGCGAGCATCCGGGATTTTCTCAACGATCTCGACGACTCATCGCACGTGAGCGCAAAAATTCCCATTGATCCGCTGCGCCGCAATATCGCCGAGTTCGAAACCGCAGGGCATGAACTCAATCGCAGCGTTGAGCGCGCCATCGCCAGTGGCCGACTCAACGCCGCCTACTCGGTGCGCATCAATGAATCCTTGATGCAGGTCGAGCGCAACTGGTGCAATCCGCAAGGGATTCCCGGCCGCCCCTGGTGGAAGCATTCGCTGTACGGCGCGCGCTATACGTACGCGCACCTCGAACTTCCGGGGCTGACGGAAGCCGCCGAAGCCGGCGATTGGAAGCGTGCTTCGGAACAGGCCCAGATTCTCGAAGACGAGTTGACGCGAAACTCGACCCTTTTGCGCCAAATCCAGCGGCAGCTCGACTCGATTTCTGATGAGTCAAAGCCGTGATTCGAAACGCAGCGCGCGCGCTCTTCGAAGCAAGCGCCGACAACCACGGAAGCCGTTGCGAATGTTATGATCGCAGCGGGAAACAAAATGAGCCCCGACGTTTCTGGCTACGTGTCATCCTGAACCAAAGCGAACGATTAATTACGTTTCCCAGGAATCGAAAGGATCGGTGGAATGCGGAACGTTCTACTTGGAGTCATTTTCACTCTGCTGGTGCTCGTCGGCGGAGCGGTGTGGATGGCAAAAACAGGCCGCGTCAGTTTCGAAGCCGATAGCCAGCCTTCCGACTTCGAGCGCAGATTCGCGATGGGGGCCGTCGATGCCGCCACGGAGCGTCGCGCCCCCGATGTGAAAAACCCCGTCGCAGCCACCGACGAAAACATCACCGCCGGCGCACACCTCTACCTGGACCACTGCGCCGGATGCCATGGCATTCCTTCGAATCCCGACAGCCAGTTCTCGCGCTCGTTCAACCCTCCAGTTCCCGGATTTTTCAGGGACGCGCCGGACATGCCCGACAACGAGAATTTCTATACCATCCAGCACGGCATCCGATGGTCCGGAATGCCTGCATGGAACAAGACCCTGAACGACACGCAAATCTGGCAAGTGGTGACGTTTATGAGCAACATCGAAAAACTTCCGGCTCCGGCCAAGAAGGTTTTCGAGTTCAACCCGCCCGCCGGCGTGGCCCCCGCATCGCAGTAACGGATGGTTATCGGGGATTTGATTTCTTCTGCGCGTTGGGCTACGGTTTTGGTGGGCGGCAGCACCTTGGAGCGCCTTGCGGATTTTTCTGTCCCGAAAGCGCGCGCAAACGAAGACCTACGGAGGAACGATGGCTGATGCGGTGGCGGAGAAGGTGATCGCGACGCTGGCGTCTGTGAAGCGGATTCCCGCGGACAAAATCACCCTTGAGACGAGCCTCCAGGATTTAGGCATCGATTCCCTCGACGTTTTTACCCTTCTTTTCGAACTCGAGAACGCCTTCAAGATTTCGATCCCCGACGACGATGTTCGCTCGATTCGCAGCGTCAACGACATCGTCGAAGGCGTCAAGAAAATCATCGCCGCCACGCCGCCAGACCCCTCGATTGGCTCCACTTCTCCGGCGACCTAATGCCGCCCATCTGGATGATCGCTCTTCGCGTTTCTCACTGCGAAAAACTGGAGCACTTCTGACATGGCGTCATGCCGCGTTGCCGTTACAGGTATGGGAATTATCTCGCCGCTTGGGCTCAACGTGGCCGACACTTGGAACTCTCTCCGCGAAGGCCGCTCAGCAATCGCGCCGATCGTCGGGGTCGACTTTCACAACCTTGCCGTGCGATTTCAGAACGGCGCGCAGGTGCGCGATTTCGACGCGACAAAGCATTTCGAACCGGGCAAAGAAGACTACATCGACCGGTTTGCGCAATTTTCCGTAGTGGCAGCACGTGATGCGATGCGCGATTCGGGCCTTGAATTGACGGATCAGCTGCGCGACCGATGCGCCGTTGTTTGCGGATCGGCGGTAGGAGGTCAGGCCGCTATTGAGATGGGGTTCGAAGACCTCTACGTCAAGGGTGAGTGCATCCGCTGACCATTCCCAAGACAATGTCGAACGCGGGCGCGAGCCACATCTCCATGGACCTTCGCCTCAGCGGCCCCACCTACACGGTCTCGACGGCGTGCTCGTCCGCGAATCACGCGATTGGCCAGGCCTTTCGACTCGTGCGCGACGGCGAAGCTGACCTTGCCGTCACCGGCGGCAGTGAGGCGATGTTCACGGTCGGAATGCTGAAAGCATGGGAGGCGATGCGCGTCATCTCGCCGGACACGTGCCGCCCTTTCAGCAAAGACCGCCGCGGGATGATTCTTGGCGAAGGCGGCGCGATGATGATTCTCGAGCCGTTCGAAGCCGCGAAGGCGCGCGGAGCGAAAATCTACGCGGAGATTTGCGGCTTCGGGATGTCGTCGGATGCGCACCACTTGACGCAGCCGACGGTGGAAGGACCTTCGCGTGCGATGCGGGATGCGTTGCGTATCGCCGGCCTTGCGCCTGAACAGATCGGATACATCAACGCGCACGGTACCGGGACGCCCGGCAACGATCCCGTGGAAACGCGCGCGATCCGCGCCGTGTTCGGTTCACATGCCGACAAGCTGGGTGTTAGTTCCACCAAGTCGATGCACGGCCATGCGCTGGGCGCCGCGGGGGCGCTGGAAGCCATCGCAACGATACTCGCTTTGCAGACCGGCATTCTCCCGCCCACCGCGAACTTTACGGTGGCCGACCCCGAATGCGATCTCGACTATATTCCCAACCAGGCGCGGACCCAGCGCGTCGAAGCCGCCTTGTCCAACTCATTCGCTTTCGGCGGGCTCAACGCTGTAATCGCCCTCCGCGCATATCCCAGTTAGAGGCGTTTTCGGCCTAAATGTGGCAGGACTTGATGCCACGCTTCTCGAAATACTGCTGGTGATAATCCTCGGCGCGGTAAAACTCAGACGCAGGCTTGATCTCAGTCACGATGGGCCGCTTGAACAATCCCGACTTCTCGAGCGCCGCCTTTGAGCGCCGCGCGGCGGCTTCCTGTTCCGCATCCTCGAAGAAAATCGCGGAACGGTACTGCGTGCCAAAATCCGGACCCTGACGATTCAGAGTGGTGGGGTCGTGGCTCTGCCAAAACACGCTGAGAAGCTGGTCGTACGAGACTTGCTTCGGGTCGAACTCCACTTCCACCGCCTCGGCATGCCCTGTCGTGCCCGTGCAAACATCCTTGTACGACGGGTCCTTCATCGTTCCGCCGGTGTAACCCACAGTCGTCGAGCTCACACCTTTCAACTGTCGAAACGCTTCCTCGACTCCCCAGAAACATCCCGCTGCAAAAATTGCCTTAGCCATTTATGAAGCTCCTTCCGTCACTCCACGCGTTGAGCGCAATATTGACACAACGAAACCGCGAGGTCGAGCCGCCAGTCTCGGTCGATTAGATTGCAGATCGCGCCTTAAAGGTGCGGCCACATTCAAAGTACGCTTTTCAGGGCCGTTTGGTTTTTCCCTCTCAGGTCAGCCGCTGCTTTTCGTAGGAAGGCAAAGTAAGGTTAGTTAGCGCGTGAACCGACGCTTTCAGGTTTCGCCGGCTGGTTGAGGGACTTCGCCAGAATCTTTTCGAGCATCTCCGGAATCTCAAACACGGCGCGATTGTGAAGCGCGGCGGCATTCGATCGGTAGCGGGCAAGCGTGGCGGGCTCGATCAATTGCGCCACCGCGTTGTCAATCGTGCTGAAATTCCGCAGCACGATTCCCACTTGCTTTTCGAGAACCCACGCGCAGTTGTAACGCTCTTGCGGCAGGGTCCAGGAATTGCATTCCACAATCACGGGCAGTTTCATGGCAAGCGCCTCGCTGACGCTGCCTGGCCCCGGCTTGCCGATAAAAAAGTCCGCGAGCCGCATGTAGTAATTCACCTTCGTCGTAAATCCTTCCACGAATCGCGGCAAACGCGATTTCTGAGCCTGCAAAGCAGCGGCAAGTTTTTCATTCTTCCCGCAGATCAAAATCAATTGCAGTTGGAGCGGCGACTTGTCCAGCCGTTCCGCGACATCCAGCATGGCTTTCGAGCCGTGCCCGCCGAACAGTACTAGTCCGGTGGGCAGATCGGCGCGCAAGCCCAGTTTTTCGCGCTCGCGGAAACGATTTTCGTCCGACGCCTCATAAAACCGCGGGTGCAGAATCATCCCCGACGCGTGGAAAATGTGCTCGTCCGAATAACCCAGCGCCTTGGCCTGTGCGACAGCGCGGTCCGATCCGCAAATCACGGATTGCAACTGGCGTTCGATCCAGAAGTGCGGAGGGAAATCGGCGATGTCTGTAAGCACCGTAACGAACGGACGCCCGGGAAATGCAAAGCGAAAGCTTTCGCCCAACGCCCTGTTGAAGTGGGGCACGAAGGACACAACCATGTCCGGCTGCGTTTCCTTCCAATGAGCCTCAAGCATCCGAACCGTCTTGCGGTGGTAAACGCGGATCGCGGCCTGCAGGACCCTCATCAATTGTTTGCTGCCGAGGGTCCAACCGCTGCGAAGCATCCAGTTGTAGTAGTCCTGGATTCGGATGCCGGCATATTTCTTGAGAATGTCTAGCTCATCGAGTAATTCCTGGAGGTTCGTAAGCCGAACTTCCCAAGGCTTTTGCTGACCTCGGATGGCCATTTCGAGCGCTGTAGCGGCTGCCCGGTGCCCGCCGCCGGCGTCGAAAAAGCAAAACTCGATTCGTTGCATCGCGACGAATTGTGGCACCGGAAGTGCCGTTTCCCACTACGGGAATGTTAAAAAGGGATTGGTGTGTCGTAAGAGTTAAAGGGCTGACTTTTCAGAAGTTTAGCGTGAGTGTCACATTTTTTTAACATGGACCTCGTACATTTGTAGTTGTGAAATGCGACATGCACGTCCACAGCTACTTTTCAGGTGCGTGTACCACTCCGTTTGCCAACATGTTCGCCCGCGAGAGCTACAACGATCCCGAGCAGGTGTATGCGGTTCTGGAGCGTCGCGGGATGAATTTGTTCACGCTGACGGATCACGATTCCATCGAAGGCGCGGAGAAATTGCGCGCCCGTCCCGGATTCTTCCTCAGCGAGGAGTTGACGTGCCGGATGCCCCGCGGTACGGAAGTCCACATTGGTGTGTACGACTTCCATGAGCGCCAGCACGTTCAGCTCCAGCAGCGGCGGAACGATCTCCTCGCCCTGCTCATGTATCTCACCGAGCGGCGAATTTTCTTCAGCATCAATCACGTTTTCTCGAGCGTCACGGGCCGGCGCGATCGTGAAGACTTCGCCTGGTTTCAGGAATATTTTCCCGCCGTCGAGACGCGCAACAGCCACATGCTCGAGGAAACGAACGGCCGGGCCGCCCGGCTTGCAGAACAGTGGGACAAAATTGCGATCGGCGGAAGCGACGCGCACGCGATGCCGTCGGTGGGCACGGCTTTCACGGAAGTTCCCGGGGCGCGCGACAAAGAAGAATTCTTCGCCGGCTTGCGCAACGGCGCGGGCCGCGTTCATGGAGAATCCGGCAGCTTCCAGAAACTGACGCGCGACGTGCTGTCCATCGCCGTCGAGATGATGCGAGAAAAGCACTGGACGGCCGCTCTTTCGCCCCTCGCTATCCTGATCCCGGCGATCACGCTCTTCAACTACTGCGACGAGCGAGTCTTCAGCCGCCGCTGGGCCGCCGAACTTCTCGATCAATCGAAATCGCGCCCGCGTCTCCGTTGGATTACCGTTCCGACTGCCGTCCCCCAGACGGCAATGGGAGAATCGGCATGACCGTCGGAAAAGCCGTCTGGAATCAGATCAATTCGAACGACCATCGGCTGATGCGTCGCGTGCACCGCTGGCGCGCGCCTCGCTGGTTCCGCATTTTGATGATTCTGGCCACGCGTGGCGGAGACGGCTGGCTTTGGTATGCGCTCGGCGCTATTTTGTTTTTCTATGGAGGCGGCCACCGGTTCGCTGCAATCGGTGCGGCGGGTTCAGCCTCTGTCGCTGGGATTCTGATTTTTCGCGCGCTCAAGAAGACCAGCCGCCGCAAGCGCCCATGCGAAATCGAGCCGCACTGCTGGGCATCGATTCTTCCTCCCGACAAATATTCTTTCCCCTCCGGGCATTCGATAACGGCGTTCGCGGTTGCGCTTTCGATTTCGCTCTTCTATCCCGAACTGACGGCCTATCTGCTCACTGTTGCGTTCTTGATTGCGAGTTCTCGAATCATCCTCGGCATGCATTTCCTGAGCGACGTGATCGCAGGATCGGCGATCGGAGTCGCCCTCGGAATCATCACCTTCCACATTTTTGCCCTGCTTTAAGTTGCAGCTTCCGGGCGTTCTTCACCAAATTGCGAACGCGTGAACTAAATTAAACGGCTATGCCGACCTGCGCGGCATGTTGCGCGCGCTCCGGAACGCGTTGACGACGTTGAGGGCGAATAGTGCCAGCGTGGCCGCGAAGAAGATCAGGACCTCGATGGTGTCGTGACGGAGGTAAAAGCGGAGATACGTCGAGCCGATGGAAGTGCCCCAGGAGGTCCAGAGACGAATCGTGTCGAACGCGGCCGCCAGCGAGACAAGGAAATGGATGCGGGTGAGTGTTTCGCTGAAGAATTGGTCCTTGACCGGCTTGCCGGCCGACGAAACGTTTGCAGGCGCCGGCTTGCCGACGGCGTTTGCCGATCGAAGATTGTACGATGGGCTTGCTAATTTCCCACCCAGCGCCCAGTACACACCGGCGAACAGCGTAAACACGGCGCCGGCTGCCAGCCACACGCATCCGAAGGGGACCATACGGATTTCGTCGCCGAACGGAAAGGGAAAGCGGAGCGACGGGAAATTCAGGAGTATCGAGATCAATCCGCCGGCCCAAAAGAACGCGGCCGAAGTGCCAAAAAGTTTGACGGCGGAGTTGGGCCAGCTCCACGGCGTCGAGCCTGTCTTCGACTGGGCGAGCGTTGGCGCGGGGGATGAAGTTTGCAGAGCCGCCGTCGGCGCGGGCGCATACGGAGTTTTCACACTGGCTGGCGGCGCCGGTTGCGGATGCACGTAAGACCAAATGACGTTGGCGACGAAAGTGATTTCACCAAAAAAAGCAATCAGGCCGAGCATTTGCCCTTGAGGATCGTGGGTCGAGTATCCCGCGTCGAGGTTCGCGGCGGGATGTCCCAGGCGCAGCGCGCCGAAAAGCACGAAGAGCAAGCAGCCGATGACCTGCACGTATCCAACGGGGATGCTCAGGGGCTGCCGCGTGAGCTTCGGCACGATGAGATACTGAAAATAGAAAAAGAGGAAGAGCAGGATCAAAGCGCTGAAGTAGACGATGAGATCGTGCTGCGTCGAAAAGTAACTCGATAGGGTGCGCGGGTGGTTCATCGTTGAGGCGGCGATGATTCCAGAGGCAACGAAACAGAAGAGCGCGAGGAGACGCAGGAGCCTCTCCGGAGGAAGCAAACGCTCGAATGAATCGTTATTCACTCGTCCTCCCAAGTGCGCATCTGGTTCGCGAGTGCGGCTTCCTCGGCATTTACGGGTTTGCCTGGCCGGAGTTGCGAACGTTGGCTTGGAATTTCGGCCACGGGCTTTGCATCAACGTCTCTCCGACGGGGAACGCGTACAGAGTGCCAAGGCGACTTGCAACGTAGAGAGTGCGTTCATCGCTCAGAGTTGCGGCGCCCGCAGGTTCGATGTCGAGATCCGCTTTCCATTTTTCCTTGCCGTCTGGAGCGACAGCGCGCAGCGTCTTGTAATCGGTGAAAAAAATTGTACCTTCGGAGCCCAGAAGAGGCTGGGCCACCATCGCGGTCGTGTCGAGGGACCATCGAATCGTGCCGTCGGGTTGCACGGCGTAGAAGTGTTGGTTGTGCGACGCGAAATAGACGGTGCCGTCCGCAGCGACCACGGGCTGCTACCCCGGATACGGCGGGAAATTCAGAATCCATTTTTGCTGGCCGTTGACGTCAAAGGCCATCAGTCCCGCACCCGTCACATAAGTCGCGCCGTCCTTGCCCGCTGAACTGCCCTCGATGAACAGATTTGATGTGGGACTGATGTCATAGTAATCGTCGTGATCGGGGTCACGGACCAACACGTTGTCGCTCGGATATGCCCACCGAGCGGACGATCCGGCACCGTCGACCGCCATAACGCTGTCGCCCGTGAGGACGACGGTACCGTCCGTTTCAATAATTGGAGGGCTCACGAATGAACGCGTGGAAATCTTCCAGATCAAATCCATGCCCTGGTCGAGAGTCCAAGCGCACGTACCAGTGCGAAGGCATTCGACGTAGACGCGGTTATCAGTGAGGGCCATGGCCACGCCCGCGATTGTGCTCATCGGCTTCTCGATCCGAGTGCTTCCGTCGGGATTGAAGCCCATGAATTTGCCGAAGCCGAGCACGTAGATGGCCCCGTCGGTTCCGACCGCAGGCCCCGACACGCTTCGGCCGGAGACGCCTGCCTGCTGGGTCCATTTGATCTTGCCGCTGGAATCGATTGCGGTGAGGACGGCGGAGTCCGGCAATGCGTATAACGTGCCGTCGAGGCCGATCGCGAGCGGGTTTCGGATAGAGCCAAGTTTAAGAGTCCACTTGGGCGAAGGCGCCGCGCTGACGGCGACTTTCTTACTTCCGCCGCAGCCTGCAAGGAGAGTAACGCACAACAAAGTCAACCCTAGCTCCCTTGCGGCGATTCGTCGCACGAAAATCTCCTCGATTGGATTGGGGCTCCGACGATGGCTTAGGAAAAGCGTAGCACGCAGGTGCGCTGGCTGCGGGGTTGGCAACGTGACTTGTGCCTATCGTTCAACTATCAGACTTCAGAAGCCACTTCGCACACGATTGCGGGGGCGTCAGAAGCGGGGCATGAGGGAGCTCGCAAGCAGCAGCGACGCGGGTTCGTCCTCTTCGTCTTCGAGGAACGACTCGAAGAGGCGCGCGAGCGGGCCGGCCCATCGAGCCAGCTTCTGGCGCTTTTCGCCGAGCGGGGCGAAGCGAAACGGCGAATGCGTTTCGAGTTCCGCGAGATAGTCCGCCGTATAGAGCTTGGCGGACTCGCCCGCAGACCAAATCAGCAGCAGTGAACAACTCATCCGGATCATTTCCGTGAGGGATTTGTGTTTCGCGGCGGCGCCCGGGCGCGCGGGGTGATTTGAGGGCATGCGATTCATTCCGCGCATGACTCGATGGCCGAAGTTCAATGTGTGGCTCGTGAGAGCGTCTAAACGTGCGCCGAGAGACACGCGCCCGGCAGCTTGCGTGAAAATCGTGACTATGCCTTCGCGGAGGTCTTGCTGAAGATCCTGGAGGTCGTCGGCAAGCTGTAACAGCACTCCCCAATCAAAGGCGAACTGAGCTTCCTCGGGCGAGAGTGAGCCCGCGACCAAATAGGCGTCCGGCAGGACGGAAGCGCCACCCTTCTCGAAACTGAGTTTGAGGACATCGGCGTCGGCCGAGGAGGAGCCGGAGCGAAGAAGGCGAACGCTGTTTTCCTGCGCGCGGTGGATCCCGATCAGGCTGACATACACCTCGGGCCAGTCGGCGCGTGCGTACTGGTCCTCAATGAGTTCGACAAGCCGCCAAATGGTAGCTTCCCGATCATTGAATGGGGCGACCTCGTCTCCATCGAGACGCGCGCGGAAGCGCTCGCTGAATGCGAGCTTTGCACTGCGGGAGACCGCCGAGTCGTCGAGATAATTATCGGTGTAGGGATAGAGCATGCTGTACGCGAAGATCGAGGGCGTGAGGCGCATGTCGCGTCCCAAGAGAACCTGGAGACCGCACGCAGTCCAAGCGTTGCGGCTGGCCTGAAAAATGTCGGAGGCGCTGACGCCGGGATCGAATTGGCGGGCCTGTCGCGCGAGTTGCGTGGCGACGGCCGAGAAGCCGTCGTTTAGCAGGAGTTCGAGATGGGCGTCGTCAAAGTCGAGACACGATTTCGAAAAATCTGTGAAGGCCCGAGTGACGCGATTGCGCGCGGAACAGCGTTCCGATCTGGTGTGTGGGAGGTCGCGCAACTCCGCTTCGACGGTGTTGAGGAGTCTATCGAGGTAAATTTCATGGGCGGCTTGCTCGGAGGGCGTGCACGTGCGGTCGAACGGCGGGAGGCAGAGCGCATCCGCCACGTTGCCGCCGTTTACCGCATCGCGGCGCCAGAGAGCGAGCGATTCTTGAAGAAGTTCACGCATAGCAATCCGTTTGCTGCATTCAGATACGGAGTCGCGGCCAGGATTGTTTCGTCCGGTAGCGGATCCGGTAGGTGGTTTTCAACCGCAGGACAATGCGGAGCAGATGGCACGGCTATCGGGGCTTGCGGCGAACGAACGGAGTGTGCTCGTTGTCGAGTTCGTAGGGGATGCGTTTAGGGCCGGGCTTCTTAGCGACGAATTTCACCTCGCGGATGAGGTTGCCGCCCCATGCCTGGTTGATCCGGGCGCAGAAGTCTTTGGTCATTTGCTCGAGCTGCTTTTGCCAAGCCTTCGAGTCAGCGGAGACTTCGAGACGTCCCTTCTCACAGCGAAGCGGGCGCGTGTGAGCTGCCAACGCTTTGCCAACGATTTGGGGCCAGGAACTCGACAGCCACGCGAGCGCGGCTTCGGGGTGATCGAGTCTGCGCACCACGCGTCCGAGGAAGTCGCCGGCCTTATTCATTGGTTTCGAACCCCATGTGCGCAACGGCGCGAGATTCTAGCACAAGGCGCGCGCCTCGTGTCGAGGACGACGAACTCACACGCGTGTGGCAGCTCGTCCGCCGACCACGAAGAACATAAACGAATGGAATGACACCTGTTTCCTGCAGTACGATTGCCCCACTTTGCCGTGGCTGACGGAAGGGAGGCAGGGTTGGAGACGCTTCTTCAGGACTTGCGCTACGGGCTTCGTATGTTGGCGAAGTCGCAGGGATTCACGGCGATTGCGATTCTAACGCTGGCGCTGGGCATTGGCGCGAATACGGCGCTATTTTCCGTAGTGAACGGCGTCCTGCTCAATCCGCTGGCCTACCCGCACTCCGCCGAGCTCGTCGCGATTTATGGAAAGACCCCGGGATACCAGCGCGCCCCAATCAACTACTTGAACTTCCTCGATTGGCAGCGCCAAACGCAAGCCTTTTCATCGATGGCGATGTACCGCAACCAGGATTACAACCTCATCGGCACTGGCGAAATAGCGGAACGTGTCCGCGGCTACATGATTTCCGCGGACTTTTTTCCCACGCTGAGAGTAACACCGGTTCTTGGCCGCACTTTTCGCGTCGATGACGATCAGGTGGGGGCCGCACCGGTTGTGATTCTGGGCGGCGGATTCTGGAGGCGGAAATTCGGCGCTTCGCTCGAAATCACGGGGAAATCGATCACCCTGAATGGCACGTCTTATGCAATCGTGGGCGTGATTCCGGCCGGCTTCACTTTCTATGGTCAAGACCGAGATGTGTACACCCCTATCGGCCAATGGAATGATGCGTCTTTCCGCGACCGCCGCGTCGACGTGAGCGCGCACGCGGTTGGCCGCCTGAAGCCGGGCATAACCCTCTCGCAGGCGATAGCCGACATGGATGGGATCGCACAAAATCTCGCTGCAGCGTACCCGGAGGCCGATAAGGCGGTAGGCATCACACTCGTTTCCATGAAGGAGGACCTGGTCGGTAACGTCCAGCCATTGCTGATCGTGCTTCTCGCCGCCGTTGGTTTCTTGCTGCTGATTGCATGCGCGAATGTTGCCAATCTTCTTCTGGCACGCTCGATGGGCCGCTCACGCGAGTTTGCGATTCGCGCAGCGCTCGGCGCGAGCCACATCCGCGTCATTCGCCAGCTTCTTACCGAGAGCATCGTGCTCGCAGGCTTGGGCGGAGCGATGGGACTCTTGTTCGCCTTTTGGGGCACCAAAGCGGTGCTCGGAACTTTGCCTGGCGCTTTGCCCCGCGCCAACGAAGTCTCCCTCGACTCTCGCGTCCTGTTCTTTACGATCGCCCTGTCACTTTTTGCCGGAATTATTTTTGGACTCGCTCCAGCGCTGAAAACCTCCCGCGTGGATTTGCAGGAGATACTCAAGGAGAGCGGCCGCGGCTTGAGCGGCGCCCGCCACCGGCTCCAGGGAGTTTTCGTCGCAGTCGAAGTAGCCATGGCCTTGGTTTTGCTCGTCGGCGCCGGACTCATGGTCCGCAGTCTCTCCGCGCTTTGGCGCGTCGACCCCGGCTTCAACCCCAGCCACGCGATCACCTTCAGTCTGTCCCTGCCGGCCTCACCTTCAACCAACTCGGCCGAAACGCGCGCCCGCCTGCGCCATTTCGACGACAAAATGCATAGCATCCCCGGCGTTCAAGCCGTTTCCGTCACGCTCGGCTCCCGCCCGATGATCCATAATTCCTCGTTGCCCTTTTGGATTGAGGGACAGCCAAGGCCGGCCAACCTCCAAGAGATGCCCCAGGCGATGTTTTACCTCGTTGAAGCCGGTTTCCATCAGGCCATGGGAGTCACGCTCGAGCGCGGCCGCTTCATCGCGCCGCAGGACGACGAGAACGCGCCGGTAGTAATCGACATTGACGACATTTTCGCACGCACCTATTTCCCACATGAAAATCCCATCGGCAAGCGTATCCATATCGCGGGGTTCGACGTGCAAGCTGAAATTGTCGGCGTGGTCGGGCACGTAAAGCAGTGGGGTCTCGACGCCGACGCCAAATCGGCCATCGAAGCGCAGTTCGATTATCCGTTCATGCAGCTTCCCGAGAAACTTATGCCGCTCGCCGCAGATGCTGTGGGCGTGGTGCTGCGCACCGAAGGTGATCCCACGGCAGTCATAGACCCCGTTCGCCGGGCAGTCGAGGAAATCGATCCTCGTGAAGTGGTTTACAACGTCCAAACGATGGACGAGGTCGTCTCCAATTCGTTTGCCGCGCGCAGGCTGTCCATGATTCTTCTCGGCGTCTTCGCGGCCTTCGCGCTGGTGCTTGCATGCGTGGGAATCTACGGCGTTATTTCGTATCTGGTCGGCCAGCGAACTCACGAAATCGGAGTGCGTATGGCCCTGGGCGCCCAACGCGGCGATGTGTTCCGGCTGGTGGTCGTGCACGGCGCAAGGATGGCGTTGCTCGGCGTCGTAATCGGGATCGGCGCCGCGCTGGGACTCACGCATCTCATGGCCAACCAGCTCTTCGGCGTCAGCGCGCATGACCCGTTGACCTTTGCCGGTGTCGCCCTGCTACTGATTATTGTGGCCGTCGCCGCCTGTTACATCCCCGCGCGGCGCGCCATGCGCGTCGACCCCATGATCGCTCTCCGATATGAATAGTCCGTGCCGCGGAAGAAGTGGCGCGCCCGGAGAGACTTGAACTCCCGACCCTCTGCTTCGAAGACCGCATTGCATTTTGTGGGGTGCGTGTTTTCAAGAGGATGGAATATCGCTCTGCGGGTGAAATCACGATATTGGGGCTGAGTCGGAGGGTTTTGTGCAACCGATTGTGCAAACATTTCGATCGTTTCGTTGAGTATCTGTCTGGGCATCTGTCCGTCTCTTCAGTTTGGAGCCACGTTCGCGGACTTCTGAAACAACGCATTCATTTTCTCGACCACGCGAATCGCGTCCGCTGGCACGGACTTGATGTAAAACTGTTGAGTTGTTTGAACGTTGGAGTGGCGCAAGAGCGACTTCGCCGCCAGCTGCGAGTCGAGCGAAGTTGCGAGCGTCGCGAGTCCTCGGCGGAGACCATACCATCCGTGCCATTCGGGAAGTTTTCTGAACTCGTGGCCGTTGGTGCCGTGCTGCTCTTGGTTCTCGCTGCACTCTGCACAACGCGCAAGCGCCGGAACCACGACACGTGCGGCTAGGTTATGCAAATCGAGGGGCTTTCCGAGAGGCGAAGCCAAGATGTACCCGGACTCGCACCGCGACTCTGCGAGAATATCGCGAAGTGTTTCCGCGACGGGGACGGGAGCGACGCTGTCGGCTGTTTTCGGCAACGTCGTATGCGTTCGCCACATGCTCGCGCGAATGCGAAGCGTTTTGCCGTCATAGTCCTCCCACCGCGCGGCTCGCGCCTCACCCGGCCTGAGCGCACAGAAATAAATCAAAGCGACCGCAGTTCGCGCGACACCCTGCAACGCATCGAGCATCGCTATAACTTCGTCGGCCGAATATGCGTGAGTCGGTTTCCCCGCGGACGCTGCGCGCGGAATGCCGGCATCTCGGATCGGATTTTCTCCGTCCAAGACACCGCTCCGCTTCGCGTGAGTGAAAATCACGGAGAGAAGCCGCTTACAGTGCCGCAGTGATTCACGACTCAGATTGCGCTCAAGATGGATCGCCGCGAGCACGTTCGTCGCGTCAACACATCGAAAGTCTCGCAAGCTTATGCCCGCGAGCCGAGGCTTCAAATACATTCGCCAGATTCCTCGGTACCCGTACACCGTTGATGGTTTGAGTTCTTTTGCTGCAAACGCGAAGAAAAAGCTCTCAGCGTACTCGCAAACCGAGAGCGTGCTCTCCGGACTGCAGCGACCCTCGTTCGATGATCGGAGTTTCAAGTCGAGGAGCGGTTGCACGTCTTTCCTCGATCGGTAACGGTCGGAGTACTCGGCGAGTTTTTCCGCGTGTTGCCGCACAACTTCTACCTTCGATCTTGCGTCGTGACACGGCTCGAGGGCGCACTTCTCTTTCTCGGTGAGCTCGCTAATCGAAACTAGTTCCTTCCGACGCCAGCGCCCG
>Ga0185299_10004819_pt1 | contig 15868 bp, 11 predicted proteins | sample PaiPotPPA55metaG_FD_128002 | JGI IMG/M metagenome (GOLD analysis project Ga0185299, IMG submission 128002) | Iron sulfur acid spring bacterial and archeal communities from Banff, Canada, to study Microbial Dark Matter (Phase II) - Paint Pots PPA... ...
GATTATGCTTCGACAAAACTTTGGTAATCGCCGCCGTCAAGGTCGTCTTGCCATGATCAATGTGACCGATGGTCCCAATGTTCACATGCGGCTTACTGCGCTCGAATTTCTCCTTGGCCATTTTCCTTCACCCTCGTCGCCTGCAGTCCGCAGGCAAGAATCGGAAATCTGACTGCAACCCAGCTAGCGCATTTGCCAGCGCCTGCCGCGAAAAAGTTTTTGGAGCGGGGGACGGGATTTGAACCCGCAACCATCACCTTGGAAGAGTGAGACTCTACCGTTGAGTTACCCCCGCCCATCTCTTCGCAAAAGTGTCTTACAAAACTCTGCCGTTCTCAGCTTGCACGCCACGCCTTCGGGAAATTCTGGAGCCTGGGACCGGGATTGAACCGGTGACCTCGTCCTTACCAAGGACGCGCTCTACCAACTGAGCTACCCAGGCCAAGTCCGTTTCGCTGCCCTGATCGCCGCAACAATACTTACTGCGGCGCACTTCGCCCCTTCGGCTGTCACGCCGAAATTCAGACCGCCTTTGAACAACGCATGTGGTTGCCCTGCGGTTTCTACTACGCTGCTGGCTCTCGTCGCGGACCGTGTGACTTCAAAAGAGAGCCTGGTGGACGGGGAAGGATTCGAACCTTCGTAGCCCGCAAGGAGCGGCAGATTTACAGTCTGCTGGTTTTAGCCACTCACCCACCCGTCCCAGTCTTGGTCATTCAGGACCTGAACGTACCGACCCTGAAACCCGGCGGGACGCATTTCATGTCCCAAAATTGTTTTGCTTGCGGCAGTAAAGCAGGAATCAACCGAAACACAAAACGGACTCGTGTCTAAAGACACCAGCCCGTCTAATTTTAACTTCTAAAATTTGCCGCCTCATTCCCTGCCGAACCCAACCAGCGGTGGAGCTGGCGGAGGGAATTGAACCCCCGACCCTCTGATTACAAATCAGATGCTCTACCAGCTGAGCTACGCCAGCCTCGCTCAAACCGAGTAAGAATAGCAGATGAGGCACGAGAATTGCAAGCAGGTTGAGATTCCCGCTAGCACGACCGCTGCCACCGTTGTGGATAATCTGTGTATCGTTTCCTTGCTAACTATCTTATTATCTGCTACTTACATCGAAGGTCGAACAGCTTCTCGGTGCCAGAACCGCTGTGTGGCGTAAATTCCCGAATTTCTTTTCAAACTGCTCTCGATTCTTAGATGATTTTTCAGCCTTCCGGTAAGATGCACCAGATACGTCTTGTGCTAAATTATGCCGCTGCCAAGCTCAAAGAAAATCGCGCTGCTCTCCACGATAGCAGTTTTGCTGATCGCGGGATCACTCGTGGCGCTGCATTTCTCGGCGGACTCTGAGGGCTCCGCGCGTCAGCATCTGCTGCAACTCGTTCCAACCGAAGCTACGGCGGTGATTTTTGTAGACCTTGACGAACTGCGCGCTTCTCCGTTCCTCGCTAAGCTTTATGCCTGGGCTCCGCAGCCCAACGCGGATTCCGAGTACACGCAGTTCGTACGCGACACTGGATTTTCCTACGAGCGAGACTTGCAGCGACTAGTAGTCGCAATTTCCAATCACGGCTCAACAACAGATCTTTTGGCAATCGCTGACGGAAAATTCGACCGCCGAAAAATCGAAGCGTTTTTTAATCGCAATGGCAAGTCCAGCCAGCAAGGCAATTGGAAAGTATTTCGGCTGAACGCAACCGCGAACGAGAAGCCTCTTTCCTTTGCGTTTCTTGCCAACGACCGCATCGCCTTTGGCGATTTTGAAAATCTTTCCGCCGTACTTTCCACTGCGCCGGGCGCTCCGTCGCACGCGGAATGGAGTGCCCGCTTTGCACGCCTGGCCGGAACGCCACTCTTTGCTGTGATTCGCCAGAATCCATCGATGCAAGATGCGCTGAACGAGGCGGCGCCCGGCGGCTTCCATTCGTCGCAGCTTGCGGCCCTGCTTGCGCAACTGCAGTGGGTTTCGATTGCCGGAAAACCGGACGGCGACCGGTTGCGCGTAGTAGCCGACGGCGAATGTCTGGCCTTGCCCACAGCTTCTCAGTTGCACGAATTTCTTCAAGGAGTGCGGGTGCTCGCGCAAAACGGGTTGAATGATGCGAAACTTCGGCAAAAAATGAATCCCGAAGAACGCCAGACTTACCTCGAAATTTTAAATAGCGCTGACGTTCAGAAAATAGATCGTGGCGAATGGAAATCGGTGCGCCTGGTGCTGGAAATCACTCCGCAGTTCTTGGATATGGCGCGGCTTGCTTCTAGCGTCGTTCCAGCAGAGGCAACGTCCGCCCCACCGGAAATCCACAGAAAAGCCTCGGCCCGCGCAAAAACCAAGGCCGCCAGGAACAAATAAACTTTTCGGAGATTTGTAATCGAAAGAGAACCCGGATTAGTCGCCGGCTGGCGTGGACTTCATATAACGCCAGGGATTGACCGGAGCGTTGTTCATGCGCACTTCATAGTGCACGTGAGGACCAGTCGAGCGGCCGCTGATGCCGCAATAGCCGACGACCTGTCCGCGCTTGATGCGCGAACCGGTAATCGTCGAGAACGAGGATAGATGCGCGTACCAGGTGGTGATTCCAAATCCGTGATCAATTACTACCACGCGTCCATAACCGGCATGATTTTCCGCGCTGATCACCACACCGTCTGCTGTCGCATGCACCGACGCGCCATAATCGGAAGCTACGTCAACTCCGGTGTGAAATGCGCCTTCTCCGCTAAAAGGATCCAGACGCTCTCCGAAGCTGTCCGTGATATGGCCCAGCACCGGCCAAATGGCTGGTGTGTAGCTGGAATCCGCAAAGCTGAACGACGGCATAAGCCGCAATCCGCCGGACGAGATGGCGATCGCCGCAGCATTCTTCTTCAAAAAGGTGTATTGCTCCACGGAACGATCAAACGCATCTTCCGGCGTTACTGGATTATCCGAGACATCGAATGCCGCCGGATGGTAGCGCAGCACTCCGTAAGTCATCGCCACTTCCGTGGCCAAAGATTGCAAAGAATCGAGCCGCTGGTTGGTATCGTTCACCGTGCTTTGCAACTGGTGGTATTGCACCTTCAGAGTCTCCTGATCGTGGCGCAACGCGTTGTAGTTGCCGACCTTCCATAACATTCTGGTATACGACCCGGCCGCGGCCACCACCGTGATCATTCCAATCAGGGCCAGCACCGCAAGACCGTGGAGCGCGTAAGCTGGAACAATCAGCTTCCGAAGCTTCCCCGGCGTCGAGGCGATGAAGAATGTGTAGTTCTTCCCTCTGATCACAAACAGGCCTCAGACCCTTTCTTCTCTTGCGATTACGGGCTTGCGCCCTGTTCCCGCGACTGAACCACAAAGAACCGCTACCGCATTACGTGTGCCCGCTGTTCGGTCAACACGTTCCAAATCTGAACCGTGAGCTTTGGTCCGCGACCACCCTCTATACTAAATTTGCCGGCTGCAAGCGGTCAACCCTGTATTTACGGGTTTTTGGGACAGGCTGTGGATTCCTGCTCAACTGACCGGACGTACAGGCGGGTTCGTTCTTCCCATCGTCCGGGTCAGCCGCATGAGGAATGAATGCCACCGGACCACAGCTATACTGGACGCAATGATCGGTGTCTAAAACCATGAAAGATTCCAGCCAATCCCGCGAATGGTCAATCCTGAATCGTATATATAAGGACTGCAGGACCATTTCGAGGGGCCCAGGCAAATCTTCCTTGTTCCTCGGAGTGGGCGACGACGCTGCTTTATGGCGTCCGCGAGCCGGACACGACGCGATTTTGACCTGCGACTGGTTCCTCGAGGGAACACATTTCCTCGCGGATCGGCACCCGCCCGAAGTAGTTGGCTATAAATGCCTGGCTCGCGCAGTCAGTGATATTGCCGCCATGGGCGGCGAACCCCGCTGTTTTCTTCTGAGTCTGGCTCTTCCAAACAGTCGCGCAGATAAATGGCTTGACAGATTTCTGCGCGGATTGCGCAAAGCTTCAAGCGTCCTGGGGTGCCCCATCGCCGGAGGGGACACCACCCGGCAAAGCGAAATACTCATCAACATAACGGTCGTGGGCGAAGCGCTACGGGGCATGGCAATTCTGCGTAGCGGAGCACGCCCGGGCGAGGCGCTGTTCGTCACCGGCCGGCTCGGTGAAGCGCAATACGGCTTGCAGCTCATGCTTGGTGATTCAAAACGCATCTCGCCAGCTGACCCACGCCTGCGCAAACATTTCTATCCGCAGCCGCGATTGGGCGTAGGACAATGGCTGGCAAAATTCCAGCTTGCCACAGCGATGATGGACATGTCCGATGGGCTTTCCAGCGATCTGCCAAGACTCTGCGAAGCGAGCGGGGTCGGCGCCCGAATCCACGATCAAGAGTTGCCGCGCCTCAGGTTGCACCATAAAGACCAGCACAAAAAATTCAACACCACCGAACTAGCGCTCCACGGCGGAGACGATTACGAATTGCTGTTTACGGTTGCTAAGAAGAATGTTGCGCGAATCCCAATTGCCATTGCGCGCGTTCCAGTCACGCAAATCGGCGAAATGACATCAGACAAACGTGTGCTTTTGACGCGTGAAAACGGCGTCGCGATTAGTCTGCAAAACAGAGGCTGGGATCCCTTTCGCTAGCCGCTGCTCTTCAGCGGGCAATTCCTTTTCTTCAATCAACGCAAGGCTGCTGTCCGCATAGGCAGCGTCTCTATTCGCAGCGGCACTATGGACACCGAATTCGTTGTCTTGCTGCTGCCCAACAACGGTTCGCAGGAGCAGTTGTTTTGTTGTGCTGCAAATTCTAAAGTGGCCGTGTTGTTGAAGCGGGCGGTGTTTCTTGTAGCACTCCCCTCTCCCGCTTCGATCACCGACATTTTGCAGCAGTTCGAAGCAATCTCTCGAGGAGGAAGTGTGAATAAGCTTTTTGTAGCCATGGCGGGATTCTTGCTGGCGGCCCTACCAGCAGCGGCGCAAACGCAACAACCGATCCGCGTCAACTGCGGCGGCACGAACTACACCGACAGCAACGGCCAAGTCTGGTCAGCCGACACCGGCTTCAACGGCGGCACAGCATCTGTGAACACCGCGGTCACCACTGGCACCAGTGACCCGGCTCTGTACCGGAGTAATCGCTACAATCAATACGCGACTCCGCTGACCTATTCGTTTGCCGTCGCCAATGGTAGTTATCGCGTGAATTTGCTGTTCGCGGAAAACGCTTGGGGACTGCAAGCAGTGGGAGCCCGCGTTTTCAACGTGAAGCTCAATGGCGCCACGGTATTGCAGAACTTTGACATTTTCAGCGCGGTTGGCGCGAACGCCTCGGTAGTGGAAGGCTTCAACACCACGGTTACAAACGGCACCATGGCCATCGAATTCGACAAGCTGGTGCAAAATCCGAAAATCAACGCCTTTGAGATTTTGCCAGTCGCCAGCGCTCCGCTCCTTACCATGAAGTTCACTTATCCAGACGGCACCGCGGTGGTTGGCTCTCTGCATTACGCCATTTCCACATCATTGCTCAGCCTTGGCGGCAGCATTGCTCTGGTCAACGGCCAGGCAACGTGTGCGCTGGTATCTTCACCAGACGTTCTCGGTCTGATTGGCCAGACGCACGTGGCTTTGAATCTTACCGACGGAACCGGAACCATGGTCTGGCAAGTCGCAATGGGCCTGAATCCGGCGAGCGCAGATTTGTCGTCGGTGCAGAACTCCGCACTAAGTGTCGTTTTGGCCAAACCTTAAGTTTTCTCAGAGCAGAAGCAAAGTCGCCGCGGCTTTGTGCTCGGCGACTTTGTCGTTCACAATCTTTGTGGCGCAGTACAGTTCTGAACTTACCAACGGTGCCAGCAACATCTCCTATCGGTAGATTTCTTTGCGCTGTCCCGCACGGAAAACCAAGACGAGTAGACGGTGGTCTTCGATTTTTGCAGACGAGCTGGTAATCACCCACGCGATACTTCCAGAACTCTCCGAGCTCCGAACCATGCAAAGCCTCACCGATCTTTCGCCAGTCGTCGAGTTTGGCCATTCGATCAAAGAAGAAATTTCAGGATTCTTCGGCAATGTTGCGCATCGAGTTTGCGCAGTTCCCGATCAACTTCTAGAGACGCCGGGCCAGTTTCTCCAAACGCTTTTCTATCGATTGCGGATTCGGACAGCTAACATATTTTTCTCGCTATAGAAGTATCGTAGCTTGCAGATGGATGCAGGAAACGGAAGACTCTAATCAGGAGGAAGTACATTCATAGCGGCAGCGGTTTTTGCCGGCGGCGGAGTTGCAGCCGGTGGCTTCGCGCGCGGCGCACCTGGTTCATCCTCGGTGGGAGCCGTGTCTGGAGTGTCCACGTGAATCACGTGGTCCAGCGCCTGCTGTTCCAGTGGCACCACGTTTTGGAAGTCAAGCACTGGCATGCCAGCCATTCCGTTCTGCATGAATTGCAGCCAGACAGGCAACGCCGCACGCGCCCCAGTTTCTTTTTTGCCCAGCGAAATTTGTTTGTCGTCGAACCCCACCCACACTCCGCTCGTAATCTGCGGCGTAAATCCGATAAACCACGCGTCAGTGTAGTCCTGCGTCGTGCCGGTTTTTCCCGCGGCAGGGCGCTTTAACGCCTTAGCCGCAATACCGGTGCCGAATTGCACCACCTCTTCCAGCATCGCGGTCATGGTGTGCGCCACTTCTGGTGGAATCACTTCGTGAATTCCCGGATGCGCTTCCTCGAGCAACGCTCCATCGTAGTTGGTGACCCGGCGAATCATGTGCGGATCGATTCGAATCCCGTCATCCGGAAATACCGTGAATGCGGATACATGTTCGATCAGCTTCATGTCGGCTGAACCCAGCGCCAGCGGCAGGTAGGGCGGCAGCGGCGTGGTAATCCCAAATCTTCGCGTAGTCTCGACCACGCTGTTGATGCCAACTTTTTCCGCCAGCTTTACCGCCGGTACGTTTCGCGAACCGGCCAGCGCGCGCCGCAGCGTAATATTCCCTTCGAACTTTTCGTCGTAATTGCGCGGTGAATAGGGCTGCCCGCCGCTGATAGCCGTAAACGGTGCATCCAAAATCGTATCGAACGGTGTAGCCCCTTTTGCGATCGCGTCCGCATACACGTAAATCTTGAACGAGCTGCCCACCTGCCGCACCGATTGCGTCGCGCGGTTGAACTTCGAATCTTCGAAACTGTAGCCGCCTACCAGCGCTTTGATTTCGCCAGTGGGATTGTCGATGGCCACCATTGCGGCCTGTGGTGCGGGCTGCTGTTCCAGTTGAACGCGCACCGTCGATTCACGCAATTCCTGGATGGAAAACTGCGCCAGGTCGCCAACTTTCAGCAATTCCGATGGTTTCTTGCGCCCCGTCCACGCAAAATCGCTGGCCGAAATCACCGCGCGATACGTGCCAATCTTGATGGTGGCGTATTTTTCATCCACCGCCATCACCAACCCGGTGACGTAGCTGCCCTTCTCGATCGCGCGGCGCCAGTCATCGTCCTCGTAACTATCCAGCGTACCCAAATTGTCCTTCACAATATTTGGCAGACCGCCCCGCCAGCCGTGCCGCCGGTCATAGGCATGCAGCCCATCGCGCACGGCAAGATTTGCCGCGCGCTGCATTGGAATATTCAAGGTGGTGTATACCCGCAGCCCGCGCTCGTGCACCGCTTCCGTGCCGTATGTCGATTCCAGATATTTCCGGATTTCTTCAAAGAAATAAGGTGCCAGGTCGTTGCGCGGATATTGAACGTGCAAACCGAGCGGAGTCTTTATCGCTGTGGCTTCCTCGGTCGGAGTAATTTTCCCTTCTTCCTGCATGCGGCGCAACACCAGATTGCGGCGCAATAACGAGCGTTGCGGATCGTTGATCGGCGAATAAATCGGGCCGCGAACCATTCCTGCCAACATCGCAGCTTCCTGCAGCTTGAGATCCGTTACCGGCTTGCCAAAATAAAATTGCGCGGCTGCTGCAAATCCGTAATTGCCGTGCGCCAGGTACACCTGGTTCGCATACATCGTAAAGATTTGCTGCTTCGTATAGCGGCGCTCGATCTGCAGCGCCAGCAGCATCTCCTGCATTTTTCGGCGGAAGCTGCGGTCACTGCGATCCAGAAATAAATTCCCCGCCAGCTGCATGGTGATAGTGCTGGCGCCTTCGGCTTTACGTCCCTTCAACAAATTACGGTAGGCCGCGCCTGCAATGCGCGGAAAGTCGATGCCCCAGTGATCCTCGAAGTGCTGGTCTTCAATCGAAGCCACTGCGTTATAGAGAATTTTCGGGCACTGCTCGTAGGTCATTAGGATGCGTCGCTGCAGCGCAAAGCTCGCGACCATCTGCCCGTCATCGGCGTAGATTTCCGTGACTACGGTAGGACGGTATGTTTCCAGCGCGCGAATTTCCGGCAGGTCGCTGGCGTAAACAAACAACAATCCACAACCAGCGCCTAGCGCGATCGAACACATCAGCAGAAACGCGATGGCCACACGGTCGATAAGTTTCCAACCGCGCAGACGAAGTGTGATCGGGGGCAGACTCAGCATCAACAGAAAATTCTAGCGCAACTGCCGCAACTCCACAGGCGGCACGCAAAGCAAAGTTTCCATGGCAACCATGCCCGTTAACGGAATTAGAGAATCGTCAGAAAATCCCTGGCGGGAGGCCCTCGCAAAGGAAGGTAATTCCACTGCTTCGCAGGGAGCGAAGCGGACCGTCATTCCCACGCGCGAGTCGTCATTCCGAGCGCAGCGAGGAATCTCTCTCGGGTTCCCGCGCTACATCGATGCCTAAGAACCTATCACGCACGAACTACGAGTTCTGCGGCGCCGTCCACGCATGCGGCCTTCGCGCTTCCATAAAAGCAAAAATCGTCATCAACACCGCCAGCGCGGCCAATGCGCCGTCGCGCAAGACCGTCTTGATCGTCAGCGGTTCCGGCGTGGCAAAGCACCCGCAATTGATCTGCAGCCCCATGGCATAGGACCGCACCACTGCAAAGAAAAAGCCCAGCATCACCAGAGTGATCAGCGTCGCCCAGATACGCAGCTTCCAACCAATCAGCAGCAGCAGCCCCAATCCGATCTCGGCAAACGGCAGCGAATTCGCTACCATTTTCACCGCCCATGTCGGAAGAATCTGGTAGGAGTCCACCTGCAACGCAAAAAAGGAAAGCGCCACGCCAATCGGCGGACGCGGATGCAGTCCCATGGTCAGCTTTGCGTAGCCCGCGTAAATGAATATACCCGCAAGCAGCAGCCGTCCAATCCAGATCACGGCGCGCCGAAGATTAAGAGGGCTTGTTTGCATCATTCGAATGTTGTCCGTCAAGATCGGGTAAATCTACTTCTGCGCAAGCAATTGATCCAGGAACTGTTTGAGGATGTCATAGCTCATCACCCCGGCGTAGGGATAGGTCTGGCCCTTGCTATGAAACACCGTGGTGGGTGTCTGGTTCACTGGAATTAATTGTCCGGCCTGCTTGTCCTTGTCAATCAGCGGCTCCAGCGTCTTTCCATCCACCAGCACCTGCACTTTTTTCATGTCCGCTGCGCTCAGCACGGCTGCAACGGTTCCCTTGACGTCGCCGTTCGCTTCCCACTTCTCCTGATTCTGAAACAGCGCCTGCTCCACCGCGTCGAGTTTGCCGATATGCGCCGCCGCCCGCGCATAGCTCGCCGCCACACGCGAATACGCGTGCATGGGCAAAGGAAAATCGCGATGGATCAAATAAACCTTTCCCGTGTTCACGTAGTTGTCCATCAGCAGCTGGTTGGTGGTCTTGAAAAGCTGCTTGCAAGCGGGACACTGAAAATCGCTATAAACTTCCATCGTGACCGGAGCCGTCTTTGCGCCGAACGCATTGTGCGGATCCACTTCCGAAACAGAAGCACCCTGTCCAGGCATGCCAGTAGCCACCGACACGGCCGTAACTCCGAATGCCGCACTCCCCAGCAACGCCAACACATTCGTAATAAGACGCCGACCATTCACGCAGTCCCTCCCGATTCACAACGCAGTATGCACATTCTACCCGAAACGCAGCCTTTTCGCGCCGCCGCCTTCCTGCTCCATCCAACCCGGAAATCTGCCGCGCGACTCATATCGCAACGCAAAAAAAGAGCGGGCCGGTTCGGAGTATCTCCAAGACCGGCCCGCGGCGCCTTCTCTACGCCGCTAAGTCGGATGCCAATATTCCCAAGAGGTTGTCCCTGCTTGCGACAAGATATCGGGCGAGACAGCAATAGTCCGTCTGCAACCCCATGAAACTAAAATGAATGTATGCATCGTCAAGAAGCTTGACATCAACACACTCAACCTTTATACTCGCTCTTGCATCGAACTGAATCTTGAATCGATTCCGGTGTCCGAGCCGCGTTCGGCTCCGTCGGCAGCAAACGTTCGATTCGCAGACTTTAGCTATCCTTACAGGGAGATTTCACAAATGAGTAAGATTATCGGAATTGACTTGGGCACCACTAATTCCGTCGTCGCAGTTATGCAGGGCGGCGAACCGGTGGTGATCCCCAACCAGGAAGGTGCGCGCACCACGCCTTCCGTAGTAGCAATCACCAAAACCGGCGAACGCCTGGTCGGCCAGGTAGCCAAGCGCCAGGCGGTCACCAATCCAGAAAACACCGTCTATTCGATTAAGCGTTTCATGGGCCGCCGTTTCGACGAAGTGGGCTCAGAGACTAAGCGCGTACCTTATAAAGTCGTTAAAGGCGATCATGATGACGCGCGCATTGAAATTTCCGGCAAGGTCTACAGTCCGCCTGAAATTTCCGCCATGATTCTGACCAAATTGAAAAACGCCGCCGAGGATTTCCTCGGCGAAAAGGTCACCAAGGCCGTCATCACCGTTCCCGCCTACTTCAACGATGCCCAGCGCCAGGCCACCAAGCAAGCCGGCGAAATCGCTGGTCTTGAAGTAGTTCGTATCATCAACGAACCAACTGCGGCCGCGCTGGCCTACGGTTTGGAGAAGAAGTCTGACGAAACCATCGCTGTGTACGACCTCGGCGGCGGCACCTTTGACGTTTCCATCCTGGAAGTTGGCGCAGGCGTGGTGGAAGTGAAATCCACCAACGGCGACACCCACCTCGGTGGTGATGACGTTGACCAAAGAATCGTCGACTGGCTGATCGACGAATTCAGAAAATCCAACAATATCGACTTGAGCAAAGACCGCATGGCCCTGCAACGCCTGAAGGAAGCAGCGGAAAAGGCCAAGATCGAGCTCTCTCAAATGATGGAAACGGAAATCAATCTGCCCTTCATCACTGCCGGAGCCAGCGGCCCGATTCACTTGCAGGAAAAGCTTACCCGCACCCGACTGGAACAACTGATGGCCGATCTTCTCGACCGCTCGATGAAGCCAGTGCAGCAAGCTCTTGAAGACGCCAAGCTTTCTCCCAGCGACATTCAGGAAATCGTGCTGGTCGGCGGTTCCACTCGCATCCCGAAAGTGCAGCAACTGGTGCGGAACTTCTTCGGCGGCAAGGAGCCGCACAAGGGCGTGAACCCGGACGAAGTGGTGGCAGTAGGGGCGGCTATTCAGGGCGCGGTGCTCGGCGGCGAAGTAAAAGATATCTTGCTGCTGGACGTGACGCCACTGTCTCTCGGCGTCGAAACGCTCGGTGGAGTGATGACCGTTCAGATCCCGCGCAACACCACCATCCCGACGCGTAAAGTCGAAACCTACTCGACCGCTTCGGACAATCAGCCCGGAGTGGAAATTCACGTGATGCAGGGCGAACGCAAATTCGCAAAGGACAACCGTTCGCTCGGTACCTTCAAACTTGACGGTATTCCGCCCGCTCCGCGCGGAACTCCGCAGATTGAAGTTACCTTCGACATCGACGCTAACGGCATTCTCAACGTCTCCGCCAAGGACAAGGCCACCAACAAGGAACAGAAGATCACCATTCAATCCTCGACTGGCTTGACCAAGGACGAAGCGGAAAAAATGCGCGTCGAAGCCGAATCGCACGCCGAAGAGGATCGCCGCCGCATGGAAGAAGTCGAAGCGCGCAATCAGCTGGACGGAATCGTGTACCAGGCGGAAAAAACCATTCGCGAAAACCGCGAGAAGCTGCCCGAAGCTGACGTAAAGGCTGCGGAAGAGGCGCTCGAAGAAGCCAAGAAAGCTATGAGCGACGGCGGCGAAGGCAACACTGGCAGACTGCGTTCGGCAAAAGAAAAAGTCGAGAGTACGCTGCACAAGATGGCGGAAACGCTCTACAAGAATGCGCAGGCTGCACCGCACAGTGAAACTGCCAATGCCGCCGGTGCAGGCGCCGGCCCATCCGCTGGCGGCTCGCAGGGTGCAACCGGCGGACCCGGAAAGCAACCCGGCGACGTGATCGACGCCGAGTACGTCGACGTCGACGACAAAAAGCAACCGAACTAACTGTTCGCCACAAAATGTGCACGATAGTTCCTGTCCGCTATAGTGCACATTTATAATGCGATTTTCTGTAAGGTGGTCTGAAAAATGTTCTTAGGTCCGGAGTCTGTTTTTCCCTGGATGGGACGTTTTTTCCAGATGTCGGAGCTTTAGCTCCGACATCAAACGCAGAGTCTGTGTGCGGCTTCAGCCCAGGAAAGACTTTTTCGGCCGAATACTTAATCGGAATCCGCCAAAATAGATTCAATGCCCACAACATCCAAAACCGACTATTACGAGCTCCTCGGAGTCTCGCGCAAAGCCTCCGCGAAAGATATTCGCGCCGCGTTTCGCAAACTCGCGCGCAAATATCATCCGGACCTCAATCCTGGTGACAAAGCTGCCGAAGAAAAATTCAAGCACTTGCAGGAAGCCTACGACGTTCTGTCCGACAGCAAAAAACGCCAGATGTACGATCAGTATGGTTTTTACAGTGAAAATGTTCCCACTGGCGACTATGGCCAGGGCGGGTCGGGCCGCGGCGACAGCAATGTCAATTTCGATTTCAACGGTTTTGATTTCAGCGGTGGCAGCGGCGGCACTGGCGCTGGAGGCGGCGCAAGTTTCCGCGATCTCTTCAGCCAGTTTTTTGGCGGGCGCGGAGGCGCAGGCCTGGAAGAAGCCGAACCCGGCAGCGCGCTTGAATACAAACTGGAAATTGATTTTTGGGATGCGGTGCGCGGCGGTGTAAAAAAATTGCAAATCACCCGCATGGACACCTGCGAAACCTGCCACGGCAGCGGAGCCATCGGCTCGCCGCAAACCTGTCCAACGTGCAACGGCACTGGAACCATTCAGCAGGCCGCTGGCAAAATGCGCTTCAACGTGCCGTGCAGCCGCTGTGGCGGCAGCGGAAAACTTCGTACCGCCTGTAAAACGTGCGGCGGCGAAGGCCGCGTTCGCCGAACCGAAACCATCGACGTGCGCATTCCCGCAGGCGTAGCAACCGGCGGACGCGTTCGCGTTCCTGGAAAAGGCAACGCCGGAACCATGGGCGCTTCGCCAGGCGATCTTTATCTGCTCGTCGAAGTGCGGCCGCATCCGTTCTTCGAGCGCCGCGGCAACGATCTGTACACAAAAGTTCCTGTCACCGTGAGCGAAGCCACGCTCGGCGCGAAAGTGGAAGTACCCACAATCGATGGCCGCTCACTGGTGAGAATTCCGCCCGCCACCAACAGCGGCAGCACGCTGCGCCTGCGCGAAAAAGGCGTGCCCAGCGCCAGAAACGGCGCGCGCGGCGACCAGTACGTGGAAATTCAGGTAGTTGTCCCCAAGCCGACCGACGAGCGCGTCCGCAACATCATGAAAGAACTGGAAACCGTAGCGCCCGACGACCCGCGCAAAGATTTGTTCGCGAAAGCTGGAGTCTAACGATTCCCATGTCGCCCCGCAGAAAAACTCGCGCCAAAGCCGGCTACATGATTAGCTCGGTAGCCGAACTCTACAAATTGCATCCGCAAACGCTGCGCCTCTACGAACGCGTCGGCTTGCTGAAACCATCACGCTCCGAAGGCAATACGCGTCTATACACCGACGAAGATTTGCAACGTCTGGACGTAATCCTGACGCTGACGCGCGACATGGGCGTAAATCTTGCCGGCATCGAGATCATCCTGAACATGCGCGAAAAAATGCTGGAAATGGAAAAACAAATGTCAGAGTTCGCCAGCGTGGTGCAGCAAGAACTCTCTCGCGTAGCCAACAACGTCTCGCAAGATAAGCCCTCCCGCCACGCCATAGTCCCCCGCTCCCGCTTCATCCGCTAATATTCGTGTACAACGCGAACCGCCTATGCCGCGCGCGGTGATCTTGAAATGCGTCTCTCTTTCTCCGCGTCTCTGGGCCCTCGGCGTTAAATCCTTTTCTGTTCTTTCCGAACTCAGTGTCTCTGTGACTCTGTGGCCATCTTTTTTTCTTACCGAGAATTCCACACCGTCCAACGCTTGCCGTTCGGCTCCCGCGCCCGTATGCTCGTTCTACGATGCCGCTAGAAAATTGCCAAGCCTGTCACGGAACCGGCTGGAAGCTCGTCACGCGTCCCGACGGCCCCGGAAAGTTCGCCGTACCCTGCGATTGCGGCACCGGCGAACGCGCCACGCTGGTGATGGACCGCGCGCGCATCCCCAAACGTTACGAACATTGCGACTTTGAAAGCTACAGCACCGATGTCGGACAGACGCCTCAGCACGCTAAATCCCTAAAAGAGGCCAAGCTACAAGCAACGGGTTTTGTGCAAAACTATCCCGGAGCCAGCGAAAAAGGTTTGCTGCTGATGGGACCGTCCGGCGTAGGAAAAACGCATCTGGCAGTTGCCGCTTTGAAAGAACTGCTGCGCCGCGGCCATCAAGGAATTTTTTGCGATTACCGCGAACTGCTGAAAGAGATCCAGGCCAGCTACAACCCGCAAAGCGAATCCACGGAAATGAAGATCCTCGAGCCAATCCGCAACACCGAAATTCTGGTCTTAGATGATCTCGGTGCCAGCAAACCGTCCGCCTGGGTGCTCGACATCATCGGCTTGGTCCTGAACGCCCGCTACAACGAACGCCGCGTAATTATCCTTACGTCAAATTATTTTGACGAAACTGTCGCAATTGGACCTGCGCCGAGATTGCCCAGCGGCGAGAGCGTGAAAGTTGTAAAGGAAGATTCCCTCGCCGACCGTATCGGCGCTCGCATGCGCTCCCGCCTCTACGAAATGTGCCGCACCATAGAAGTCTTCGCCCCCGACTTCCGCCGCGAAATCCGCCAAACCACCCGCGCCAGAGCGTAGGCATTTCATGGGACCACCCATGCCGCCAGCGCCCTCTTCGATTGCGCAATGGTACCGTAGCCCACTGCAACGGCGAATGGGAGCATCAGTGGGGCCTGTTAATCGAGACGCTCGATAATCCTGGATGGCGGGTCCAAATAGATTTACGAGAAATTAAGGCACAGGGCCGAACATCGGAGTGGGGCAAAATTAATCGCTCTGCAGACGATTGGCTCATGTATCGGGCGGTGGGCGATAAGTTCGAAGCCGCGTGCGGGCCATGGAACCTTTCCGAGGCTCTTCAAGTCTTCACGAGATGGTATAACTGTCCTTCTTGAAATCCTCCCCTCAACGCAAACGAACTTTGCTTGCGACTTGCGATTCTCTGCCGATATGTGCCCACACTCAGGGCACTTGCGGCTGGTGTTTTGCGGTGGCACAGGAACCAGCAGACCGCCTTGCCATTGTGTTTTGTATTCCAGTTGGCGGCGCAACTCGAACGGGCTGGCGTCCAAGATGGAACGGTTCATCCCAGACTTTTGCGCCACTTTCTTTGTTGCCGACTTGCTGATGTTCTGGACTTGCAGGTCCTCGATACAGACAACGACGTGGTTTTTGCTGATGTGGTTCGAGACCTGGTGTACGAAATCCTTTCTGATGTTGGCGACTTTAGTGTGCAACT
>Ga0185299_10004820_pt1 | contig 15865 bp, 11 predicted proteins | sample PaiPotPPA55metaG_FD_128002 | JGI IMG/M metagenome (GOLD analysis project Ga0185299, IMG submission 128002) | Iron sulfur acid spring bacterial and archeal communities from Banff, Canada, to study Microbial Dark Matter (Phase II) - Paint Pots PPA... ...
CCTGCCATTAATGGAACGTAAACTCCAGGTAAAATGTTCCCTATACCTGCCTGCCTGTGGGCAACAGAGCGAGCGACCGTGCGTGCATAGTACCGAGGTAGGCCCGTAGATACAAGGCACAGCAACTATTTACTGCGTCAGCAGGCCGTGCTTAGATTTGAGTTCGGTTAGGAGGCGCTCGACTTCGGTGTCGCGGTCGAGGCGCGCGAGGCGGTCGCCGGCATTTTCGTTGAGCAGCTCGACTTCGGCGCTGGCAATAGCTTCGGTGTGGTTGACGCGGTCCTTTAGGCGATCAAATGAGGCGCTGTTGGAATAATCGCCAATCGCGGATTGCGCGCGGGCGGCTTTGCCGAGCGCAACGCCGCGGCGATGCCGCGCGAGGAAGAGATCGCGCTTGGCTTTGGCTTCGTCGAGCTTTTGTTCCAGCTTGATGAGCGCGTTCTTCAACGTTTCCACCTGTAGCTTCTGGTCGTCGACCTGTTCGCGATAACTGAGTGCGAGTTTTTGCGAGGTCTGAAAACGATCCAGCGCGGCGCGGGCCAGATCGTCCTGTTGTTTTTCTACCGCGAGTTCGGCCTTGCGCATCCAGTCCCTCCCGGCGTCTTCATTTTCGCGAAGCTTTTTTTCGAGCATGTGCTGGTCGGCGATGGAAACGGCGACCTGTGTCTTCACCTGAAGATATTGATTGTCCATATCGAGGATGACCTGCTTGATGAGTTTTTCCGGATCTTCCGCGCGATCGATCATGTCATTCAGATTGGCGCGAATTAAAGTGCTGACACGTTCTAAAAGTCCCATGACGATTCTCCTTTGCTTTCAAAAACTAAATTCGTGACCTAATTTCTGAGCCCAACTTCCGTGAAGTTCTTCCGTCACCGATGGTTGGTTAACAGAGCCTCCCGGTGAACTTTAGAAAAATTCACCGGGAGGGAAGCGCCAGTTAGAGCGTGGGAGCGGGCGGAATTGCCGGCTTCGCTGCTTTGTCACCAATTACGCGGACTTTGCCCAGCAACTCCGACATCTGCATGCCCGATAGCGCTTCAAAGAGCGCGGGAACCTGCGCAGCGATCCTTGTGATGTCGCCGGTCAGTTTGTAGGCGCCAGCGGCATCGCCATTGCCGGTGGAGACGATGGTGACCTTGTCGACTTTGCTCAACGGTTCGCTGAGCGCTCGCACCACTTCCGGCATGCCGGTAATAAGTTTGTCGAGCACGGCGGCCTGGTTGTATTCCTGGAAAGCTTCGGCCTTGACGCTCATGGCCTTGGCTTCGGCTTCGCCCTTCTTGAAGATAATTTCCGCTTCGGCTTCGCCTTGCGCGCGGATGGAGGAAGCACGGCCTTCGGCCTCGCTGATGAAGCGCTGACGTTCGGCATTGGCAATCGTTTCGATGCGTTGCCGCTCGATTTCCGCGGGCTTCAGCACTGTCGCGATCAGTTCGCGCTCGCGGCGCTCGATTTCGGCTTCCTGGACTTTGACTTGCGCTTCGCGCTCGATCTGCTGAACTTTCACGGATTCGGCGACCACGCGCTGTTGCATGACATTGGTCTCGATCTCGTACGACTTGTCGGCCGTGGCCTGGGCTTTCTTGGTCATTTCCAGGAAGGCGGCTTTTTTGAGGTCGAGGTCGCGGTTGGCTTCCGCTTGCTTGGCCAACGACGCGGTTTCGGCGAACACGCGCTCCTGATCGGCTTGCGCCTTGGCGACAGCAGCGGCGCGCTGGGACTCGGCGCGTTTGATGGCGATGTCGCGTTCGGCTTCGGCAGTAGCTACTTCCGCGTCGCGGCGAATGCGCGCGATGTCCGGCCGGCCCATGTTGGTGATGTATTCGTTCTTGTCGCGTACTTCCTTGATGGTGAAGCTGATGACTTCCAGGCCCATCTTGGCCATGTCGCTTGCGTTAGTAGAGCGCATGCGATCGGCGACCATTTCAGGTTCCTTGACGATTTGCTCGACGGTGAGCTGGCCGATAATGCCGCGGAGGTGGCCTTCCATGACCAGGCGAATCAAGCCTTCGCGCTGTTCGGGCCGCTTGGTGAGAAACTGCTCGGCCGCGGTACGGATGGAAACTGGATCGGATTTCACTTTGATTTGCGCGACCGCTTCCACTGTGACGGCTACGCCTTGCTGCGTATAGAGGCTTTGCTGCGGAGCCACGTCGAAGGACATCAGCTCCAGCGACAATTCCTTGCAAGTTTGCAACATGGGCCAGATGATCGTGCCGCTGCCTTTTACGATGCGCGCTTCAGAACCGGTACCGTAAATGATGAGCGCTTCGTGCGGGCCCACTTTGCGATACATCTTCGCCAGGGTGATCATGATCAGGAGCACGGCCAGCACAGCAAGACCGGCAATCACGGGAATGACTGGGAATCCGAACATAAAGACCTTCCTTTCACTCTTCGGCGGACTGTTGAGTCGGGAGTCAGTCCGCGAAATTCGTGTGCAGTTCTAGCTGGTGAATTCTTCCCAGCGATGCACATAGGCCACGCCGTTTTCGTAACGCTCGATGACCACTTCCGCGCCCTTTTCCAGCGGCTTGCCGTTGCACGATCGGGCGCCGGCGCTGCGCCGTACACCGTTTTGCATGAAATGAATTTCTCCGGTGCCGTTCTCGCGTACGGGCATGGTCACGGTACAAACCAGGCCCTCATGGCGATAGTCCTCGTCTTTCAGATGCGAACTTTCTGCGTTCATAAGTTTCACCATGAATTTGAAAACGGCCCACGAAGCGCTAAGGCCGCCGACTATCGCAAATGCCAACGCGATGACACCAACAAGATGGGAATGCGCGGACAGAATGTAGCCGATGCCGCCAAACCAGGCCAGAAAGGCCATAACGGTTGAAGCGTTGAACCAGGAAATGTGGCCGGCGCTGTGCGAAGAAACGGACTTGGCAGCACCGCCGTGTGAATGGGCAACCCCGCTGTGGGATACGCCATGAGATGGCATGTGCACCTTGAACGGCAGGCGGATGTGAATGTTGATCGCGCCCGCCAAAAACGAAAGCACGCTGAGCGAGAATCCGATGATGAAGCAGAGAAGATAAAAATCTGACCACGTCATAAGGCACCCCCGAACCGAACCGTTGTTGCTGGGGACTCCGCGTGCGGTGGGATCTCGATCACGTCCACGCGCGGCGGTTTGCTATCGCGCGGTTTCGGGTGGCGGATGAGCGCTGCCCTGACTTGTATTAGGACGGAGCACTTCGGTAAGTCGCTCGGCCAGGCCAGGAGCACGAAGAATTTCCGCCAAGAGCAACAATGCCTGACGAGAGTCATGATGCTTGGCGATAGTCTCGAAGGCGCGATGCAAATCTTTGTCCGAAGCGAATTGCTCGGCCCCTGCGTAGAGCCATGAGTCAATCTTGGCGTCAATGGCGCGCAGCTCCGATTGCAGTTCCGGTGTGTAGCCTTCAGGATCGCTAACGAGGAAGCCTGGGTAGATGCGGAAGAAGCGGGCCAGCAGTTCGCGCGTGGTGTGCGTTAGATGCGGCCGGGAGCCGCTTTCAAGCTGCGAAAGATACGCCTGGCTTAGGGTGCGGCCGGTCTCGCGTTTCATGGCGGCAGCCATTTCTTGCTGGGTCATGGGACGATTCAGGCCACGAAGGGAGCCTTCGACGGCGCGAAGGGAACGGATTTTGTCACCGAGGGTCATTGGCGCACCCGTTTGGGTATTGCAATATGCAAATGTCATATCACAATATGCTATTATGTCAAGTAGAAAATAAGTGGTTCATTGTAAGAGAGATACCGCATACAAATCAGAGGTCGCTATGCTTCGGTGTGTTTCTTGAGGTTTTGGCGCAGCCGGAGATTGCGCATCAAGCGGTGCAGATAGTTTGCATGAACTCCGAGGAGCGTTGCGGCGTCGGTAACACACCCACCGGATTGGTCCAGTGCACTGAGGATGAGCTGCTGCTTCAGGTTGCGAATTGCGTCGTGATATTTAGCGGGCGCGCCGCATGCGGTTTTGGCGGTTTCTAGAACGCTCTCTGGGAGATCTTCCGCCAAAATCCTGTCTGAGGAGCCGACCACCACGGCCCGCTCCATGGCGTTTTCTAGTTCGCGGATGTTGCCCGGCCAATCGTACTGCGTTAAAAAGGCCATCGCTTCGCGGGAGATTGCCGTTACGTTTCGATTGCAGTGCTTGGCGTAACGAGCCGCAAAATGCTCGGCCAGCGCGGGGATGTCTTCGGGATGTTCGCGCAGCGGTGGAATGGTAATGGAAATAACGTTGAGGCGGTGAAACAGATCGGGCCGAAAGGATTGCTCGCGCGCACCTTTCTGCAAATCTTTATTGGTGGCGGCGAGAAACCTCACGTTAATTTTGATCGGGCGAGTTCCGCCGACGCGCACGAATTCTCGTTCCTGCAGAACGCGCAGCAGCTTGGCTTGCAGGATGGGAGAAAGCTCGCCAATTTCATCGAGAAAAATCGTGCCGCCTTCGGCAACTTCCAGAAATCCCTTTTTCTGAGCAATGGCACTGGTGAAGGCGCCCTTTTCGTGGCCAAACAATTCACTCTCCAGCAAAGTTTCGGAGAGGGCAGCACAGTTCAGGGCTACGAACGGCTGAGTTTTTCTGGGGCTATTGTTGTGAATCGCGCGGGCGGCCAGTTCTTTGCCGGTACCGCTTTCACCGCAAATCAATACGGTGGAATCGCTGGGAGCTACGCGCTTGATGAATTGATAGATGTCTCGCATGCGCGGGCTGCGTCCCACCATGTCGTGGCTCAGGCTGACTTCGGCGTGTAATCGCTGGTTTTCGTTTCCCAGGCGCTCAAGCTGGCGAACATTTTCAATTCCGATGACCAACAGGCCCGCGATGGCGGAGAGCAACTGGAAATCATCCTCGGACAGCGCGGTCGTTGGAGTGCTGGACTCCAGATAAATGAGTCCGATGACCTTATCGTTGGAGATCATCGGCACGCAAAGGCGAGTGCGTTGCTCAGTTGGGTGGTCGACTGCAGCCGAGTCTGTAACGTCTTGAATCGCGGGGCCGCTATCTAGCAACGAGATTCTTTCTTCGATGACACGCCGCACCATCTCCTGGTTGATAGGGACGGAGTGGTCCGGACCGTGTACGCGGTCCCAGGCTACCTGCGAGCGAATGTCTGGCGATCCGTCTTCAGTCATGAGGATCGCGCCCCGTTCCGCGGGGATGACGTCAAAGATCATGGCTAGCAATTGCCAAGGAAGCGCGGCTTCATCACGCAACGAGCCGAGGGCTCCTGAAATTTGCAGCAAGGCGTTCAGATTGCGCGATACGCGAGCGGGTTGCGGTAGCGCCGCCAACGACGCAGCATCTAGATTGAGAAGTTCGTGTGGACTGAATTGCAATACCTTTAAGTTCTGCGGTTCGGGCGCGCCTATTTGCACCGGACTGCTTGCGTTGCTTTGAAGCTTTTCTGACTCGAAGAGAAAGACGGAATTTCCCACCGCTATCTGATCCCCGGATTTTAACTCGCGATCTTTAACCGGAATGCCGTTCACGAACGTGCCGAAGCGACTTTCAAGATCGGTCAACACCGCTTTGCCGTCGTGTGATTCGATCACGCAGTGATGTGGGGAGACCGCGGAGTCTTCGAGGCGGATGATGTTGCCGGCGTCGCGGCCGATGGCCACTTGCGCACACAAGGGGAATTCGGATTCTCTTAGCGGACCGCTGATCGCCACTAGTTTTGTTGCCAAGATTTAGCCTCTTCGCGGGGCGTGCCGCTCCGAACAGTGAGGGCGCCATTCTATCGCCAGCGGGCCAGTACCGCCACAGTAGAAGCCTATCCAAAAGGATAGAGGGCTATCCGAATGGCTTATCGGCTTTTTGCGACTTAAAACACGAAGCGTCGACGTTGTCAGGGCCCACTAACTAGCGGCGATCGTGCGGGTTAGCGTAACCGTCGCCAAATAACCATCAGGAAAGGATTTTCGGCAGCGCTGCTTGTTAGTTGCCGGTCAGGCGCCTGTGTAGCTGGACGGATAGGATTCCGCAGGCAACTTCACCGCACCAGATTCAGTCAACCACTCACGCTCGCGACAACTCGTTCTTTTACCAGCAGATAAAAATGTTTTTGTCGGCCTCGTGAGATTTCGCGGAGTGGCATCTCGAATGCTTTTGTAGTGGGCGTTAAGCGGTTCCGCAAAGCGAATGGATGGGGGTGGCAAATGAAAGTTCAAAACATATTTCGGACGCACGTAGTGGTAATCGGATTCGCAGCGGCTTTTTTGCTAGCGGGCGGTGCGCGGACTCAAGAAATCGACAACACGGTATGGACAGATACCTCGAACGTTGAACCGTTTCCGCAGCCCGCGCCGCTCGCAGTTGCAAATGATTTGAACGTGGTGGCGACGAGCTCAGTCCAGACGGACACCGCGGCGGCGATTGCTCAGCCCGGCTTGACCGGGGAAGCCGCTGTTTCTGGCGGGGCTGCGAAAGAGGGCTGGTTGATTGGAATGTCAATCATGTTGATGGCACCTCTCGCAGTGGTGCTGTTGGCCAAGCTGCGACGCGCGAAACAGAGTGTCCGGGAGCGCGCGCTCCACAGCAAAGGAAGCGCCGCTCTCTATTAATACCCTTAATCCAGTGAGAGACGGCGTGATCGGAGAGAAAGTAGCGGACCCCCGCCCAGCGGGCCCGCTACTTTTTTTGTGGCAGTGAAATTTCTTCAATGCGCGTGCGATTAGACAAAGCTTCCTCAGCTTCGACCCTGCCGACGCGTACGTTTAATTTGAAGCCCCTACGATTTACGGCTTGCCGCTTAACCATGCCGGTTGTCCCACAGGTGCAGAGATTAGTCCGAACTGAGCCTCGACATTTCGGGATATACTACGCGCGCTTTTCCTGAACCACAGCCTGGCATTCGTCGACGGAGCCGCTGCCGTTCACCTGACGGTCATGTGCCGCTGATAAAGCGATATACAATGCCGCTCAACACGCCCAAGGGGGTTTTGTGGTTGCTGAAAAAATGTTTTCGCCGCGTGAGGCGTCGAAGGTGCTGGGCATAAGTTACGCCACGCTGAAGTTGTGGATCTATAAGAGCAAGCTTCGAACCATTAAGACGGCGGGAGGTCATCACCGTATCCCGGAGAGCCAGCTGGACAAATTCCTGCACAGCGCAAGTGACAAGGGCGAAGTAGCTACAAAGCGCACCGGCTTTCGCAACATCAGCGGCCGCAACCAATTGATCGGGCGGGTCACGGATATAAAGGTCAGCGGATTGATCGCGCAGGTAAGTCTTTCGATCGGCGGCCAGCACATTACTTCCATCGTGACCGCCGACGCGGTGCGAGAGATGCGTCTCAAGGTCGGCGACAAGGCAGCGGCGCTCATCAAATCAACGGAAGTTATGATCTTGCGCGCTTGATCGGCGTTATCGTGGCAAATCTTGGTTGTAGCAATTGACGGGATATTTTAGCGGATCCAGCCGCCAGCCAAAACGCGGTCGCCGTCATAGAGGGCGGCGGCCTGGCCAGAGGTGATCGCGCGTTGCGGAGTGTCGAAGACCACGCGCGCAGTCGTGGCGTCTAGAGTTTCCACGGTGGCAAGAGCGGATTCGTGCTTGTGTCGAATTTTTACCTTGGCGCGGAGTGGCGCCGTCGGCATTTCGCACGACACCCAATTTACATTGGCGATTTCGCAGGTGGTTTTGTGCAGAGCCTGGTCTTCGCCGACTACCACGTGATTTGTCTGCGCGTCGATGCTTAGCACGTACAGCGCTTTTCCCGTTGAAAACCCCAAACCTTTTCGCTGGCCGACGGTGAACTGATGAACACCGTCATGATGCGCCAGCACCTCGCCGTTTTCCGTAACGATATCGCCCCCAGCGGATGAGCGCGAAATGTTTTGTTCGCTGGCGTAGGCGTGGATGAATTGCACGTAATTGCCGCTGGGAACGAAGCACAGCTCCATGCTCTCAGGTTTTTCTGCTACCGGGAGATTTACCCGGCGAGCGACCTCGCGCACTTCGTCCTTGGTTAATTCGCCAAGAGGGAATTCGCTATGGGAAAGCTGCTCTTGCGTCAAACCCCACAGAAAATACGATTGGTCTTTGGTTTCGTCGCGGGCGCGCAAAAGTTCCCAGCGTCCGGTTAATTCATTCTTGCGGACGCGCGCGTAGTGACCGGTGGCGAGGCGGGCAGCGCCGATTTGCCGCGCCATGCGAAGCAACGGGTCGAATTTAATGTCGGTATTGCAATTGGTACAGGCGATAGGGGTGCGCCCGGAGAGATATTGATCGACGAAGGGGCGGATGACCCGGGATTCAAACTGGTCTTCGAAATTCACGACGTAGTGAGGAAAATCGAGATGCTGCGCGACGCGCTTGGCGTCGTAAACGTCGTCAATGGAGCAGCAGCGGTGTTGCGCCGGGCCTGTGGAGTGCAGAGCAGGGAGCCTGCGCTGATTCCATAACTGCATGGTGAGACCGATCACCGTGCGGTTTTGTTCCTGCATTAACGCGGCGACTACCGAGCTGTCGACACCGCCGCTCATGGCTACGGCGACGACTTGGGTGGTCGTGTCAGTTGCCCGGTTTACGAGCTCGGATTGGAATGCGACGTTCATTGTTTTCAAGTGCCGTAACCATTGTACCGGAAGACTGCGGGCGGTGTGCCGGAGTGCCTTCCGGATTAGGATTAGCCGCTTGAGGACATTTGCTTGGGGTAGTTAGGCGAGATTTCGCGGAGTTGTTCGACAGCCTGGGGAATTATAAACAGAGCCGCATCGATTTCCTGACGTGTGGTGGGGCGGCCGAGGCTGAAACGCAGGCTGCTGCGGGCCTCCGCGGGGGTGAGACCGATGGCGGTTAAGACATGGGAGGGTTCGACTGCTCCCGATGAACAGGCCGCGCCGGTGGAGCAGGACACCCCTTTGAGATCAAGAGCGATCAGGAGAGCTTCGCCGTCGACACCCGGAAAAACGATGTTGGTGGTGTTGGGGATGCGAGGCGCGAGGGCGGCGTTGACTCGCGATTGCGGAACGCGCTGAAGAAGGCCGCGCTCCAGATCGTCGCGGAGGGCGGAAATGCGAACCGCGTCGCGGGCGAGTGACGCGACGGCTAGTTCCGCGGCTTTGCCAAAGCCGACGATGCCCGCAACGTTTTCGGTGCCGGGGCGAAAGCCGCGCTGGTGGTGCCCGCCGAAGAGGAATTGGCGCAACGGTGTGCCATTGCGGATGTACAGGGCCCCGACTCCCTTGGGGCCATAAATTTTGTGAGCGGAGAGGGAAAGCAGATCAACTTGCAGAGCGTTTACGTCGACCGGTATCTTGCCGGCGGACTGGACGGCATCGGTATGCAAATAGACATCGGCTGTGGACGCGATGCGGCCGATTTCTTCTAGCGGCTGCACGGTGCCGAGCTCATTGTTGGCGTGCATGACGGAAACGAGATTGGTGTCAGGTATTTCGTGAAGGAGATCGCGAAGATGTTGCGGATCGATTTGTCCTTCGCGATTGGCCGCGAGATAACCGACGGTAACGCCGAGGGCCGCCAATGCCTGGCAGGTGTTGAGTACGGCTTCGTGTTCGATTTCGGTGGTGGTGAGATCTGTGTCCGCATAACTGGTGGGGTCGAACATGCCGAACAAGGCCTGATTGTCGGACTCGGTGCCCCCGCTGGTGAAGATAATTTCCTGAGGGCGCGCGTTAATTAGAGCGGCGATTTGTTCACGCGCCGTTTCGACGGCGGAGCGGGCTTTTTGTCCGGTGGTGTGGATGGAAGCGGCGTTGCCAAATTCGCCGGAGAAGAAGGGAAGCATAGTTTTCAGAACCGCCGGGTCGACTGGCGTGGTGGCGTTGTAATCGAGATAAATGCGCGAAGCCATAACATCTTGAGGATAACAGGAGTGAGGTGAGGAAAAAATTGCTCTCAAGGGAAGGGCAGGATGTTTCCGGCCCCTTCTTTTTTCAGGCGGGATCGTTTGCGTTTGTAAAAATTTGGGAAATTCGCTGACCTTGCGCGGTCGACTTAGAGACTCGGACTACAATACACGCCGGAGGAATGATGGCTAAATCGCGCAGAGAGTTTTTGACGCACGGGTCGGTGGGTTTGGTAGGGACAGCCGTTGGAATTAGCGGCGAGATGCTTGCGCACGCGCAGCCAAGGCCACAGGAGCCCACGCCGGGAGCGCCGCCTGCGTTTGGGACGGGCCCTGCGGTTGGTCCAGAGGTGACGCCGGCGACATTTGCGGAAGCCGAGAAGCTGGTGCAGGTGCAGTTGACCGGCGCGGAACGAGCGGTGGCCGCAGCAAGCTGGCGTGTAAACCTGGCTTCCGTGTACGAGCGGCGGACCGGACCGCGCAAAGTCACTTTGGATGCCACGCTTGCACCATGGTCTCGCTACGTCTCTGTTCTTCCTGGGCAGCCAGCGGGCCCGCAGCACGATCAATTCTTCCGTAGTCAAACGGACGCTGGTGCAGTGCCTTCCGACGAGGCGGATATCGCCTATGCGCCGGTGACGCAACTGTCGCGGTGGATTGAGCAACGGAAGCTTTCGTCGGAGCGCCTCACGCAAATATATTTAGCGCGGCTGGAGCGTTTTGATCCCAAGTTACGATGCGTAATCACACTCACGCGCGGACACGCACTCCAGCAAGCGCGAAGGGCCGACAGAGAAATTGCCGCAGGCGAATATCGCGGACCGCTGCATGGGATTCCGTGGGGCGGAAAAGATTTGTTGGATACCGCGGGAATCCCCACGACATACGGAGCGGAATTTTATCGCAATCGAATTCCTAAAGAAGATGCTGCAGTGGTTAAACGGCTAAATGAAGCGGGCGCGGTGCTGGTGGCAAAGCTCAGCCTCGGCGCGCTGGCTTTGAATGACATTTGGTTTGGCGGGCAAACCATGAATCCGTGGTTATTGGAAGAAGGTGCGTCCGGCTCAAGCGCGGGGCCCGGCGCGGCCACTGCGGCAGGACTGGTGGGATTCGCGATCGGCAGCGAAACGGGCGGAAGTATTGTCAGTCCGAGCATGCGTTGCGGAGTGTGTGGGCTGCGGCCTACTTTTGGGCGTGTGCCGCGTACTGGCGCCATGACGTTGTGCTGGTCGCTCGACAAACTTGGTCCAATGACGCGCAGCGTGGAAGATTCGCTTCTGGTGTTAAACGCGATTTCCGGCGCGGACGCGGGTGACACTTCCAGCGTGTCGAGTCACCTTTCATTCGATGCGAATGCAAATATAAAAGGGCTCCGAGTTGGCTATTTCCCGCGATGGATGAAAGAAAGCCCTGCAACGGATGTCGATCGCGCGGCGCTGGCGATGTTGCCAAAGCTTCGAATGGTTCCGGTTGAAGTGGCGCTTCCCGATTGGCCATATCAATCACTGAATCTGATTCTTTTTGCGGAAGGCGCGGCGGCATTTGAAGAATTGACGCTGAACCACAGCCTCGATCAATTGAAAGTACAAACACCCGACGCATGGCCCAATCTTTTTCGGCAAGCGCGGTTTCTTTCCGCCGTTGATTTCGTGCAAGCCGATCGCTTGCGGCGTAAGGTAGCGCAGGAGATGGCGCGCATTTTTTCGGAGGTCGATGTGTTATTGGTGCCTTCACTGCGCGATGAGATGCTAACCATAAGCAACCATACTGGGCATCCATCGATTACCATACGCGCGGGATTCGTCGAAGTATCGGAAGCGCGTTCGGACTGGGCGCCCGACCCGCAACATCCGTTGCCAAAATTTTCGCCGCCACGCCGTGTGCCTCACGGTGTGACACTTATTGGAAGGCTGTTCGAGGAAGGCACGCTGGGGCAAGTAGGGATTGCGTTAGAGCGTGAGTTTCACGTCGCCAACGAGAGGCCGCCATCGTTTTGATTTGCGTCAGGTGAGTGTTAAGGCGTCCGCTGGCTTCGTCGCAGCATATCCACGCGATGACTTCGTGCTACAGTTTGCGATTTGGAAGATGGATGGGGAGGCGTGTGTGGGGTATCGGGATTTGCGGGAGTTTGTGGCCAAGCTGGAGAAGGAAGGGGAGCTGAAACGCGTACGCGCAGAAGTTGATCCCGTGTTGGAAATTACGGAAGTGGCACAGCGCGTGGCGCGTTCGAAAACGCGCGCGCACCACAGTGTGGGCCCTGCGTTACTTTTTGAAAAGCCGAAGGGGTCCAAGGTGCCGCTGCTGATTAACACGTTTGGAAGCGTGCGTCGGATGGAATTGGCATTTGAGGTCGACAAACTGGAGGATGTGGCGGCGCGGATTCACGGATTTCTGAAGATGGAAACGCCGCAAGGATTGTTCGACAAAATAAAAATGTTGCCAAAGCTCGCCGAGTTGGGTTCATTTTTCCCCAAGAGCGTGAAATCTGGCGCTTGCAAGGAAGTGATTCGCAAGGGCGCGGATGTGAACCTTTTGGAATTTCCTATTTTGAAGTGCTGGCCGCAGGATGGCGGACGATTTATTACGTTTCCGTTGGTGTTCACCAAGAATCCGGAGACCGGGAAGCGAAATGTGGGGATGTACCGCATGCAGGTTTACGACGAGCGCACCACCGGGATGCACTGGCAGACACAGAAACATGGCGCGGAACACTTTCGGCGGGCGCGGGCTGCGAATCCTGAGGGGAAGATTGCCGTAGCAGTGGCGATTGGAGCGGATCCAGCGACGGCGCTGGCAGGAATGCTGCCGATTCCGCCGGACCTGGATGAAATGATGTTTTCGGGATTTTTGCGGCGGGAGCCGGTGGAGATGGTGCAATGCGAGAGTTGTGATCTGGAGGTTCCCGCTAATGCGGAAATTATTTTGGAAGGTTACGTAAATCTTAGTGAGATGCGTGTCGAGGGGCCGTTCGGCGATCACACCGGATTTTATTCGCTGGAAGGGGAATACCCTGTATTTCATGTGGAGTGCATCACGCATCGCAAGGATCCGATTTATCTCACGACCGTGGTGGGACCGCCGCCGCAGGAAGATTATTTTATGGGCTACGCGGTAGAGAGGGTGTTTTTGCCGGTCATGAAGATGCAGTATCCGGAGATTGCCGACGTGGCTATGCCGGCCGAAGGAATTTTTCACAATTTGATGATTGTGGCGATTCGCAAAAGTTATCCGGGGCACGCGCGGAAAATCATGAATGCGATTTGGTCGCTGGGCCAAGCGATGTTCACCAAAGTGATTGTGGTGGTGGATCACGACGTGGATGTGCATAACTACAGCGAAGTGGTGTGGAAAGCGTTGTGCGCGATAGATCCGGAACGCGACGTGCAATTTAATTTAGGGCCGGCGGACACGTTGGATCACGCGTCGCGGATTCAGGATTTTGGATCGAAGATGGGAATCGATGCTACCCGGAAGTGGGCTTCGGAGGGATTTGCGCGACCCTGGCCGGATGAGATCTTGATGGACGCGGGAACGAAGGCGCGGATCGATTCGTTGTGGAAGAGTTTCGGGTTGTGAACGATTCCACTCGCTAAAAATCGACTGCTCTAACGAAATACCCACGAGGTAGGGCAATCAACAGCTGAAATCTTAGAAAATGCCTGTCTGTGGGCGACGTTGCTCGGTTTGACAGTGAGTCGTATAATTTAAAGTTTAGGCAGTGCTCGATTTGGGCACTGTGCAAGCTCCTCTTGGGCTACGAACCGGCTAATGGCTAAAATCGATCAGACACCCACAAATACCGCGGAAGAAGTAATTCATGTTCGCGGCGCGCGGGTTCACAACCTGAAAAACATTACCGTTGCGATTCCACACAACGCCATTACCGTGGTTACCGGCGTTAGCGGTTCTGGCAAGTCTTCGCTGGCGTTTGACACCGTTTATGCCGAGGGGCAGCGGCGATATGTGGAGTCGCTTTCCGCTTATGCGCGGCAATTTCTGGAACGGATGGAAAAGCCGGATGTAGATGAGATTTCCGGGATTGCGCCGGCAGTAGCGATCCGCCAGAAAAATTCCACGCGCAATCCGCGGTCTACGGTGGCTACGGCGACGGAAATTTACGATTATTTACGGCTGCTTTTTGCGCGTTGCGGGCAGACTTTTTGTGTCAAGTGTGGCGCGGAAGTTCGTCGGGATAATCCTGACGAAATTGCGACACGTGTTTTGACCATGAAGCCGGGGCGGCGTTTTTATGTGCTCTACGAATTTCGCCCCGGCGGGATGCCTTCGGCCGCGCCTTCCACGGATATTGGCACTGCAGTTGCGCCACCGTCACGACGCTCCACGAAAAAAAAAGCTGCGCAGCCTTCTGCTGAAGCGCTTAGGCAATCGCTAATCGATCTTCAAAAACGCGGCTTCAACCGTTTGTATCAAGACGGGCGGTTGCATGAGTTTTCTTCTCCTGAAACGTTGTTGGATATTGATTTTTCCCGGCCCGTATATGTGGTGGTGGATCGGCTGGCGATTAATCCGGAGTCTCGCTCGCGACTAGTGGATTCGATTGAGATTTGCTATCGCGAGGGGCATGGCGAGGCGCTGCTGGAATTTGTGGCCGATGCGGCGGGTCCGGCGGAGCGGCTGCGATTTAACGAGCGATTCGAATGCAAGAATGATGGAACGCTTTATCAGGAGCCAGAGCCGCGGCTTTTTTCTTTCAATAATCCGTACGGGGCTTGTCCACGATGTCAGGGATTTGGCAACACCATCGATTTTGACTTGAATCTGGTAGTGCCGGATTCCAGCAAATCCCTTGATGAAGGCGCGATTTTGCCGTGGACCAAGCCGCGTTACCGCAATTTGTTGCAAGACGCGAAGAAATGGGCGCGCGGGCGGGGCATTCCCACCAACGTCGCGTGGCGCCACCTTACTGAAGAGCAACGAAGGTTGATTCTGGAAGGTGACCCAGACAGCGATTACGAGGGCATCACCGGATTTTTTAAGTATCTGGAGCGCAAGAAATACAAGTTGCACGTTCGTGTGTTTCTAAGCCGTTTTCGCGGTTATGCGACGTGTCTGGAATGCGGCGGGACGCGGCTGCGAGCCGAGGCGCGGGCCGTGCGCGTGGCTGGGCGGTCGATCACCGAGGTTTGCAAGCTGACGGTGAAAGAAGCTCGCGCGTTTTTTTCCAATATGCAGTTGACGCAAGCGCAAAATACCGTCGCCGACAAAATTCTGCAGGAAGTTCGTTCGCGGCTGCAATTTCTGGATGAAGTTGGCTTGGATTACTTGACTCTGGACCGGCTTACTTCCACCTTGTCGGGAGGAGAATCGCAGCGGATTCAACTGGCTACTTCGCTAGGGTCACATCTGGTTGGGGCGTTGTATGTGCTGGATGAGCCGTCGATTGGATTGCATCCGCGGGATACGCAGCGGTTGATCGACATTTTGAAATCGCTGCGCGATCTGGGAAATACCGTGCTGGTGGTGGAACACGATCCGGATACGATTCGGGCAGCAGATTATGTGATTGATCTTGGTCCGGGCGCCGGGGAACTCGGCGGCAAACTGCTTTTTGCGGGATCCTATGCGGCGATGCTGGAAGAGCCAAAATCAATAACTGGCCGGTATTTGACCGGTGATTTGCGCATCCCGGTGCCGAATAACCGCCACAAGTTAAGCGGAAAATTTCTGAAAGTGTTTGGCGCGCATTTGCATAACTTGCAGGATGTGGATTTGACGTTGCCGCTCGGCACTTTAACTGTGGTTACCGGGGTGAGCGGGTCGGGAAAATCGACGCTGGTGCATGATGTGCTTTACAAGGCGCTGGCGGCCAAGCGCAATGGCTCGAGCGTTAAGGAATTTTGTGAACGCATCGAAGGGGATGCGCAGATTCGCGAAGTGGTGATCGTGGATCAATCGCCGATCGGGCGTACGCCGCGATCCAATCCAGCGACTTACTTGAAAGCATTTGATGCCATTCGCGAGGTTTTTGCGGATACACCGGATGCCAAGCGGCGGGGTTATACCGCGGGCCATTTTTCGTTCAACGTGCCGGGTG
>Ga0185299_10004821_pt1 | contig 15862 bp, 12 predicted proteins | sample PaiPotPPA55metaG_FD_128002 | JGI IMG/M metagenome (GOLD analysis project Ga0185299, IMG submission 128002) | Iron sulfur acid spring bacterial and archeal communities from Banff, Canada, to study Microbial Dark Matter (Phase II) - Paint Pots PPA... ...
TTTCTTGGGCGTGTCACGGACCACGTTTTCACTCGCGCCATTCCAGCCTGCGACCCGTTGAACCGCCGCACGATCAATGCTGCCCGCAACCATCCGCTGCTCAAATCCCGCCGTTCCCTGCATAAGCCTTAGCCAACCGATTCCGGTGTGCTATGCTTCGTCGTGTTTATCGATTTTTATTCCCGCTCCCCTGCCCCGCGTCCGCCGAGTACGTCCCTCAAAGCCCTTGCCCTGCCGCTCCGGTCCCTGCTTGCCATATCTACTATCGCTCGCAAGGATGACGTGTGGAACCTAGGCAGCGAGAATACGCAGATCAGACGCGGTTTGTTGTCGGCTTTGGACCGTCAACTGTCGAATGTCAACCGCTTAAGCCCTTTAGAATCCGCACTTCCGGAGAATAGCCGCGTAACTCGTTTAGAATCCGCACTTCGAAAATCATTGGACTTAAAGTCCTTTAGAACCCGCACTTGCAGAAAAGGGCGGGGGGAGGGTGCGAGTTGTTAACCAGTTTTGTCCTCGCTCGCTGTGTCGCGACCACCTCACCAGAACAGTCGCCAGAAGGATCCCCAAAGGAGCAAAGGACGCACGGTGGCTGAATTTCCCAGTTTTGATCTCACCGGCAAAGTCGCCTTGGTCACCGGCGCGGCACGCGGCCTGGGGCGCGCCATTTCCCTCGCACTTGCCCACGCCGGAGCCGACGTCGCCCTCGGCTTTCGCGACATCACCACGGGCGCCGATCTCGCACGCGAAATCGAATCCATGGGCCGCCGCGCTCTTCCGCTGCAAATGGATGTTGCCGACCTTCAGCAAATCTCCAGTGCCATCGCCGGCACAGCCTCCCATTTCGGCAAACTCGACATCCTCGTCAACAACGCTGGCGGCGGCTTCACCAACTTGGCCCTCGACGTCCCCGAACACGAATTCGATGCGACGCTAACCATCAACCTGAAGGCGACTTTCTTTGCCGCGCAAGCTGCCGCGAAAATCATGATCCGCCAGAACGGCGGCCGCATCATCAACATGAGTTCGCAAGCCGGATTCGCCGCGCTACCCACGGAATCTATTTACTGCGCCAGCAAAGCCGCCGTCTCCCACCTCACCAAATGCCTCGCCGTCGAATGGGGCCAGCACCACATCACGGTAAACGCCGTCGCGCCCACCTTCATCTCCACGCCAGGCACCGACGAAGCCCTCTCCGATCCCAAATTCCGCGCCGACGTAATCGAGCGCATAGCAGCCCTTCACCGCATCGGCGAGCCCATGGAGGTAGCCGGCGCGGTAGTGTTCCTAGCCTCGCCAGCCGCCTCCCTGATCACCGGCCACACCATCCTAATCGACGGAGGCTGGACCGCCAGATAGACAGAGAGGAAGTTATCAGGGGTCAGAGAAGTAATTGGTTGGTTATTAGTGGTCGGTCAGTTATTAGAGAAGGATTCGGTTGGATATTAGGGGTCGGAGCTTTAGCTCCGACTTAGAGATCTAGTAGCAGCCGGCTTCAGCCCCTGAGGAAACACTCTTATTATTCTTTGCTAGCTGTTAAAGAAATGTGATGAACAAAATCACAGTACTTGACACCAACTGGGTCGGCCACCCGAAATCGATCGCCGCCGCGCTTCTCGAATCCGAAAATCATCGCGCCATCATTGACCCTGGTCCGGAATCCACGCTCGCGACGCTGCGCGAACAACTCCGCGCCAACGGCGTCGAGATCGCCGATCTCGACGCCATCCTTCTCACCCACATTCATCTCGATCACGCCGGGGCGACGGGTGCGCTTGTACGCGAAAATCCCCGACTTGCCGTCTACGTCCACAGCAAGGGCGCGCAACACATGATCGATCCGGCGAAACTCCTCAACAGCGCCGGGCGGCTCTGGGGCGACGAACTGAAGTTCCTGTTCGGCGAGACGCTGCCGGTGCCGCGAGAAAATCTTCGCATCCTCGAAGGTGGCGAAACGCTCCTGCTTGGCAATCGCAAGCTCGACGTCGTCTACACACCCGGTCACGCATCACACCACGTAAGCTATTTCGACAACGACGCAGGCGTAGCTTTTATTGGAGACACCGCCGGAATTCGCATCGACAACGGCCCGTACATTCTTCCCGCCACGCCGCCGCCCGATGTCGATCTCGCGCTCTGGGACCAATCCTTCGCCGCCATCCTCGCCCGGCGGCCGGCGCGCCTCTTCCTCACGCACTACGGCTTTTCCAATGATCCCACTGCGCACATCGCCGAATTTCGCGAACGCCTCCACCACTGGGCTGAAGTCGCCGATCAAGCCCTCGCCTCGGCCGCCAATGATCCTGCTCCACTCGATACCGATGCCCGCGATGCCGCGGCCCTGAGCGCTTTCGTCAAAAAATCCCGCGCCGAAATGGACGAGATCCTAGGCCCGGTCGAAGCCGAACACCACGCCTTCACCGCCGCGCTAAACCTCAGCTTTCTGGGACTAGCGCGCTATATTCGCAAGCGCAACTCCGCGCCGGATGCGCACTTGATGAGCAAAAATGCAGATTCGCCGGCAAAACGATGAGGTGAAAAAGTGGAGTGAAATCGCGCGGAAGGGCACTGGGAGAGCGATGGAAACGATTAGGTCAAGGAGAAGAAACGAACTCAGCGCCGACAGGCCTCGCGAGCGACAGAACCGGTCAGCAACGGCCCGCGCGGGTGAAGCCGGTCAGGAATGAAGGGATTTGAGTGCTTGAATGCGAAGAAATTATGCTTATCAGGGTTCTTGTGGCGCAACGTCGCTGGTGCTTGCCTGCGCTGCGTCTGGCGCGTTGTCCGGCGCAGCAACGTCGCCGTCGGATGAAGGCGTAACCAAAGGACCTTCCGATCCATGCGCGACATCGGCACTGTCGTGTGCCGCTGCGGCGGCCCCATTGTCGGCGCGAGCGGTAGCAGCACCGTCGTCAGGCGCAGGCGATGAGGGCGCTTCCAAGCGGGCCGACAGGGCATCGACAATGAGATCGACGATTTTTTTGGCGTTTGTGCCGTCGGGATCTTTGTCGGGATTGTATTGGGCCACATCCAGGCCCAACAGATTGTTGCTGCGGGCGAATTCCCGCAGTGCGGAGTGAACGTCGTCGAGACTCAACCCGCCGCTTGCCGGCACATTCACCGGCGGAAAGTGTTCCTGCGCGATCACGTCGAGATCGAGGTGCACAACAAACTCTCGCGTGTCCGCGTGCGCCAGGGTCAACGCTTCTTTAGCCGCGGCGACTGCGCCTTTTGCAGCGATATCTTCGGCGGAAACGTGGCGCAACGGAGACTTGCTCAGGAATTCCTGCTCGGGCGGATCGAGCCGGGTGATTCCGAACAGCGTGACATCCGGCTCGCGCACAAGCGGCGTTTCGCCCCAAAACCGCACGAGTTCAGGCGCGCCTCGGCCAATAATGTGAGCCACGACCATGCCATCAATGCGGCCAGACGGCGTGGACGCGGGCGTGTTCAGATCGGCATCGCGATCGAACCACAGCAAGTTGATGTGCTTGTAATAACGGCGGGCTCCGGTCAGCAAGCCGATGGATTGCGCGCAGTCGCCACCCAGCACCAGGACGAGGGCCCCGCTTTTAATGGCAACCTCGGTGTGAACTTTCAGATCGTTGAGGCCGGCGACGATCGCCGGCAGGTTGCGGGCGCGGCGATGCTCTTCATCGTCGGCGAAAAGGCGAGGAGCGCAATCGCCGTAGTCGGTTACCTCGAACCCGGCGCTCTGCAACCGCTCAACCAGGCCGGCGGCTCGCAACGCCGCGGGAGCTTTTTCGGTACCAGGTTGAAAGGCAGCGGCGCTGGACGGGGCGCCGATCAAGGCAATCTTCTTCGGCTGACGGGCGATTTTGACCGCCAAAGTTTGGCTCCTGGTGTTGTGTTTCCCAGCGCGGGGCTGGGCTACGGCTTACTGCTTGCCTCGGTTTTTTTCAGCCGAGCGACTTCGCGACTGGCCCCTGGGTTCCGGCGAAACATGTGAGCTGCAACAAATGCGCTGCAATAAATGAGACGCAACGAAAAGACTTTAAGACTCGGCCGCGCGCGATTTTGGCGCGCTGCGGCCCGCCGGGCTAAACCAGCGCCTGATTTTGCCTACCGCCGTGCTCACAGTCGCGGTCCCCGGATACGCAGTGTGCACAGTTCTTGTCCGCGGTGCTCAGTTACCGGCGCGGGGCTGCGGCGATTGTCGCCAACTCCGGCGGTAGCGTGAAGCGCACGTCTTCGCGGATGAGATCGAGATCGCGCTGATCGGTGAATCCGATTTCGGCGAGCCGGTTGCTGACCTGTTCGACGAGTACTTCCGGCGCCGAGGCTCCGGCTGTGAGACCGACGCGTTCGATGCCTTCGAGCCACTGCGGATCTATATCTTTGGCCGAATCGATGAGCTGAGCTTTCACTCCGCTGCGCTGGGCGACTTCCACGAGCCGGTTGGAATTCGAGCTATTGGGCGAACCGACGACCAGGATGAAGTCAACGTCCTTGGCTACTTGCTCAACTGCTTCCTGGCGATTCTGCGTGGCGTAGCAGATGTCATCGCTTGCGGGACCTTTGATGAGCGGAAATTTCTGGCGCAGGCGCGCGACGATTTCCTGTGTGTCGTAAAGACTCAGCGTGGTTTGCGTCAGGAAAGAGAGTTTGTCGGGCTCGGCAACTTCCAGCGCATCGACGGCAGCGACGGAATCGACCACGATGGTGCGATCGGGCGCCTCGCCGGAGGTGCCGACGATCTCCTGGTGGTCGCGATGGCCGATCAGGATTATGGTGCGTTTCTCGCGGGCAAACTTGAGCGCTTCGAGGTGAACCTTGGTGACCAGCGGGCAAGTGGCGTCGATTACCTTGAGAGAGCGTTCCTTAGCCTCGTCGCGCACCGTGGGAGGCACGCCGTGGGCGCTGAATACCAGTACGGCTCCGTGGGGCACATCTTCTATCGCTTCTACGAAGATCGCGCCGCGGCGGCGTAACTGCTCGACTACATAGGTGTTATGCACGATTTCGTGGTGCACATAGACGGGCGCGCCATAGGCCTCCAGCGCGAGTTCCACGATATCCACGGCACGGACGACACCCGCGCAGAAGCCTCGTGGCCTGATTCGTAGCAGTACTTTTCCATTCTTCTCGGTCGGCATCGTCATCCTAAGGTATAGTTTCGCAAGAATCTATCATACCTCACTCTCGCGCCAGTGCCACCTTTGTGTACGGCAAATTGTCGCGGGGTGTGAGGGAACCTACAAACAGAATCCGCAATCCCGGCCCCTTGCCGAGCCGGTTGCCGGAACGCTTACGGAGGAAGAGGATGGCTACGCCTGTGCAGAATCAGGGTCCGCAACCCTCGGAGCAGTTGATGCAGTTCGCCACCGGGTACATGGTGTCGGCGGCGCTGTATGCGGTAACCAAGCTGGGTATACCCGATTTGCTGAAGCATGGGCCGAAGTCCACGCGCGAATTGGCCGGTGCCTGCGCAGCGGACGAGGATGCGGTGCATCGAGCGCTGCGCGCGCTGGCCAGCGTGGGGGTGCTGACCGAGTGCTCGCCGCGGACTTTTGCGCTGACGCCGGTGGGAGACTGCCTGCGCGCAGACCGCGACGACTCCATGCGAGACATGGTGCTGTGGTTCGCGGACGCGTTTCACTTCCAGACTTACCCGGAAATGCTGCATGCGCTTAAAACTGGGGACACCGTGGTGGAGAAGGTGTTCGGCGAATCGTGCTTCGGCTATTTCGAGAAGAACAATGAAGAAGCGCAAGTTTTTAACGCCGCCATGACCAGGTTCAGCAGGATGCTGACGCCGGCGGTTTTGGAGGCTTACGACTTTTCGTGGCTGAACGGGAAGACGCTCGTGGATATCGGCGGAGGTCACGGTTATTTGCTGACGACGATTCTCAAGAAGTATCCGGAGATCAACGGCGTGATATTTGACCTGGAGCATGTGGTGAACGGAGCGCCTTCGAATATCTCAGCAGCTGGTGTAGCGGGAAGGTGCCGTGCGGCAGGGGGAGACTTCTTTGCGGAAGTGCCGCCCGGCGACGCGTACATCATCAAAAACATCATTCATGACTGGAGCGACGAGAAGGCGCTTTGCATTTTGCGAAACTGCCATCGAGCGGGGGCAGGCAAGACCAAAGTGATTCTGGTGGAAATGGTGATTACGCCGGGGAACGAACCGCATTTCGCGAAGTGGCTGGATTTGGAGATGATGCTGTTGCCTGGCGGGCGCGAACGGACCGAGGCGGAGTTCGCGAAGTTGTTCGACGAGGCGGGGTTTCGATTGACGCGCGTAGTGCAGACAAAATCGCCGGTTTGTGTGCTGGAGGCCCAGAAGCGGAATTGAAGTGGCGGAATCTTGATTCGAGATAGGCGTGGGTTGCGATATCCTAGGTAGCAACAGTAGGAAGGGACGCGCTAAAGCGCGCCCCTACAAATGGTTTGCGTAGGTAGCAGGGGATTCAGGATGTGCGGGTTCGGGAGGGCGCGTCGACCGGGCCGAGGCTGCAAGTCCACTTACGCCGGCAGCACGCCGCCAATGGTCGTATTGCGTGGCAGCGGCGCAGGCACTACCGGCGCGCCGGGCATGCCCGCCGAAATCGCCGGCTGAAATCGTCGATACAGCGCCAGGGAAATCGCGCCAACGCCCCACAACATCACCCCGAACTTCACCCATCCTCCGACATGTGGCACGCTCGTGCACAACCGCACAATCACCACGCCCACCGCCATCCGCCCAATCAACGGCCAACTCTCCCTGGTGCGCCCCAGCAACCACTGACCCACGAGGGCTCCCACAATAATCTGCGCGTAATATAACGTCGCATACCACAAAAAGAACGTCGAAATTCCGATAAACAATCCCACGACGGTAGCGCAGGCGATTAACGCCGCGATGGGCACCCCGAAAAATACCAGCACTCCCAGCCCAAATGCCGCTCCGTAGTGTTCCACATGGTCCGTCGCCTCTTTGGAAAACTCGGGCATCACCTGGAACAGCACCAGCCCAAAGAGCACGAATGCCGCCGTCCAAATCACCTGCCAGACGTAGTAACTACCTTCTTCGTACTTCGGCTTGTGTTGCAATTTGTGAAATTCAACCGGTGAAGCCAGCTTGGCACTCGAGGCGACATCCGGGGCATTGTCGCCTTCGAAATGAACCGGCCCGCTGATCTTCGCTGACCCATTAATTCGCATCGCCTCGCCCCGGCCATCGATCCCGCCCTCAATAGTCCCCGATATGGTGCCGTGCTGCGCGAAGAACATCAGGTTGCGTCCCACCTGCCCGTCAATATTCAAGCTCTGCGCAAACGCCGTCAGACTTCCGCCAACCTTCCCCGAGGGATCGAGGTTGATAATCTCCTGGAACGCCAGCACATTGCGCGTGACATTCCCGGTGATTGTCAGATTGTTGGTGAACGACCGAATATTTCCATCCACATCGCCGGTCACGCGCAACGATTGCGCGAACGCGATGACGTCGCCTTTAACGTGCCCGCCCACGTTGGCGTCCTGGGTGAACAGATACACATCGCCTTCCACGGTGCCATCAATCCGGGCGTGGTGGCTGAAGATGAAGATGTCGCCTTTGATCGTCTCCCCGGAAGGCACTTCGGTCGTGTCTCCTCGACGAATGTCTTCCGCCGAAGCCGAAGGTGATACCAGTAACGCTCCCATCGCGCAGAACCCGGTGAGCACCAGTGCCATCGCTGCGGACCCACGCCGCAGCCGCCGCCGGAAGAACGCCAGGCCAAAGCCACAGAGTGTCAGCATCGCCACCACCTCCAGCAAAGTGATCACCGATTGCCACCCTTTCCAAAACACCCCTTGAAAAATCAGCAGATTCAACATGCTTGTGCTTCCGAAGCCGGCCTTTGCCAACTGGTCTTCCCATGGCGCGATGTAGTCCACGTACAGCGCATAGACCCCGGTCGCCGCCAGTCCAAAGGCAACTCCCCAGATCCATTGCATCGACCGGCGCGCCCGCTCCTGAAATTGCAGCATCCTGGCAGGCAGCGCCTCATCTTCCTCCAGCATGGCCCGCGTCAGCAGCCGCGATTCGCGCTCCATCGCGCGCAGCAGCGTGCGGCATTGATTGCAATCCTGCGTGTGCGTCGAAACTTCTTGCGCTCGCGCGCGGTCCAGTTGCCGCTCGATATAGAGCAGGCAAACCATTTCGTCAAGGTGCTTGGTCGGCTGATCGTCCGACGCCGGATCATCCAGCGGCTTGTTCATATCGCTCACAAAGCTCCTCCCGCGGCCATCGCTCCGGTTTCTCCCAGCGCCTGCCGCAGTTCATGCCGCGCGCGCAGCAGCACCACGCCCACAAAGGCGCGCCGCACACCCAACGCGTCGGCAATTTCGTCGTAACTCATGTCCGAGTAGTAGCGCATCACCAACGCCATGCGCGCCCTCGCCCCCAATTTGCCCAACGCCCTGCGCACCTGGTCGTTGGTGCTCTGCTCGATCATTCGATCCAATTGGTTGGGGTCCGGATGCTCCAGCGGAACGTCCGCGACATCGTCGGTCTCTTTGTCCTGACGAATCTTGCGACGCCGCAGCAGGTCCCAACAGTGATTCGCAGCAACCTTGTACAGCCAGGCGCTGAAGGAGCGGGTCTCGTCATATTGCGCTAACTTGTCTCGCAACTTCATGAAGATTTCCATGGTGGCGTCTTCCGCGTCTTCCCGGGTAGGTAGCGCCCGCCGGCAAAAGCGGAAAATGGCGGGCGCGAAATCCCGGTATAGGTCGCCCCAGGCGTCGGCATCCCCTGCCCGCGCCCGTGCAACCGCCTCCGTGGGTTCCGTCTTACCCGGCGCGCTCATCCGATCTGGTCTCGGCGCATCCATAGACTAGTACGCAGCGGAGCATGAAAAACTTACACAAGCCGAAGAATCCGCACCAGATACCCGAACTTGGCCAAAGTAGCGTGGATTCATATTAGACTACGATCCGGCCGCTGATTAAGCCGCAAGCACGGGTGCGGGCAGTTCGTGAAAGCCCTGCTCAATACCCTGACGTCTGCCAAGTCCCAAAACGACCTGCGCGGCAGCACTGTACCAGATTATTCCCGCCCGTCCGATTGGGGGGGCCGGCAGTTCGTTGCTAATTTCATACGAATCGTGGCAGGAGTCTAAACTGGTGCGTCGCGAACGGGCAACTGTGGCGCCTATACCACGATGCCGGCGCCAGGCACCGCAGAAGGCCTTCGCCTAGGGAATTACTTCGGCTGAGGAACGATTCGCAAATATGGCCGGGGTGCTTTCCAGCCGCCGGGATACTTCTGCTTGGCTTCTTCGTCGGATACCGACGGGAGAATGATCACGTCGTCGCCGTCTTTCCAATTCACCGGCGTTGCCACCTTGTGCTTTGCGGTAAGTTGCATTGAATCAAGCACCCGCAGCACTTCGTCGAAGTTGCGGCCGGTGCTCATGGGATAACTCAGCATCAGCTTGATCTTCTTGTCGGGACCGATAATGAACACCGTACGCACCGTGGCATTATTGGCCGCAGTACGACCCTCAGACGTCGAGCCGCTCTCCGCAGGCAGCATGTTGTAAAGCTTGGCAATCTCCAGCGTCGGATCTCCAATCATCGGGTAATTCACCTTGTGGCCCTGGGTCTCTTCGATGTCCGCCGCCCACTTGCTATGCGACGTCACCGGATCCACACTTAGTCCGATGATCTTGCAATTGCGCCTCTCAAAATCCGGCTGCAATCCAGCCATGTAACCCAGTTCTGTTGTACACACCGGCGTAAAGTCCTTGGGATGCGAGAACAGGATAGCCCAGCCATCGCCGATCCATTCGTGGAAGTTGATCCTGCCCTGCGAGGTTTCGGCAGTGAAATTTGGGGCTTCGTCGTTTATTCGCAACATGGTTTTTCTCCTGGCATCGTGCACACTAGCGCCGAGCGCCTTGAAACACTTCGTTCCAATGTTCTAAGCAGAAAACCACTCTGGCAGGCTAGGTTTCCCGACTTGGTCCAGCGGGGGCATCATACGCCCACTCTGTGACCCACACAAAAAATTGAGCAATCTCCTGGCGCTGCCAAATTGTGTTTCACACGATTATGGTGTACACTATTTTCGTATGAAGAATGTCACGCTCAGCGCCGACGAACATCTCATCGAACAAGCCCGTCTCCTGGCCAAGTCGCAGCATAAAACCCTCAACGCCTTGTTCCGTGAGTGGCTCGAGCAATTCACGGCGCAAAGCGGCGGCGCCCGGGAATACGACGCTCTTATGAAACGCCTCAAACATGTCGAGGCAGGCCGGCGTGTCAGCCGGGACGAAATGAATGAGCGGTAGGTTTTTTCTCGACACCGATATCTTCGTGTACTCTTTCGACGCGAACTCGCCGAAGAAATCCGCGCAAGCCAAAATGCTCATCCGGAGTGCGATTGAGACTCGCGGCGGCATTGTCAGCTATCAGGTGGTGCAAGAATTCTTCAATGTGGCTCTGCGCCGCTTTGCAAAGCCAATGAGCAGCGCAGACGCGGAACAATATTTGTCGACCACGTTTCGCGCACTGCTGTCCGTGCACTCTTCGCCGGCCCTGTATGGTGAAGCGTTGCGAATTGTAGCGAGGTTCCGTTTGCCCTGGTACGATTCGCTCATTGTCGCTTCAGCGATAGAAGGCCGGTGCGACATTCTCTATAGCGAAGACTTCCAGGATGGCCAGCAGTTCGAAAGCGTGACAATCTCCAACCCTTTTAGCTGACACAATAGAAGCGAAACTTCGTCTCGTGCGCCTTTGGATCGGTAAGCGCAAGGGCTCGGCGGTTCCCCGTCGAGCCCTTTCCCTTCCAGGAACGATGATCTAGAAGATGATTTTCGCCGCTAGCTGCATGTTAAAGGGTTCGCCTGGACCTAGGCCTGGAGCGCCGTTGAAGTCCCCGATCGTGTCATTCACGATGCCGTTCGAACCCACCGATCCGGCTCCGGAGGCAAGGTTGATGCGGTTGAAGAGGTTAAACATCTCCGCCCGCAACTGGATTTTAAATCTCTCGGTGATGGGGATGTTCTTGATCACGGAAAAATCGACATCCGCGAACCCGGGACCGTAGTATTTGTTGCGAGAGAGATTGCCCCTCGGGTCTGTTGGCCCCGTGCAACCCGCCGCGCCAGGCACGCAGAAAGCTTTAGGATTAATCCATTGCTCTCCCCCATTTGCCGCGCTGAATGTATGAGTAACGCCCGCGAATGGATTCGCAATCACGTCCAATCCAGGGAGTTGCGTCCCCGAAGGATCGGGACCCGAAGGATTAAATGGCTGCCCTCCATGGAAGCTCATCAGGCTGCTCACCTGCCAGCCATGCGTGAGTATTTTCGGACCCCACGAGGATCCCGGCACATCGTAGGTAACGTACGCGGTAAAGTTGTTGCGCGTGTCGAAATCGCTGTTCCCGTATTCCTGCTTTATGCTGTTAAAGCTGAAATACGGAATATCCCCGCGATATTCAGTCATCTCGTCGAGCGCATGCGCCCAGGTATAGGCAAACTGCGAGGTAACTCCATGCCACGACCTTATCCGCAGTATGGTTTGTAGGGAGTTGTAATTGGAAGTGCCGATGCTGTTCAGTTGCAAAGCGGACCCGATGTTCGGGTACTGCGCTGCCAGTGGAATGGTCCCGTCCGGCAGCGGTTGATTAAGGTTTAGAAACACCGACAGTTTGCGCGCCTGGCTGCCAACATAGCCAACCTGCAATACCGCGGCGCTCCCTAAGCCCTTCTCCACCTGCAGATTGAAGTTATAGAAGTATGGCGTGCGGAAATTCTGATTCACCGAGTACACGTTGTAGTTGTTCGCACAGCCGCTGAGAGTCGGGCAGGTCGTTACTCCCGGAAAGATCGCCGCGCCGCCGGCCTGGACCGCACTCCAGTTGTAGGCGTTCCGGCTGTAGTTGTCGACCGGATGCGGACCAATCGGGTTGTCCTGCAGACCATCCGCCGCGCTGATCGTCGGCCGGAAGTCAAAGAACGGGTTCATATTGATCTGATCGTAAAAGACCCCGATCCCTCCCCGTACGACCAAGTCCGCTTTCCCGGTAGGCTGATAGGCGAAACCCACGCGCGGAGCGAAATTGTTCCTATCGGGCGGGAAGATCGACCCAATTCCAGCTCCCTGGATGAGCAACCCCCTCCCCGGAATAAAGACCGCCAGATCTTTGTCGCTAGTGTGAGCGGGCCCAAAGTATTCGTAGCGCAACCCTAAATTGAGGTTCAGTTTGCGCGTCACCTGCCAGGAATCCTGCCCGAAAAAGTCGAACCCATTCGCGGTGGCATGACGTTCGGCGTTTCCGACGGCAATCGAGGAGGTGGACACGTCGCCGGCGAGAAAATCCGCAAGCGAGTTTGTGGCAGCGCACGTTGTGTCGCCCGCGGCGCAGGTACCCGCCCAGGGCCCCTGCGTCCCATCAAACGTGAAGGCCCCCAGAGAGCGCCGGAAGTAGAACTCATCCACTCGGCCCTGCCGGACCTCGCCTCCGAGGCGCAACTGGTGCGCTCCCACGTTATACGAAACGATATCGGTCAAATGGCCGGTGATGTCGTTGCGCCCTTCCGGAGGCGTGATTCCCACCTGATCGAAGTTCGAGATGGCAATGTTCGGCGCTCCGAGAATGGGTTTCCCGTTAATGGTCGCGTCCGGGCTCAGGTTCAATCCCAGTGCCTTCGTATTGAAGCTGTTGTTGGCGTCGTGGAAGATCTGATTGAAGTAGCTGACTCCGAAAAGGATTTGGTTCGTCATCCGCGAAGTGAAAACGGAATTCAGGACCAGCGAATAGTTTTGTACATGGAGTGGTGCGACTTCGAAGTAGTCACCAAGGTTGGAACTCGCCGTCGCCAGCGCCAAACTCGCGCCGGGAGGCTGCGTCTGGCTGCCTTGCCCCACAAAGTAGTGGAATGAGAGGTGATGCTTGTCGTTGAAATTGTGGTCAATCTTCACCACCCCGTTGTAGCTGTAGCCCGTGCCGGGCACCGTGGCGAAAAAGTTGTTCAGGTTTGCCGGCAGAGCTGTGATGGTACTCGGCCACAATGTCGAAAGCAGCGTCGCCGACAGCGGGCTCTCCGCTACTCCAAACTTCGTGAGCAGCGCTTGCGCATTGCTCACCCACGCCGAGGAAGGCTCCGTGGACTTGCCGGTGAGTCCAAAGATATACTCCTGCTTCTCAAAACCCGCAAAGAAAAAGGTCTTGTTCTTGATAATCGGCCCGCCGACGGTGAACCCATAATTTTCATTCCGCAGTCGAGGAGCTTTCGGAAATTGCGGACTCGGTATAAAGAACGGCGACCGCGCGGCGTAGAACTCATTCCGATTGTAGTAGTACGCGCTGCCGTGCAAGCTGTTGCCGCCGGTCTTGATCACTAGATTGACCGTGCCTCCGGCATTGCGGCCCGCTTCGGCGTTGGATTGCGTCTGCGCCGTAAATTCATCCACCGCGTCGATCGGCATCACCACGCCTGCGATTCCCGAAACGCCGCCCTGGTTGACCGCCGGAATGTTGTGCCAGAAATCATTGTTGTCCGTGCCGTCGATCTGCCAGTTCATCTGATTTGCCCGCGTTCCATTCAGCGAGCCGAATCCCCCAACCGAGTAGCCGCCGTATCCCGGCGAGATGGCGATCAACTGCGAGAAGTCGCGCCCGTTCAGCGGAATATCCTGCACGGCCGCGTCCGGAAGTGTCATCGTCTCGGTCTGTGTTGTGGTGTCTAAGGTGATCGCCGCCGCGGAAACTTCCACAGCGGTGGTCTGCTGCGCCATCGACAACTTCACCGCTAGCGTATAAGCCGACCCCGCCGTCACCGCCACGTTGTCCACTGTATTGTTCGGGAATCCGCTGGCCGTCACGATTACCTTGTAGGTTCCCAGCGGCAAATCCTGAAACGCAAATTGCCCATCACTCGTCGTCACGGTCGTGTGCTCGATACCCGTAGCCGTGTCGATCGCCCGCACCTGCGCCCCCGGCACAACCGCCCCCGAAGGATCGGTCACCGTCCCATTGATGGCGCCACGAAACGTCTGCGCGTTTACCCCTAATGCAAACACCATCGTCAGCATGACTGCGAATAGTAGTCGCCGCATGGACATCCCCCTCAAATCAAATTTGAGTTCCACTCCCCGACTTCACATTCCACTCGCGTCAGGATTGCACTACGACGAGCTCAAACGCCCCGCCTGTAGGGATTTGCTCCTGGGTAGAAGAAAACAATCCGTACAGTTAACGGGCACCGGAAGCGCTCTTTGAGCAGAACTTCCACTTCCAACAAAGCAGGTTCCCCAAACCCGCCCAGGCCAATATGGCCTCTCGGTGCGCGAATCGTAGCCCACACGGGGCCTGAGTGTCAAAACAAAAAAGGTGTTTTCCCCCTTGAGATGGAATCACTTCTTCGATCCACTTCGGGCTCACCTGGGTGACATGCGTCATTGCTCTTCCGGCTCACTGCTTTATTTGCGCTGCTCTCGCAGTCGGATGGCCTTCCACGCATTCCCCGCCAACTTTGCAAGCAACGCTGTAAAGTCCGTGCCCACCCTGTAAACCGCATCCGCCGGTACCCTATTGAAGACATTGCACTTGCGCCTTTTGATCCTAGTGTGGTCGTCGTCGTTGACATTTCCTACAGGCATTCCTGTATTGTTTGGGACAGACAAGGGTAAGAGAATCCCCTAGTTATGGGTATTTCGCGTGAGTGAATCGCTGGTTTCTACCGAAATTCAGTCGGCCATCGTATCAAAGCGTATCCTCATCGCGGATGACAGCGAGATCGTCCGTTCCGTAGTCCGCAGGTTCCTTAGACACAAGATCGGTCTGGAGGTCTGCGGCGAGGCCGTGGATGGGCTCGATGCCATCGGCAAAGCCAAGGACCTCAAACCCGATTTAATTCTGGTCGATTTCAGGATGCCCAACCTTAACGGAGTAGAGGTCGCCTCCATCATCAAGAAGGAATTGCCCCACGTTCGCATCATTCTGTTCACGCTATTCGAGAACCAGGTACCGAAGACGATGGCGACGGCCGCCCACATAGACGTGGTAGTGAGCAAGCCCGACGGCATTAACAAATTGCTTGAGTCAATCCAAGATGTGCTCGCGACCACCTAATTGGTGGCATCCACGTACGTTCCTCCGACCCACCGAGTGCTTGCATGACCATCGGCAAATCCGCGACGCCACCCACCTTGCATCGAACGCCAGCGCAAATCGGGATGGACACATTCGGATTTGGGACCAAATCGAGGTGAACCTCACATCTGTGGACTAAATGCATCTTTGTGCAACCGCACCTCGGGCGGCATGCCCGGGCGATTGTCGATGGCCAGCACGTCGAAGCGGCAAGGACAATTGCCCACGTGTCGCTCTCCGAGAAACCTTCGCGCGGTCCGCACCACTACGCGTTGCTTGTCAGTGGTGACGCTCAATTCTGGCAGTGCCGTCATGGCGGCGCTCACTGTGCGCGTCCGCACTTCCACAAACGCCAGGGTTTTCCCATCGTACCCAATCAGATCGATCTCGCCCTGCGCTCCACGCGGCACGTAATTCCGCGCGACGAACACATACCCATTCCGCCGCAAATACCAATACGCGTACGTCTCCCCGCGCATGCCCGTACGCCCAGCCTCCAGCTTCCGCGCAGCAACACGCCCGCCCGCGCTGCTTTGCGCCGGAGCCTCAGCCTCCGCGGACAAATTCTCCCGCTCGCCGCGCAAACCTTTTCGCGCAGCCCACTGCACCGCTCCGAATATCACTTTAGAGAAAATCGGCACGTCATTCTCTGCAAAATCCCCTGCACCAAAATCGTCCGTCAGCCGCCTATAACCAACATTCCGATGTGCTGTAAGGCCCGCCGAAGGCGCCTTCCACGCGAGAGTATAAACAAAAATCCCGCGGCTA
>Ga0185299_10004823_pt1 | contig 15852 bp, 17 predicted proteins | sample PaiPotPPA55metaG_FD_128002 | JGI IMG/M metagenome (GOLD analysis project Ga0185299, IMG submission 128002) | Iron sulfur acid spring bacterial and archeal communities from Banff, Canada, to study Microbial Dark Matter (Phase II) - Paint Pots PPA... ...
GAACAGCCTGGCGCGGGAGATCGGCGCGTTCTATGAATGCCTGGCGCTCGCTCGCCTCACGCAACAGCGGCCGCCGTTTGGAATCGATGCAGTCCAGATCAATCACCAAGTGGTCGCGGTGAGCGAAGAGGTTGTTCACCGCACGCCGTTTTGCTCCCTGCTGCATTTTAAGAAAGACGTGCAACCCACGCAACCGCGGGTCCTGCTCGTCGCGCCGTTGGCGGGCCACTTCGCCACGTTACTGCGCGGCACGGTGGCCACGATGCTCGCCGTCCACGACGTCTACATCACCGATTGGCACAATGCGCGCGACGTCCCTTTGTCGGATGGCCCCTTCGGGTTGGACGACTGCGTCGGACATTTGATTGGTTTTCTCGAACGGCTCGGCCCGGGGTCGCACGTGGTGGCGGTCTGTCAGCCAACGGTCGCCACGTTGGCCGCCGTCGCGCTCATGGCCGAAGACGGCAACCCGGCGCAACCGCGTAGTATGACGCTGATCGCCGGCCCAAACGATACTCGCATCAATCCCACCCAGGTCGACGAATTGGCCGTGCGAACACCGCTCGAGTGGTTCGAGAACGGTCTCATCGAGCTTGTGCCGATGTGCTTCCAAGGGGCGATGCGGCGCGTCTATCCCGGATTTCTGCAACTTGGCGCGTTCATGTCGATGGACCTTCGGCGGCACGCCAACTCGTTGATCGATTTCTACAATTGCCAGGTGCAGGGCGACACGGCGAAAGCCGAGGTGATCCGCGCCTTCTACGAAAATTATTTTGCGACGATGGATTTGCCGGCCGAGTTTTACCTTGACACCGTGAGCCGGGTTTTTCAGCAGCACGCGCTGCCGCTTGGCAAGCTGCTGATCTCCGGCCGTCGCGTGGACCCGCGCGCCATCAGACGCACCGCGCTGCTGACGATCGAGGGGGAGAAAGACGCCATTTGCGCGGTCGGCCAGACCGAAGCGGCGCAGGAAATGTGCAGCAGTCTGCCGCCCCATATGAAGACCCACTACATACAGACCGGGGTCGGGCACTATGGAGTGTTCGCGGGCCGGCGCTGGGAAACGCAAATCTACCCGATCGTCAGAGAGGTCATCCACGACAGCGAAATGCCACGCGCATCGGTCCACGCTCCGGAGGGTTGCGGGACGGTGTGTTGAACTGCAAACGCTCGTCGGGATCGCTGACGTCCGGAATCAGCAGCGTGGCCTGACTGCGAAAATCGAAGCTATGCTCGGCATAGACCGAGCCGTTGCGCAAGGCGACGCTTAGCGCGAAAAGGGTCGCCCATTCGAAGGCGAGCAGCGCCTGGCTCCGGTCTTCGTTCTCGATCAGACTGACGCGCACAGTATCTGGCTGCAGCAACCGATCGCGCGGCGCGGACACAACTGCACTGCGGTCGCGCTGGCCAACAAGAATGCGTGCATCATCCAGGCGCTGCTCAGCAGCGAGGAACGCTACGTTCCGCGAGGTATGGCCGCATAGCGAATATTGGCGCGGCACAAGGCCCAGGCCAGGCGGCCAGATGCCGACCGTTGCGGGGCGCCCCACGATTTTACGCGCGCACTCCGTGTTGGGTTTGCCACAGGGAACCGGTCGAGGCGAGACGTCTGCGCGAAGCTCAGGCCAGCTATATTGTTACCAGAGCCAATCAGGCGCTGCGCGATACCCGAGGCATGACGGCACAGGACATTGCGGCGCAGACGGGTTCGAGCCACGCGGCTGTCCTGTTGTCGGCGCACTAGGGCCACAGGTTCGGGATCCTCAGTGAGCAGACACGCGACCGTTTGCGCCACTCGCGAGTCGCCGGAGCGACTGACGTGCAGCATGTTAGGGTTTTTCCGTTGGCGCCCTGACGGAATTTTTACAAAACGCTATCTATACTAGTAGTTGATGTGCAACGTCTACGTCCGAGGGCCACCATGGTCAATTTGACGAGGCGCCAGTTCCTGGCGGTCACCGCCACATCGCTTGCCGGGTCGAGTCTCGCCCTGATGGGCTTCTCGCCGGACCGGGCGATCGCGGAAGTCCGTCAGTACAAGCTAGCGCGTACCACTGAAACCCGCAATACGTGTCCGTATTGTTCAGTCGGTTGCGGGGTCCTGATGTACAGCCTCGGCGATGGCGCGAAGAACGCCAAAGCCAGCATCATCCACATCGAAGGCGACCCCGACCATCCTGTCAATCGCGGCACGTTGTGCCCGAAGGGCGCGAGCCTGATCGACTTCATTCACAGCCCGAGCCGTCTGACGCATCCGGAGTATCGCGCGGCTGGATCCAACCAGTGGCAACGCATCTCGTGGGATGACGCGCTCGGCCGCATCGCGAAGCTGATGAAGGAAGACCGGGACGCGAACTTCGTCGAAACGACGGACGACGGCAAGAAGGTCAACCGCTGGCTGACGACGGGCATGCTGGCCGCGTCGGCGAGCAGCAACGAATCAGGGTATCTGACGCACAAGGTGGCCCGCAGTCTGGGGATGCTTGCGTTCGACAACCAGGCGCGTGTCTGACACGGCCCGACGGTGGCAGGTCTTGCCCCGACGTTTGGCCGTGGAGCGATGACGAACCATTGGGTCGACATCAAGAACGCGGACGTTATCCTGGTGATGGGCGGCAATGCCGCCGAGGCACACCCGTGCGGCTTCAAATGGGTCACCGAAGCGAAGGTCCACCGCAAGGCGCGCCTGATCGTGGTCGATCCGCGCTTTACGCGTACCGCATCCGTCGCTGACTATTACGCGCCGATTCGCACTGGCACGGACATCATTTTCCTCGGCGGAATCATCCATTACCTGCTGACGAACGACAAGATCCAGCACGAGTACGTGAAGAACTACACGGACTTCCCGTTCATCGTGCGCGAAGACTTTGCGTTCAACGATGGCCTCTACTCCGGCTACAACGCCGAGAAGCACGCGTATCCGGACAAGTCGACGTGGGACTACGAGCGTGGCGACGACGGCTTTGTGAAGGTCGATCCGACGCTTGCGCATCCGCGCTGCGTGTACAACCTGCTGAAGCAGCATTACTCGCGTTATACGCCGGAGATGGTCGAGAAGACCTGCGGCACGCCGAAGGACAAGTTCCTGAAGGTGTGCGAGATGCTCGCCTCGACCGCGTCGCCGACGCGGGCCGCCACCATCATGTACGCGCTCGGCTGGACCCAGCACTCGATCGGTTCGCAGATGATCCGCACCGGCGCGATGGTGCAGCTGCTGCTCGGCAATATTGGCGTCTCGGGTGGTGGCATGAACGCACTGCGCGGCCACTCGAACATCCAGGGGCTCACCGATCTCGGCCTATTGTCGAACCTGCTGACCGGCTACATGACGCTTCCGGCACAAGGCGAACAGGACTACGAGGGCTACATCACGAAGCGCGCAGCCCAGCCGTTGCGGCCGAACCAGTTGAGCTACTGGAAAAACTATCGAAGCTTCTTCGTTAGTCTGATGAAATCGTGGTGGGGCGATGCGGCGACCGCCGAGAATAATTGGGGCTTCGACTATCTGCCCAAGCTCGACAAGTCGTACGACATGTTGCAGGTGTTCGAGCTGATGAACCAGGGCAAGATGAACGGCTACATCGCGCAGGGCTTCAACCCGCTCGCCGCCGCGCCGCACAAGGCGAAGATGACCACGGCGTTTTCCAGGCTGAAGTGGCTCGTGATCATGGACCCGCTCGCGACCGAAACCTCCGAGTTCTGGAAGAACCATGGCGAGTTCAACGACGTCGACGCGTCGAAGATCCAGACCGAAGTGTTCCGTTTGCCGACAACCTGCTTTGCCGAAGAGCGGGGCTCGCTCGTCAACTCGGGACGCGTGCTCCAATGGCACTGGCAGGGCGCCGATCCTCCCGGCGAAGCGAAGAGCGATCTGGAGATCATGGGAAGCCTGTTTGCACGGATCCGCACGCTGTACAAGGACCAGGGCGGCAAATTCCCGGACGCGATCGTCAACCTAAACTGGCCCTATGCGAATCCGTTGGACCCGACGCCGGACGAAATGGCCATGGAGTTCAACGGCAGGGCGCTCGCCGACCTGCCCGACCCCAAGGATCCAACCAAGGTACTGGTGAAGCGGGGCGAGCAACTTTCGAGCTTCGCGCAACTGAAGGACGACGGCAGCACGGCGAGCGGCTGCTGGATCTTCTGCGGATCATGGACGCAGGCCGGCAACCAGATGGCGCGGCGTGACAATTCGGACCCGACCGGCATCGGCCAGTCGCTTGGCTGGGCGTGGGCGTGGCCGGCGAACCGGCGGATCCTGTACAACCGCGCTTCGTGCGACGTGAACGGCAAGCCGTTCGACCCGTCGCGAAAGCTGATCGCGTGGAACGGCAAGACGTGGGGCGGCGTGGACGTACCGGACTACAAGGCGGACGAGCCGCCCGAAAGCGGCATGGGACCGTTCATCATGAACCCCGAGGGCGTCGCCCGTTTCTTTGCGCGCGACGCGATGGCCGAAGGTCCATTCCCTGAGCACTACGAGCCGTTCGAGACCCCGCTCGGCTACAACCCGCTGCATCCGCAGAACGCGCAGGTAACGAGCAACCCGGCAGCGCGCGTGTTTCCTGACGACCGCGCGGCGTTCGGCAAGGCGGCGGACTTCCCGCACACGGCGACCACCTATCGGCTCACCGAGCATTTTCACTACTGGACGAAGCACGTGCGGCTGAACGCGATCATTCAGCCGGAGCAGTTCGTCGAAATCGGCGAGGATCTCGCGCACGAGATCGGCGTGGCGGCCGGCGACCGTGTGAAGGTGTCGTCCAATCGCGGGCACATCGTTGCGGTTGCGGTGGTCACCAAACGCATCAAACCTCTGATGATTGACGGCAAGAAGGTGCAGACGGTCGGCATCCCATTGCATTGGGGCTTCAAGGGCCTGGCGAAGCCAGGCTATCTGATCAACACGCTCACGCCCGTGGTCGGCGACGCTAACACGCAGACGCCGGAATTCAAGTCCTTCCTCGTGAAAGTCGAGAAAGCCTGATCAAGCGAAAGGAGAACGCCATGCCGCTGCAATCGCTCGATATCAGGCGCCGGTCGGCCACCACGGTGCAGCCGCCGTCGGTACGCGAGCCGCCGGTCACGGAGGGCGTGGCGAAGCTGATCGACGTCACCAAGTGCATCGGCTGCAAGGCGTGCCAGACCGCGTGCATGGAATGGAACGACCTGCGTGACGAAGTCGGCACCAACGTAGGCGTCTACGACAACCCGCGCGACCTCAGCGAGCACTCGTGGACGCTGATGCGCTTCACCGAATACGAGAATCCGGATGGCAACCTCGAATGGCTGATCCGCAAGGACGGCTGCATGCACTGCGAGGACCCGGGTTGTCTGAAGGCCTGTCCGGCGCCGGGCGCGATCGTCCAGTACACGAATGGCATCGTCGATTTCCATGAGGAAAACTGCATCGGCTGCGGCTATTGTGTGACGGGTTGTCCGTTCAACATTCCGCGCATTTCGAAGCGGGACCATCGTGCATACAAATGCACACTATGCTCGGATCGTGTCGCGGTCGGCCAGGAGCCTGCGTGCGTGAAGACCTGCCCGACGGGCGCGATCGTGTTCGGCACCAAGGAGGACATGAAACAGCACGCGGCGGAGCGTATCGAAGACTTGAAAGAACGCGGGTTCAAGAACGCCGGACTTTACGATCCTCCCGGCGTCGGCGGCACACACGTGATGTATGTGCTGCATCACGCCGACAAGCCCTCGCTGTATCACGGCCTCCCCGACGATCCGCACATCAGTCCGCTGGTGAGCTTGTGGAAGGGCGTCACGAAGCCGCTCGCGTTGGGTGTGATGGCGCTGGCGGCGCTCTCGGGCTTCTTCCACTACATGCGCGTCGGTCCGAACGAGGTCAGCGAAGAAGAGGAACGCGACGCCCGCGATGAGGCGCGTCGCGTGAAGGAGCATTCCGATGAAACCTGAAGAAAACGTGGCAGACACGAACCTGATCGTGCGTTACACCGCGAACGATCGCACCAATCACTGGATTATTGCGATCACGTTCGTCCTGCTTGCGTTGTCCGGGCTCGCGCTGTTTCATCCGTCGACGTTCTGGCTCACAGCGATCTTCGGCGGCGGTCAGTGGACGCGCATCCTGCACCCGTTCGTCGGCGTCGTGATGTTCGTGTCGTTCCTGATTCTTGCGTTGCGCTTCTGGCATCACAACGTGCTCGACAGCAGCGACCTCCAGTGGCTCAAGCAGATCGACGATGTGCTCGCCAAGCGCGAAGACAAGCTGCCCGAGATCGGCCGCTACAACGCCGGACAGAAGCTGCTTTTCTTTGTGATGGTCGCATGCATGATTTTGCTGCTGCTGAGCGGGATCGTGATCTGGCGGCGCTATTTCTCGTTTTACTTCCCGATCACGCTAATTCGGCTAGCGGCTGTGATTCACGCGGCCACAGCGTTCGTTTTGATCGTCGGGATCATTGTGCATATCTATGCGGCGCTGTGGGTCAAGGGTTCCATCCGCGCGATGACGCGCGGCACCGTGACATTAGGCTGGGCGAGGAAGCACCATCCGCGCTGGTTCCGCGAGAGCATCAAATAGCCTGGTACCGGGCATCTGTCACTTGGCGTCGCGGATTCGGAACCGAGAGGGTTTGAGCGTGGCGGTTCGATAGGAAGCCGCCAACGCGATCTGTCGACAGCGCTGTGTCGGTTGTAGCATCGCCCCCCAGGAGCGCGGGTCTTCTATTCCTCAAAAGAGGTGATGGACACTCGCAAGGATGATGGTCTGCCGATTCGATGATGAGGCGGCGATGCCGAGTGTGACGGCATTCGCGCCAGCTGACGCTTGTTCGGCCGTCGCATTGACATAAAGCTGGGCACTTTTCGATAGGGCATAGACATTTGCGACGGTCAATTGCGTCCAGCGCTTGCCGGCGAACGTCGTGGTCCAGATGCCCGCATCGATCTCGTCGGCTACAGTGAGCCGAAAGTTTTCCCCGCCGTCGAGGGGCCGGTCGGTGTTGCGCTGGCCGCGGTTCTCGATTCGCACCTGCGTGACGAGCGCATGCAGCTGCACGCGCCCGATCTGGAAGCTGCCGCCGATGCCCGCATTCTTCATGCTGTCGGCGACGAAGACCGCGCCCGCCGGTAAACGGACGCCCTCAAAAGACGTGCGTCCGAGTCCGTTCGCAAGGTTCAGCGCCCGGTCGTTGTACTCCGAATAGGCGGCCGCGAGTCTCAGCGGACCATTGGTATAGCTCGCATGATCCAGGTGATTCAGGTGCCGGCGGCAGCTTCACAACTCTCCGCGTTTGCGTCTTGCTGCCTTCGAACAGCGCGGGAACCATGGCGCCGCTGAAAAGGATCGGGCCGTCCGTCAGAGTAGAATTCCTTGAAGACTTGGAGGCGCCGGACATGTCAGAAGAACTTAGCGCCAAAGCGGAAGCTGCGCTTCTGGAACTCAGCCAACGCGCCGCGAGCGACCACCCTCTTATGGTTGAGTGGGACATCCAAACCGAACTGGAAGAACGGGAACTGATCTCAGCGACGTCGCACGGTGGCTTCCTGATCACGGAGAAGGGTCGTGCATACGTGCAAGAGATAAAGGGTTGATTTGGCTGCTGCATCGAAACGCATGCATCATGCCAGGATTCCTTCCACATAGTAGGAGACGAGTCGATGGACGATAAACGAACCTACGACTACATGAGATTCGAGATGACTTCCGGTGTCGGCGGCGACCCGACCAACGGGTTCTACGTCGCCACGCAGTGGATCAGGAAGATCACTCAGGCAAACCTGATCAACGTGCCCATTGACGGTATCGTCGCAGGCCGTTTCCATAGTCTTGAAAATGCATTCGATGCATCGTTTAATTGTATGCGGACAGCGATCGACCGACAGGTGAGTGCTGGATAGGATTCCTCGAAACGGAGGAATACGGCCATGTGGGGATGCATTCGATGCACCCGCAGAGATTCCGTTTAATGATGTCGAGCCTGCCATCGACCGCTTCGGCATTTACTTCATCTGCCCGAGATGTGGACGACGAAACAAGCTGATGTAGGTCGCCCGGATCACCGCCTTGTCCTGTTCGAGCGGGCCGACCTTGATAACGTCACGCCAGTGGCGCTTCGCCGCCGGCGCGTCGAGCGCTGCAAAGCCGGTGAAAGGCACGGTCGAGGATCTGGGCGCCTCCGTGGTGCTCGAAGCGCGCATGGCGTCCAGCGTCGCCGCGGGTCTTCCAGTACACGGCGGCGCCTGAGTCGTCAGGCGCCTTTTCGCCAGAGCGTGATAGACCATCAAGGCGCGTCCTGATGTTGGTCGACAGTACTGTGTCCTGTCGGTCAATTCCCGAAGCGCTCGAGCTCGACGAGGACTCGATCGACGCCATCGAAGACTGTGAGCCATTTGCCGTTGCGCTGGAAGTTTCCGTTCTTTATCTGATGGTGCTTCGTGCACGACCAGCCCCGGGCCATTGAAGTGGGTAGGCGGCGATCATTCGCTGTATTCCTTCAAGTCTTCGAGCGCGATCAGCATTGCGACGATATCGCGGCCGGCGAGCACGCGTCGCGCGGTCCAGGGAGGCGTGGATCATCATTGCGCCGAATGCGTTGGCTGGGCCGGTCGCGGCGTAGTGCCCGAGGATCTCGGTTACGCGCGCGATTTCGTCGGGCAACGCGGCACACAAGGTTTTCATTTCGCTCATGCTGGGATTCCTCGCACACGGCAATGGAGTGGACTATGAAACCTTGCAAAGCGTGTCAAGGCCTGATCGGCAAGGCTTCGACGACACCTCCTCATGGAGATCTGGCAGCTGCGGGGGTAAGCTTTTTTGGCGCGACAACAAACCCGACGCAGATAAGCACCAACTGGCAGTGCACGGTCTGCGGGACTTGGCTTTATCAATGCACGTCCGCCGGCGATCCGCCAAACAAATGGCGGGCAGGGGAGTCACCCGCCGATTGGCCGTGGATAACTCTTGAAAGCCAGTTCATGGCGTCCACAAAATGGGTACCGCTCCATATGGCGCCCAGGCGAAACTCGACGACCACACCCACGAATTGACGTCCCAAAGCCGACTCTTTTTTGCGGCGGGGCCACGATCGACGTTCGTTAGACGAAAACCACCTGGCTTTCCATCTAACTAAGAAGTTGTGACCAACTAGGCATAATCCCCCTGCGGGTCGTCCGGCATTGTGTGTTTGATTGATTTCTCACGCTCGTCTCGAGCGGCTTCTCGCGGTGACAGGGACGGATCCCCGGCTAGCTTCGGCGCGGATCTTGAGACCGGCTTTGTGCCCGGCAGGGATGACGGTACATCGATCGACGGTGTTTCGTTGTCTTCTGAAAGGAATCTCTGGGTGATGCTCATATGCCCTCCATCAAGCGTGCCGCGTCAGCACCCGGCGGGTCGGCTGGTTGCAACCTGGACGAAGTGCCGCCCGCACACGCTGACGGTGCTCGCGCGAAACCCTTTTTTGCAGGGTCAAGGTTCATGACCTGGCGTTCACTCAAGTCAAAGCTACTCTTGAGTTCGGAGGTGGCTCGGCTTGGCGCGACTCACTGGCAGGTTGCTCGGGTCGCGGGTCGGACCGCTGCCATTGGCCGGCAGCACGGTCGAAATGACATGTTTGAAAACAACTTGCACGCTGGGGCCAGACTTCAGCATGACCGTAAAGCAATCATAGGCCGAGACTTGACCGCTGAGCCGGATGCCATTCACGAGGAACACGTTTATGGCGGTCTGTTCTTTTACCAGCGTCTCCAGAAATTCGTCTTGTACGCAGGTGTGGGCGATCATGTTCTTAGGTCAAAGCTGTTGCTCTTTTAATTGTAGTGCCGATACCTGAAGCCGCTAGACAATCCGCAGAAAGTGTCTGCTTCGCCTATCTCGCGGTTCGCGCAAGAACTGCTGCTCAGTCGACGTCGTCGCGATTGAAGGGCGTCCTACCGCCGTCCTCATCGAACCCCGCGATTGCGTCTTGGAGGCTCAGATAAGTAACCATCTCTTTTACTGCCTTGAGTGTGCGGACCTGCTGTGCGACGTCTTCCGGCGGGTGTCTGTAAGTGCTCAGGACGGATTTTCCTGCAAACACGCGTTCGTAGGGATCACCGTCGCGAATGAACGTGATGCGGAGGAATCCGCGCGAGACCGCCTAGTTGATGAGACTGTCGTCGGCGACCAGCACTTTGACCGACGTGTCCGGGCCCGAGGCGTTCACCCATAAGGTCGAACTGTCCACCAGGTCCGTGCCTAATAAGGCCGCCGCCTGGCCGTATCCGTCTTTGACGGTCGAGATGCTTTTTTTGAGGTCCTCTCGTTTTCCGTGCACTAAGTGACGGTAGGAGACCGAGCACTGGCGTGGGACTGAGGGTCGCGGTAGGAGCGATGGGTAACCATCGTCCATACCGCGACCCCTTTCTCCGCTTTTTTAGGGGCCGTGTGAAGCCGCCCCCAGTACTGCTCGTCGTTATTACTCTACCTGCACCTCGATGCGTCGCGGCTGCGCCTGTTCGATTCGTGGAATGCGTAGCGTTAGAACGCCGTCTTTCAAGCTTGCTTCGATCTTCGAGCCGTCCAGTTCGCGACTCAATCTAAAGGCTCGGCGGTAGCGCGGCTCAAGAATTTCGGCGTGGAGCAGTTGCAGGCCTTCCGGCACCGCGACGGCAGCCTCTGCTTCAATCAGCAGGTGTTCACCTTCCATCTTGATTTCGAGACGGTCCCTCGAGGCGCCCGGCAGGTCGGCCGTGATGGTAATTCCCGTCTCATCTTCGACGATGTCCACAGGCGGGATCAAGGCTGCGGCCGCGCTCCTCGTCGACACGTTTTGCGGTTCACGCGTGGCGACTTGGGTTTCTTCGCTCATGGCAGTCTCCTTTTACTGGACTTGAATCAGGCGAGGCTTGGACGACTCGCGCTTCATCACGGTGACGCGCAGACAACCGTCCGCATATTTTGCCTCGACGCGAGCCGGGTCGGCATCGTCAGGCAGGTTGACGACGCGGCGAAACTTGCCGACAAACCGTTCGTCCGCATAGACGGTTTTGTGCTCGCCGGCGCCCGCAACGGCGGCCGGCCTTTCGCCGCTCAGGATAAGCAGGCCCTTGTCGATGGACACCTCCAGCGCCTGCGGATCGACGCCTGCTACAAATGCGACCACTTCGATGGCGTCCGTCGTACTCCCGATGTTGATCGGCGGAAATGTACCCCGAGCGCCGGCACGGATACCGGACGAAATGCCAAAGTTTCGAACGGCGGCGTCCATCTGCTCCTGGAGCCGCTCGAAATCCGGAAATACGTCGGAAGAAAACCTCGTGAATGAACCCTTCATGGCTGGATCTCCTTTCATCTATCACCTAGCAGGCGAGTGCGGCCCTCGACAACTTCGCCGAAAGGCGACCAAGGGCAGTCACTCGAACCTCACGTTGGCCGGGAATGAGTGTGGCCGACCTATGCGAAAAAAATACGAGATGGCGGATTGTTGTACGCGCTCGCCATAATGGCGCCGAGGTGGGCAATGCGCCTTGCCCTCGATTCCAGGATCAGGAACAACTCGGCGTTTCGCTAGCTCGGCGGTCGAATGCAGTCAGCCGCTCCGCTTCGGTTCCGGCCATTTTTCTCGGATGCCAGACAAAAAAAGCCGGCGCTTGGCCGGCTTCTACTACCTGCTTTTCAGCAGGCTCGCAACTGACGCTTATCAGTCGCGCTGTCCCGTGGTTTGAGGCGCATTGATCGCTTGAGATTTGTGTTCGGCGCCGTCGTTTGAGCTTCGGCTTGCTTGCGCTTACCGTGCTCAACTTGCTGTGCGCGCCGCTGATTCGACGCTTGGCCTCGTCGCGGTTGTTCTCGGTTTACTGCCGGTTCGTTACGAACTCCGTTGTACTGGAAAGACCACCGGGCCGCCACGCGGCTAACTGCAATCTTATAAATAAGTTAGACGCGGGAAACGCGATTACGTTCAGAAAGGAGTTGTAACAGCGGATCGCAACGACCGATGAGTTGTCTGTAGAAGGACTTACGCAAAGCGCATTGGGACCGCCGGATTTTCGGGTTCTCGCCGGAGGCAAATCATCGAGCATTTCATGTTTGACGCGATAACCAACGCCCTTCTCGTTCACCGGCTGGGATGACGCGCTGATCGGTGTCACGGCGCTGCCTGCCGCGTATCTCGCCGCAATCAAGGCGCCCGCGTGGCGCGCGTCAACGCTAGTTTGGAACGCGCTGGGTTTTATCGATCTGGTACTCGGCGTCGCATTGGGTGTCGCTTCCTCGCCCGGTATCCCCTCCGGTTTTGCAAACCCAAGCGCAAACGGCGGCTTGACGACCACGCTGCCATGGATTCTCATCCCGTGCTTTAACGTGCCATTGCTCGCGCATCTGCATCTACTGATCTTTCAGCGACTGCGGCTTTCTCGTGCAGTAATGCTGGGAGCCTGAGCGAGAAGCGTACACATCGCTCAGTTGGGTCTTACGACCACCGGCTTCACGCTGCGGCAAGCCTCGCCGAGATTTCGGAGTGCTCCGAAGCACGACGAATCTGTAACCAACGCGAGCGGTCGGGTCCATTAGAAACGCCTATAGCCGTTGGCCTCAGTCCGGGCAACATTGGACGTTCGCGCTTACGACTCGAGGATGGCGATCATGCACCTCTCACAGGCTGCGCCCGCCGCGCCGCTCACATAACAAAGCTCGCCGCAAACCGCGTTTGAGTTACCTGCGTTGTCGGGGCGGAATTCGGCGCCAGGTCAGCAGCACCATCAGAGCGAACACCACATATGAGAGAGTGAACATCCAGGCCGGCAGATCGTAATAGAGCAGGCGGTTCACCCAGCGCTCGATAAAGCCTTGCGCCCCGACCGAGCCATTGCGCAGCCAGTCTTCTAGCGCAGTCAATGGACAGGCTATACCCAGCAGCGACAGGGTCGACACCAGGCCGATCGCGAACAGAAGCGCGAGCCGGAAAAGCCGATGGCGAACCTACTCCCAACCCAGGCCCGAGCCAATCCAGATCGCCGCGAGTCCGCCCACGATTAAAAGCGCGATCAGCGCGTGGATTACGAGTACCGTACCGGCGAGCCAGATCATGATGTTCTCACGCCATCCGCGGCGACCTTTCGAGAGGCTTTTGTGCGATGCCGCGACACTTGTCACACCTCAGTGCTGTATCGGATATAGACTCAAATTTGACGTGTAATTAGGTCGTCGATTGAGTATCCCGAACAGGTGCGCGACCCCGCGATTCACAATCGGTGGAAGCGCAAATTGGCGACCGCGATCGTCGCCACCCGGGAGCGACGGCCACTCCAGGACTGCGGCTGAAGGTGGGGGGAATATCGCGGAGGATAAGGCTGAGGTACGGCTAATTCGATGCGGCGACCGCACAAAAAGCCATTCTGCGACGGTTCGCACAAGAACGATGAGTTCAGGCGCATTCTTGACGGAAAAGCCGCAGGAAGACTGGGTGACGCGGATCGTGATGCAATTCGACTGCAAGACGTTTTGCATCGATTGCTTTGCGCATCACGCCGAAGACGGAGATTGCTCCGCGCAAGCCAAATCCACGCGTAGGCCGACCGCGACCCCAGCGAAACGCACGACTCGGGCGACATCGATTCGTTCGTCGGCGAGACCGATCTCATCTTGTGCGCCAAGGCATGGGCCATCCAGTGGCGCGACGAGAACTGGGATTGAAGACGCTGTTTCGATTCGTCGAAAATGGCAGTGGAGGCCGACATGCCGCGTGAGCTTAAAACTGAGCAGGAGCTGCTTGAGATCGTGACAAACGCGCTCGGCGCCAATGCAGATACGACCGGGTGGGGTCCTACGGGAATCCAGGAGCACGCTGAAGACTCGGAGGGATGCAATTGGAACATCAATTATCTGCATGGTGACAGCAAAGATGCAGATGTAAAGGAAATCGTCATGCCAGCGGCCGCTGAGATCATCAACGAACTGCGCAAACAGTACAACTTGCAGTAGCTTCATAGAGTGACCCTCCGAGCCTCGGCAACCGCCGAAGCGCCGAAAACGATGGCGGGGTGTCATGGCAGAAAAACTGAGTCCCGAGGCGATAGAAGCGCTGCGCGAACTTAACCATCGTCCTCGTGGCGAACTGCCGCTCATGTTGGAGTGAGGCGCCGAGAGCGAACTCAAGCAGCGCGATTTTATCGAAGAGGTGCCGAACGGTGAATGGCGGATCTCTGAGCGCGGTCGAGAATACGTGAGCAATATGGACACTTATATCGCTCACGATGCGCTCCGAAATACCGCCAAGCGGGCTTCAATACCTCGATTGAGCCTGGAGCCAATGGCTGCGTCGGGTTGACATGCTGGGTGAGACGAGTACGCGTGCTGTTCCTGCACTGGAATGGGTTACTACAATGCCGGACGCCGCGAGTGCATCGTATCTAGCGAGCACGCGCGGGATTTGTGTGGGAGCAGTGCCATGCCGACTTACCAGTACCGTTGTGACGCGTGCGGCGAGATGTTCGAGCACGCCGAACATCTCGCTGAACATGAAAACGCTCATCCGCATTGTCCAAAGTGCGGAAGCGAGAAGGTTCAGCACATACCAACGCGTTTTGTCGCGAAGACATCGAAAAAGAGCTGAAGTCTACCTGCCAACAGTTCGATTTTTCGTTGCGGGTGAGCGACCGAGAACGCGAGGGCGCACGCGTTCGGGCGATGAACAGCGGCCTACGAAACTCGTCGCTCTCGTAGGCGCGTCTGATTGGCGTCGGCTACCAAGCCGGCGGACCACATAGTGGCAAACTGGACGCGCCGTGGCAGGAATAGTTGTTCTTCCAGATGCATGCGCAGAGCCCGAGTACGCCTGCTTCCAGCTAGTACCGGCACCGGGTAGGCGGTCGTCTTTTACCTGCGCCCCAATGGCAAATGACACGGGGGATCTCGTTCCGGGCTTATTGCAGCCGCCAGCTTCGAGATCTTGCATCCAACTCCCAGCCTCTTCGCTGGAGCCGACGCCTTGATGGCGCAGATCGTTGATCTGATCGAGGTTGGTCAGCTCGGCCTCGACTGTAGCGCTGCCCCACCTCCCCAGCGAATGAAATCAATCGCACGCTCGCGATTCGCCGGCAGTATGTCATACGAAAAACGGGCAAGATACATGGCGAACCTGCTGCTGAGATGATGCGGCGGATGCCAAATTTTATTTTAGCTGTCTGGTGGTCCGCACCTATGCCAAGACGCGCAAACGACTCGTTTGATCCCGGTTGCTTCAGCGCATCCACGCCTGGATCGGGGATGAGCTGCCAGGCGTATTACAAACAGCGTCAATGTGAACGCCAACGCTGCTCGTGCACCCGCGTCGGTCTGTCTGATGCAATTCAACAGCCGGTTGGCTCGCGACCGACACGTTAGGGTTCTCACCACTGTACAACGCAGCGTCGTGGCCCGTTGACGGCCGGCTGGGTATCCCCTCCGCCTGGCCCCCGGTGACGCGGTCTCCTCAGGTTGGGGGCGTCTCCGGATTCGAAGCTCCCGCGTCAAGTTTTGAAGGCTTGATCGCACACCGTGGCTGGAAACGGCCCTTGGCAACACGCTGGTTCGTATGCTGGACGTAATCGCCGCACGGCTTAACGCCGCAAAATGGCCGTACCTGTTTCGAGGACGGCCGTGGGCTGCGTTGTCAGTTATCGCCGTGGCATCGGGACTCACTCAGCTCCGGGCGTCAGGAGGCACCGGTGAAGCCGGCGCGGCCCGAGTGCGCGTCCTTCCGCGCCAGTCTCTGGTACGCATCCGCCACCACCACGCCGAACACGAGATGCGACACAACGTTGACCCAGTTGCGGGCCTCCGCGAACCACGGGAAAAATCGGGTCATGCCGTAGAAATTGAGCAAGTACATCGCGAGGCCGAACACC
>Ga0185299_10004824_pt1 | contig 15849 bp, 15 predicted proteins | sample PaiPotPPA55metaG_FD_128002 | JGI IMG/M metagenome (GOLD analysis project Ga0185299, IMG submission 128002) | Iron sulfur acid spring bacterial and archeal communities from Banff, Canada, to study Microbial Dark Matter (Phase II) - Paint Pots PPA... ...
GATCGCCGAGTGGCGAAATTTCTCCGATAACGTCAGCGGCCACTCGCTGCCATGCGGTCACTACATTCCGGAAGAAGCGCCCGAGTTGTTGATCGAGTGCGCGCTGCCGTTTCTACGGGCTTGAGCATCATGTCGAACCGAACTCTCTATCAAAAGCTCGTTGAGTCGCACACGGTGACGCGTATCGACGATCAGAACGTGCTGCTCTACGTCGATCTCCATTTGATGAACGAGTACACGAGTCCGCAAGCGTTCAGCGGTCTCGCTGAGAAACATCGCCCGGTGCGCCGTCCGAAGCAGCAACTCGCCGTGGTGAGCCACATCATTCCGACGCACGCCGAATCGCCGCGTGTGATTCGTGATGCTGCATCACTGCTGCAAGCCGAGAATCTCGCGCGCAATTGCGACAAGGCGGGCATCCGGCTTTATGCCGCGAACGATCCGCTGCAGGGTATTGAGCATATCGTCGCGCCGGAGCTGGGTTTGATCCGCCCCGGCATGGCCGTGCTTTGTGGCGATAGCCACACGACCACGTACGGCGCGTTAGGCGCGCTGGGGTTTGGTATCGGCACATCGGAGGTTGAGCATGTGCTTGCTACGCAGACGCTGGTGTATCGCGTGGCGCAAACCATGCGCATCACCATCGATGGCGCGCTGCCCTATGGGACCGCATCGAAGGACGTGATTATCTGGATCATCAGCCGTATCAGCGCTCAGGGCGCGCGGGGTTATGCGGTGGAGTTTAGAGGCTCGACCATCGCGTCGCTCTCGGCGGAAGCGCGCATGACCTTGTGCAACATGACCGTGGAAGCGGGCGCGCGGGCGGCGTTGATCGCGCCGGACCAGACGACGTTCGACTATGTCCGCGCGCATGTGAAGTCGCTCGATGAAGCCGCGTGGAACGCCGCGCTCGCCGACTGGAGCGATCTAAAAACCGACAACGACGCCACCTTCGACGCCGAATACACCTTCGACGCCCACGACATCGCGCCCTTCGTCACCTGGGGCACGAGCCCCGATCAGGCGATGCGAGTCGACGCACTCGTCCCCGATGCCACCGCACAAGCCACGCCCGAAGCCGCCGCCGCATTGCGTCGAGCACTCGATTACATCGGCCTCGAATCGAATCAGCCGATAGCAGGAACGCCGATCGACCGCGTGTTTATCGGCTCATGTACGAATGGGCGGATTGAGGATTTGCGCATCGTCGCGTCGATCGTGCATGGACGCAAAGTCGCCAAAGGCGTACGCGCGATGGTCGTGCCGGGCTCTGGCTCGGTGCGTCGGCAGGCTGAAGCAGAAGGCATCGCGGAGACGCTAAAGAAAGCCGGCTTCGAATGGCGCGAGCCGGGATGTTCGATGTGCCTCGCGATGAACGATGACTTCCTCGAAGCGGGCGAACGCTGCGCATCGACTACCAATCGCAACTTCGAAGGCCGGCAAGGACGCGGCGGCCGGACGCATCTGATGAGTCCCGCGATGGCAGCCGCCGCCGCGTTGACCGGCAAGATCACCGACGTCCGCACGCTGGAGACACATCATGACTAAAAAGCTGACCACGATCCAAGGCAGCGCCGTGCCGTTGCCGATCGAGAACCTCGATACCGATCAGATCATGCCGAAGCAGTTCCTGCGCATCATCGATAAAGCGGGTTTGAGCAAGGGCTTGCTTTACGACCTTCGCTTTGATGAACACGGCGAGCCGCTTGGCGGTTGCGTGCTGAATCAGCCCGCCTACAACGGCGCGCGCATCCTGATCGGTGGAGCAAATTTTGGCTGCGGATCGAGCCGAGAACATGCGGTATGGGGCCTTCAGCAATACGGTTTCGACGCCGTCATTGCGCCGAGCTTCGCTGAAATCTTCTACTCCAACGCGATGAACAATCGCCTGCTGCTCGTGCAACTCGAGCGTGAAGCGGTGGACGTATTGCTGCGTGAATCGACGGATGATCCGGCGTCGAAGATTCGTATCGATTTAGAAGCGCAGACGGTTACCTCGACAACAAGCGGCCAGGTTTTCCAGTTCCCGCTGGGTGCGCGGCACAAGCGCATGGTGATCGAAGGCATGGATACGATCGATCTCACGCTGACCACTCTCGCCGATATAGAAGCCTTCGAAAAGCGCCACTTCGAGCGCCATCCCTGGGCCGCCGTGATGTAGCCTCGCGATACGGCCGCACAGGCCGTATCGCGAGCAGTGTTACTTTGCAGCCGGCGCCGATGCCGGCTGAGCCGCGCCCGGATCGGCGTAGTTCGGCAAGCCTTGCGAACTGCTGCTGCCGCCCGTGCCCGGCGTCGCCGGCGCAGCCGTCGCGCTCGCACCCGCTGCCGGCGCCGCGGTCGGGCCGCTCTCATCGCCGTAATCCGGCAGTGCCGCGTTCGCCGCGCCCGTCAGCTGGTACTGGCGGCGTTGCGTGTAGGCATCGCGGACGAACGCGTATTTATCCAGCGCGGCTTGCGACAGGATATCCGTCGCGCCCAGCAAATCGGCCCGTGCACTGACGAAGCGCACGCCGAACAACGCCGCGTTGGCGCCCGTACTCAGATAGGTTCCCGGGTTGAGCGGGTAGTTGGCAATCCAGCTCGTCGAGTCGCGTACCGAACTCGGTCCGAGCAGCGGCAACACCAGATACGGCCCCGCCGGCACGCCATAGTGACCGAGCGTTAGCCCAAAATCCTGGTCGTGCTTCGGCAGCCCCGCGGGCGTCGCCCAGTCGATCAACCCGCCAATACCGAACGTAGAGTTGAACGCAAAGCGCATCAAATCTTCGGTGGCGTCCGTGATTTTCAACTGCAGTAGGTCGTTCGCGAAGTTGCCGATATCGCCAATGTTCGAGAAGAAGTTGCTGATCGCCGTGCGCAGAGGAGTCGGCGTGACCTTCACGTAGCCGGTCGCGATCGGGTGGGCGACGTATTTATCGGCGGCGTCGTTGAACTTGAAGATCTGCCGGTTCATCGGTTCCAGCGGATCGTGCGGGTTGCGATCAGGGCCGGTGGCACAACCGGACAGGGCGAAAGCGGCGGCGAGCATCACACCGCCGGTCAGCGCCCGCAAGTTGCGGGCGGCGCCAGGCGTTTTTGCCATCGTCATGAGTCGGTTTCCTTAGGGTCGTGCGTGAATAGTAGCTGCGTTTAAGGTGCGGTCTTAACGGTGTGGGCCGCCTTGCGCCGCACCCGGGGTTTTCCCATTAAAACCGGCTGAAAAACCACTGCGCCGATCAACGTCGTAAAAAGCGCCAGGACCAGAAGCCTGCCCATGCTCGACGTGCCTGGATGATGCGAAAACCACAAACTGCCGAACGCCGTCGCCGTGGTGGCGGCGCTGAACAGCACGGCGTGGGTAAGGCTGGATTGCAGCAGGCCGGTTTGTCCCGAGCGCCACGCCATCACGAAATAGATCTTGAACGCCACGCCAATGCCCAGCATCAACGGTAACGCAATGATGTTCGCGAAGTTCAGCGGCATGTCGAACACAACGCACAGTTCCAGCGTGACAACCGTGGAGACGAGCAAAGGTATCAAAGTTCTTAAAACGTCGCCGATTCGACGCAAAGTCAGCCACAGCAGGATCGCGATGGCGATCAGCGACAACGCCGCCGCCTGCTCGAATGCCTTGATGATCGTATCGGCCGAATGCAGGATGGAAATCGGGCCGCCGATCGCGTCCGGCGCGACTTTCTGCACGGCATGGGAGAAACGGGCGAGCAACTGGTCGTCGTCGCGATTCTTGCCTGCCAGCGCGTTGGGCGACACTTCGACGAGCGCGTGGCCGTCGGCGGCGAGCAAGTTTTCGGTTATCGATTTAGGCAGCGACGCCAGCGTGATCGGCGACGGTTGTAGCAGCGAACGCATCTGGCCCAGCGCGATGCGCAGCGGGTCGGACATGGCGTGCTCCGCGCGCTCGCGGGTGGCGACATCGGCGGATGCGAGCTTTTTCAGCGTCGCTGCCAGATGATGCGCTTCATTTTCGCCAGGGCCGGGGTGTTCATCGGCGGCGAGTTCCAACTGGTTCGAGAGGCGCTTCAGTGTGGCGACACGCACGGCGTCGTTAGCGGGCGTGGCAACGCGCTGGTTCAGCGCGGGCAGAAGCTGCGTTGCCGCGGCGGCGATCAAATCGAGCTTTTGCGGTTGATCGGCGGGAATGAGCGTCGATAAGGTCGTCGCGCGCTCCACTTCCGGCAATTTCATGAGTTTCGCCGCGATCTTGTCCGCTTCTTCGAGCGAAGGCGCTAGTACCTTTACGTCGTTCACGGCTGCTTCGGGCGCGTCTTTCAACGAGAGCAGCGTGGCCATCGACTCCGTTGTCGGGTCCTTGAGATTCAGTGGATTGAAGTCGAAACGCAGATGCGTCAGCAACGGCAGAGCGCCGATCACGACCACCAGCGTGCCAATGAGCACCGGCGTGCGATTGCGCGCGAGGTAGTCGTCAACGGGCGCAAGCTTCGGAAATCCCGGCGAACCTGATTCACCCGGCGGGCTGAACACTTTGATCAGCGCCGGGAACAAGGTCATGGTGGTGAAATAGGCGATCAGCATGCCGACGCCCGCGATCTGCCCGAGTTCGGACACACCGCGATAAGCCGTCGGCAAAAACGAGAAAAAGCTCGCGGCGGTCGCGGCGGCGGCGAGCGTGAGCGGCACGCCGACATGCCGCGCGGTGCTGACGAGCGCCACGTCCAGCCGGTCGTCCTTGAAGCGTTCCTCGCGATACCGCACGCCGAACTGGACGCCGAAATCCACGCCGAGCCCGACGAACAGCACCATGAACGCAATCGAAATCAGGTTCAGCGCGTGGACCATCAGCAGGCCGAGCGCGGCCGTGATCGCGAGGCCGACGAACAGCGTGATGAACACCGAGACGATCATCTTCCCCGAGCGCAGCGCGAGCCAGAGGATCAACAGCACGACGAGGAACGTCAAAATGCCGTTCAACACGGCGCCGTCTTTCAGCGAAGCGAATTCTTCATCGGAAAGCGGCTGTTCGCCGGTGAGCCGCACCACGGCCCCATATTTCTCCGATAACTTCAACTCAGCCGCCGTCGCGCGAATCGCGTTCGTTCCGCTCGCGCCGGGTTCGAGCGCGTTGTAGTCGACCACCAGCTGCGCGGTCACGAACGCGCGTGCGGGTTGCGTGGCGGAGGTGTCGACGAGATTGCGCCACGAGAACACGGCGGGTTGATTGGCGACGACTTTATCCAGCACGTCGGCGCTATGACCCAGCAGTTTCGACATCTGCCCGAGCGTCACCTGACCCATTTGCAGCGGCAGGTTGAGGCTGGTGTTAAGCGTGCCGGCGAGACCGGTGAGCGTGGGATCGTGGGCCAGCGCATTGATCAGGGGGCGCGCTTGCACGAGTTGCTGGGTGGTGTCGACGACTTTATCGGTCGGGAGGTAGAGCAGGCCGTTATGTTCGAAGAAGTCGCCGCCTGAGGGCTGGGACACTGCCGTGAAGTGGTCGGTGCGCTTGGCCAGCGCGGCGGCGAGCTCGTTGGCGGCGGCATCGGCGAATTCGGGCGCTTGTGCTTCCACCACCACGAGCACCGTCGATCCACGTTGTGGAAAGGCTTTGTCGATAGCCTGGCCGCGCGCCGCCCATTCGGGTTCCATCTCGATCAACTGGTTGATGTCGGTGCTGATCTTGAAGTGATGGACGACGTAATAGCTGCTCAGCACGGCGAGCAACAGCGACAAAACGATGATCCAGCCGGGTCGGCGGATCGATAACGTGACGAGACGGGTAATGAGAGGCGTAAGCATGAAGACGGATGCCTCGGAGGGCGTGTTCTGGTGGTTTGCAGAGTGGACAACGTGCCCTGGGGCGACGCGTGAGTATACCGGGCGCAGGGAGGCGGCTACAGATGGGGGATGCAGGGGGGTGCGCCGGATGGAACGGCATGCGCGAATCAATCGAACACTTAATGACAAATTGTACTAACATTGTATGACCGAAGAGTTCAGTTATGGACTAACATTGTCATTACGGTGAAGCGATGAAAACAACGATTCGCAGGATGGGTAATTCGCAAGGCGTGTTGATTCCGAAACCCATCCTGGCCCAACTTGGGCTGGAGGACGAAGTGGAGATGGAAGTGGAAAACGACGCAATTGTTTTAAGAAAACCGCAGAAAAAGGCCCGCCAAGGATGGTCCGACGCAAGCAAGGCAATCGCAGAAGCCGGAGACGACGGACTGGTGATGGGCGAGTTTCCGAACGCGGATGATGCGGAGCTTTCGTGGTAATGCGGGGAGAGGTCTGGCTGATTAACCTCGACCCCACCGTTGGCAGCGAAATCCAGAAGACCCGCCCATGCGTGGTGATATCTCCGCCTGAGTTGCACGACCACTTGCGTACAGTGATCGTTGCGCCAATGACGACTAAAAGCCGGCCGGCGCCTTACCGCATATCCGTTTTGTTCAGTCAAAAGAAGGGGCTGATCTTGCTCGATCAAATCCGCACGATCGACAAGACTCGCCTGGTCAAGAAGCTTGGCGCTATTCCGGCTAATACGTTATCCGTCACATTGAGGACGTTGCAGGAAGTCTTCGCGGACTGAACATCCAACCCCTAAGTCTCGCTCCAAAGCCTCAGCAGATTGTGATAACACCCCACGAGCGTGCGTCTGGCGGCATCGTCGGCGTTCTGTGCGTTGAGCCTTTGAATCGCGTTGTCCATATCGAATAGCAGGCTGCGGCGCGTGTCGTCACGAACCAGGCTTTGCGCCCAAAAGAAACTCGATACCCGCATTCCCCGCGTCACCGGCCGGACTTCGTGCAGGCTCGTCGCCGGATAAACAATCGCATGCCCCGCCGGCAACTTCACTTCCTGCACGCCGTAGGTATCCTCGATCACCAGCTCGCCGCCGTCATAATCCTCCGGCGGCGTGAGAAACAGCGTGATCGATACATCCGTGCGCACGCGCGTGCCATGTCCAGGCACGAGGCGGATCGCGCCATCCACATGACTGCCGAAGTGCATCCCGCCTTCGTAGCGGTTGAACAGCGGCGGATAAACCCGGTTGGGCAGCACGGAACTGATGAACAACGGATGCCGCTCGAGCGCACCGATAATCACATCACCCAGTTCAAGCGCAATCGGCGCTTCCTGGGCAATCTGCTGGTTGCGCTTGACCGGCGCGCCCTGATAACCGGCCGTCGCGCGGCCGTCCACCCAGGCGGCCGAAACATCTAGCCGATGGCGCATGGCCGCGGCATCTTCAGGGCTGAGGACGTTTGGGATCGAAAGGATCATGTTTTTATTCAGCAAGCGCGAGCCGCGCGAAACTCATCGCGCGGCTCGCGTGTCCCGCAGTTGATCAATAGAAGCGGTAGTTTAGCGTCGCAAGGAACGTCCGGCCGTAACCCGGCACCGCGCGCCCGCCATCCGACGAAATCAGCGCATCGTAATAATGCTTGTTGGTCAGGTTCTGTACGTTGAACTGGATGTCGTAATGTTTCTGGTGATACGCGGCCATCGCGTCCCAGCGCGTGTACGCGGGCACCTGCACGAAGTCGTTGCTGGCCGCATAACGCGCCGATGTGTACACCGGGCCGCCGCCAAAGGTCCATTGCGGCGTGACATCGTAAGTTGTCCACAACGTGATCATGTTGCGCGGCGTGTTCGCTAGCGTCTTGCCGTTGGTGTTGTCCAGCGCCTTCACCACCTTGCCGTCCATGTATGTATAGCCGCCAAAAACCTGCCACTTGCTAGTGATTTGGCCGGCCAGCCCGAGTTGATAACCTCGCACGCGCACATCGCCGTCGAGCGTATAGCTACCGTCTGCCTGGAGCGTCCGGGCATTGGTTTTATCGATATTGAACAGCGACTGCGTCACCGACAATCCGCCGCCGAGCAGATCCCACTTCGTGCCGATTTCATACGAGCGATTCGATTCCGGCGGCGTGTTCTGCTGGTTGTTCGTCAGCGTCAGCGCTTCCAGCGACGGATTGAACGACGTGCCGTACGAAACGTAGTACGACTGCCAATCGGTCGGCTGGAAAATGATCCCGCCGCGCACGCTGGTGAAGTAGTTGGTCTGCGTGGCGTACGACGGCAGGTTGATGGTGTTCTTGATCGATGCTTCGTACCTGTCCCAGCGCAAGCCGCCCACCACCTTCCAGTACTGGCCGATGGAAACCGTATCGTTGGCATAGGTGCCAATGCCGTTCGCGCTCGATTCCGCGAGGTTGGTCGCCACGACTTTGGTACTCGACGGACGCGTGGTGTATTGCGGATTGAGCAGGGGCACGATCGCAAGCGTGTTCGACGGCAGGCCCGCCGCCGTCGCGGTGAACGACTGGTTGCTGTAGGTCTCGTGGCTCAGATCAACGCCTGCTATCACCTCATGCTTGAGCAGGCCCGTGTTGAACTTGTAGTCGATATCGGTCGTGTTGTAGACCGAGTGATCATTGATGTTGCGATCCTTGCCCTGCAACTTCACATACAGCGATGACAGCGGCAGCGAGGTGTAATTGCCGTTGGCCAACGCCGTCGATGTCCCCAACGGCCCGGTCAGCACGGCCGCCGCGTTGGTCGCGGTCGCTTCGGTGCTGTAGTGGCTGAACTGCGTCTGGTTGCGCAGCGTGAGGTTGTCGTTTAAACGATGCTGGATGCGCGCCGAGAAAGTCTGCACGTCCTGGATCGTGCGGTCGCCTTCAAAGCCGTAGAACTGGCTCTTGCTGACCGGCACCGGCGCGCCGTTCACGGGGGGAATGCCGTAGTCCGGCTGGTCGCGGTTGTGCTGGATGAGAGCGGAGAGCGTGACTTCCGTCGGTGTGCCGATACCGAAGCGCACGGTCGGCGCGAAACCGTAGTCCTTGTTCTTCATCACGTCGCGCGTGGAGCCGAGATCCTGGCCGAACGCGTTGAGCCGCACGGCGGAGGTGCTAGAGAGCGGCTGGTTGATGTCGAAGCTGGTGCGGTAGCGATCGCTCGTGCCGACCATCGCGGACACCGACGCGTGCGCTTTAAGCCCAGCCTGTTTGCTCACCTGGTTGATCACGCCGCCCGTGGAGCCGCGGCCGAAATACAACGATGACGGGCCGTACAGCACGTCGATGGATTCAAGGTCGAACGTGTCCCGATAGTACTGTCCGCGATCGCGGAAGCCGTCGAGATAGATGTCCGTGCGAGCGGAGAAACCGCGCAAGTTGATGTTGTTGCCAATCTGGCCGCCTTCCGCCGCGCCAATGGTGACACCGGGGACGTTGCGAAGGGCATCGGAGAAAGAAGTCGCTGCCTGGGAGTCCAGCACGGCTTTCGGAACCACGACGGCGGCTTGGGGAATATCGCGCAACGCGGTTGGCACCTTGGCACCTACGCTGGATTTTTCGGGCTGGAAATCGGTGGAAGTGTCGGCCTTTCCGGAGACACGCACGGCGGGCAGGGTGGCGTTTTCGGCGGGTGTCGCGGCTTGGTCTGTTTGAGCGGTTTGATCGGCCCTGCTGACCGGCGCAGCCTGCGCGTGAGCATAAAGCGGCGCGGCAGCAGAAGCCGCCACCACGGTCATGATCGCCGCGGCAAGCGGTGTCTTCCTCAACATGTGTTTCCCCGAGTACTAAATGGTCGATGACCGGCATCGTCGCGATGGACACGTGCCGTTCTCTTGTTTTGTAAATGAGAATCAATATCATTACATAGATAATAATTGTTTTCAATATGGATGCGCGAACTTTCCAGGTGGCTGACGTACGAAGGGCCTGGCGATTTTCGCGAAGGGGTTTTATAACGGGGGAGTCGACGACTAAGAACCAAACCAGGGAGAAGCGATGCTTCCCGCAGCCGATTCATACGAAACTCTCGCCACCGCGTTTTCGTGGCAGGTGCCCGCGCGATACAACATCGGCGTGGACGCCTGCGATAAATGGGCCGACGGCACCGGCCGTCTCGCGCTCATCTACGAGACTCGTGAAGGTCTGGAAACGCGTTTTACCTTCGATGACCTCAAGGCGCTCTCCAACCAGTTCGCCAACGCACTCGCCCGCGCGGGGGTGCAGCGCGGCGATCGTGTGGGGATTTTTCTGCCGCAGTCGCCGGAAACGGCCATCGCGCATCTGGCGATCTACAAGGCCGGTTACATAGCGGTGCCGCTGTTTGCGCTGTTCGGGGTCGATGCCATCCAGTACCGCCTCGCCGATAGCGGGGCAGCGGCGCTGATCACCGACCGCGCGGGCTTCGAAAAACTGCAGCAGATTCGCGAGACGCTGCCTGATCTGAAAGCGGCCTATTGCGTCGATTCTTCAACGCCCGAGAACGCCCGTTCCTTCTGGGAATCGCTGCGAGCGGAAACGGACGAGTTCACCCCCGCCGATACCTCCTCCGACGATCCCGCCGCGATCATCTACACGTCCGGCACGACGGGCAAACCCAAGGGAGCGCTGCTCGCGCATCGCGCGTTGCTCGGCCATCTACCGGGCGTCGAGATGTCGCAAGGGCTTTTCCCGGCGCACGCCAGGCTGATGTGGACGCCCGCGGACTGGGCGTGGATCGGCGGATTATTCGATGTCTTGCTGCCGGCGTGGCATCACGGCGTGACAGTGCTGGCGCGACGCTTCGAGAAATTCGATGGCCCCGCAGCCTTCGACCTGATGGCACGCCACGGCGTCACGCACACCTTCCTGCCGCCGACCGCGCTCAAGATGATGCGCTCGGTCGCACGCCCCGAGCAGTGGTCTTTGTCGTTGCGCGCAGTGGCCAGCGGCGGGGAATCGCTGGGCGAGGAACTGATCGCGTGGGGCCGGACGGCGCTCGGCGTGACCATCAACGAGTTCTACGGGCAGACCGAGTGCAACGTGGTGGTGTCGTCGTGTGCTGCGTTGTTCGAGCCGCGCCCGGGAGCGATCGGGCGCAGCGTGCTGGGACACCGCGTGGCGATCGTCGACGATGAAGGCACCGAACTTCCGCCCGGCACGCCCGGCAATATCGCGGTCGCCGCGCCTGACCCGGTCATGTTCCTGCGCTACTGGAACAACGAAGCAGCCACGCGCGATAAATTTCGCGGCCAGTTCCTGCTGACCGGTGACCTTGGTTTATGCGACGCCGATGGTTTTATCCGATTCGTCGGCCGCAACGACGACGTGATTACGAGCGCGGGTTATCGGATCGGTCCTGCGCCTATCGAAGATTGTTTGCTGCGCCATCCGGCCGTGAGCATGGCGGCGGTTGTCGGTGCACCCGACGCGGCGCGCACTGAGATCGTGATGGCGTTTATCGTGCTGAACGCGGGGTTCGTCCCGGACGAAACGCTCGTGCGCGAGCTTCAGCAGCACGTCAGGACGCGTCTTGCCGCGCATGAATATCCGCGCGAGATTCGGTTTGTCGATGCATTGCCGATGACACCCACCGGCAAAGTGATGCGCAAGGAATTGCGGGCAGGGCTGCCGGGTGCGAACGGTTTGCACAACCAGACCAAGCCATGAGGACCCGCCGATGACCGCAGAGTCGGCTCCGACGAAACGCAAGCCGCCGGCCGCCCTTGACGCGACTGACCGCAAGCTGCTGGCTTTGCTTGCCGAGGACGCAACGCGAACTTACGCCGAGCTTGGCCGCCTGCTGCATTTGTCCGCGCCCGCCTTGCACGAATGCGCCAAGCGCCTGAAGCACGATGGCGTTGTCAATTGCCGCAGTCGTGGTCGTGGACCAGTAGAATTGGTGCGTGTTGCCTGTGCGCTGCCTTCGACCGGCTCCCGCGTCAGTCGCACGCCGGCAATCATTGGAATTCGCTGAACTGTAGCGGGAGACGCGGGTCGATATACTTACGGCATTTTTAGCCAACTTGGCGCTTCGGGCTGCACGCCGCCCACCATTACTCGATAACGGTCGTATGAAACGCTATTTACCTGTCCGCATTGTTCTGCTCGCTCTGGCCTTCTCGGCGGCGCTGTTTTCCAGCACGTCGTTTGCCCAGACGAGTCCTGATGCCGTCGTTAAAGGCGCCGTGGAAGGAACTGTCAGCGCGATGAAGGCTGATCCTGCGGCGCGTAGCGGCGATATGGCCAAGATCACGCAACTGGTGCAGACGCGTTTTGTGCCGGCCACGGATTTCCAGCGCACCACGCGGATTGCCGTCGGCAAGGCGTGGAGCACGGCGACGCCGGAGCAGCAGAAGCAGCTCTACGATCAATTCCAGACGCTGCTGGTGCGCACCTACGCGTCGTCGCTGGCGCAATTACGCGATGAAGACGTCAAGTTCAAATTCGACGTCCCGACGCTCGATGCCGGCGCGAAAGACGCCGTTGTGCAATCGCATGTGTACTCCACGGGTGGCGATAATCCGGTGCGTTATCGGCTGGAAAAGACGCCGGACGGTTGGAAGATCTACGACATCGACATGATGGGTGCGTGGCTGATCCAGGTATATCAGACGCAGTTCGCGGGACAGTTGTCGAAGGGCGGCGTGGATGGCCTGATCAAGTTCCTGACCGCGCACAACGCGCGGACGGCGGAGTGACTTTGGGCGGAGTTGGGACAGGGATTTGCTCACATAACGTGGATTAGCCCACCCTGGACATCGTGCAGCAGCAGGACAAAAAGGCGCATCTGGCGGCAAGCCGGATGCGCCTTTTTTTTGCGTGGTAATTGTCAAGGCCCGTCCATTGACAAAACATCCCCCCATCCGCCAAAATGACTATAGACATATGACTAGGGGCACAAAATGCCAAATCGGCAAGTATCGAAATCCGAATTCAAGGCGAAAGCGCTTGAATTCTTTCGGCAGGTCGAGTCTTCAGGGGAAAGTTTGATCGTGACCGACCATGGCCGGCCAACGCTGGAGTTGCGGCCGTATCGTGCCGATGCGAGGGACCCGCTCGATCTTTTGCGTGGATCGCTATTGCGTTACGACAATCCGACGGACCCTGTCGGGGAAGACGATTGGGAGGCGGCGCAGTGATCGTTCTGGATACACACACGCTGATTTGGTGGGTAACCAACGATGCTGCACTGAGCAAGAAGGCTAAGACTGCAATCGAACGTGAACGAGCCGGGGGCGAAATAATTGTTTCGGCGATCTCCGCTTGGGAAATCGCCATGCTCGTAAAGCGTGAAACGATAGCGTTCTCAATGGACGTGGAAAACTGGCTCGCGACCGTGCAGCAGATTCCGGGCGTGAGGTTTGCTCCGGTCGACGTCGATGTTTCCCTGAAATCCGTCCAACTGCCGGGCGAGTTCCACAAAGACCCTGCAGATCGGCTGATCGTAGCGACGGCCCGGAAATTTGCCGCGCCGCTCGTGACGAAAGATCTCAAGATAAGGGCTTACGCCCACGTTAAAACAATCTGGTGAGCTAGGTTGCGAATGGGTAGACGCGGCCGTACCTTAAACTTTATGCGCACCAAGTTTCACCCTCCACCTCAGCACTCCGACACAAGCACCATCGCTTTCGACGAAACGCTTTTCGCCGACTTCAGCGCTTTCTCTCTTACCGCGGTCATGTTCTCGGTCTCGCTTGAGTATCTGAACGAAGCGGGCAGCAGCCGATAATCCGCCGCCACCTGCGCGGCCTTCGTCTCACTAAAACCCGTCTTGTGCAGCATTTTTGCCAGCAGTGAGTAGTCGTCCAGATCGGCTTTGCCGAGATTGATCATTACGCTGAATTCAGCCATTGCTTCCTGCTTGTTTGCTTTGAAAACACGCGATGCTACACGGGTGCACAGCCTGCGCATCTTGAAATACAAAACGGGTGGATGACGCCGCTCTTCGCGACCTCATCCACCCGTTCCTTTTGTCGCATGCAATTGGCTGGAGCGATCAGCCGAAGCTATACCGACCAGCCAATTGCCAAGTACTCAAACTCAAGCCGTAGCCGTCGTTGTCTGCTTGCCGCCCTTGTTGTTCTTCGCGCGGCCGATTTCTTCCAGCTTGATCTCGACGTGCTTCGAGAACACGAATTCCGCCGGGCGTTGATTGTCGACCGGCAGGTCTTTCGCGTAAGCACCTTCGGTACGCGGACCGCGCAACGCGACACCCAGCGCCTTCAACGGATGCGAAACCGTATCCATCACGGCAGTGGCTTCGAAACCGCAATGCACCATGCAGTCCGCGCATTTCTCGTACTTGCCCGTGCCGTACTTGTCCCACTCGGTGGTTTCCATCAATTCCTTGAAGGTCTTCACATAACCTTCGCCGAGCAGATAACACGGACGCTGCCAGCCGAACACGGTACGTGCCGGGTTACCCCACGGCGTGCATTCGTACGTCTGATTGCCGGCCAGGAAGTCGAGGAACATGCTCGACTGGCTGAACGACCACTTCTTGCCGTTGTCGCCGCGCTTGAAGATGTCACGGAACAATTGCTTCGTCTTATCGCGGTTCAGGAAGTGCTGCTGGTCCGGCGCACGTTCATACGCGTAACCCGGCGACACCGTGATGCCGTCCACGCCCATGGGCCCAAGCGTGTCGAAGAAATTCGCCACGCGCGCAGGATCGGCGTCGTTGAACAGCGTGCAGTTGATGTTCACGCGGAAACCACGGCGCTTCGCTTCCTTGATGGCAGCAACAGCCTTCTCATACACGCCGTCTTGCGAGACCGAATGGTCATGCGCCTGCTTGTCGCCGTCGAGGTGAACCGACCAGACGAAATACGGATTCGGCTGGTAGTCGTCCATTTTCTTTTCCATCAGCAGCGCGTTCGTGCAGAGATAAACGAACTTCTTGCGCGCGATGATGCCCTTGACGATCTGCGGCATTTCCTTGTGCAGCAGCGGTTCGCCCCCGGCGATGGAAACCACCGGTGCACCGCATTCATCGACGGCTGCGAGGCAGTCTTCCATCGAGATGCGCTGATTGAGAATGGGATCCGGGTAATCGATCTTGCCGCAGCCGTTACACGCCAGGTTGCAGCGGAACAGCGGCTCCAGCATCAGCGCGAGCGGATAACGCTTGTTGCGCATGAAATGCTGGCGCGCGATGTAAGCGCCAACCCGGACTTTTTGCAGCATCGGAATAGACAATTGCGTGTGCTCCTTAATCTTCGCGAAGGGCGCCGGCGGATGCCGTTGCCGCGGCAAGCGGCTTCGTCAGCTTCGTGGGGAGTTTGAATTCAACTTTTTCTTCGCGGCCGGACATTGTCGTGACTTCAACGGGGCCCAGCGCGCGCAGTGCATCAATAACGTGGTTGACCATTTCTTCCGGCGCCGATGCGCCGGCCGTAATCCCGACGGCCTGCGCACCCGCAAACCATTCCGCTTTCACTTCCGAGCCATCTGCCACGAGGTAGCTCGGCACGCCGGTTTCGGCGCCGATCTCGCACAGGCGATTCGAATTCGAACTATTCGTTGCGCCGACCACGAGCAACACGTCGACTTGCTTGCTCAGCTCGCGCACCGCCGCCTGGCGGTTTTGCGTGGCGTAGCAGATGTCACGCGTGTCCGGGCCGACGATGTCCGTGAAACGGCGATGCAACGCGTCAATAATGTCGCGCGTATCGTCCACCGACAAGGTGGTCTGCGTGACATACGCGACGGGCGCATCGACGGGCAGCGCGAGCGTTGCCACTTCAGCTTCGCTTTGCACCAGCACCACCGTGCCGGGAATCTGGCCGATGGTACCTTCCACTTCCGGGTGCCCCGCGTGACCGATCAGGATCAGCGTGCGTCCCTGCGCGACATATTGCCGGCCCTGCACATGCACCTTCGTGACCAGCGGACACGTGGCGTCGAGCACATCCAGACCGCGTGCCTCGGCGTCGGCTTCCACTGTTTGCGCTACGCCGTGCGCGCTGAAAATAGCGACAGCGCCATGCGGCACTTCATCGAGTTCTTCGACGAAACGCGCGCCCTTGCTACGCAGGTTGTCGACGACATGCCGATTGTGAACGATCTCATGACGCACGTAGACCGGCGCGCCATGTCGTTC